>Ga0255057_10000250_pt1 | contig 29963 bp, 28 predicted proteins | sample Cases_109_6_MG_FD_189022 | JGI IMG/M metagenome (GOLD analysis project Ga0255057, IMG submission 189022) | Seawater microbial communities from Amundsen Gulf, Northwest Territories, Canada - Cases_109_6 | ecosystem: Environmental > Aquatic > Marine > Gulf | place: Canada: Northwest Territories... | reverse complement strand
GGCTTCTTGCTCTGGACTCCAGACTCTGGACTCAGTCTCCGTTCTTGGGGACCAGGGCTACCGCAGACAGCTCGGCGCCGTCTTCGAGGTTCATCACCCGTACCCCGGTCGACTCTCGCCTCTGCCTGCTGATGTCCTTGACTGCCTGTCGAATCACGATGCCGTCGGACGAGATCATGAAGACTTCATTGTCCGGGGTAACAGCCCTCGCCCCGACCATGGAGCCCCTGGTCTTGGTGAGCTTCATCGCCTTGACGCCAAATCCGCCGCGGCGCTGGCGCCGGAACAACTCAAGTTTGGTCCGTTTTCCGTAGCCGCCCGAGGTGAGCAGGAGCATCTCACTCCCCTCTTCGTCGGTCGCCGCCGCTACGACCTGATCCCCGTCGCGTAGCTTCACTCCGCGGACCCCCTGGGAGGCCCGCCCCATCGGCCTTGCGTCCTTTTCTGAGAATCGGATGCCCTGCCCGGCCCTGGTGAACATCAGCAGGTCGTTGTTGCCGCTGGTCGCCCGTACCGCGACGACCTCGTCGTCACCCTGCAGTTTGATCGCCACCAGCACCTGGTTGCGGGAGTCGTAGTCGACGAACTTCGACTTCTTAACCTGGCCGTTCTTGGTGAACATCACGAGGAACCGATGGGTCTCGTAGTCGCGGGTGTCGATGACCGCCTGCACCTGCTCGTCGGCGTCCATCGGCAGCACCGATTGGATCAGGACGCCCTTGGCGCTGCGGTCCTTCCGCGGGATCTCATGGGCTCGCACCCGGTATACCTTGCCCCGGTTGGTGAAGAAGAGCAGGTAGGCGTGCGCCGAGGTGTGGAGGACCTGTTCGACAACATCGTCCTCTCGTAGTGCAGCGCCCCGCACGCCGCGACCGCCCCTCCCCTGGGTCCGGTAGGCGCTGGAGAGCACCGACTTCACATAGCCCGCCGCGGACACGGTGACCACGAGCTCCTCGTCGGCGATGAGGTCTTCGAGTGACATCTCCCCGGTATCGGGTACGACACGAGTCCTCCTGTTGTCTCCGAACTTGTCGCGGATTGCGATCAGCTCCTCGCTGATCAGCGACCGGCGCTGCTCTTCGTTGCCGAGCAGCCCCTCTAGCTCGCTGATCAGCGCCTGCAGCTGCTCGTGCTCTTGCCGCAGCTTGCCGGTTTCGAGTGCTGTGAGCCGCCGCAGCGGCATGTCGAGGATGTGAGTGGCCTGCACTTCGGAGAGGTCAAAGCGCTCCATCAAACCCGTGCGGGCCGCCCCGACGTCTTCAGACGCCTTGATGATCTCGATCACCTCGTCGATGTGATCGAGCGCGATGAGCAGGCCTTCGACAATGTGGGCGCGGGCCAATGCCTGGTCGAGACGGAACTGGCTGCGACGTGCAATGACCTCGAGCTGATGGGCGATGTAGTGGTGCACCATGTCGGCGAGGTTGAGAGTGAGGGGCACGCCGTCGACCAGGGCAACCTGGTTCACCGAGAAATTATCCTCGAGCTGGGTGCCCCGGTGCAACTGGTTGAGGACCACCTGGGGGTTGGCGTCCTTCTTGAGCTCGAAGACGAGCCGGGTGCCGTCGCGATCGGATTCGTCGCGGAGATCGGAGATCCCGGTGATCACCTTCTTCCGCACCAGCTCCGCGGCCTTCTCCATGATGCGATCACGGGAGACCTGGTAGGGGATCTCGGTGGCGATGATCGCCGAGCGGTTCTTCTTGAACTCCTGCACGTCGGTGACGGCGCGCATCTTGACCGAGCCCCGGCCGGTGGCCTGAGCATCCTTGATGCCGTTCATACCCACGATGTAGGCGCCGCTCGGGAAATCGGGCCCCTTGACGAATCCGGCGAGGGCTTCGACATCGGCATCCGGGTGATCGAGGGCGTAGACGACGGCATCGATCACCTCCGTGAGGTTGTGCGGGGGGATGTTGGTCGCCATCCCCACCGCAATGCCGGTCGATCCGTTCACCAGCAGGTTGGGGAACCGGGCCGGCAGCACCACCGGCTCTTCGCGCTCACCCGAGTAGTTGTCGGTCCACTCGACCGTGTCCTCGTTGATGCCCTCGAGCAAGTGTGCGGCGACGGCGGCCATCCTCGCCTCGACGTAGCGCATCGCTGCCGGCGGATCATCGACCGTGCCGAAGTTTCCCTGCGGCTCGATCAGCGGCGTGCGGAGCGAAAAGTCCTGTCCAAGCCGAACCATGGCGTCGTACACCGCCTCCGGAGAGTGGGGGTGATACCAGCCCACCACGTCACCAACCACCCGCGACGCCTTACGAAACGGCGTCCCGGGTCGGATCCCGGCATCGAACATCGCATACAGGATGCGACGGTGGACGGGCTTCAAACCGTCGCGCACGTCGGGCAGGGCCCGGGAGACGATGACCGACATCGCGTACTCGAGGAACGAGTCTTCCATCTCGCGGGTGATCTCGATCTGAGCGATCTGTTCGTCTGCCGTGGTCATTGCGTTTCCTAGATGTCGAGGAACCGCACGTCGGCGGCGTTCTGTTGGATGAACGTACGCCTGGCGTCGACGTCATTTCCCATCAAGGTGGCGAAGGTCTCTTCTGCGAGGAATCGGTCATCGAGGTCGACCTGGAGCAGTGTTCGTGCCTCGGGATCCATGGTCGTTGCCCAGAGCTCATCGGCGTTCATCTCACCGAGGCCCTTGAATCGCTGGATATTCAGCTTCTTCCCTGCGTTCTTCTCCTTGACTTCATCCAGTATCGCGTCGTTCTTCACCCAGATCGTCTTGGTTCCGATCTTCACCGAGTACAGCGGTGGCTGCGCGATGTACACGAAGCCGGCCTCAATGAGCTGTGGCATGTGGCGGAAGAAGAATGTCAACAGCAGGGTGCGGATGTGGGCACCGTCGACATCGGCATCGGTGAGGATGATCGTCTTGTGATACCGGGCGGCGTCGATGTCGAAGTCGTCACCGATGCCGGTCCCGGTCGCGGTGATCAGCGATTGGATCTCGGTGTTCTGCAGGACCCTCCCCAGTCGGTTCTTCTCGACATTGATGATCTTGCCGCGAATGGGGAGGATCGCCTGAAACTCGCTGTTGCGGGCCTGCTTTGCCGAGCCGCCCGCCGAGTCACCCTCGACGATGAACACCTCGCTCACCTTCGGGTCGCGTGACGAGCAATCCGACAGCTTTCCGGGAAGACCCCCGGACTCGAGCAGGCTCTTCCTTCTGGTCAGGTCCCGTGCCTGGCGGGCCGCCAGCCTTGCCTTGGCCGCCGAGGTGGTCTTCTCAGCGATGCGTCTCGCCTCGCCGGGGTGGCGCTCCAGCCACTCCGGAAGCGCCTGGTTGAGCGCCTTCTCGACGAAGGAGCGGATCTCGGTGTTCCCGAGCTTGGTCTTTGTCTGTCCCTCGAACTGCGGCTGGCGCAGCTTTGCCGAGATCACGGCGGTGAGGCCCTCTCGCACGTCCTCACCACTCAGGTTGGCTTCCTTCTCCTTGAGCACCCCTTTGCTCTTGGCGCTGTCGTTGATTGCCCTGGTCAGCGCCTTGCGGAAGCCCTCTTCATGGGTACCGCCCTCGTGGGTATTGATGTTGTTGGCGAAGCTGAGAATCGTCTCGTGATAGCCAGAAGTCCATTGCATGGCGACCTCGAGCTCAGCCTCGTCGGTCCCCGATTCGAAGTACGCCACTTGCTTGTGAATCGGTTCACGGCTGGCGTTGAGGTGCTGGACGAAGTCGACGATTCCGCCGCTGTATTTGAACACCTCCTCGACCGGGTCCTCGCCGCGCTCGTCGCGGAACCGAATCTCGAGACCCTTGTTGAGAAACGCCATCTCTCGGAGCCGGTTGACGACGGTCTTCGTGTCGTAGTCCACACCGTCGGTAAAGATCTCCGGATCGGCCCAGAACACGATCTGGGTGCCCGTTCGCTTTGCTTCTTGCCCCTTCTTCACCCCGCCAACCGGATCGCCATACTCGTAGCTTTGGGACCAGCGATACCCGTCCCGAACCACGTCGGCGTCGAGCCGTTTGGCCAAGGCGTTCACCACCGAGACGCCGACCCCGTGCAACCCGCCGGACACGGTGTACGCGCCGGAATCAAACTTGCCGCCCGCATGAAGCGTGGTCATCACCGTCTCGAGCGCCGACTGTTTGGTCTTCGGATGCTTGGCGACGGGAATCCCCCGCCCGTTGTCGCGCACACGAACGCCGCCGTCGGCGAGCAGCGCTACTTCGATCCGGGTGCCGTAGCCGGCCATCGCCTCGTCAACGGAGTTGTCAACTACTTCCCAGACGAGATGGTGGAGACCCTTTGGACCGGTGGATCCGATGTACATCGCGGGCCGTCTCCGGACCGCCTCGAGGCCCTCGAGGACCTTGATGTCTTTTGCTTCGTAGGACGCGTTCGCGTCGCGTTGGGGCTGGGTCACGGAGCTCCTTTGGCGTGCCCCCACCGGCCGGTTCCGGGGGCGATTTCCCTACAGTCAATGATAGCGCAAATCGACCGAATTCCCTTGATTTTCATAGGTTTTTCCGCCGAGACGACGGGCTGGAAACCCGTACCCTCACTGTCTCCACGACACCGACTCCGAGGCGCTTCGAGACCCGGCTCAACAGGGCGGCGGTATCGTGGCGGAGCAGGGTTGCTGACGCCCCGGATGACACCTCGACGAGCAGCACACCACGGCGGATACCGACGGGCCGGGCGTCCAGCTTCCATCGCTCCGGTGCAATCGCATCCCACTCGGCAACGAGGGTTGCGCCAGCCGGGCCGGCGCCGGTTCCCACCCTTTCGATGATCGATCCCAGCACCTCGGTGATCTCCTCGGGGTCGCGGCGAGGTTCCTCCCCGCTGTAGTATTTCGCTCTCACCATGTCATTTACCCACCCCTAACACCACGCCCGTTCATTCACCCACCCCAACACCACGCCCTCTCATCTACCCACCCCCAACATCACGCCCGAGCCCATCTCCTGAGTCATCCCGCTTGAGGGCACCTCCCCGGACGAACCAACGTCTGCCTTGCACAGCTGCCGCATCATCTCTCGCGGTAGTGACAAAAACCTGCCCCTCGTCAAACAGCGTGAGGACACCCTCCGATCGTGAAGGGTCCAACTCGGAGAAGACGTCGTCCAGCAGCAGCACCGGCAACGATGGCCGTTGCGCGGCAAGGGCTCGATAGGCGGCGATTCTCAATGCCAATGCCACCGTGCGCTGCTCACCCTGGCTGGCCATACTGCGCGCCGGCCGGCCGCTGACCATCAGCATGGCGTCGTCGCGCTGTGGGCCACCCGTGGTGGTCCGCTGATCGAAGTCGCGTTCGCGACGCCTGGTAAGCGCTTCGACAAGGTGTTGGCCGGCTTCCACTTCGCTGGATTCAGCGGTGGCACCCCAGTTCGTCAAGTACTTCCATGTGAGTCGCCCCTCGGCGCCGACACCCTGATAGGCGTCGTCCAGGCGCGATTCGAGCTCCCCGAGCAAACGAAGACGGTGGGCAAAGACCCTCGCCCCCGCTGCAGCGAGTTGGGTGTCCCACGCATCGAGTGTCGTGCGGTCAGCAGCTCGCCCCTCCTGCCTCAGTAGAGCGTTTCGCTGCCGCAGCGCCCGATCGAAGTCGTGCTGATCGGCCACGGCCTGCGGCCAGAGCTGGGCAGCGAGATCGTCGAGATACCCTCGACGCAGACCCGGTCCCCGTTTCACGAGGTCGAGGTCGTCCGGCTGAAACACCACCAGAGGCACCTGACCGAGAACGTCGCGGTTTCGTTGTGGCCGCTTGCCATTCAGCTGGATGCGCCGCCGTCCTTCCCGTGGGATTTCGACCTCGACGAGGACGGTGCCGGAGGGCACCGAAAACTCCCCGCGTACCACTGCGGATTCAGCATCTACGGCAACAAGGGACTCGTCGCTGGTGCCGCGAAAGGACCTCAGCAAACCGAGATAGCCGATGGCCTCGAGCACCGAAGTTTTCCCCGCTCCGTTGTCTCCGCTCAGCACGTTGACCCCGGGTTCGGGTTCGAATCGGAGGGTGTCGTAACAGCGGAATCCGGCAAGCTCGATCCAGATGAGCTCCACCGGACCGAGCTACAGCCGGACAGGCATGAGCAGATAGCGGAACTGGTCGCCATCCGCCCCGTGCAACAACCCGGGTTTCAACCCATCGGTAGTCTCGAGCACCACCGTGTCACCGGCCACCGCGGTCGCTCCGTCGGTGAGGTATCGCGTGTTGAATGCGATCGTCATTTCCTCACCCTTGTACGTTCCCTCGATGTGCTCAGTTTCCTCGCCGACTTCCTGGCGAATGACGCTCAGCTCCACGCCCCCGTCATGCAGGTTGAGGCGCACCGGAATGTGATCCTCGGCGACGAGGGCGGCCCTGCCCACCGCTTCGAGCAATGCCTCTTTGGACACCTCGAGCGAGTTCGGGTACTCGTCCGGGAGGAGCTGGCGATAGTTCGGGAACGTGGCGTCGATGATGCGTGCGGTGAGCCGGCCCCGTTCCGTCTCGAACGTTGCCTCACGTTCGCCCAGCGTGACCGTCATCTTCCCGTCTCCCACGGTCCGCTGTAGTTCACGCAACGCCCGGTACGGCACCAGGCGCGAGCCTTCCGCACCGATTGACGGCACGTCTCGAACGGCGAGTCGGTACGAATCGGTAGCGACCAGCCGTAGTGCCCCGTCGTTCTCCTCGAACAACACGCCGGTCAGGGTGGGCCTCGCCTCGTCACCCGAGGCGGCAACGCCAACCTGGCTCAAAGCCTCGATCAAGTCCTTGCCCGCCACCTCGACGCTGTCACCCTCGGACTTGTCAGCAACGGTGGGAAAGTCATCGACGTTCATTTCGCGCAACCGGAAGCGCGGCCCGTTGCCGGTGATCTCCACCTCTCCATCGGCGGCGGTCATCGAGACCGCCCCCAGGGGGAGTTTGCGAACCGCATCGGCCGCCAACCTGGCCTGGACTACCGTTGCCCCGTCCTCGAGACCCTCGACATCGAGAAAGGACCGCACCGTCACCTCGTTGTCGGTGCCGGTGACCTGGAGACGGCCGCCCTCGACCTCGAGCAAGATTCCCTGCAAGATCGGCAACGGCGACCGTGTCCCCACCGCCCGCCCGGCCCTGGTCAGCACGTCTGCCAGGTCGTCTCTTTCAGCTCGGATGCGCACGGTTGTCTCTACTTTCCTAATGAATGAAAACGATAGTGGTAGTAGTAGGGGGTGTGGATTGAGGAAAAGTCAAGAGAACCCTTGACACGTAAGGCCACTCTCCTCCACAGCAGGTGTTGGCAAAAACGATGTTCTCCCCAGGACACCGGGCGGGCGCGGTCGGCCTGGGGAAAACAATCATGTTGTCCTCAGCTTCTGTCCGAGTTGTGAAACCTCGTTGAATACCTGCTTGTCGCTTCCCATGAGCGTCTGGATCTTGTTGACCGCGTGGATGACGGTGGTGTGGTCCCGCCCCCCGAAGGCCTTTCCGATCTTGGGCAGGGAGAGTTCGGTGTTCTCCCGGCACAGGTACATGGCAATCTGACGAGATCTAGCCAGGGGTTGTTTCCGGCTTGGGCCGATGAGGTCGGACGGGGTCGTATTGAAGTGTTCTGCGGTCACGGCAATGATCCGGTCCGCCGTCGGCGGTGCGTCATCGTGGTGCCGGATCATGTCGGACAGCACCTCCTGGGCCATCGCGAGCGTGATCCGCTCGTTGGTGAGGGCGGCATAGGCAGTGACCCTGGTCAGCGCTCCTTCGAGCTCTCTGATGTTCTGGTGAACGTTCTCAGCGATGTAGGTCAGTACCTCTCGTGGAACCGGAGTCGGGGCAAACTCGGCGTTCTTGCGCAAGATTGCGAGCCGGGTCTCGACATCGGGGGTCTGAATGTCGGTGAGCAGGCCCCACTCGAATCTGCTGCGGAGGCGGTCCTCGAGCGTCGACAGGTGCTTCGGATGACGATCAGAGCTGATCACGAGCTGCTTGCCGGCCTCGTACAGGCTGTTGAAGGTATGGAAGAACTCCTCGAGGATCTGTTCCTTACCCTCGAAGAACTGCACGTCGTCGAGCAAGAGAACGTCGATCTTGCGGTAGCGATCTTTGAACTCATCCATGCGTTTGCGGCGAATGCCGTTGATGAATTCGTTGAAGAACTGCTCGGAGGAGACGTAGCGAATCTGCGCTGATTCATCGATCTCGAGGCGGTGATGGCCCACAGCGTGAAGCAGGTGGGTCTTGCCAAGGCCGGCGTTTGCGTAGATGAAGAGCGGGTTGTAGTTACTCCCCGGCTGTTCGGCCACGGCGAGAGCCGCCGCGTGGGAGAACCGGTTCGACTGGCCGACTACGAAGTTGTCGAACGTGTACTTGGGAACCAAGCGCGGATCGCCAAACCGATGCGCCGGCGGCGTGGCCAGGGGCAGTTCCGATTGGTTTGAGGCCGGTGGGGCCGGCGGTCCGGTGGACTCCGGTGCCACGGGATCTTCTCGGAAGTCAAGCACGAGATCGACACCGAGGACCTCATGGGCGGTTTCCTGGAGCACGGGAAGGTATCGGTCCCCTACCCAGCGGTAATGGAATTCGGTTGGCGCGGTCACCCGCACTAACCCTGATTCGGCGGACGACTCAAGTGGCTCGATCCAGGTCTGCCAGGCCGCGGCGGGAATACGCTGGCGCAGCTCGTTATGGAATGCGTCCCACTCGGCCGTCGTAGATTGCGCCTCCCCCAACGTTCCCAACTCCTCTTCCACCACAGCTCCTGTCCACATACCTGTCCACAGGCTGTGGAGAACTTCGGTTTCTCTTCCTGGCCGCCATCAGAGCCGGTGCCCGGGAGCTGAACCTCCTTCGACGGAGAAGCAGCGACGGTTGCTGAGGCGGCGGCGAGTATATGGCGATGGCGAACGCCGCAGCAAGAACGGCAAATCCGCGGCTACCGGGGGTCGAGCCGCCGGTCGGTTGGTCAAAAAACTCATAGAGGGCAAGGGAAACAGCCAGCTCTCACCAAGGATCGATTTCGCGAGTTCGACACGGAACGGTGTAAACGCCCCCTGTCTGTTGTTTCGCGACCAAGTGGGAGTTTTCGCGTCCACGGTCGCGTTGCGTCCCGGCTACACCCCGAGGTGCCTGGCGGAGACGGGTAGGTAGACCGCCGCGGTACACTATCGGTGTTCGACCCCATGGCTCCCCTGCGTTTGGGGAGCGCACCTCATCATGAAGCGTACGTACCAGCCAAACGTTCGACGTCGTAAGCGAAAGCACGGGTATCGCGTCCGCATGCGAACTCGTGGTGGACGCGCCGTCGTCAAGAATCGCCGACTCAAAGGCCGGCGCCGGCTCACTGCCTGACGAGGGTACTTGGGAATCCTCAATCGGGCTCAAGCCCGCAGCACGAGTCATTTGCAAGTACCCTCGCCCGAGGGCGCTTGGGAGTTCTCCAACGGGCCGCCGACGCGAGCGAACCGATGGACAGCGTGGAGGAGCCGGCGGCATATGGCCCGCACAACGAAATACGTCTCGTTGGCCTCTTCCCGATTTGGTGGGCTCTACCGGCGGGGGCGGCGATCAGAGATCGGCGGGTTGCTGGTGATTCAAGGTGTTGGGGAATCGGGCCCACCTCAGGTGGGTATCGTTGCCGGGCGTGGCGTTGGGAACGCGGTCGCCAGAAACCGCGCCAAGCGGCGGCTCAGGCAAGCGATCCGCCAGGTGGAGTTGCAGCCGGACACGGCATACGTCGTGGTTGCTTCGACGGACACCGTCGAGCGACCTTTTGAGGCCTTGATCTCGGGTTTGGGCCGGGCGATAGTTGAAACCGAGGAGAACGATCGATGACCGAGCAAGAGCAACCGCGGGTGGGGCCTGCGGCTCGTCTGCTGTTGTGGCTCGTTCGGGGATATCAGATCGTGTTGTCACCATTCATGGGGGGCAATTGCCGGTTCTATCCCTCGTGCTCCCACTATGGCTACGAAGCCATCCAGGTGCACGGCGCGGTCAAGGGCAGCTGGTTGGCCGTCAAGCGCATCGGCCGCTGTCAGCCGTTCCATGAGGGCGGGCTCGATCCGGTGCCACCGGGGATGGGCGACGAGCCCGGGATGGCCTCGCCATGAATCCGTGGACGCTGCTCCAGCAACTCCTTGGCGATGCGCTCAACTTCTTTTACCAAATTATTCCAAATCTGGGCATCGCGATCATCCTGCTCACCATCATGCTGTCGCTGCTGATGTTCCCGCTCACCCTGAAGCAGACCCGTTCGATGCGTGCCATGCAAGAGATTCAGCCGGAGGTGAAGCGACTCCAGAAGGAGCTGAAGGGTGATCGCGAGGTGTTGAATAAGCAGTTGATGGCCCTGTACTCGGAGAAGGGCGTTAACCCCGCCGCCGGGTGTTTGCCGCTGATCGTCCAGATGCCGATCTGGTTTGCCTTGTTCCGGGTGTTGGGGGACACCGAGCAGTACATCGAGGTACCCCCCGGTGAGTCGATCAACACCCAGTTCCTCAGCATGGATCTCACCGTGTCTCCGAGTAGCGCCATCCCAGACGCTTTCAGTAGCGGGGACATCCTGGCGGCCATACCCTATATCGTCCTGTTGATCTTCATCGTGGCGGCCGGGTTCTACCAGCAATACCAAACGACCCAGATGCGGAGTAGCAACGGCGAGGTAGTGGAAAAGACGGCGCAACAGCAGAGCATGCAAACGGCCATGAAAATCATGCCGTTGTTCTTCGGGTTCATCACGTGGTCGTTGACCTCGGGGCTCGGTATCTATTTCGCCACGTCGAGCGTCTTTCGTATCGGACAGCAGTCATTGATCTTCTGGATGGATGATCGGAACCCGGTGTCCCGTTTGAAGGAAGGTCTGCGACAGGCAGGAGAGGGCCAACCTGAAGCGCTGCCCGAAGATGGCGATGCGAAGGGCCCCCCGCCGAATACCAGCAAGAAGAAAAAGGGTCGGAGGAGGAAGTAGACCGATGGAGTGGGTTGAAGTGACCGGCGGGAGTGTGGATATTGCCGTGGAGGCAGCCCTCGAGGAGTTGGGCATCGAATCCGTCGAGGATGCCCAGGTCGAGGTTCTGCAACAGGCGACCGGAGGGTTTCTCGGCGTTGGCAGCAAGCCCGCCATCGTGAAGGTGGTCAAGAGTCCAAGAAAGGGCGGCCGCCGTCGCGGACGGCGCGGCGGGGCGAGCACGGGGAGCTCGCAGCAGCAGGCGAAGAAGAGCCAGGGCGGCCAACGAAACCAGAAGCGTCAAGGGACTCAAAAGGGTCAGAAAAGCAAGCAGTACCAAGGAAAAACCGCATCGAACCAGGCGAAGGATCGGCCGGCCAAGCAGGACGGGGAGAGTCGAATGGATACATCTCAGGACGATAAGCGTGAGCGCCCGGAGCCGGCGCCGATCGAGGAGCAGGCAGAAGTGGCGACCGCATTTCTCGATGGGCTGCTCGATGCATTCGGCCTGGAGGGGAAGGTCGAATCCCGGATCGAGGATGAGGTGCTCTACCTCGATGTCGTCGGTGAGCAGACCGAGGCGTTGGTTGGGCAGAAGGGTGCTGCCATGTACTCGGTGCTCGAATTGACGCGAACCACGGTACAGCGTAAGACCTTCGGTGCCCCGAGGATGCGCATCGACATTGCCGGTTATGGGGCGCGTCGACGCGAAGCCCTGACCATCTACACCAAGAAGCTCGCCGACCAGGTGCTTGCCGACGGTGGGGAGATCATGCTCGAGCCGATGAACGCCGCTGATCGCAAGGTCGTTCACGACGCCGCCACAGATATTGAGGGTGTTCGCACCCATTCGGAGGGCGATGACCCCCGTCGCGCCGTCGTGATTTCGCCGCTCGGAGGCGATGCGGGCTAGCCAGCGCTATGCGCTTATGGCCCCCTTCCCGCGGTCGGGGGCACCAAGGCCCGTCTCGGCAGACGATCCGCAACTACTCTGCGATCGTCGAAGCTCACGGGACCCCGCCGCCGATCACCTGCGAAACAACGGCTGGGGGCCGGAACACCGACCGTTTGGGCACGGGACATGTTTCCCGTGAAACATTTTCCGAGATCGAGGGGCCGGCGAGGAGTCGGTCACTCGAAAGTGATCGGAAGCGAAATGGACGATTCAGTACACGCCGACACCCTGCACCGGGCTGCGGAATGGGCCGGCAACAGCCTCGATACCCAGCAGCTGGCGACCCTGGTCGCCTACGCAGATTGGCTGATCGAGGAAGCGATTCCCGCCGGTGCTATGGGTCCCAATGAAGCCGAGCGGATCTTCGACCGCCACCTCGCCGACTCGCTGGTATTTGCCTCCGGATGGCTCGATGCTCCGGCAAGCTTGATCGATGTTGGATCCGGCGTCGGATTGCCGGGTATCCCGCTGGCAATCGCTGAACCGGGGACCGTGGTGACCTTGCTGGACCGCTCACAGCGTCGGGCCGATCTTGCGCACCGCGCCATCAGAATCCTTGCCCTCAAAGAGGTGTCGGTGGTCATCGAGGATGCCGACCACCATGAAGAGCGCTATGCGGCGGCAGTGTTTCGCGCCAGCTACCCGGCCGATCGGGCCATGGCGGTCGCGGCGCGGCTGCTGGAGCCAGGGGGTGTGGCGGTGATCGGTCTCCGCCGCGGACCGAGTCGACCTACCATCCCCGATCCCATACCGGACACCGTCATCGAGATCCTCAGGACGAACGAGGGAGTACTTGACTCAGCGGCCTGGCACCTTAGGATGACCGTACGCTGAAAGGGTTTGAGCATCGCCAAGTCCGCCGCAACCATCGTCGCCATAGCCAATCAGAAGGGTGGCGTCGGGAAATCGACCACCGCAATCAACCTGGGTGCCGGCTTGGCCCTTCAAGGCGAACGCGTCCTTCTCGTGGACCTCGACCCGCAGGGCAATACCACGAGCGGGCTCGGTGTCGACCGCTCGGCAATTGAGCTCTCGACCTACGATCTCATGGTTGACGAGGTCGCAACCGAAGACGTCGTGGAGCCGTCATCGGTTGGGGGGCTCTTTGTCATCCCGGCAACGATCGAGCTGGCTGGTGCTGAAATCGAGCTGGTGTCGATGTTTTCTCGCGAGCATCGGCTGGCGAATGCACTGAAGTCCGTTGTTGCGGAGTACGACTACATCCTCATTGACTGCCCGCCTTCGTTGGGTTTGCTCACCATCAACGCCCTGACGGCTGCCGACGAGGTGTTCATCCCGATCCAATGCGAGTACTACGCACTTGAAGGGGTGGGCCAGCTGATACGGAACATCCATCTGGTGCAGAGCAGCCTTAACCCTCAACTAGACGTCGAAGGTGTGGTGCTGACGATGTTCGATGGCCGCACCACGCTCTCGAAACAGGTGACGAGCGAGGTCCGCGATCACTTCGGCAAGACGGCCTACAGAACCGTGATCCCGCGAACGGTTCGTCTGTCGGAGGCGCCCTCCCACGGTGAGCCGATCGAGGCTTATGACCGCATGAATCGCGGGGCAATCGCCTACCGGGAGTTGGCGAGCGAATTCCGGAGGCGCCATGGCCGCACGTAAGAGCGGGCTGGGCCGCGGCCTCGATGCGCTGATCCCGGTTGACCATCCCGTGGGCGGCTTCGCCGAGGTCGACCTGGAATCGGTTTCGCCAAATCCACAGCAGCCTCGTCGCCGGTTCGATCAGGACGGGTTGGAGGAGCTCGCCGCTTCAATCCGGGAGGTCGGGGTCCTGCAGCCCATTGTCGTGCGCGCCGGAGATGGCGAGGGCACCTACGTGTTGGTAGCCGGCGAGCGGCGGCTGCGCGCCGCGGGGCTCGCCGGTCTGCGTCGAGTGCCGGCAGTGATCCGAACGTCGGCCGACGACGCGGGAAACCTCACCGAGGCACTGATCGAGAATCTGCAGCGCACCGACTTGTCACCGCTCGAGGAGGCCGCCGCATATCGAAACCTCCTGGAAGATTTTGGCATGACTCACGAGGGAGTCGCCGAACGGGTGGCGAAGAGCCGGAGCTCGGTCACCAATACCCTGCGGTTACTCCAGTTGCCGCCGGCGATTCAGGGCATGCTCGACCGCGGTGAGCTCTCGGCAGGACACGCCAGGGCCCTCCTCTCGGTGGAGGATCCGGCCCAGGCGCTTGCGATTGCCAGGCAGGCCGTCGATGAGGGCTGGTCGGTGCGCTTGGTGGAAGAGGCCGCCAAGGAGGGTGTCACAACGCGGTCGACTCGCAAGACGCCCGACATGCGGCCGGCGGCAATCATCGAGCTGGAAGAGCGGCTGTCGGAGCGGTTGGGGACGACGGTTGTGATCAAGCCGAAGGGGGCAGGCGGGCGGTTGATGATCCGCTACTCGTCACTCGATGACCTCGAGCAGATCTATCGGGCGTTGTTCTCCTGAGAGGGTGCCCGTCGTCTCGAAGGTGGTGAACCAGCGGTTTCGTTTCCCGCTCTTGCCACTTCGTGGCAGGCCGCTCGGGCCCGGGCTCAGGCAACACGAGAGTCGCGAGTCGCGAGTCGCGAGCCCGACTGAATTGCTTTCGACTAGCTCTGTCGCGATCACGCAGTCAGGCGGCGAGCCCCGGCGAGCCGCCCAACAAACATGGCGCAGGCCGCTCGGGCCCCGGCTCAGCAAATGCACCACCTGCGGCGAGCGCATCGCCCCCTATTTACGGAGCCGCTCAGGGACCCCGTGCAGGTAGAGCTGTTCGATCACCTCGGCCAGCACGATCCCGGCCTCCTCGGTTGCCCGCGCAACGGCGACGACCACTGCGGGCGAACGGGTTTCGCGGAGGATCGGCGTCGCTCTCGCTTCCACGCTCATGTCGAGTCGGCGACCGAGCGATTCGGCGAGGAGCCGTCCCGCCGGGCTCGAGGATCGGTCGGTTCCGAAGTAGAAAACGCCCGCATCGGAAGACTTGGCTATTTCGAACGAAGCCACGAGATCGGCATCAAGTCGGTTCGCCCGCCTGGCGCGGACATGTTCGTCGGGGTAGGTGTCGATGCTGCGCGACAACAGCGGCATGGCGCCGGCGCGGCGAAGGGCGCCGGCTGCGGCCATGGCGGTCTCCCAGATCCCTGCGGCTCCCTGGTCGTCCCACGCCGGGTCGAGATAGACGCGAGCACCGGCGATCGGTTGGGGGAGCGACGCAATCCAGGCCTGTTCCCGCACCGCCTCCCGACCCCGCTTCGAGGTCTCTCGCTGCATCAGCGTCAGCTCCGCGGCGACGGCGGTGCCCACGATCCCGTCCTCTGCCATGCCACGGTTGTGTTGAAAGTCCAGAACTGCGGCAAGGGATTCCGGCCCGAACAACCCATCGACCTTGCCGGCGTCGAAACCGAGCGAGTTCAACGCCTGCTGCAATGCGGAGATATCGTCACCGCGCATCAGCGGCACACGCCGGTAGAGCATCCGGTCACCGAGGCCGTAGCCGGCGTCTACCAGGGATTGCCAGGTATGGTCGCCGACGATCCCGTCGGCATGGATGCCACGAGACCGCTGGAAGTCGGTGACGGCGTGCCCGGTCCCGTCGCCGAAGGTCCCCAGCGGATCCGGGTCGGTGTCGTGGCCGAGGAGGTTGAGACGGTGCTGGATGTCGCGAATCGGCTCGCCGCGGTCTCCAACGTGGTACTGCCTCACACCGTGAAGTTAGCCACCGGGGGACGTCGGCACGAGAAAGCTGGCTGCGAGAAAGCTAGCCAACGAACTCAGACAGCTCGGATTCGAGTTGGCTGCGGCTGCGGGCTCCTACGAGGCGCTTTTTTTCCTGGCCGTCCTGGAACACGATCATGGTCGGGATGCTCATCACACCATATTCCATCGCGGTCGACTGGTTTTCGTCGACGTTGAGCTTCAAGACGTTCAGCTTTCCCGCCTGTTCTCCGGCGAGTTCGTCGAGCGGTCCTTCCATCATCTTGCACGGTCCGCACCACTCCGCCCAGAAGTCCACCAGGGTGGGGGTGGATTCGGCGACGAGCCCCGCGAGGGTGGCATCGGTGGCTTCGGTCGTGTTCTGGCCCATTCGGGTTCCTCCTTGTTGGCGGCCGGTCCTACTGCAACCGCAATCGGCCTATCAAATTTCCCTGGATTCCAACCAACGCTCGGCGTCGAGCGCGGCCTCGCACCCTTGTCCGGCTGCAGTTACCGCCTGTTGATATACGTGATCGACCACATCGCCGGCGGCGAACACGCCTTCCACCGAGGTCATGGTCGTGTCGGGATCGGTGACGATATAGCCGGCTTTGTCCAACTCGAGCTGGTCTCGAAAGACACCCGTATTCGGATCGTGGCCGATAGCGAGGAAGACACCATCGACGTCGAGCGTGGACTCCTCATCCGTCTCCACGTTCCTGACTCGGACCCCGGTCACCAGGTCGTCACCGAGTACCTCCTCGACCGCGGAGTTCCACATCACCTCGATTTTCTCGTGGTCGATCGCCCGCTGCGACATGATCTTCGACGCCCGGAATTGATCTCGCCGGTGGATGATTGTCACCTTGCTGGCGAACTTGGTCAGGAAGATCGCCTCTTCCATCGCGCTGTCGCCGCCGCCGATGACCGCAAGCGTCTTGTCGCGGAAGAAGAACCCGTCGCACGTTGCGCATGCGGAAACGCCGTAACCGCGGAGCCGTGTCTCACCGGGAACATCGAGCCAGCGGGCCGCTGCCCCGGTGGAAACGATCAGTGTCTCCGCCTCGTAGGGGTCCTCGCCGACCCACACTTTGAACGGGCGTTCCGAGAGGTCGACCCTCGTGACGTCTGACGAGATGATCCTGGTTCCGAATCGCTCAGCCTGCTTGCGGAACGACTCGATCAGGTCGGGACCCATGATGCCGTCGGGGAATCCGGGGTAGTTCTCGACGTCGGTCGTCAGCATGAGCTGTCCGCCGCGTTCATAGCCCTCGATCATCAGTGGGGCGAGGTCGGCACGCGCCGCATAGATCGCTGCGGTAAGCCCTGCGGGCCCGGATCCGATGATCAGAATCTTCTCGGTCATTCCTCGCTCCCGGCGTCGTCGGCAGGGAATCTACGCATCCATAGCAACGCACCCACGACGATCAATATGCCCCCGGTGATCGCGTAGGCGACTTCCTGGCCGACGAGCGCTCCGAACGCCCGGAAGAAGCCGACGAGCAGCCAGATGATGCCCAGGAGCAAGATGATCGCCAACATGATTCCCAGGGCGGTCCAGGTGACCGCGCTCTCGGCCCGATCAACCGTCATCGAGCGGATCTTGACCGCCAGCCCTTCCAGGAACTCGGCGATCTGGGTCGGATAGTCTGGATCGCGATCGGTCATGGAGGGCGAGGTTAGTCAGCCGTGCGATTCAGCCGGCTTCTGCTATTTCACAGCTAGACAAGTCGATCGTTACCGATGTTTCGAATCCGGTTTCGATGTCGGTTGCGATTGCGTACACCACAGAAAGATCCGGGGTAACCCCAATGGGGTCGAGTGCGCTGCCCGCAGCGCCGCCGGGAAAGCACGCCGTGAGCGCAGCGACGTTGACCCTCGCCGATTCGGTTGCCAGGCCCAGCGCGCTGTCGAAGCCGGAGGCGGCAACCGCAGTCTCTTCGAGGATCGGCAGCTCGAGCTCGCTTGCTCGTGCGGCTTGAGGCACCATGAAGTATTGCGACATCGTCGCATCCTCCAACTCCTCGACGGCCGCGGACTCGCTGGCCGCGGTAGTGGTCGTAAAGGCGTCGCTTGTGTTGTCGTCCTCGGGCTGGACCAGCGCACCGCCGGTGCTCTGTGTATCCAGCTCGGATGCGGGCGCCGTGGTCTCTGGAGGAGGTGCGCTCACCACCTCAGCAGAATCGGTTCCGTCGAGTGCATCGGGCAGGACGGCAATGGCGAAGATCACGACTGCCGCTACCGCGAGGCCGGTCATTGGCGCCCACCATCGGCTCCAGCCGGACGCTGCCGCAGCCACGGCCGCCGGCTGATCGTCGAGCTGGAGCTCGGTGCGTAGCGATCCGTGCAGCGAGGCAGTCTCCTCCGCGGTCATCGCGACCACGGGAGCGGAACCGAGCATCGAGGCGACTCCGACCTGCTCGTCGTGGGCCGCCCGGAGTTCAGGGTCGGACCCGATGCGAGCGATCGCAGCTGCCGCCTCTGACTCCGGGAGTTCCCCGCCGATCAGCGATGTGATGAGGTCGATGTCGTTGTCGTTCATGGCTCTTCTCTTAGATGCTTCTTAGGCGGGCCAAGGTTCCCGAGCTCTTCTGCAAGCAGCCGTCTGGCGCGGAACACCCGGCTCTTCACCGTGCCGATCGGGATCTCAAGGGTATCGGCGGCCCCTTCTAGCGACATCCCTGCGAGATCGACCAGGATCGTGGCGGCACGGAACTCGGGTGGAATGCGCTCGAGGGCCTCCTCGATGTCGGGCCGCAACTCGACCGCGTGGAGCGGGTCGCCACTGCGCGGATCATCCGGGTCGAAGTGCTCAGGCATCGGCTCGGTGCGTTTCCGCTTCTCGCGTCTGAGGTGGTCGTAACACGTGTTGACGGTCACCCGATACAGCCAGGTGCTGAAGGCGGCTTGCTCCTTGTAGCGATCCGCCTTGCGAAACACGGTCAGGAAGGTGTCCTGAGTGGCATCGAGCGCGGCGTTGCGATCCCGCAACATGCGCAGACAGATCGAGAAAACGCGCTGCTCATGCGCCGCCATGAGCGTCTCAAAGGCATCTACGTCGCCACCCAGATAGCGACGGATGAGCGCTCGGTCTTCTTCGGCTCGGCCGGTCATTGTGGGGATGCTACGGAATCATTGAGACGTTGGAGATTCGCGCTGCAAAGGTCCCGTCCGGTTGCTCGGGCAAGCTGGTCAGCCACAAAAGCCACACGCCTTGGCTCTTTGGTACCTGATGACGCGTGGTGCCGGTGAGCAGCGTCCCGGTGCCGACCATCTGCCATTCGTCCGGGGTTGGGAGATGTTCGCTCGCCCAGCCGATCGAGTATCGGGTACCGGGCGAGCCGGTGATCTCGATCACCGAGATGGGCCCTTCAGCAGTGAGGATCAGACCGACACCGGTCTTGGTGGTGGAAATGGGATCCGGGTATCGCTCGGTCTCCCAGTTGGTCGATTGGTCTCCGTCGATGGAAGCAGCAGCGTCTCCGTCGTTTTCGGCGCCGTCGCCGAGCGGATCAAATGCGGTAGCCGAGGCGCTGATCGACTCGTTGACCGGATCCTCGACGACCGGGATGGTGGTGTCCGGTGCGGGGGTCGGGGTTTCCGCCGGCGCGGCCGGATACAGGAACGCCGAGTCGGGGTCGATATCGACGGCAAGACCGAGCGCGGCGACGGCGAGGATGGCGGCGACGATTCCGGCAAAGACGATCAGCCCGCGTGGCGACCATGAGGTTGTCGGCTCCGGCTTGGGCGAGTACGGGATCGTTCGCAGCGAGTCGGCGAGCCCGGCGGCGCCGACGCCTCCTGCCGCTGCGGCGGTCAACGCCTCATCCACTGCCCGCGGTAGCCCTTCAGCGACCTGGGAGGGCTGAACCCAGGGGTTTTCGCTGCCGGTGATGGCGGTGCGCAACACGTTGGCCAGTGCCACCGTGTCATCTTCCTGGCTGGTCGTGGTCGGAATTCGCCCGAAGCCGGCAAGGCGCGCCGGATGCGCTGCCGAGAAGTGGATCGCCGAGGTGTCGATCGACCCATGTATCCCGCCCTTTGCGTGGAACGCGCCCAGGCCCTCGGCGAGTCCGGCTGCATTGGGCAGGTATTCGCTCACCGGAATGGTCTCACCGGCCCGGAGACGGTCGGCGACGGTCACCGCGCCATCCCACTCGGATACCGCGAAAGCCGAGCCGTGGAGCTCACCAGCGGCGAACACGGTCTGGACGTGGGCATGATTGGTGGCCGCTGCTGCTCGTACCGACGCCAAGAATTGCTCCATCCGCTTGCGGGATCCGGCCGGGCCCGGAAAGCGAATGAGCACAGGCCGCTCCAGGTGCTCGTCGGTGGCCAGCCACTCTTCTACGTCACCGTCGGCGCCAAGACGTACGTTCAGCCGATACCGCTCAGGGAGGCGTGGGGGCACGGCGGCTCACTCCCTGCGCAGCACGGCGAGTCCGTCGGGCTGGACGACGAAGCCCTCAGAGCGGTACAGGGCGATCGCTGCTTGATTGTCTTGCTGGGTGTTGAGCACCATCGCCCTCGCTCCCGCGCCAAGCGCCGCCCGGAGCGCAGCCCGTACCAACGACCGCCCCATCCCGGCTCCCTGGAAGTCGGGGTGCACCGCGAGGCGCTGGAGATACGAGATGGCTTGTCCGAGACCGACCACGGCGTAGGCAATCGGGACCCCGTCCGGTCCAGTGATTGTCAGTGTCACCTTCGTTGATGTTGCGTCGATCGCTTCTCGAAGCCCGAACTCGTCGAATTGCCAGAAATCGTCGAACGCCGCCCGATCGATGCTCAACAGCAGGTCGAGGTCGACATCGCCGCTGGCGATACCATGGTCTGGCGCTGCCGGCCGGCGAATGAGCTCGGCCCGCATGAGGGCGAGGGAGACGAACTCGCGATACCCGACCGACTTCCAGGCCTCGGACGACGAACGAGGCAGCGGCGGCGACAGCACGGATGGGGCGCCGATTCCAAGCAGGTATTCGGTGCAGGCGTCCAAGAAGGTTCTGCTGCCCCGGACGAGACGGAAGGTGGCGTCGGGTGTTGCATCGTTCCATCGCCGCGCCTCACCCTTTGCCCAGCCGCGTCGAAGCCTGATGGGCTGCGGCCAGGAACCGCGCGCCTGTACCGGCGGGGCGCTCTCCGCGACCGACATTGCACCTCCACGCTGGCCGGCGACACGACGAGGGTACTGCGGGAAACGAGGTTCACGGTTCGGGTTTGACTCTCGACTCTTGATTCTCGACTCTTGCCCTTATGCGTGTGGCGTTGGTGACTCACCCCTCCAGTTTCGATCATCGGGGTCCGCCTCAGCACCCGGAGCGCCCCGAGCGGGTATCGGCCGCGGTGGAGGGCGTCGAGGAGTCCTCGCTGACGGTGGTGCGGGTCACCGCCGAGCCTGTTGAACGCCGGAGCCTTCTCGAGGTCCACGAGGCATCATTTGTCGACGCGCTGGAGCGGTTCTGCGCCGGCGGAGGTGGGGCCATCGATGCCGATACCTTCGCCGTGGGCGCCTCGTGGCCTGCCGCGCTGAACGCGGCAGGGGCCGGCGCCGCCGCGGTGCGTTCGCTCCGGTCCGACTCGGCAGATGTCGCCTTCCTGGCGATGCGACCCCCGGGTCATCACGCCGAACGCGGGCAGGCGATGGGCTTCTGTCTGTTGAACAACGTGGCAGTGACTGCGGCCGAGCTGGCGAGGGCCGGTGAGCGAGTCGCCATTGTCGACTGGGATGTCCACCACGGCAACGGGACACAGCGCATCTTTGCCGCCGAATCCGACGTTCTCTACGTCTCGCTCCACCAGCATCCGTTTTACCCTGGCACCGGGCTGCCCACCGAGATCGGCCAGGGCGCTGCCCGGGGTACGACCGTGAATCTGCCGATGCGAGCAGGCGCCGATGGGCTCATGTATGCCGAAGCCTTCGCCAGGGTGGTCATTCCCATCATCCGTCAGTTCGAGCCGGATTGGATGCTGGTGAGCGCAGGATACGACGCTCATCGCAGCGATCCCCTGGCGGAGATTGAGTTGGTTGAGGGCGACTATGCCTGGATGGCGGGGGCACTGAACACTCTGATTCCGAAGCAGCGAACGGTGTTCTTCCTGGAGGGGGGATACGATCTCGACGCCTTGCGTGGATCGATTTCCGCCACGCTGAACGGTCACGCCGGATTGGGGGGGACCGAACCACCGGCGAATGGGTCAGAACCCACGAACCGTGTCCTGAGCCAAATAGTGGAAACCCTTGCCCCGTATTGGGATCTGGGTTAAGCCGCGCAGTGCGACTGCCGATAGTCGAACCTGTATGGGAATGCTTGTTAGGGGTGCCTGTGAGCTCATCGTTACCTTCTCTCGATGAACTGCTGGACAAACTGAGTGCTGTTGGGGGCTCGGACCTTCATCTGAAGGTTGGTTCGCCTCCCGTGTTCCGGATCAACGGGGTAGTTCATCGCGCCGAGCTGCCCGTGCTTGCCCCTCAGGACACCGAGCACTACTTCAAGGGCATCATCACCGATCGGGCACAAGAGGATTTTGATAATGGCGGCGATGCGGACTTCGCCATCAGCCGGCCGGGGCGGGGGCGTTTCCGGGTCTCCTCCTACCGACAGCGCGGTTCCGTCAGCCTGGTGTTGCGCAGAGTGTCACCCGTCAAGGGCACGTTTCGGGAACTTGGCCTCCCGGCCGACGTTCTCGAGAAACTCGCCGATGAGCGCCCGGGCCTGGTCTTCGTTACCGGTCCCGCCGGGTCTGGCAAGACGACGACGGCCGGTGCCGTGGTCAATCGGATCAACGCCACACGCCGCACCAGCATCGTCACGCTGGAAGATCCGATCGAGATCCTCTTTCCCGACCAGCAATCGATCGTCTCCCAGCGCGAGCTCGGCAGCGATACGTCGTCGTTTGCCTCGGGCCTGGCTTCGGCGGTGAACCAGGACACCGATGTGATCTTTGTCGGTGGGCTGCCCGATGAGGAAACGGTGACTGCTGCGCTTGATGCCGCAGAGACGGGTCATCTGGTAATCGCGGTGGTCGCCACCTTCGACGGAATCGAGACCATCAATCGCTTGGTGGAATACTTCCCGCCGCACAAACAACAAAAGACCCGCAAGGCCCTCGCCGCCAACCTCAAGGGCATCGTGAGCCAGCAGCTCATCCCACGCGCCGACGGCAAGGGTCGCGTGGCGGCGGTCGAAGTGCTCGTGAACACCGAGCGCGTGGCACAGCGGATCGCCGATGTCGACGGAATGGACAAGATCGTCGAAGACATCGCCGAAGGCGACTTCTTCGGGATGCGCTCTTACGACCAGGCGATCCTCAAGCTGTACGAGAGCGGTGAGATCAGCTACGACTCCGCATCGGCGCACGCTGCCTCGATCCAGGACTTCAAGGCGGCAGTGCAGGGCAGACGTCTCGAGCGCGTCGCTACCTAGGAGTAGCCGAGTAGCTGAGTAGCCGCGTGTGCTTTGGAAGCGGTGGATCGCCGCAGCTATGCGGCTACACAAGGCCCCGGCCGGTACCCTCCACGGGATGGCGGATTTCACTTGTCAGAGCTGTGGGGACACCTTCTTGCTGCCGCAGTCCGTCCTTGATCAATACCCGGGATGGGTGCCGCGGCATTGCCGGTCGTGCCGCGGTGAGGGAAGCCGATCGAAGGGTGGCTCCGGCGGTGTCGATGACCCGCAGAGCGGGGTCTTCACCGACGGCGCCTGCTCCGGCAATCCCGGTCCAGGCGGCTGGGGGGCAGTCTATGTGATCGACGGTGAGGTCATCGAGGAGGCTCACGGCTTCGATCCCGATACGACCAACAACAAGATGGAGCTGCTGGCCTTGATCGAAGGCCTGAAGCTCGTTCCCGAAGGCAGCCCCGTAACGGTCTACTCGGACTCGAATCTGGCGGTGCGCACCATCAACGAATGGGCGGCCGGATGGGAGCAGCGCGGCTGGATGCGAAAAAGGGCGGGGCCTGACGGGTCCAAGGTCCCGAAGAACCTCGACCTGGTGAAGGAGGCCTACCGGGGCTACCGGGCCCGTCCCGAGATCACGCTGCAGTGGATCAAGGGCCACGCCGACTTCACGTGGAACGAATACGCCGACGGGTTGGCGAACCGATGGCGAGAGTGAGCGACGAGTCGCGAGTCGCGAGTCGCGAGTCGGCTCTGACTGGCAACTGGCAACTGGCAACTGGGAACTGGGCATGATCCCGGCTCGCCTCGAGGCCGTTCTCACCGACGGGACGCCGGCACGGAAGCTGGCCACACTCTTCGACCAGGCCGGTCACCGCCTCTTTCTCGTCGGCGGAAGCGTTCGGAATGCGCTGCTCGATCGTCCGATCGCCGATCTCGACTTCGCTACCGATGCAAGGCCGGACGAGATCGAGCGGCTGGTCGCGCCCTGGGCTTCGGACGTCTACCTGGCCGGAAAGCAGTTCGGCACCGTCGGTGTCATCAAGGACGGGCAGGTGCACGAGATCACCACCTTCCGCTCCGAGGTCTATCACGACGACTCGCGAAAGCCCGAGGTGGTGTTCTCGGACAACATCGATGAAGACCTCTCCCGCCGCGACTTCACGGTTAACGCCATGGCGCTGCGGATACCGACCGACGGTTCGTCAACGCCCGAAATGATCGATCCCACCGGTGGGCTCGCTGACCTGCAGGTCAGAACACTGCGCACACCACTCGACCCGGAGATCTCGTTCGGCGACGATCCGCTGCGGATGCTGCGCTTGTTTCGCTTCGTGTCAACGCTCGGCTTCGCACCAAGCGAGGACGCGATGAGTGCGGTGCGAGGCATGCACGATCGGCTCGAGATCGTGTCGAGGGAACGGATCAACGGTGAGCTCGATCGGTTGCTGATCGGCGACCACGTCGGACCTGCGCTTGCCGGGCTGGTCGACACGGGCCTGGCCGGCGAGTTCATCCCGGAGCTCCCGGCGCTGGCGCTCGAAGCCGATCCGGTGCATCATCACAAGGACGTGCTGGCCCACACCATTGCGGTGGTGGAGAAGGCGTCACCCCGACTCCGTCTCCGCCTGGCCGCATTGTTCCACGACATCGGCAAGCCGGACACCAGGGAGTTCGGCCCGGGCGGTGTCTCGTTCCACCACCACGAGGTGGTCGGGGCCCGCCTGACCAAGCGGCGAATGAGCGAGCTCCGTTATCCCAAGGCGATGACCGAGGACGTGTCGCGGCTGGTGTTTCTCCACATGCGCCCGCACACCTACAAGATGGGCTGGACCGACTCTGCGGTGCGCCGCTACGTGCGGGACGCCGGGCCGATGCTCGATGACCTCAACGAGTTGGTGCGCAGCGACGTGACCACGAGAAACGAAAAACGAGCGCGGGCGATCGCCGGTCGCATCGACGAGCTGGAGGGGCGGATCGACGAGCTTCGCCAGCAGGAGGAGCTCGATGCCATGCGGGCGCCGATCGACGGCAACCAGGTGATGGAATACCTGGGTCTCGAGCCCGGCCCCGAAATCGGCAAGATCATGGACATGTTGTTGGAGAAGCGCATCGAAGACGGCCCGTACTCGGAGGAAGAGGCCTTGGCGATGCTCGACGAGTGGGGCCGGGGTCAGTCCTCTTCAGACTGATCGACGCGCGATCGCCTGGCGAGCCACAACACCGTGGCGACCGCGATCACGATGGGGACCGCAAAGATCAATGCTTCGTCCCACCAGACGAAGCCGCTGTCGGTCTCGTGGAGCATTAGCGCCATGGCGGCCAAGGTAGTGCCCGCAAACCCGGTTTAGCTGTGCAATCCCTCGGGTCCGGCGCAAACTCATGCAGCTTCGTGGAGCTCTATCCGGCAGTGCTCGCACGAGGCAATCGGGCACCGGTCGACAACTTCAACGGCAAGGCCCATGTGAGCGAAGAACGCCTCGATCGCCTGGTCTGAACGCGTATTTGGTGTGTTCTGCTTCGTCATGCGGATACCGTATCGAGCGGGTGTGACAGAAACGCGCCGTAGCATCCTGATCATGCCAAAACGCCATGCCACGTCTGGATCTCCCTACGAAGCGGACTATGGGTTTTCGAGGGGAGTCGCTGCCGGTAACCGCATCGAGATAGCAGGCACGGCTCCGATCCCGCCCGATGGTGAGCCGGTCGCGGATGGGGCCTACGAGCAGATGCTCCGCTGCGGCGCGATCGCCATCGCCGCGCTTGAGGAGCTCGGCGCCACGGCCGCCGAGGTCGTGCGGACCCGGATGTATATCACCGACCCCGCAGATGCCGACGACATCGGGAGGGCCCATCGCGAGCTCTTCGGCGACGCCGCCCCGGCAGCCACGATGGTGGTCGTCGCCGCGCTGCTTGACCCGGGGTGGAAGGTCGAGATCGAGGTACAGGCCGCTATCGAGGATTAGGACGGTGCTGAACAATGACGAGTGCCACGGGCCATCGCTAGCTCGACTGTTGCAGTGACTCGGTTTCTCCCGACCGCGAGGCCCCGCTTGAGGTTGCTCAGCACCCTCCTAGGCCCCCGCAGCCTGAGACCGCCCGTGGCCTTCGATCTCGTCGAGCTGCGCCAGGAGCCGGTCTGCACCCATCCGCTCCGCCTCCTCACGAGCCGCGGCCACGGTGTCGTCAAACCGATCGTCGTTCGTGAGCACCCTCGCCGCGTCGATCCGGGCGAGGGCGGCGTCGAGCGGTCGGCCGAATTGCCCGGCGGTGGCGACCGCGTCGAAGAACCGATCTGCTGCCGCTCCATGATCGCCTCGGGCCTCGGCTAGATGGCCTTCGGCACGGTCCCGACCCACCTTTGCGTGGCTTCCGTTGACTGGTGACCCTTCGAGGAGGGCCTCGATTCGATCGACGTCGCCAATACGGGCGAGCGGTCCGGTCACCCACGGGAGGAACCAGGTCCGATACAGGTCGATCGCAGCCGCGTGGTATTCGTCGGCAAGGCGCACCGCGTCGGTCTGGTTACCGGCGTCGTACGCCATCATCACCGCGATCGCCAGCACCGGTGAGAGCACTTGTTGATCCTGGACCTCCCGGGCGTGCTCGATGAGTTCCACCCACCGCACCGAGGGGTGTTCGACCCCCTGGTAGTGCTCGATGATCCCGATGTGCGATCGGGCGCCCATCCCGGCCTGGCTCCCGCCGCGCTCGTCGTCGGCCTCGATGACCTCCCGGGCGAGAGCGACCGACTCGTCCCAGTCTCCGGTCCAGATGAGTATCTCGGACTTGGTGAAGCGCAACCAGTCGGTAGACGCCGGGAGGCCTCGCTCGTTTGAAAGCTCGATGCCTTCATTGATGATCGCCACGGCATCCTGTGGCGATCGAAGCTGGTGGGTCAGCGTTGCGAGGTTGTTGCGAATCGTCACCGATTGGAACGAGAAGTTGCGGTCGTCTGCGATCCCCATCGCCGTTGCCATGTCTTCAAGTCCCTCCTCGTTGAGCCCGGAGTTGGCCAGGGCGGCACCCCTGAGCGACAGCAGTTTGATCTGGTCTTCCGCGGTCCCAGCGGCATCGACGACGGGAGCAGCCAGGTCCGCGGCCGCGACGGCCTCCGCATCACGTCCGCGGAGAAACAGCTTGCCGACGTTGGCCACCAGGGCCTCCGCCTTGGCCTCGGAGTCGGGCCGGTCTTCGAGCAGTGTGATTGCCTTGTGGATCTGCTCGTCGGCGCGTTCGGTCTCGCCTCGCCACCAGCTCCAGCCTGACATCTGTGTGAGGGCATCGGCCTGCCCCTCGGGATCGCCGGCCTCCTGGTAGAGGGCGAGGGACTCCTCGAGCCACCGTTTGGACTTCTCCAGATCGTCCTGGCTGAGCTGTCCTGCCCACAACAGCGCCTCGGCCCGATCGGTGTTGACGTCGGCCGCGTCGACGGCCTTGAGGTAGTAGGAGGCCCCCTGGGTCGGGTTGAGCCCGCGGGCTCGCTCACCGGCCTGCATCAGCACCCGGTAGGCCCGCGCCCGAAGTTCGGCATCGGGGTCGGTGGTCAGCGATAGCGCTTCGCCGAGGTGGTAAGCGAGCAACTCGGCCACGTCGACACCCCGCTCGCCGCTCACCGCCTCGATCCATGTCGCTGCTGCCTGATGCATCTCGGCCCGGTCGTCGCGGGCGATCTGGCCGTACGCCACATCGCGAACGAGGGCGTGGACGAAGGAATACTCCTCTTGCCCTTGCATCGAAGCGTCGCGGATCGGCCGGATCATCTCCCGGCGAACCAGCTCGCGAACCGTCGGCGCCGAGTGCGCGGACGGCCTGAGCGCCGCGAGGGCCCCGGACCAGAACACCTTGCCCATCACCGCGGCCGCCTGGAGCAACTCCTTCTCCTCGGTGTCGAGAAGGTCGAGCCGGGCGGCGATGATGGCCTGGACCGAGTCGGGTAGGGCGAGCTCCTCAATCTTGCCGGCCTCATCCAACAGATCGGCGTCTGCGGCGAGGCGAACCAGCTCGGTCACGTAGAGCGGGTTTCCGCCGGCCCGCTCCAGGATGAGCTGTTGGGTCTCGGCCGGGAGCACGGCGCGATCGAGCAGTGCTGCCAGCAGAACGGCCGCATCGTCGTTGGCGAGTGGTGCCAAGCTGATGGTGGCCGAATTGCGGATGCCACCGCCCCAGCTCGGACGGCTCGAGAGCAGTTCCGGTCGGGCCGCGGCGACCAGCAGGATCGGCACGTCGACGGCCCACTCGGCGACGTACTCGATGAAGTCGAGCAGGGCTTGGTCTGCCCAGTGGATGTCTTCCACGACCATCACCAGCGGGTGGCGGTGCGCCATCGCTTCGAAGAACCGCGACCATGCCGAGAACAACTCCCCCTGTTCGATCTGCTGGTCTTCACCGGTCCCACCGGCGAGCAGGGCGAGGCGCGACACAACCCACTCCGCCTGGGCCGGGTCGTCGATCAGCGTGACCACGGCGTGGCGAAGCTTGCGATCGGCGTCGGTCTCGCTGTTGGTCTCGAGGATCCCGGCCTGCGCCTTGACGATCTCGCCGAGCGCCCAGAAGGTGATGCCTTCCCCATAGGGGAGACAGCGGCCCTGCTTCCACCACATCGTGTCGGTCCTCGTGTCGAGGACGGCCTTGAACTCGTGGAGCAGCCGGCTCTTTCCCGCTCCCGGCTCACCCATAATCGTCACCAGCTGAACGGTTTGGGCGGCGATGGTCCGGTCGAGCGAGTCGACCAGCACGGCGAGTTCGGTGCTCCGACCGACGAACGGGCCCTTGTGCCGCTCTTCCACAGCAACGCCGTGGCGTGCCCGGGCTCCGGTGGCGAGCCAGATAGCGGTGGCGTCGGCCTTGCCCTTCAGGTCGACCGTGTCGAGGTCTTCGAAGGAGATGTCGGCGCGTGACGCCAGGTAGGTGCGCTCGTCGACGACGATCCCGCCCGGGGGAGCGATCGCCTCGAGGCGCGATGCGGTGTTGACCACGTCACCGATGATCGTCTCGCGGTCCTGGTCATCGGCATCGAGTTGGACGATCGCCTCGCCGGTCGTGACCGCCACCCGTACCGACAATGCGAGATCCGGGTCGTCTTCGTTGAGGACTGCGATTGCCTCCTGAAGCCGCAGCGCAGCGCGCACCGCCCGTTCCGGGTCGTCCTCGTGGGCGGCGGGGACCCCGAAGATGGCGAAGACTCCGTCGCCCATCAGCTTCTCGACTCGGCCGCCATGAGCCTCGACCTGTTCGCGGGCCGTCTTGTGATAGATGGTGAGGCGGGCTCGAACGTCCTCGGGGTCGGAGCGTTCGGTGCGCTCGGTGAACCCGGCGAGGTCGGCGAACAGGACCGACACCACCTTGCGCTCCTCCACCGCCCTGGTCTCCGTTACCGGGTCTTGGGGGGTCAGCGAGGTCCCACAGGAAGCGCAGAACGCTGCTCCTTGGGCCGTCTCGGCCCCACAATTGGGGCAGGTCGCCGCAAGCGATGTGCCACAGGTCGCGCAAAATCGTGCCCCGGCATCGGCTGTTGCACTACACGAAGGGCAAATCACGGTCACAGACGAACTCTAGGTGCACCGCTGCTGCGAACCCTGGGTTCCCAGCCCCGACATATGGGGCTCCGAGCCCAGGGTTCGCAGGCCCGCGTCTCCGTTCGAACCGACCGGGGGTAGCCTTCCCGTATGAGCGACAACACGAAATCAACCTTGCGCGACCGGCTGAGCGACCTCCAGTTTCACGTCACCCAGGAGGCCGGTACCGAACGCCCGTTCACCGGCATCCACTGGGACAACCACGACGACGGTACGTATACCTGTGTGGTGTGCGGCGAGGCGCTGTTCTCCAGCGACACCAAGTTCGAGTCCGGCAGCGGTTGGCCGAGTTTCTATCAGCCCACGAATGACGCCGCAGTCGACACCAAAGACGACAGGAGCCTGCTGATGAAGCGCACCGAGGCGGTGTGCCACAACTGCGGCGCCCATCTCGGCCACATCTTCGACGATGGGCCCAACCCCACCGGGCTTCGCTACTGCATCAACTCGGCGTCGCTTGGCT
>Ga0255057_10000249_pt1 | contig 30153 bp, 31 predicted proteins | sample Cases_109_6_MG_FD_189022 | JGI IMG/M metagenome (GOLD analysis project Ga0255057, IMG submission 189022) | Seawater microbial communities from Amundsen Gulf, Northwest Territories, Canada - Cases_109_6 | ecosystem: Environmental > Aquatic > Marine > Gulf | place: Canada: Northwest Territories... | reverse complement strand
GTTCTCCTCGGCGACGACAACAGCGTCCGCGGAGCGGTCGGTTGCGTAGACGACCGCATCGGGGAAGGTGTGTTTGAGGGCAAGGGCAAGATTGCCTGAGCCCGTGCACAGATCGACGACCACACTCGGCTCGGCAAGCGCCTGTGTGGCGAGCTCGAAGAGCTGCTCGGTCTCGGGTCTGGGGACCAGGACTCTCCGGTCGACCGAAACCTCGATCGGCCCGAACGGGATGCGCTCTTCGAGGTATTGCAATGGTTCTCCGCTTCTTCTGCGACCGACGAGCGCGATGAAGGTCTCCCGATCGAGGTCCGATACCGGCACCGCAAACAGCAGGTCGGTGCGCGACCGACCAGTGGCTTTGCCGAGCAGACGCTCGACCTCATGCCGCGGGAGGTCGCTGATCGAGTCCAGGAGTTCTGCAGAGCTCGCCTCGGGACTCGAGACTCGCGACTCGCGACTCATTCCCCTGCCAGGGCCCTGGCGGCGTCGTCGGCGATCAGGGCATCGTGCAGTTCGACGAGATCGCCATCGAGCACTTGTGGAAGGGAGTGGATGGTCAGACCGACGCGGTGGTCGGTGACCCGGTTCTCTTTGTAGTTGTAGGTGCGGATCTTCTCCGAGCGTTGACCCGACCCGACCTGGGATCGGCGCACGTCGGCGCGTTCACCGAGCTGCTCCTCGAGCTGCGCCTGATACAAGCGAGCGCGCAGGACCCGCATCGCCTTGATCTTGTTCTGCAATTGCGACTTCTCGTCCTGGATCGACACGCCGATGCCGGTAGGGATGTGTCTAATTCGCACCGCCGAGTCGGTGGTGTTCACGGACTGTCCCCCCGGCCCCTGTGAGCGAAAAGTCTCGACCTCGAGATCGTTCTCGTGGATGTCGACTTCGACGGCCTCGGCCTCTGGGAGCACGGCCACGGTGGCCATCGAGGTGTGGATCCGCCCCTGCGACTCGGTCTTGGGGACCCGCTGGACGCGGTGGGGCCCCGCCTCGTATTTGAACCGCGAGTAGGCCCCCTTCCCCGTGACCGCAAACGTTGCCTGATTGAAGCCGCCGGTATCAGAGGGTGACACGTCGATCGGCTCGATCTTCCAGCGATTGCGCTCGGCGAATCGCTCATACATGCGGTACAGGTCCCCGGCCCAGAGCGACGCCTCTTCACCACCCGCCGCGGAGCGCAGCTCGACGATCACCCCCTTGTCGTCGTTCGGGTCTTTCGGCACAAGCAGGCGCTTCAAGTCGAGTTCGAGCTTGGCAAGCTCGGTCGTCTTCGCGGCGACGACCGACTCCGCGTACTCGACCATCTCGGGATCGTCCTCACTCTTGGCCAGCTCAGCGGCCTCGGCGGCCTCCGAAGCGGCTTCCCGATACTCGTTAAAGGTGGTGACGATGGGCTTCAGCTCGGCGTGGCGCTCGGCAAGCTCGCGGTACCGATTCTGATCCGCAATGACGTCGGGAGATGCGAGCTGCACAACCGTCTCGTCGTACTCTCCGGCGATGGTCTCCAGCCGTTCAATGACCCGGTCATCCATCGTCGGTGCCGTTATCGTCGTAGGTGACTGTAAGCGCACCCGAGGCAACCGGTCCGCGCTCGTGCACCTCGGCCACCGAATCCTTGTCGAGCGCTGCCAGCAGCGAGGCGACCGCCACCTCGACCTGGAGGTCGTCCGGCTCGTTCGTCGTGATCGACTGAATCCAGATCCCGGGTTTCGTGGCCCACGCCATCCATCGGTGGCCCGCAGCTCCCTTGAGCACCTCATATGAGATGCCGGCGATCACGGGGATCAATGCGAGGCGGGCGATCACCTGCCAAACGTAATCCAGCGGCGCCAGCGCCAGGAAAACCACGAACGCCACCATCGCAACGATGACGATGAACGAGGTTCCACACCGCGGGTGACGCGGGCTGTATCGCTGGATGGCCGAGACCTCGAGCGGGTCCCCGGCCTCGTAGGCGTGGATGGTCTTGTGTTCGGCTCCGTGGTACTGGAACACGCGCTGGATCTCGGAACTGCGCCCGATCAACCAGATATAGCCGACGATCAGGCCAAGCCGGATCAGCCCATCGAGGAGCACGAATACGAGGCTCGAGTCTCCGAAGAACTGATCGAGAAAACCTGCGGCGAGCACCGGGAGGAAGATGAACAGGCCGAGGGCGAACACGACGGCGACGACCATCGTGATCGCCACCTGGAAACGACCGACACTTTCATCCTCGTCTGCCGATTTTTCCGCCGACCACGACAGCGCGCGAAATCCCAGTGTGAGCGATTCGCCGAGAACGAGGATCCCGCGCACAAACGGGGTACGGGCGGCACGAGAGCGCGTCGTCAGTGCAGGTAGCTCGTTGCGTTTGGCCTCGATCTGCCCGTCGGGACGGCGTACCGCAACGGCCCAGCCGGCAGGGGCGCGCATCATCACGCCCTCGATCACTGCTTGCCCGCCGACGGTTGCGCCCTGTGGGCGGCTCATCAGGACTCCGCGGCGTCGGCCGTGTCGTCCTCAGTCATGGCTGGCGTGCCTTCGGCTGGCATGCCTTCGGCTGGCGCTTCGCTGGCGTCCGGAGCTGGCTTCGAGCCGCCTCCTGCGTCGCCATAGCGCTTGCGGAAGCGCTCAACCCGTCCGCCGGAGTCAACCAGGCGTTGCTTGCCCGTGTAGAACGGGTGGCATTGGTTGCACATCTCGACGTGAAGCTCGGCTTCGGTCGAGCGCGTCACGAACGTGTTGCCACACGAACAGGTGACGCTGCTCTCGATGTACTCGGGATGGATTTCGGTCTTCACGATGTCTCCTGGATGGTACTGGCCCGACCCTAAATGACGGTGTTTGCGAATGACGAGTACAACGGGCTTTACCCGCTGGAGTATTCCCCAACCACCGTCATTGACCCGACTTGGCGACGCTGAGCAAGAACTCGGCGTTCGACTTGGTGGACTTGAGCCGGTCGATGAGCAACTCGAGGGCGGCGCTCGGTTCGAGTGCCATCAGCACTCGGCGCAGCTTCCACACCTCGGTCAGCTCGTCAGGATCAAACAACAATTCCTCGCGGCGTGTTCCCGACGCTTCGATGTCGATCGCCGGGTAGATGCGCTTGTCGGCGAGCTTGCGGTCGAGGCGCAGCTCCATGTTGCCGGTGCCCTTGAATTCCTCGAAGATCACCTCGTCCATCCGTGATCCGGTCTCGATCAGCGCCGTGGCCAGAATGGTAAGGCTTCCGCCCTCCTCGATGTTGCGGGCGGCGCCGAAGAACCGCTTCGGCGGGTAGAGGGCAGTCGAGTCGACACCACCCGAGAGGATCCGGCCCGAGGCCGGGGTCGCCAGGTTGTGCGCCCTGGCCAGCCTGGTGATCGAGTCGAGCAGCACAACGACGTCGTCGCCCTTCTCGACCAGGCGCTTGGCCCGCTCGATGGCGAGCTCGGACACCTGGGTGTGCTCCTCGGCGGGACGGTCGAAGGTGGAGTAGATCACTTCACCCTTGACCGAGCGTTGCATCTCGGTGACCTCCTCGGGGCGCTCGTCGACGAGCACCACCATGACGTGGACCTCAGGGTTGTTGGCAGCAAGCGAGTTGGCGACGTCCTGGAGGACGGTGGTCTTTCCCGCCTTGGAAGGTGACACGATCAGCCCGCGCTGGCCCTTGCCGATCGGTGCGATCAGGTCGATGATCCTCGCCAACATGTCGTCACCTTTGCCGTCGATCTCGAGCCGGATCCGCTGGTCCGGAAAGAGCGGCGTCAGCTTGGAGAACTTGGGTCGAGCCATGGCCTCCGCCGGGTCGCCGCCGTTGACACTGGTCGCACGAACCAACGCGGGGAACTTCTCCTGGCCGCGCGCCGGCCGGACGGGGCCGGCAATCAGATCACCTTTGCGGAGCTGATCCTTGCGGATGACATTGACCGATGCGTAGGCGTCCTTGTCACCGGGCAGATAACCGAAAGTGCGCAGGAAGCCGTAGCCCTCGGGAAGAATGTCGAGGATGCCTTCGCGGGTCTCGAGGGTCGACTCGTCGATGGGCTCACGCTGACGGGGACGCCCACCGCGGTTGCGGCGACGGTTGCCCGCACTGTCTTCGCGGTCGTTGGTCCGCTCCGAACGCTCCTGGGTCTTGGCCGGCTCTTGCTCGACCACGGCGCTCTCGGGGATCATCGATTCTTCAAAGGAATCGGCCTCGAGAATCACGGCGATGAGCTTGGATTTTTGCAGGCCGTCGGTTTCGATTTCAACCTTGCCAGCCATCTCACGGAGATCGTCGAGGCCGAGTTCCTGGAGCCTTGCTCTGGGCGTACTCATGGTTGCTGGGTTCCCCTTTTCAGCAGCTTGGGTCGGAGACCCTGGGGTGTAGTGACGCGGGTTCGGTCCCGGTCACATGGAATGCCCGTCGAGCAACGCGCGAAGGCGTGGTCGTTGGGCGTGGATAGGGCAAGTGTAACGGCTCATCGGGCTAGTTCAAGGAAGAACGTCGTCAGTCGTCAGTCATCAGTCGTCAGCAAAGCCCGCGAACTGAAGGCTGAAAGCTAAGAACTGAAGACAGTTCAAAGCTCCAAGTGCTCCAAGATGGCATCCAAACGCGGTGCCAGCGGTTCCCGGAGAGTTGCGCTCGCCGTTGCTGTTTCCGGGTCCTTGAGCCCGTGCCCGGTCAAGGTGCACACGACCGGCCCGGGGGGCAGGCCGTCGCGGAGTTTCAGCAGCCCGGCGACCCCTGCCGCCGAGGCCGGCTCGCAGAAGACTCCCTCCTCGTCGGCGAGCATCCGGTACGCATCGAGGATCTCCTCGTCGCTCACGGCTTCGATGAGACCTCCCGATTCGTCGCGCGCCGTCGTGGCGCCTTCCCACGACGCCGGGTTGCCGATCCTGATCGCGGAGGCAACGGTCTCGGGCGACTCGACGATCTCCCCGTCGACGATCGGCGCTGCCCCTGCTGCCTGGAACCCCCACATTTGCGGTGCTGCTGCCTCGGCCGTGTAGCCCTGCCAATAAGCGGTGATGTTCCCGGCGTTTCCGACCGGGAGGACATGGACGGCCGGCGCACCGCCGAGGACGTCGATCACCTCCCATGCCGCTGTTTGCTGGCCGGCGATCCGGTACGGATTGATCGAGTTGACCAGTACGGCGTCATGGACCGCGGTCAACTCGAGGACCAGGCCGAGTGCATCGTCGAACGAGCCGTCGATCGGCACCATCCTCGCCCCGTGCATGCTCGCCTGAGCGAGCTTTCCCGCGGCAATATTCCCCGCGGGAAGAATCACGATGCACGACATCCCTGCTCGCGCCGCATAGGCCGCCGCCGAGGCCGAGGTGTTCCCGGTGGATGCGCACGCCACCGCGGTCGCGCCGTCCTGTAGAGCCTTGGACACTGCCAGGGTCATCCCCCGGTCCTTGAACGAGCCGGTCGGATTGGCACCCTCGACCTTGAGGTAGACCTCGCGGGCGACGAGGCTCGAAATCATGGGCGCCTCCACCAGCGGCGTGCCGCCCTCGGCCAGCGTCACGACCGGAGTGTCGGCATCGACCGGCAGCCGGTCACGATACGCCTCGACAACGCCCGGCCATCGGCTGTGATCCATGCCGATCACGATAGACCCGGGTGCTTGGCGGCTTCGCCCGTAGACTCAACCATGGGGAAGCTGGCGACGATAACGCTCGGAGCGATGACCGAAACCACCGGCAGCACTGCCGTCACCGACGCACTCACCCCCAAGCAGCGCTTCAACCGCGGCGCGATCGCGGTTGCCGTCGCCACCCTTCCCGCCTGGTCGCTCTCGTTCGCCGAGAGTGGTCTCGGGTTCCTTTTCACGATGATCACGACGGTTGCAGTGCTGGCGGCGCTCGCCACCGTTGATGGTGCGGCCGTCGCCACGATCCGAAGGCGGGCGGCGGCGGTGACGATGTACCTGGTGCTGGGCGCGGGGGCACTGATCTCGTTGCTGTTTCACCCCTCCGGTGCCGGCGCGATCCTGACCTTTGCAGTCGTGGCGCCGATCGGCATCGTGATCTCGGCCGCCAGACTCACCACCGATGAGCTGCGTCGTATCGTCGCCGTGCCGCTGCTCGCAACCACGGCGCTCCAGGCCGTCATCGTCGCCATCCAGTCGGGAACACGATCGGCGTTCGGCTACAACCTGCTCCACCCTGGGAGCGAGCTCCTGGTCACAAACGAGACGATCGTGCGGCCCCAGGGCCTTTTCGACCACGTGTACGAGCCGGCTGCGGTCGCCGTAGTGGCGGTGGCCGTCGGGCTGGCCCTGATGCCGGCGGCGGGGCGCATGCGGACCGCGTTCCTCGTCGGCATCGGCGCCGCAGCGACCACGGTGGCATTGACCCACTCGCGTTCGGCGCTGCTCGGGCTGATGCTGGTGGTCGCCGTCGGTGCGCTGGCTGTGGCTCGGCGGGAGCCGGGCCTTCGCGTGGGAATCATCGTCGTCGTCGCCGCCTTCGTCGTTCCTGCGCTGCTGACGGCGAACGCATGGCAGGTTCGCTTCGACGAGTCGGCGACTCCCAACCTCGACGACGCCTCGCTCGGCCGGATCACCCTCGCCCGCCAGGCGCTCGAAATGGCCGGAGATCACCCGGTCGTCGGTGTTGGGCCCAATCGCTACATGACGGTGCTCGAGAGCCAGTACACCGTTGACGACGACTACCCGTTCGTGGTCCACAACGAGTCGCTGATGGTGGCCGCTGAGCTTGGTCTGCCCGCCGCGATCGTGTTCACCGCCCTGCTGGTTTGGACGGGGGTCCAGGCGGTTCGGGGCGGATATCGACCGACCCTTCTCTATGTCGCACCACTGCCGTTCTTCGTCTTCGATGTCCTCCTCTACAACAAGCCGATCGGATTGCTGCTCTTTGCCGTGTGGTGCGGTGTGCTGGCGGGACTGCGCCTTGCCGGGGTTCCCGCTCCGACGCCCCCTCTGCGTCGTCGCTAGCGCGACTCCGCGTCTCCCCCGCTCCGCAGGGGAGACGAAGACATCACATCCGTTCAGGGACTTCTATTCCGAGAGTGTCCAGGAGCGTTCCGAGCACCCGCAAGGTGAGGTCGACGAGGGTGAGCCACGAGGACTGTCGCGCCTTGTCCTCTTCCCTCAGGATGTGGCACGCCTCGTAGAAGCGGTTGAAGTCGTTGGCCAGCTCGTACGCATATTCGGTCACGACGTTTGGAGCCCGAAGCTCGATGGCCCGATCGATGATTTCGGGAAGTCGGACCAGGCGCAACATGAGACCCCGCTCTTGATCGACCGAAGCCGGGACGATCGGCCCGAGCGACAGACCCTCGTCACCGGCCCGCCGCAGGATCGACTGGATGCGCACGCCGCCGTACTGGAGATACGGGCCGGTCTTGCCCTCGAATGATGTGAAACGGTCGATATCGAACAGATAGTTCGAGGTCCGGTGGTTGGACAGGTCTCCATACTTCAACGCAGCGAGCCCGACCGCCGTCGCCACCTCGCCCAGCTCGGCCTCGGAGTATCCCTGCGCGATCTCCGCCTCAGCGAGCCGCTCACCGGCGGCATTGGTGACGATGCCCATCAGGTCGGTGAGCCGCAGCACTCCCCCCTCGCGGGTTTTGAACGGCTTGCCGTCCGGCCCGTTGACGGTGCCGAATGCGATGTGCTCCATGGCGATGCCATCCCCGGCAATCGATGACTTGCGCGCCGCGCGAAATACCTGGTCGAAGTGCAGAGCCTGGCGGGCATCCACTACGTAGAGAACGAGGTCGTAGCCCTCCTCGGCGCGTTGTTCCACCGTCGCCAGATCGGTCGTCGAGTACAGATATGAGCCATCCGACCGGGTCAGCAGCAGGGGCGGCATCTCCTTGGCGTCGCCGGGCTCGGCGACCTCGATGATCAGCGCGCCTTCGGATTCGATCGCGATGCCCGCTTCGTCCTTGAGCCGTTCGATCAACGGAGCCAGCCGGTCATGGACGGTGCTCTCGCCCCGCCACAGCTCGAACTCGACACCAAGCTCTTCGAAGTCTTTGCGCTGCTCGGCTACGGATACGTCGTGGAAGTGCTGCCAGAGGGCGAGATATCCGGGCCGACCATTCTGGAGGTCAAAGGTGGCCTGGCGCGCCGCTGCAGCCTCCTCGGCGTCGTCCTTGGTGCGCCCGGCGGCGGCGGGATACATCTCGGAGAGATCGTCGAGGGTCACCGGTGATTCCTCCGCATATGGCCCGGTGTAGTCGGGATCGAAGTATTGAAGATCGGGTTCCCGCAGTTGGAGTTCGGTGATGAGCTGCCCAACCGGCATCCCCCAGTCGCCGAGGTGAATGTCGCCGTCGACCTGGTGGCCGGCGAGTCGAAACAGTCGCTTCAGGCTCTCTCCGATGATGGATGCCCGGAGGTGGCCGACGTGCATCGACTTTGACATGTTGGGCCCGCCGTAGTCGACCAGCACCCGGAGAGCCGGGTCGGCCTGATTGACCCCAAGCAGTGCATCTTCGGCCATGGCCTGGGTGTACTGAGCCAGGAAGTCGTCGCGGACCGTGATGTTGATGAATCCGGGCCCGGCGACAGCCAGTTCGGCAAACACCGAGGAATCCGAGACGGCGGCGATGACGTCGTCGGCGATCTGTCGCGGGTTCCCTTGAGATTGCTTGGCTGCTCCGAGTGCGCCGTTGCACTGGAACTGGGCGAGCTCGGGCCGCTGCGATGGCACGACCAGCCCCCAGGAGGCATCAAGGCCGCTCGCAACGAAGGCTTCGCCGAAGCGCTCGGAGAGGTCTGACATGATCGACATCGGGGTCCTCGCGGCCGCGGGATTGCAGGGGGCCGCAGGTTACAATCCCGGCTCGGCGCCCCAGTAGCTCAGGGGATAGAGCATCGGCCTCCGGAGCCGTGAGCGCAGGTTCGATTCCTGCCTGGGGCACAGAACAAGGCTCGCTTGCCAGCCTTGTTCAGTAGGGCGTACTGCGTACTGCGTAGTGCGTTTTGGCCGATCGTGCCCGTGTTGCGTAGTGCATATGACCGAACGGATGCCGATCGCGAAAAGCAACCGTGTTCCACTACCGTATCGACCGTACCCAGTACGCACTACCGCGAAGCGAAGCGAGCCCATGCGATCCATTTGGAAAGGCGCGATCTCCTTCGGACTGGTCACGATCCCGGTCGGCCTCTACTCGGCGACCGAGAACAAGCGGCCAAAGTTCCGACAGCTGCGTGAATCCGATCACAGCCGAATCAAGTACAAGCGAACCGCCGAAGCCGACGGCGAAGAGGTCCCGTTCGAGAACATCGTCAAGGGATACGAGTTTGAGAAGGGCCGATACGTGGTCTTCAGCTCGGAAGAGCTCTCAGACGTCATGAAGGGCATTTCCGGGGGCACCGTCACCGTCGATTCCTTCGTCGACGAAGCCGAGATCGACCCGATCTACTACCGGACCTCCTACTACCTGGCGCCTGAAGAGACCGGAATCAAGGCGTATCACATCCTGCGCGACGCCCTCCGGGACAAGGGCGTCGTCGGCCTCGCCACCGTCGCCATCCGCGAGCGAGAATATCTCGCCACGATCAGGGCCGACGAGGACGTGCTGATCCTCGAGACGATGTTTTGGCCCGATGAGGTCCGCGAGCCGCAGTTCGAGAGTCTCGAGTCCACCGTCGAGGTGACCGACGCCGAGGTGGAGATGGCCGGGATGATCATCGACAACCTCACCGAGACCTTCGACCCTTCGGCCTGGAACGACGATTCGCGGGAGGCGGTCGAGGTGGCGGCACAGGCCAAGATCGACGGCCAAGAGATCGTGAGCCCCGAGATGCCGGAACCGACCGCCGTCGTCGATCTCATGGACGCACTGAAGGCCTCCGTAGACGCCACCAAGAGGAAAACTGCATAGATCGGTGCTGAGCAATCCTCCTTGGCGGACCGAACCTGCCGGGATGGGCACCCGGATACCTGAGGATCGACGCCACCGAAACGACGCTCTCGGGGCGCTGGACGTCAATCGACGGCGGCAATAGTGACGCCTTCACCATCACGCGGTAGGAAGCGCTTCGGCGACGAGTCGCGCCACGAGCGCGCCGTCGACGTTTTCGTCGGATTGCATGACCGCGCCAATCACTCGACCCTTCATCTTCGGATCATCGATCCCGAGATCGGCAACGACCCTGGCAACCAGGGCGCGGGTGTCATCCTCTGACAGCGACTCGGGGACGAATTGTGCGAGGTAGTCGATCTCGAAGCCGAGGATGTCGGCATGCTCCTGGCCGCGTTCGCCAAACGACTCGTACTCGACACGGGCCTTGTCGATCTTCTTCACATAGGCGGCGATCGTCGCCAGGTACAGCTCGTCGTCGGTCTCCCCGACAAAGCCGGGAGCGCTCCTCGCTATCGACACCTCCGACTCGATCTGGCGCACGACGTTCACGGTTGCCCGATCGCCGCTCTTCATTGCGGCGACCCGGTCGTTCGTAAGCTGTTCGTGAATGGTCACCGAATGCCTCCTCCGACACCGTGTCGGCGTGTCGCGATACTGCCGAACTGGTTGCGAGATTCCAGGTCTTGGAAATCGCTTGCCTAGTCACCCAGGCGCTGCATAGAATATCCCCAAGCCGGGTGAAAGCCCGGTTCTCTAACGGGGGGGCGCTGTGAAAGCGTTCACATTCACAAGCAGAGCTGATGAACCGGCAAGGGATTCCGGCGTGCTGACGATCAACGACTGGCGCACGTTCGGTGCGTGTCGCGATTCCGACCCTGAACTCTTCTTTCCCGTCGGCACTACCGGTATTGCGGCGACGCAGATTCGCCAGGCCGCCGCAATCTGCTCGGCGTGCAGCATCCAGGACGAATGTCTCTCATACGCCCTCGAGACCAACCAGGAAGCCGGCATCTGGGGCGGGTACCCCGAGGATGACCGGCGAAGGCTGCGGAAACGCTGGCTCGCCGACCGCAGGAAGCGCCGCCAGGCCTCCTAGGACGGTGTCGAACAATGACGAGTGCCCTGAGCCGCCGCTCGCTGAGCGTTACGGTGACTCGGTTTCTCCAGTCAGCGACGGCACGCTGGAGGATTGCTCGACACCCTCCTAGACCAGCAACCAGGCGGTCAGGTTGAATTGCGCCGCCCAACCGGCAGCGGCGCCACCTTCCAAATTCGGTCTTCAGTCGAGTCGGTCTTCAGTCGAGTCAGTCTTCAGTTGAGCTGAAGCCGACGTCGCGGCGTTTCGCCGACTCGATCTCTACAAACCCGACCTTGTCGATGACGATGCCGTGGGCGTGTCCCTTGGCATCACGAACCCACAGCAACTTGGCACTGCTGGATAGCGCTGCTTCGAACTCGTTGGCGATGTCGTGGCCCGGTTCCACCTCGATCTCGACCTCGCGTGCCGATGTAATACCGAATCGAACGGTGATGGTCTCTTCTAGGTCCATACCTCACATCCTCCTACTCAGAATTGCTGCCTTCGGCGGCGAGCCGCTCGGGCCCGGATTCGCCTCGCATCAGTTCGTGATGACGAGCTCCGGGTGGGTGCGAAGCCTAGGACCGCGCTCGATCAGTTCGGTGGCCAGGCGTTCGAATGCCCCAGCAGCTTCTCCGTCCGGGTCGATCACGACGATGGGAATGCCCTCATCGGCGCCCTCACGCAGCGCAGAGACGAGCGGGATCTGGCCAAGCAGATCGACACCGAGCTTTTCTGCAACGACGGCGCCGCCACCCTCGCCGAAGATCGGATACCGGGTCCCGTCATCGCCGGTGAACCATGACATGTTCTCGATCACGCCGAGGACCTGCTGGTTGACCTTCTCCGCCATCAACCCCGCTCGCGCGGCGACCCGCTCCGCGGTGGGCTGGGGCGTCGTCACCACGATCGTCTCGGCTCGCGGGAGAAACTGGCTCAGAGATATCGCAACATCACCCGTCCCCGGCGGCATGTCGATGAGTAGGAAGTCGGGCTCGTCCCAAAACACGTCGACCAGGAACTGCTCGATCGCCTTGTGCAGCATCGGGCCCCGCCAGATGACCGGCTGATCGTCGCCGACGAAAAAGTCCATCGACATCACAGAAACGCCGTGACCCTCGGGTGGCAGGATCACCTCGTCGAGGACCACGGGCTGGCGGTAGATGCCGAGCATCTTCGGTATCGAGAAACCCCAGACATCGGCGTCGATGAGTCCGACTTTCTTGCCCTGGCGAGCCAACGCCACGCCAAGGTTGGCGGTCACCGTCGACTTGCCGACGCCGCCCTTTCCCGAGGCGATCCCGATAACGCGGGTCCTTGAGCCGGCCTTGCCGATGGTCACCTCCCGAATGGCGCCTTGCCCGCGTACGGTCTGGACGACGGACGAACGCTCGGAGTCGTTCATCGAGGTGAACTCCACCGTTACCTCGTCCACGCCGTCGACACCGCGGGCGGCTTCACCGACGTCGGTGGTCAGCGTGTCCTGAAGCGGACACCCGGGAATGGTCAGCGCGATCAGCACGCGCACGCTGCGATCACTGTCCGCCTCGATGTCGCGAACCATGCCGAGCTCACCGAGGCCCCGGTGCAGCTCCGGATCCTGCACGGCCCCGACCGCGACGCGTACGGCTTCCAAGTCCACCAAAATCAAACTCCTATCGAGATAGTGAATAGAAACTATATTGGTATCTCGAACCGAAGAATCGGATGGCATGGATTCCACCCAATTCGACCAGGAAGTAAGCGACCTCGCAGCTGCGCTTGGCGACACGACGCGCCGCGGCATCTACATGGCCGTTCGCGAGTCGGCCGAACCAATGATCGCTTCCCAGATCGCTGACCTGTTTGCCATCCACGCCAACGTGGCCCGCCACCATCTCGACCATCTCGTTGCAGATGGCTACCTGCAGGTCTCACACAAGCGGCCGTCGGGGCGCTCGGGCCCGGGGGCGGGCCGGCCCGCCAAACATTACGAGCCAACTGCGAAAGACATCTCGGTCCAGTTCCCGACACGCCGCTATGACCTGCTTGCTGAGCTGCTGCTGCGCATCGTGCAGCGGGTCGCACCCGACAATGCCGGCGAGGTCGCCGAGGAGGTGGGTCGCGAATACGGCCGAGAGCTCGCCGCCGAGCTCGGCTTCGGTGCCGACGACGGATACGACGCCGCGGCCCGTGCCGTCGCCAGCGCGATGACCGGAATCGGATTCGACATGGAAGCTCGCCCCGGTGAGCAACGTCTCGTCACCAGGCATTGTCCGTTCGGCGTCGCCGCAGACAACCACCCGGACATCGTGTGCCGGCTCGATCAGGGCCTGGTTTCCGGGCTGCTCGAGACGACCGGCCAGCAATCCCTCGCCATCGTCACCCCGCACGGTGCCGAGGACGACGACTGCCTCACCGAGATCTGAGGACAATCGTCGTCTTCCCCGCTCCGGAAATACCGACGACCGAAATCCGCCGCACTCGTCACTCCCCGATGTCCTCGTTCCACAACTCCGGGTGGGCTTGCTTGAAGGCCGTCATCAACGCGATGCAGCGCGGGTCGTCCCTCACTTCGACGGTCACTCCGCGGGAGCGGAGGAGGTCCTCACCGCCGAAGAACGTCCGGTTCTCGCCGGCAACAACGCGTTGGATCCCGTACAGCAGAATGGCGCCGGTACACATGTCACACGGCGACAGGGTCGTGTAGATCGTCGCTCGCCGGTAGTCCGCAGCGGAGCGCCGGCCGGCGTTCTCCAGGCAGTCCATCTCGGCGTGGAGCACCACGCTGTCGCGCTGCATGCGCTGGTTGTGGCCGCGGCCGACGATCTCATCGTCGATGACCAGCACGGACCCGATCGGGATCCCGCCCTCCCCCAGGCTGCGCTCGGCCTCCTCGATCGCCGAGTCGAGAAATGGATCTGCCATGACGGGTGAGGCTACTGAGTAACCTCGCCGTGTGGCATGGATCGAGGTGATCGACGACGAGGAGTGGGATGGTGACCTCGCCGCCCTCCGCTCCAGGGTCGTCGACCCAGGCAGTGACCGGGTGGACGCGATCATGGCAATCCATTCGCTGAACCCGGCGGCGCTTTCCGCTCACGACATGCTCTATCGCTCTGCGATGCGATCCACGGCGTCGTTGCGAAAGGCTGATCGCGAGCTGATCGCCTATGTGGTGAGTGCCCTCAACGAGTGTCACTACTGAGTCGAGCACCACCGGCGCGGTCTGCGCCGACACCTCAAGGATGACGAACTGGCCGATCGGATTGACGAGGACTGGAGATCTGCCGGGCTTTCCGAACCAAGGGCGGCGATGCTCGGATTCGTCGAGAAGCTCACCGTTGCTCCGGGCGATATGGAAGAGGAGGACGTCAAGGAATTGCGGAACGCCGAGTTCTCCGACCGCGACATCCTCGACATCGTGGAGGTGGCGGCGTACTACGCGTATGTCAACCGCGTAGCCGACGGCCTCGGCGTCGCAATCGAGGAATGGTTCAACGACGGTTGACTTTGCCTCCCCCTCCCCTCGTCGGTCGGGACTCGCCCTGAGGGGGAACGGCGGCGCTGGGGTGCCACACTTGCCTCGGCGGGGCTGTTTCTTTGCCTCCCCCTCAGGGGGAGGTGCCGAGCGCCAGCGAGGCGGAGGGGGTCAGAGCGTTGTCGCGACCACGGCTCGACCCCCCTCCCCGCCTGGCGGCGGGACTCCCCCCTGAGGGGGGAGCAAAAAGACTATTCCGCGCTCATCTCGCGGAGCACCATGTGGAGGATTCCTCCGTGGCGGAGGTACTCGACTTCGATGGGTGTGTCGATCCGTGCCATTGCCATGAACTCGACGACCGATCCGTCTTCACTGGTTGCGGTGACGCCGATGTCCTGGCGCGCGGCCAGGTCATCGTCGACGGCAATCGTGAAGGTTTCGCTGCCATCAAGTCCGAGGCTGGCCGCGTTCTCGCCCGCGGGGAACGTCAACGGCAGCACACCCATCATCACCAGGTTGGAACGGTGGATCCGCTCGAAGCTATCCGCAATGACGGCGCGAACGCCGAGGAGGAACGTTCCCTTCGCAGCCCAATCCCGAGAGGAGCCCATGCCGTAGTCCTTTCCGGCGAGCACGACGAGGGGCACTTCCTCGGCCTGGTAATGCATCGAAGCCTCGTAGACACTCTTCACCTCACCGTCCAGGAAGTCGGTGGTCCATCCACCCTCGGTACCCGGTGCAAGCTGATTGCGCACGCGAACGTTGGCGAAGGTGCCACGCGTCATCACTCGGTCGTTGCCACGCCGGGATCCATATGAGTTGAAGTCGACCGGATCGACGCCTTCACCGATCAGGTACTCCCCAGCCGGCGACGAGGCCGCGATCGCCCCGGCGGGACTGATGTGATCGGTCGTCACCGAGTCGCCGAGCAGCAGCAAGGCTCGTGCCCCTTCGATGGACCGGATCGGCGATGGGCCCGCATCGAGACCGACAAAGAACGGTGGCTCCTGGATGTAGGTGGAGCTCGGATCCCAGGGATAGAGGAGCGATTCGCTCGTCTCCACCGCCCGCCACTCGTCGGAGCCGTCGTACACCGCGGCGTACTCCTTGGTGAATTGGCTCCGCTTCACCGACGACCCAACGGCCACGGCGATCTCGTCCTGGGTCGGCCACAGATCGCTGAGGAAGACGTCGTTGCCGTCGCCGTCAACACCGAGCGGCTCGCTGGTGAGGTCGATGTCGACGGTGCCGGCAAGTGCGTAGGCGACTACGAGTGGCGGCGAAGCCAGATAACTGGCACGGACGTCCGGGTTGATTCGGCCCTCGAAATTCCGGTTGCCGGACAGCACCGAAGCCACGACCAGATCGTGCTCCCGCACGCCCGCTGCAATGGGACCGGGCAGGGGCCCCGAGTTCCCGATGCAGGTCGTGCAGCCGTAACCCACGGTGTAGAAGCCGATCGCCTCGAGGTCCTCTGCCAGCCCGGAATCGCGGAGGTAGTCGGTGACGACCTTCGAACCGGGGGCCAGCGAGGTCTTGACCCATGGCTTGCGATTCAAACCGCGCGCTCTGGCCTTGCGAGCGACCAGGCCGGCGCCGATCATCACGTCGGGGTTCGACGTATTGGTGCATGAGGTGATTGCGGCGATCACCACGTCTCCCTCGCCGAGCTCGAACGTCTCGCCCTCGTCGGTCACCGTGGCCGATCCGCCGCTCGATCCCTCCGGGCGCAGCGTGGGAAGATCCTCCAGCCACTTGGTCTTCATGCCGCCGAGCTCGACCCGATCCTGTGGGCGGCGGGGCCCTGCCAGCGAGGGCACGACCGAGCCGAGGTCGAGCTCGAGGTTCGAGCTGTACGTGATCGTACGGCTGTCGTCTCTCCATAGTCCCTGCTCGCGGTAGTACTGCCCGACCGTCTCCACCAGCGCGTCGTCCCGCCCGGTCAGGCGCAAGTATTCGAGCACGCGGTCGTCGACCGGGAAGAACCCAACCGTGGCGCCGTATTCGGGCGACATGTTGGCGATTGTGGCCCGGTCGGCGACCGGCAAGTCGTTGAAGGCCGGACCGTGAAACTCGACGAATTTGCCGACGACCCCATGGGCGCGGAGCATCTCGGTGACCCTGAGCACGAGGTCGGTCGCCGTAGACCCATCGGGGAGGCTTCCGGTAAGGCGGAATCCGACGACCTCCGGCAGCAGCATGTAGATCGGCTGGCCGACCATCACCGCTTCCGCCTCGATGCCGCCGACCCCCCAGCCGACCACGCCGAGCCCGTTGATCATCGTGGTGTGTGAATCGGTGCCGACGAGCGAGTCGGGGTAGAGCACACCGTCGGCGTCCCAGATGACCTTCGCCAGATACTCGAGGTTGACCTGATGCACAATGCCGGTTGCCGGGGGAACCACGCTGAGATCACTGAACGCGGCCTGACCCCACTTCAGGAACTCGTACCGTTCCCGGTTCCTCGAGAACTCCATCTCGGAATTGATCGCAAGCGCCTGTCGCGAGTTGAACGCATCCACCTGGACGGAGTGGTCGATGACTAGATCGGCCGGAACCTGCGGGTTGACCAGGGACGCCGAGCCCTCATCGCCGGTGATCCGAACAATGGCCGAGCGCATCGCCGCCAGGTCGACGATCGAGGGGACCCCGGTGAAGTCCTGAAGCACGACGCGCCCCGGCTTGAAGGCGACCTCGGCGTCGCCGGCCTTGGTGGCGTCGTACTGGGCCACGGCGCGAACGTCGTCGTCGGTGATCATCCGACCGTCGTGGTTGCGCAACGCAGACTCGAGGAGGACCTTGATCGAGTAGGGCAGCGAGTCGATGTCCCCGATGTCGCGGAGCGCATCGAGCCGGTAGATGGTGCGTTCGCCGAGCGCGGTGGCGAGTGAAGCTCGGGCGCCGAAGGGGTCGTGGGTCATGTCTGCGGCCTCGGTATCTGTGCTGCGGATTGCCCTCTAATCATATCGAAGGTGGATTCACACGATTTCGCGTGGCCATCCGACTTTCGCGTGGTCATCCGATTTCGCGTGGTTAAAAGACTTCATTGGGTCCGCCGACCCATGGATCAGTAGCAAAACCCTGCCGATGTACCCAGAGCAGTTACAAACCACCCAGAGCATTCTCTCGGTGTGATCAACTCGGGGAGATCAACTCTCCGAGTCATCAGCTTGGAGTGATCAAGCTTGGTGTGATCAAGTGGTGTTCAAGTATCGGAGTTGGGATCATGAAGCGACTCATTGCCGGAGCGGTGGTAGCAGGGGTCGCCGTTTTCGGCGGAGTGGGGGCCTTCGGGGACGACACCACGCGCAACGATCAGGGAGAGATCACCGACAGCGGAGGCCTTGGTGCCTTCGTCATTCGGGAGGGCGACTGCATGAACCTGCCGTCGAACAACCTGGTGGAGTCGGTCGAAGGGCTGCCGTGTGGCCAGTCCCACGATGCAGAGGTGTACTCGCTCTTTGACATGGCGACCACCTCATCGCCCTATCCGGGAGCCGACGCGGTCGGCACCGCCGCCGCCGATGGATGCCTGGACCGATTCCATGGCTTTGTCGGCGTCGCCTACGAATTCTCAGAGCTCGATGTCTACTACCTGCATCCCACCGAGGATTTGTGGGATGAGATAGACGACCGGGAGATCGTTTGCATGATCACAGCCTACGACGGCAGCAAGCTGACCGGCTCGATGCGAGGTTCCGGCCGCTAGTCCTGCCGGCCCTGGGCTGCCAGCATCATCGGTACCCCTACCGGCCCTGGGCTGCCAGCGTCATAGGTACCCCTGCCGGCCCTGGGCTGCCAGCGTCAGTCGTTGGTGAATCGCTGTTCGCGGAAGGGATCGCCATAGATGTGGTATCCGTTCTGCTCCCAGAATCCCGGCGCGTCCTGGGCCAGAACGGTGAACCCGGTCACCCACTTCACCGACTTCCAGAAGTAGAGGTGGGGAACAATGAGTCGCATCGGGCCGCCGTGGTCGGCAGTGAGCGGCACTCCATCGAAGGTGTCGGCAAACAGATTCTCGTCGCGAAGGAAGTCGTCGACCGGGAGGTTGGCCGTGTAGCCGCCAATGGCGTGCACCATCACCGCGCCGGCGTTGGGATCGGCGCCGACGGCGTCCCAGACAGCACGAACCGGCACCCCCTCCCAATCCGTGTCGAGCTTCGTCCACTTGGTCACGCAGTGGATGTCGGTGTGCACGGTGGCCCGCCCGAGCGCGCTGAACTCACTCCAACTCCACTCCGTCGGGTCGGCGACCAACCCGTCGACACGGAAGGTCCATTGGTCGGTGTCGAGAGCGGGGACGGCCCCTTCATGCAACACCGGCCACCGCTCGGTGACGTACTGGCCGGGCGGGATGCGGGCGGCGTCGACGCCCGCTTTTACGTACTTGGCCCGATTGCGGTCGAAGAAGCTCACCCACTGGATCGTACCCTCGCGACTACTCGACCTCCGTCGGTATCTTGCGGCCATGCTTGCTCGTGTCGCTTTGGTGGCCGCCATCGCACTTGCCGCAACGACCTGCACGACGACGAGCGACACCGTTCCACAGCTCGGCGATCTCCCCGGCGGAGCGCTCCCGACAGGTGAGCCTGCCGCCGACTTTTCGGTGGAGACCTTCGACGGCACGACGTTCACACTCTCCGAGCACCTGGCCGAGGACGGGCGCCCGGTGTTCCTCAACCTGTGGGCATCCTGGTGCGGTCCCTGCCGCGCCGAGATGCCGGATATCGACGAAGCCGCCCGGCACAACGCCGGCATCGCCTTCATCGGCGTGGCCGTCAAGGACGAGTTGAGCAAGGCTCGCGACTTTGCCGACGAGATCGGCGTGAGTTATCCGCTCGCCTTCGACGAGACCGGCGAGGTCGACGAAGGCTATGCCCCGATCGGACTCCCGGCCACCTACATCATCTCGTCGGACGGGCGGGTCGTGGAGCGGATCTTCGGTCCGCTCACCGGCGTGCAGATCGACGAGAAACTGGCCGAGCACTTCGGCTAGGACCGTTCTTGCGTAGCCAGGAGCGATATATGGCCGTCTGCTACGCAAGAACGGTCAGTGCCCGGTCCACTCCGGCGGTCGTTTGTCCTGGAATGCCGCCACGCCCTCTGCAGCATCCTCGGTGGATGCCACCGCGGTGAGGCCATGGTGGAGGTGGTCGAGAGCGGTGTCGAAATCCATATCGTCGACGGCGTAGAACGCCCGCTTTCCCAAAGCCAGTGCGGCCGGGCTCTGCTCGAGTAGCTGCGTCACCACCTCGTCGACCGCCGAGTCCAGCCCGGCGACCGGCACCACGCGGTTGACGAGGCCAAGCCGCTCGGCCTCGATTGCGTCGAACCGGCGCCCCAGCAACATCATCTCGAGCAGGGCACGCCGCGGCACCAGCGGCTCGATGACCGCAGTGATCATCATCGGCCACAGACCGACGCTGATCTCAGGGGTGCCGAGCTGTGCGTGGTCGGCGCAGACCGCCAGATCTGCCGCCGCAACAACGCCAAGGCCTCCGCCAAAGGCGTGGCCGTTCACCCTGGCCAGAATGGGCTTCGGGCAGCGATGCATGGCCCGGAACAGGTCCGCCAATGCGCCACGTTCGCCATGGTCGGCGAGCGGTGCATCGACGAAGCCCCCGGAGAGATCACCTCCGGCGGAGAAGGCTCGATCCCCGGCTCCGGTGATCACGATGACCCCGACCTCGTCATCGGCGCAGGCCTGGTGAACCGCATCCAGGAGTTGCGCCATCGCCTCGTTGGTAAGCGGGTTTCTCCGCTCCTCGTCGTCGATCGTGAGCGTCGCTCGACGACCTGTGGCTTGGAACCGGATCACGACGGTGACCGTAGCCGAAGGGACCACCCGGCTAGTCACCTGCCTCGCTACCGTGGACCCATGCTGTGGATGCTGTTCGTGATCGGCCTCGCCATCATCATCGGATGGTCCCGCGGGGGCCGGTTGGCAAACCTCACCGAGATTCGCGTCCGCATCTGGTGGCTGCTCTTTATCGGGTTCGGGCTCCAGGGGGTCGCCATCTTCCTGCCGAGCGACCGGCACGATCTCGCCGTTGCCCTGATCCTGGCGTCATACGTGCCCCTGCTGTTGTTTGTGTGGCTGAATCGCCACATGACCGGTATGTGGATCGCCGGGATCGGCATCCTGATGAACTTCACCGTGATCGCCCTCAACGCGGGGATGCCAGTCATGTTCGAAGCGATTGAGGTCGCCGGAGGCGGCGGGATACTCGACCTCGGGGCACGACACGTTCTGATGACCGACGCCACCCTTCTGCCGTTCCTGGGGGACGTGATCCCGTTGCCGGCCAGCGTGATCTCGATCGGCGACGTCTTTCTCGCCATCGGAATCGGCGTCTTCGTCGAGGATCGAATGCGCCAGCCGATCCCACTGTTTGCTCGCGGAGCCCACGGGACACCTGGCTCGGCTGCCCAGCGATGACTCCGTGACGGCTTCATCGAGGGACCGAGCGGCTCCCACCGCTACCGGTCCGTTGGCGGCAGGCACTGCGGTTGCGGTGAGTTCGCACCATTTGGCATCGCGGGTTGCCGTCGACGCAATGAGGGCAGGGTGGAATGCCATCGACGCTGCGATCGCCGCCAATGCCGTCCTCGGCGTCGTTCTCCCCGACACTTGTGGGCTCGGCGGTGACCTCTTCGCCATCGTGCATCGCCTCGGCAACGGGTCGCCGACCGTCTTGAACGCGTCGGGGCGGGCAGGGTCGGGCGCCTCGGCGCAACGCCTGCGCGATGCCGGCCACGATCGAATCCCGCTGCGCAGCATCGATTCGATCACGGTGCCCGGATGCGTCGACGGGTGGGAAGCGCTAGCGAAGCACGGCACCCGATCACTCGGAGAGCTCCTCTCCGCTGCCATCGGCTACGCCACCGACGGATTCCCCGCATCCGACGAGCTGGCCGACTCGCTGCAACGGCTCCAGCCGCTGATCGGCGCTCAGCCATCGGCTAGCGCCCTCTACCCGGGGGGCGCCCCTCCGCAGCCGGGCGACACAATTAGCCGCCCTGCCCTCGCCGAAACCCTCTCCGCAGTCGCCGACGACGGCCGGGCGGCGTTCTACGAGGGTGCGGTGGGCCGGGCCATCAGCGAGGTCACCGGGAACATCGTCACCGCGGACGACCTCGCCCGTATCCAGGCGGAGTGGGTCGACCCGATCGGCACCAGCGTCATGGGCCTCACCGGGTGGACCGTGCCACCGAACAGCCAGGGGTGGATGACCCTGGCGACCCTCCGGATATTCGAGCTGCTCGACCCGCCCCGCGATCCGCTGGATCCCCAGTATCACCACCTGCTCATCGAGGCGTACCGCTCCGTGGTGTGGGAACGGGCGGACGTCACCAGCGACTCCGACACCCTCCCCGTCGAGGCGGCTTCACTGCTTGAGGAAAGTCGGCTGGAGGAACGGGCGCAACACATCGATCGCACCGCGACCCGGCCCTGGCCCGCCACCCAATCCGCACCGGGTGGCACCACCTACCTGGCGACCAGGGATGGCACCGGCATGGCGGTGTCGCTGATCCAATCCAACTTTCGCGGCATCGGGACCGGGCTCTCGGCCGGGGCGACCGGGGTCTGGCTGCACGATCGCGGCGAGGGGTTCGACTTACGCCCCGGTCATCCCAACGAGCTCGCCCCCGGCCGACGCCCGCTACACACCCTGGCGCCGACCCTGTGGACCGACGACGCGGAATCGGCGCTCGTGCTCGGCACCAGGGGTGGCGATCAACAACCGCAGTACCTGGCCCAGTTCGCCGCCCACCACCGGTGGGCGGACATGTGCGTGGAGGACGCCCAGCTACAGCCCCGCTGGTCACTCTCGGATATCGACGACCCCGATCCCGTGTTGCAGCTGGAGTCGAGGTTCGCCCCCGAGACCCGGTCCGGGCTCGCCGCCCGGGGCCATACCGTGACCGAAGCTTCCGCCTGGGAGCACGGCTGGGGCCCGGTCTCGGCGATCAGCGCAGATCCCGACGAGGTCCGAGGTGCTGCCGACCCCCGAGTGTCGACGACAGCCGCGCTGTGGAGCTGAGTTCTTCGTCTCCCCCGCTCGGCGGGGGAGACGCGGAATCGCGCCAGCGATTCCGCAGAGGGGGCATCGAGCTCGGTGCCCCCTCCGCTCGCAGGCTCCGGCTGCTTGCTCTACCTCCGGCCGCCCGATAGCCTCCGCGACGACGCGGGCCGCATGTGCGGGGGCGTCAACGCGGAGTAAACGACCGGAGCTCGATTGCGAGATCGCATACCCTTCCTTTTTGCTGCACTGCTCGTCGCCGCCCTGATCGCGGTGGTCGGGGTGGCGGCGTTCTCGATCAGCGGCACCGAGGAGACCCCCCAAGAGGAGTCTTACGACGGAGTGATCTCGGGCAGAGTCGCCTCTGCGGTACTCGCCGTCTCGGTTTCCACCGCCGGGATAGAGGCTCTGCAAGCCCTGCCGACCGAACCGATCGAGACTGCAGCGCTCGAACCGACCGAAACCGTGGTGGCTGCGACGACGACCGAGCCACCCGCTGCGACCAGCCCCCCGGCCGACACCACCCCGCCGGCCATCGCCATCACCGCGCCGGCGGATGGTGAAACGGTGACCAGCGGCGTCGTCGAATTTTCCGGGACCAGTGAGACCGGCGCCTCGGTGTCGTCGGGGCCGTTCGCGGCGACGATGTCCGATGACGGCACCTGGACGATCAGGCTGGTCGTGAGCACCGGATACAACAGCACGGTGTTCACCGCCACCAACGAGGCGGGGAACGAGTCCTCGGTGCGCATCGTCGTCTACTACGAGCCGCCGACGACGACCACAAAACCGCCATCGACGACCACCACCACGCACGTCCACCCACCATCGACAACGACAACCACCGAGCCCAAGCCGCCACCATCCAGCTGCCTGATCTCAGGATCGTGCTCTCTGCAGTGGCCCGCCGATAGCGCGGGAGCCCGCGGCGGCGAGGCCTGGCGCTCTGTGGTTGCCCAGTACTGGCCGGCCGAGCGGGTTCAATGCGTGGTCGACCTGATCCAACGGGAGTCGAGCGGCAACCCTCAGGCGAACAACAGCGGAAGTTATCTCGGGCTCCTCCAGCACTCAGTGTGGGCATGGAACGGCAGAGCTGTTGGAGCAGGATTCGTCCACGAAGGACTGACCGCCCACCCTTACAACGGTGCCGCCAACATCGCCGCGGGCGCCTGGCTGGCCAACAACTCCAGCCCCTGGTGGGGGCCGTGGCCACCGACCAGGACCATCGCGAGCTGTCAGGCTCTCGGCGCCGGGTAGCATCGACACCATGGACCATCCTTTCAAGACCTTCCTGCGTATCGCCGGTGTCGTCGTCGGTCTCGGCGCCGCGGCGTGGGCGCTGCGCGACCGGCTGTTGCCGCCGCCGGCGATCCCCGATGCCCCCCCACCGCGGTTCCGCACGACGCCCCCGGCGCCGCCCGCCTCGACAGGATCCGATGATCTCACGGCCATCAAGGGCGTGGGGCCGGCCCGCGCCGAGCGGATGAACGCGGCGGGATACCATTCCATCGCCTCCCTGATCAGCGCAGGACCCGAAGCGGTCGGTGAAGCGGCCGGCGTGTCGACACAGACCGCGGCCAAATGGCTGAGCAGCGCAAGCGCCCTCTAGGGATCACATGCCCTCGCCCTACCTGACGGCGCCGGAGGAACTGCCGTCGTTTCTCGACGGCGAGCCCTCCTATCGCACCGATCAGCTCCGCGACTGGCTGTACCGCACACCGGTGCTCGCCGTGGACGAGATGACCAACCTCCCCGGCGCCATACGGAATCAGATCGGGGACGATCTGTGGCCGTTCCAGGTCGAGGTCGATCAGAGCGCCGACCGCGGTACCACCCGAAAGTGGCTGTTCCGGGCTCCGGACGGTGCGGCGATCGAGGCGGTGTTGATGGGCTACCCGAAGCGCACCACGCTGTGCATCTCATCCCAGGTGGGATGCGCCATGGCGTGCACGTTCTGTGCGACCGGGCAGTTCGGTTTCGATCGCCACCTCGACGCCGGCGAAATCGTGGCCCAGGTGATGTACGCCAACGCCTTCCTCAAACAGTCCCCGATACCGGGATCTCCTCCCCGGGTCACCAACCTGGTGTACATGGGGATGGGCGAGCCGTTGGCCAATTACAACCGGGTGCGCGAGTCGCTTCGACGACTCATCGAGGTTGCGGGCATGTCCGCCCGGTCGATCACGGTCTCTACGGTCGGCGTGGTGAGCGGCATCCGCCGCCTCGCAGCCGAGCCGTGGCCCGTGTATCTCGCGGTCAGCCTGCACGGCGCGGACGACGAGACCCGGTCGCGGCTGGTTCCGCTGAACAAGCGGTACTCGCTCGAGCAGGTCATCGAGGCCGCCGAGGGGTATTTCGTCGCCAAGGGTCGGCGCCTGTCGATCGAGTGGGCGCTGATCGATGGTGCGAACGACTCTGACGACCAGGCGCGGAAGCTCGCAGCCATCGCGCGCCGGATGCGGGCACACGTCAACGTCATCCCGCTCAACCCAACGCCGCTCAGCGACGATCGACCCGCCACCAGGGAACGCACCAGGCGCTTCATGGAAGTGCTGGAACAAGAGGGTGCCAACGCCACCCTCCGCGACACCCGCGGCGCCGACATCGACGCCGCCTGCGGCCAGCTGCGGGTTCGGGAACAAGGCGGAACGAAGCTGAGCCTGGGGTAGCCTGCCCGACACCTTCTCCAATGCGCCAAGGAGCACGATGCGACTCGAACACGGCCAATCGGCACCGACCTTCACGGCACCCGACGACCAGGGCAACGAGGTCGCGCTTGCCGACTTCAAGGGCGGCAACCTGGTCATGTACTTCTACCCGAAGGCCTTCACACCGGGCTGTACGACGGAGTCTTGCGACTTTCGCGATCGCTACCAGGCATTCGAGTCCGCCGGCTACTCGATCGTCGGGGTCAGCCCGGACAAGCCAGAAAAGCTGAAGGACTTCCGCGCCGAGTATGCACTGCCGTTCGCGCTCCTGTCCGATCCCGATCATGCCATCGCCGAGGCCTACGGGGCGTGGGGAACCAAGAAGAACTACGGCAAGGAATACGAGGGGATCATCCGGTCCACCATCAGCATCGACGCCGACGGCACCGTGATCAACGCCTGGTACAACGTCCGGGCCAAGGGACATGCCGAACGCGTCGCAGACGCCATGCTCGAAGCCGGCTGATGACGAGCGTTCGCACCGCAGTCTTTCCGGTCGGCGGCCTCGGGACCAGGTTCCTCCCGGCCACCAAGGCGGTGCCGAAGGAAATGCTTCCCGTCGTCGACAAGCCGCTGATCCAATATGCAGTCGAGGAGGCCCGCGACTCGGGGGTCGAGCACTTCGTCTTCGTCACTGCCCACGGCAAGAGCGCAGTAGAGAACCACTTCGACCGCGACTTCGAGCTCGAAACGGTGCTGCGCGAGCAGGGGAAAACCCACCTCGTGTCGAAATTGCTCATGGACGGGACGGTCCCGGGCAGGATCACCTACGTGCGCCAGATGGATCCGCTCGGTCTCGGCCACGCCGTGTGGTGCGCAAGGCACCTCATCGGCGACGGTGCGTTCGCGGTACTGCTCGCCGACGAGCTGCTCTCGGGAGACCGGCCACCGCTCGCCGATCTCCTAGAGGTCCACGAGGAGACCGGCGGCAATGTGATCTCGGTGATCGAGGTCGCCGGGGAGGACACTGGATCCTATGGGATCGTCGACCCGGGCCCGGTAGACGGGCGACGCGTCCAGGTGAAGGGCCTCGTCGAGAAACCGGAGCCCGCAGTCGCACCGTCGCGGTACGCAATCGCGGGCCGGTACGTCCTCGAACCGGGAATCATGGGTCTTCTCGGAGAGGGCAATATCGGCGCCGGAGGCGAGATACAACTCACCGACGCCATGGCTCGGCTCATCGGCGACAAGCCGTTCGACGCGGTCATCCACAACGGGGCCCGCTTCGACTGCGGGTCGAAGGTCGGCCTGCTCGAGGCGAACATCGCCTTCGCCCTGGAGCGCGACGACCTGGAGGGGGTTGAGGAAGCGGTGCGGCGGGCACTCAGGACCTGAGTCTTCGTTGCGTCGACAGACGCAACGCAGAGGGGGCACCGATCGGGAGCCCCCTCCGCTCGGCGGCTGCGCCGCCTCGCGCCTCCCCCGCAGCGCTCCCGCTTGCGGGGGAAGCAAAGCGTCCGAGACCTGCGACAATTCGGCGAGAAGAAGGAACGCACGATGCCAACCATGAACGATCTCCACAACGCCGGTCAAAGCGTGTGGCTCGACTTCATCCGCCGTGACCTGCTCGAAGACGGAAGCCTGCAAAACCTCGTCGACGATGGGCTTCGAGGGATGACGAGCAACCCGACGATCTTCCAGAAAGCCATCGCCGACACCGACCTCTACGACGAGGCAATCGCCGGGGCGGACGGGGAAGCAAGCGCGGTGTTCGAGTCGCTTGCCATCGACGACATCCGCGCCGCCACCGACATCCTCCGCCCGGTCTACGACGCATCCAAGGGGGCGGACGGCTATGTGAGCCTGGAAGTTTCCCCGAACCTCGCCTACGACACCGATGGCACGATCGCCGACGCCAAACGGCTCTGGGCCCTGGTCGACCGACCGAATCTGATGGTCAAAGTACCGGCCACGGACGAGGGGATTCCCGCCATCGAGGTGCTCACCGCCGCCGGGCTCAACATCAACGCCACGCTCATGTTCAGCCTCGCCGACTACGACGCAGTGGCGATGGCCTACGTCGACGGTGCCGAGCGAGCCGACGCTCCGGAGCGACTCGCCTCGGTGGCGTCCTTCTTTGTGAGCCGCGTCGACACCAAGGTCGACGCCGCGTTGGAGAAGGACGGGTCGCCCGAGGCCCTTGAGCTGCTCGGCACGGTGGCCATCGCCAACGCCAAGCTTGCCTACGACCGATACCGAGAGATCTTCGAGGGCGAGCCATTCGCCGTGGCCCGCGCTCGTGGCGCGGCGCCGCAGCGGCCGCTGTGGGCGTCGACGTCGACAAAGAACCCGGCCTACCCGGACCTGCTCTACATCGATGGGCTGGTGGGGCCAAACACGGTGAACACGATGCCGCCAACGACGCTCGACGCCTTCCAGGACCACGGCACGATCGAACGCAACGCCCTCACGACCGGAGTTCATGAGGCGATGCGCCGAATCGACACCCTCAGCCGCTTCGGCATCGACTTCGATGCTGTCACCGCCGAGCTGCAGACCGAAGGCGTCGAATCGTTTGCCAACTCCTTCAACGATCTGCTCGCTGCCATCGACATCGAGCTGGCCAAGTCGTGAACTCGCCCCGGAGATGACCCGAACCGTCGACCCACATCTGTTCGTGATCTTCGGGGGGGCGGGCGACCTCGCAAAGCGCAAGCTCATCCCCGCCATCTACGAGCTCCTCGTCGAAAAGGAACTCACGGAAGACGTCGACATTCTCGGAGTGGGGCGACGGGAACTGACAGACGCCGAGTACCGCGACCTTGTCCAGGGTTCGCTCATCGAAGCCGGGATCTCGGGCGACCAAGCCATGGCGTGGTGCGGCGGCCGCCTCCACTATCAAAGCGTCGGCAACGACGACGGGTACGCCAGGCTCGCCGATCGAGTCAAGGAGCTCGATCAACTCCACGATCTCGAAGGCAACCGCATCTTCTACCTGGCCCTCTCCCCCACGGCGGCGGCCCAAGCCATACCGGAGATCGGCACGTCGGGCCTCGTCACCGACACCTCCAAGATCGTCGTGGAGAAGCCGTTCGGCTCCGATCTCGAATCGGCGCAGCGGCTCAACGAAGTAGTCCACCGTTGGTTCGATGAAGCGTACATCTACCGCATTGATCACTACCTGGCCAAGGAGACGGTCCGGAACCTGCTCGTATTTCGCTTCGCCAATGCGCTGTTCGAGCGAACCTGGAATCGCGATCACATCGAATCGGTCGAGATCACCGTCGCCGAGGATCACGGCGTCGAAGGGCGTGAGGCGTATTACGACGGAGCAGGCGCGGTCAGGGACATGGTGCAGAACCACCTCACCCAGCTGCTCACGCTGGTGGCAATGGAGCCGCCCGCAGACATGGACCCGGATTCGATCCGCTCCGAGAAGGTGAAGGTCTTGACATCCATGGCTCCGATCGAGCCCAGCGACATCGTGTATGGGCAGTACACCGGATCGGGCGATGTTGCCGGATACCGCGACCTCGACGGCGTTCCGCCAGACTCGACGACGCCGACCTATGTCGCCATGCGCATCGCGATCGAGAATTGGCGCTGGCAGAGCGTGCCGTTCTACCTCCGCACCGGCAAGCGCCTACCGACCCGCACCACGCGCATCTTCGTCCGATACCGGCGGCCGCCGGTGTGCGTGTTTCATGAGGACTGCCCCGGGCACCGCAACCTCTTGTTGATGACCCTGCAGCCGGACGAAGGTTTTGACCTGTACTTCGACGTCAAGGCCCCGGGTGACGAGGTCGAAATCCAGCGCATCCCGCTATCGGTCCGGTACGAGGATCACCTCGGCGCGCTGAGCAGTGACTACTCCACGCTGCTCCACGACCTGATGGAGGGCGACCAGACCCTTTTCGTCAGGGCGGACGAGGTCGAGGCTTCATGGCGGGAATACGGCGAGTTGCTGGATCCGACTGGCGTCGATCTGTACGAGGCAGGAACCTGGGGACCGCAACGCGGCATCGACCTCCCGGCAGTGGACGGAGCCCGATGGAGCGAAGAAGAAGTGTGAGTCGCAGGTCGCAGGTCGGCGTCGGGGCGCTGACACCAGGTCGGTAGGCTCGCGTCTCGACCAAAGGGAGGGGCCCATGGGCAAGCAGTACTTCACTCCGGAGGTATTCGCGTTTCTCTCCGAACTGGCGAACAACAACGAAAAGGCCTGGTGGGAGGACAACAAGCAGCGGTACATCGAGGTCATCAAGGAACCCGCCAAGGAGTTCATCGCCGACTTCGAGCCGAGGCTCCACAAACTGTCACCCCACTTCGTCGCCGACACCCGCACCAACGGCGGCTCGTTGATGCGACCGTATCGGGACACGCGCTTCGCCAAGGACAAAACGCCGTATAAGACCAACGTCGGCATCCAATTCCGCCATGAAGGTGGCAAGGATGTGCACGCACCGGGCTTCTACATCCACCTGGAGCCGAACCAGAACTTCGCCGGTGTCGGCATGTGGAGTCCCGAGACGGCCATCGCCCGCCGGGTGCGCCAACACATCTACGAACATCCCGATCAGTGGAAGAAGGCGACACGCGCCGACGCCTTCCTGGACGACTGGGACCTGGAGCCGGATGAAGAGGACATGCTGAAGCGGGTGCCGAAGGACTTCGACCCGGACTTCGAGTACGCCGACGACCTGCGGATGAAGAGCTTCATCGCCGGCGGGCGCCTGTCCAAGAAGGAAGTGACCGCATCGACCTTCGACGAAGACATCGCGCAGCGGTTCAGCACCGCCAACGGCTTCACCGGGTTCCTCACCAAAGCGGTCGGCCTGGCGTACTGAGTCGCGAGTCGCGAGTCGCGAGCCCGAAGGAGCGGCTAGTCGCTGGCGTAGAGCTTTAGGGTCACCAGCGCCAATACCGCGGACAGGAAGGCCGGGCGCCTGGGGGGTCGCCGAACTCTGGAGCCTCAGTTTCTCCCCCATTCGGTTCGGGGGGAGTACTGTCGCGGCCTTCTCTTTGCTCCCCCCTCAGGGGGGAGTCCCGCCGCCAGGCGGGGAGGGGGGTCAAACCGTGGTCGCGGCAACGCTTTTGACCCCCCCCCCCCCCCCGCGCCCCGCCCCCCCCCCCCC
>Ga0255057_10000248_pt1 | contig 30194 bp, 25 predicted proteins | sample Cases_109_6_MG_FD_189022 | JGI IMG/M metagenome (GOLD analysis project Ga0255057, IMG submission 189022) | Seawater microbial communities from Amundsen Gulf, Northwest Territories, Canada - Cases_109_6 | ecosystem: Environmental > Aquatic > Marine > Gulf | place: Canada: Northwest Territories... | reverse complement strand
TGCCTTGGGGGGTCGCAGCTTGGGTCACGCTCCTAGGCGCCCTCGACCCAGGCCTCCAGATCTTCGGGAAATTCCGTGCCGTCGTCTTCGATGCGACCGAACTGCTCGCCCAGGTTGGCGATGAACATCTCGTCGAAGTGGGCGCGGATGCGGTCGCTGAACAGGCCGATGGCGCGCAGGGTGGGGATCACGAAGCCGCGTACCGGGCCGCGCCGTCCTCCCGCCTGGCGGATCGCGTCGAGCAGCTGCTCGCGTTCCTTCAGAATCTCGGCCAGGGCGTAGCCCGGGTCGAGGCCGGCCTCCTTCCAGACGGCGAACACCGACTCGCGCATCGAGCTCCCGGTGCGCGAATCCACCAGTGCGCGGGCGGCCTCGAAGGCGAAGTCCTCGACTTCTGCGATCTCCTCCGGCGACAGCGTGGGCACGACGGCGCTCAGATACTTGACACCAAAGCCCGTGTGCCGGGCTTCGTCCCGGGAGACCAGGGTGAGCAGCTGCTTCAGCAGCGGCTCCTCGGTCTGGTTGCGCATGTCGCGGAAGGCGTAGAGGGCGATGCCCTCGGTCACGACCTGCATGCCCACGGCCTTCAGCAGCCAGCTCTCCGCCGCGAGGGTGTCGTCCAGGAGCTTCTTCAGCCCTGGCGCGATCGGGCGCACCTCGTCCAGCTTGCGCACGTAGGCGGCAAAGACTTCCACGTGGCGCGCCTCGTCCAGGGTCTGGGTGGCGGCGTAGAACTTCCCGTCCATGTGGGGTACGGAGTTCACCAGCTGCGCCGCCACCATCAGTGCGCCCTGCTCGCCGTGGAGGAAGTTCGAGAGCATGAAGGCCGCGGTGCGCCGGGAGACCTCCCAGCGGGTCTCTTCGTCGAGCTGCTGCCAGAATTTCGTCTGCTGGATCGGGATGCCGGCGACCGAGAAGGTTCGGGCGAAGGCCTGCCGGTCGATGTCGCGCTCCCAATCCAGGTCGCGCAGCGCGATCCACTGGCGCTCCAGGGCGTTGGCGTACAGCGCGCGCAGCTCATCGATCTCGGGCTGGTAGTCCCAGTTGTAGAGCGCGGTCAGCGAGGCGGCCACGCCGTCGCCTTTGGCCGGGTGCTGGCGGGGGAGCCTGTCGGGGCCTGCCGTCACGGTGCTTCTCCGGTGCGTCGGGTGCGGGCAACCACCCTACCCAGGCGCCTCGAGCAGTGTCAAACCGCCCCGGCGAAGCGGGTCAAGCCGCGCCCGGGCGTCGCCGATGAGGTCGGCATGTCCGGTATCAAGGAGCTCAACTGTCCGGTCTGCAGCGCCGACTTTCCGCTGTCCGGGGACGAGCGCTCGGGGGATGAGGTGTACTGCACCTATTGTGGCGCTCCCTGCAAACTGCACGGGGCTCCCAGCTCCGAAGAGGCCTTCATCGAAGAGGACTACTGAGTCCTTCTTGCGCCCGGTTTGCAGCTCCCTGATCGCAGCTGCGTCACTTCTTCCGGCGGGAGCGGCACGCACTTCCCGAGGCAAAGTCCTCGGAGGGCGTCATGCTGGAGCGATCCGTCGCTCTGCTCATCGACGATGGCGAGCTGGACGACGTGGCCCAGTTGCTGGAGACGCTGGGCGTGCGCCCCGCCCGGCTGAGCGGCGCCCGAAGGGCCCGGGGCTGGCGACCGCCCGAACGCCTGCTGGTGGTGAGCGGACGCTGGGCCCTCGAGCTGGGTGCCGCGGCCCTGGCGCCGAAGGCGGGCTTCCACAGGATCGCAGTCGCGAACTCGCCGTCGAAGACGCTGCGTGCGCGCCTGCTGAGAACGGGCTTCGACAGCCTGCTGTTTCGCCCCGTGCACCCCGAGGTCCTGCGCCTGGTGATCGCGGGAGCTCTCCACGCCGGGGAGGAGCAGCGCTCGCGCGCGCGCTTCCCGGCCGGCTGCAAGGTCGCATGGCGCACCCGTCTGCGCCGTCGCCCCGGCACCCTGACGGAGATCTCGGCGCGCGGCTGCCGGATCCTGGTGCGTGGGTCGCGCCGCCCCCCGCAGCTCTCGCTGCTGCTGCCGCCGGGCCTCGCCAGCCAACGGGAGCTGCGCATCCCGGGCCAGGTGGTGCGCTGCGAACGTCGCTCGGGCGGGCTCGTCTCGCTCAGCGTGCTGTTCGACGGTCTCGAACTAGAGGGGCGTCGGCAGCTCGCCCGCTTTCTCCAGAGCCTGCGCCCCGGTCCCCTCAGCCTCGCGAGTTGAAGTAGCGGATCGCTCGCCGCGAGTGGCACGCTCAGTCTGCCGGCGCGTAGAGCTCCCAGACGCTGCGCTCGCCGCGCTCGGCCAACAGCCGGATCCGCGCCGCGGGCCCCGCGCTGGCCCGGTCGAAGCGCTCGCGCAGTCCCGCCGCCGGGCCGCGCAAGACGACGGTCTCGAAGCCGAGCTCGCGGACGCCGCGCACGGCTTCGGGCTGCGGCAGGTCCTTGAGCAGTGCCTTCACGCCAGCCTGCCCGGCCGGCTGGAAGGATCCGTAGCAGGCCGAGGTGCGGCGCCGGTGCCAGGCGTTCAAGAGGATGCGCCGCGATTCTTCGAGCAGCGTGATGCGCCCCTGGCTCCGCAGGGGCAGCTCGGCCAGCGGCCCCTGGCTTCCCTGCGCCTCCGCCTCGCGGAAGAGCTCCAGCGTCTCCTGCGCGGGACGCACGTCGACGACGCGGTAACCGAGCCTCTCGGGAATCCCCAGCAGCCGGGGCCACAGCGTGGCCACGGCGGCCAGGCAGAGCAGCAGGCCGATGGCGGCGAAGCGCGCGCGCCCGGCGGGCACCCGCGCTAGCAACGCGGCCGCGCCGAGGCCCGCCAGCAGGCAGAGCACCAGGTGCACTCCCACGCTCACGCGTCCGACCACGCGCACGGATTCGAGACCCGGAATCAGCGCCGCCAGCGCCTGATACAGGTTCGGCAGCTGCAGCGAGCCAAGGCTCGGCTGGCTGTTGCTGGTCGACACCCAGGCCACCAGCGCGGCCCCCAGGAGCAGTGCCCAGCGCGGGTCCACGTCGAGCCCGGCCAGGCTGCCCCGGGCGCCGAGGGCCAGCCCGGCCAGGGCCAGCAGCAGCAGGGCCCAGCCGGGGAAGTGCGCGCCACCTGGCAGGAAGGACCCCCAGGTGGTGCCCAGCTGCATGCCCGCATGCAGAGCGTCACCGCCGTCCCGGGCGAACAGGTAGGGGGAGTAGACGAGTGCGGCTGCCACCAGGACGATGCCCAGGGCCAACAGCGGCGGGCCAGGGCGGCGCAGGTTGCGCAGCCGGTAGCTCGTCAGGAGCCAGGCCGTGAAGGGCAGGGCCAGGCACACAGCGGCGATCATGGGGTAGAGGCTCGTTCCCATCTGGAGCGCGATGCACAGACCGAGTCCGAGTGCGTCGCGCCAGCGCCCGCGCGAGAACAGCCGCTGGGCGAACAGCAGCGCCAGTGCCGTCCAGCCCGTGTCGTAGATGAAGGCGTGGGTGACGTCGCGGGTCCAGACCGGGTGGAAGGCGTAGAGAAGTCCCGCCGCGATGCCGGCGGGTGGTGAGCGCGTCCACGCCACTACCAGCGCGTAGAGGGCCAGGGCCATCAGCACCCGCAGCGCCAGCAGGGCCGTGTTGTAGGCCAGGATCGGGTCGCCGGTGAGCAGCCAGCCGGGAACGGCCAGCAGCCCCAGGGTGAGCATGGGTTCGCTGAGCGTCAGCGCGTTTCGAGCGGGTGCACAGTGCTCGGCTTCGAAGAGTGCCCAGGGTCGCGTGACGAGGGTGCGCGCATTGCGCCCGACCAGCCAGGCGACGAAGGTCGTGTCGGCTTCGCTCGTGAGCTTCCAGAACCCTACCAGCGGCTCGCCGTTGCTGGCCGCCGCGTTGGCGAGCACGGTCTCGCGAGGTCCCTGTCGCCAGACCTCGCAGCTGAGGAAGAAGGCGGCGCCCAGGAAGGCCGCCAGCGCGCCGGCGTGCCAGGCGATGCGCGGCCCGGGCCCGGAAGGCGTCGTCACGCCGGGACGTACGGGATCAGGCGCTCGCGCACCTCTCGCAGCAGCGGAGCGTTCGCGTCCTTGGGGGAGAGCACCGGATCGTCGAGAGGCCAGGGCACGCCCAGCTCTGGGTCGTTCCAGCGCACGGAGAAGTCTGCGTCAGGTGCGTAGAGCTCGGTGCACTTGTAGATGATCTCAGCGGCCTCTCCGAGGATGCAGAATCCGTGCAACAGGCCCGGCGGAAGCCAGATCTGGCGGAAGTTCTCGGCGGAGAGCTCGACGGCCACGTGTTGTCCGAAGCTGGGTGAGCCCACACGCACGTCGACGGCAACGTCCCAGACTGCGCCGACGACGCAGCGCACCAGCTTTCCCTGCCAGCCCGGAGATTGCGCGTGGAGGCCGCGCAAAGTGCCCCGGGAAGAGCGCGAGTGGTTGTCTTGCACGAAGTTCGCCGGGATGCCCTGCTGGGCGTAGCGCGGGCCGTGCCAGCTCTCGAGGAACCAGCCTCGGCTGTCGCCGTGGACGCTGGGCTCGATCACGACGACGCCGGGGATCGATGTCTGCTCGAACTTCAACCCCCGTCCAACCTTCTAGCCTTCGAACTGGCTTGCGCCATTCTCTTGGGCGAGGTCGCGCAGGTAGTCCCCGTAGCCCGACTTGCCGAGCTCTGCGGCCAGGCGCTCGAGCTGCTCGGTGTCGATCCAGCCGTTGCGGTAGGCGATCTCCTCGATGCAGGCCACCTTCAGGCCCTGCCGTTCCTGGATGGCCTCGACGAAGGTCTGGGCCTGGAGCAGCGAGGCGTGGGTTCCCGTGTCGAGCCAGGCGACGCCGCGGCCCAGGATCTCCACGCGCAGAGAGCCCTCATCGAGGTAGACGCGGTTGACGTCGGTGATCTCGAACTCGCCACGCTCCGAGGGCTCGAGTCCTGCGGCGATGTCGAGCACGCGGTTGTCGTAGAAGTAGATGCCGACGACGGCGTAGTGCGAGCGCGGCTTCTCGGGCTTCTCCTCGATGCCGAGCACCCGGCCGCCGGGTGCGAACTCCACCACGCCGTAGCGCTCCGGGTCGCGTACCCAGTAGCCGAAGACCGTCGCGCCGGCGCTGCGCTTCGCCGCGAGCTTCAGCTGGTCGGGGAAGCCGTGGCCGAAGAAGACGTTGTCGCCCAGCGCCAGGGAGACGGAGTCGCGGCCCACGAAATCTCGGCCGATCATGAAGGCCTGGGCCAGGCCTTGGGGCTGCGGCTGGACCGCGTAGCGGACGGAGATGCCGATGCGGCTGCCGTCGCCCAGCAGGCGCTCGTAGCTGCCGATGTCTTCGGGCGTCGAGACCAGTAGCACGTCGCGAATTCCCGCCAGCATCAGCGTCGAGAGCGGGTAGTAGACCATCGGCTTGTCGTAGACGGGCAGCAGCTGCTTGCTCACGCCCAGGGTGATGGGGTAGAGGCGCGTGCCCGATCCTCCCGCCAGGAGGATCCCCTTCACGGCAGAAAGCTCGCGGTCTGGTCGAGCTTGCGCGGGAGGTACTCGTCGATCACGTAGTTGAGGCCCCACTTGGCCAGCGCCTGCTGCTCGGCGCGGACACCCATCTTGAGCATCTGCTCGATGGCCTTCTGCCAGGGCTTGTGGGTCTTGAAGAAGGGGTCGTTCTTGAGCGCGTCGCGGGCGCGCTTGATGTCGACGTCCTGGAGCGGATGAGTGGGCAGCTCGTACTCGACGATGTCCTGGGGCGTCACGCCCAGATAGCTCGCCTGGGGCACGCAGAAGAACTGGGACAGGTGCGCGGCGTTTCCGGAGCCCACCTTGAGCGTGCGGTAGATGTTGGAAATGCCGTAGGGGTCGCAGTCGACGAAGGCGTAGACGGGCAGCTTGCACTCGTCCGAGAGCTTGCGGATGAAGCGCCGCGTGGCGCGGGTGGGCACTCCCGCCATGGACACGAGGATGCAGTTGGACGACTGCCAGAACTTGTGGCTCTGGAGGCGCTGGAAGATGCCGCCGGTTTCGATGGCGAGGATGAACTTCGCGTCGGTCTCGAAGGAGAGGTGCTCCACCGTGGAGGGGATGGAGTAGGCACCGGAGCCGAAGCGCGTGCAGTCGATGCGTTCCACCTCGCCCGTTTCGCGGTCCGGATCCAGCACCACCAGCTGGCCGGCCACGGCACCGCCGTGCTCGTCGGGAACGAAGCGCAGCTGCTCGCGCGAGAGGCCTCGGATCGAGAACAAGGCCTCGATGTCGTCCATCACGGCGTCCGATTCGGTCTGCTCGTCGAAGCGGGCATCGTCCCAGTTCTTGCTCTGGTAGTAGGCATCCCGCTTGGTGGCGAAGTCGTTGCCTTCCACCAGCTCCTTGGACAGCCCCATCATGCGCAGGGTCTGGGCGAAGCTCTTCACGGTGTTCACGGTGAGCGTGCGCACTTTCTTCTGGCGTCCGATCTCGAAGTAGCCGCGTTTCCGTGAGTAGGAGACGTTCTTGAGCGATCGGATCGGGAAGGCGAGGTCGGGCTTCGAACGCTTCTGGATGTCCCGGTAAACGTCGTTGGCGGTTTCGCAGATCAGGTCCACGGTGACGCCGTCCATCTTCTCGTTGCGCTTGCGGACCTCGCTGACCAGCTTCGAGGCCGCGCCCTTGCTCTTGGTGGAGGCCGACTTCTTGGCCGTCTTTCGTGCCGGGGCCTTCTTGCGTGCCGCCATTTACATCTTCCTCGATCGCTCGAGCACATCCTCGAGGTTCGCGACCACCCCGCCGCGCTCCTTGTCCGACAGCCCCAGGATCTGTTGCAGCCCGATGGCCACCTGGGGAATGTACTTCTCGATGTAGGCGCGCTTCTTGGCCTCATCCGCCTCGCGCCGACGCTTGCGCAGGAAGGTGGCCACCCGCCGGCCGCATTCCTGGAGCCCGAGTTTCAGGTCTTTGATGATCTCCGGATAGTGGGCGATGGCCTCCTTGCTCTCGGAGGTGAAGGGAACCCAGACACTGGCGATATGAACCATCAACAGCAGCGGGCCCAGCGGCATGGAGCCGCGCGGCTGCTGCAGGTGATACGACTTCCAGTCCGTCCCGGTCACGGCCTTGGTGATGGCGCAGGCGCCCTGCTGGTATTGGAGCGGCACCCGGTTGGCGTAGCGGTAGAGGGTGATGGGGTCTTCCGCGCCGAGGTTGCCCCCGTAGGCCAGCCCCACCTCTACGAGGAAGGGGTTGCCCCGGTAGATGGCCGGGCGGCGCGTCGACGAGGCGTAGAACTCGGCGTCCACCTCGGCCCGCAGCGCGGCTTCGATCAGCTCGTCCCCGATCGGCGCGATGCAATCCGTGGGCGGCGCCATGATCTTGGTCTTCTGGATCGACTTGTGGATGCGCTCCGCCTCCTCCCGCGTGGTTTCGGCCGGTCGGCGCGAGGAGGGGACCTTGGCCTGGCGGCAGATCTCGTCGGCGACACGTCCGGATACGCGGGAGAAGTCTGCCTGGAGGCAACCGCGCAGGTTGCGGGACTTCGTGTCGCGGAACATCTGCATCAGGACGCCCAGCTCCACGCCGTAGGGGTGAGGCTCGATCTCGTCCGTTTGCGGCGGAAGCTCCTGGGCGACCCGCGGGAAGACATGCCTATCCCCGTGCTCTTCGGCCTTGGGCGGCACGTAGGTGATCTCGGCGTGGGGGTTCGCCAGGGAGATCTGGCGGATGTAGTTGTCGACGGAGTGCTGGCCCCCGCGGTAGTTGCCCTCGAGCTCGATCTCCACGCGGGTGCCGTGCTCGCGATGCCACGAGACGGTGAGGTCCTTCTTGACTTTGGGCTCGTTGCTGCGGGTATCGATCACCAGCTCGAAGTGGTGAGCCTCCTGGTTGGCGCCGGTGCGCGTGGTGATCACGACGGGCTTGCCCGTCGTCAGCAGTCCGTACATCCCCGCAGCGCTGATGCCGATGCCCTGCTGGCCGCGACTCTGGCGCAGGCGGTGGAATTTCGACCCGTAGAGGAGCCGCCCGAAGATCTTCGGTACCTGGGCCTTCACGATCCCCGGCCCGTTGTCCTCGATGGCGATGCGGAAGCGCGTCTCCTCGATCTGGCGGATCTCGACGACTACCTCCGGCAGGATCCCCGCCTCTTCACAGGCGTCGAGGGAGTTGTCGACGCCTTCCTTGACCGTCGTGAGCAGCGCCTTGGAGGGATTGTCGAAGCCGAGCAGGTGCCGGTTCTTGGCGAAGAATTCCGAGACGGAGATGTCGCGCTGCTTCTTGGCCAGGTCCTGGGCCGATGCCGCGGAACGCGGCTTGCCTGTTTTGCCCGCCTTGCGGCCGGACGGGGCCTTGGGCTTGCGGGTGCTCGGGGCCTTGGGTTTGCGGGCGCCCGAGGGCTTCGGCTTGCCGGTCTTGGGGGCGCCGCCGCGGCGCGGGGCCTTCTTGCGGCTTGCCTTGCCGCGGCCAGTGCCCTTCTCCTGCACTGCTAATACCAGTTGCTCGTGCTCGGGCATCCCGAGTTCACCCCCCGGGAGGGACGATCGCCGGGGGCGGGAGTCGGCGCAAGAGGGCCGCGTGGCGCAAAGTGGATGGGGTAGGGGGAGGTGGCCGGTCAGGCCACCTTGTCTTCCTGCCCGCGAAAGTTGCCGCGCAGGCGGACCTGGCCGCTGCGAAGCATGTCGAGCACGGTGGCGACCACTTCCTGGTCGTCGCTGGTGACATCGCAGATCGCGCCCACGAGGTCGAGGAGGGTGGTGTCCAGAGGCTCCGGTCCCTGGAAGCGGACCGGCAGGCGGGCGGCGGTAGAGCTCGAGACCGCTCTCATGCTTGAATCTCCCTCAACCCCTCGGGAAAGCAGGAAGCGTGCCATCGGTCACAAAGAACTCCAGCAGATTGGAAACCGCTTTGGTTTCAGGGGTTTCGTTGCCGACGCCAGTTGCTTCCGCGCTTCCTGTCTAAGCTGTCGGTGACAATTTTCGGTCGCGGGGTGTCCGATTTCGGACGTTCGCCCTGTTTGGATGCATTCGAGCGCCAGGAATTCGGGCGCCGGGAATTCGATGCGGCCGGAGAGGCTTCACGTTGGCCAGGGCCCGCGGGGCTGGGTCCAGTCGTCGCGATACCCCAGAGCCTCGGCGACGGCAGTGGGTGGGGTGCGACGCTCCGCTGCGAGGTCGGCGATGGTCCGCGCCACCTTTAAAACGCGGCGGGCGGCCCGCGCCGAGAGCCCGAGTCGGTCTACGGCCCTGCCGAGCAGCGCGCGGGCCTCGGGGGTGGCGTCGACACTCGCATCGAGGACCGCGTCGGGAATTGCCGCGTTGGCGGCGCCTGAGCGCTGCTGCATACGCCGCCGTGCCTCCAGCACGCAGGCGCGCAGCTCGCTGCTCGTGGCGCCCGCTGCCGGGGCGTCGAGCTCACTCCAGCCCACCGGCTGCAAGCAGAGGTGCAGGTCGATGCGGTCGAGCAGTGGCCCCGAGATGCGCGTCGCGTAGCGCGCCACCGCTGCGTCGTCGCAGCGGCAGTCGCGCCGCGCACTGCCCCGCCAGCCGCACGGACACGGGTTCGCTGCGGCCACCAGCTGGAAGTGGGCTGGGAAGCTGAAGGTGCCGCGCGCCCGCGCGACCACGACCCGGCCCTCCTCGAGTACCTGGCGCAGGGCCTCCAGGCTGCGCCGGTCGAACTCGGGGAGCTCGTCGAGAAAGAGCACACCGCGATGCGCGAGTGACACTTCTCCGGGGCGCGGCAACGGGCCGCCGCCCAGCAGCCCCGCGGTACTGGCCGTGTGATGCGGGGCCCGGAAGGGGCGAGCGCCCACCAGCGGCTGATGGGGGGGCAGCTGACCCGCAACACCATGGATGCGCGTGACCTCCAGCGCCTCTTCGCGCGAGAGGGGGGGCAGCAGCCCGCGCAGCCGGGCCGCCAGCATGCTCTTGCCGCAGCCCGGCGCGCCTCGCAGCAGCAGGGCGTGGCCGCCGGCCGCGGCGATCAAGAGCGCGCGCTTGGCGCGCTCCTGCCCGCGCACATCGCTGAGGTCGGGCTCCGCCGGCCGCGGCGGGGCCGGTGGAGTCGGAACCGGTGTCAGCGGTTCGCCGCCACGCAGGTGCTCGCAGACCCGCGCCAGGTTCGGGGCGGCGAGCACGCAGAGGCCCGGGGCGAGGGCGGCCTCGGGCCCGTTCTCGCTCGGAACGATCAACTGCTTGCGTCCCGCGGCGCGCAGAGCGAGCGCCAGGGCCAGTGCACCGCGCACCGGACGCAGCCGTCCGTCGAGAGCGAGCTCACCCACGAGCCCGACGGCCTCTACCTGCGGAGACTCGAGCGCCCCGGCCGCCGTCAGGATGCCGACGGCGATGGGCAGATCCAGGGCGGCGCCGCCCTTGCGAAGCTCCGCCGGAGCCAGGTTGACCGTCACGCGTCGATCCGGAAACGAGCCGCCCGAGCTCGCGATGGCCGCCCGCACACGCGCAGCGCTCTCGCGCACGGTCGCCTCCGGCAGGCCCACCACGTCGACCCGCGGCAGCTGCGAGCTGATGCGGACCTCGACCTCGACCACCACGCCGTCTACACCGGCCAGGGCAGCGCCCAGCGCCCGCGACATGCGGCTCTCCGGCCGGGACCGAGGGGGGTGGGGGAGGGGAAATCGGAGGGCAGATACGCGAAGGCAGGACCCCGCCTGTGCGAGGCCCTGCCCTCCACTTTCGAAAAGCCCCGCCAGGGAGGGACTTGTCACTAAGGAAGTGGCCGGGATGTCGCCGATGTGTCAAGCAATCTGCGCGTTGGGGTGACGTTGCTGAGCCCAAGGCGGGATTCCCGGAGCCGGCCACGGCGTTACCGTCCGCTCCCCCCGGGAGGACAGACAGAGCCCATGCGCGCCCGCCCCAGCGTCTCTGCCAGCGCCGCGGCTCTGTGGCTGGGCTGCCGGGCTCTCGTGCTCGGCTGCCAGCTTCTCGTGCTGGGCTGCCAATCGTCACCAGCTCCGGCCCCCCGGGGGGTTTCTGCCCCCAGCAACCGCGCCGAAGCCTTCGACTCCGCCAGAGCCTGGTCGCACCTCGAGGTGCTGGCAGATATCGGGCCCCGTCCGATGGGCTCGGAGGGTGCCGCGCGAGCGCGCAGCTACCTGAAGGCAGAGCTCGAGAAGCTCGGCCTCGAGACCGTGGAGCATCGGGTCGAGGTGACGATCCGGGAGGGCGAGCCCTTCGAGCTGGTGAATCTGGCGGGTCGAATTCCGGGCGAGTCCGACGAAGCGGTCGTGATCGCAGCCGGCTACGACAGCCGCGCCGTCGAGGGTTTCGAGCTGCTCGGCGTCAACGAGAGCGCCTCGGGCCCAGCCGTGGTGATGGAGATGGCGCGGATTCTCGCCGCAGAGCCACTTCCCTACACCACCTGGATCGTCTTCCTCGACGGAGACGCGCCCATGGGGGACTCGCCGGCGGCTCACCTGGGCGCTGACGCCCTGGGCCGGCGACTGGCCAGGGAGAAAGTGCTGCAGCAGATCCGCCTGCTGCTGGTGATCGGCTCGGTGTGCGACCCGGAGCTCCGCCTGGCCAGGGACCTCGCCTCCCAGCGGCTCTACCGGGAGGAGTTCTGGCGCGCCGCCGCTCGACTCGGTCACGCGGAGGCCCTCTCCTCGGAGGCGTTCGAATCCGTGCAGGCCGCCCATGGGACCCTCAGCCGCGCCGGCCTGCGGCGGGTGGTGGTTCTCGCCGACACGAGTTTCGGAGGCGACGAGCCGCCGGGGGTCTACGCCGGAACAGCCGACGACGACTTGGCGCACTGCTCCGTCGAGAGTCTCGGCATCGTGGGTAGCGTGGCTCTCGAGGGGCTGGGGACGATCGCCACGCGTCTGGCCAAGATCGATCGCTTCGCCGCATCGCCGCTGTCGGAGGCGGACACGCTTGCTTGGGATACTCTCGGCACGCCGCCCGAGGCCGGGGAGCCCTCCCCGGGGGTGCAGGAAGCGCCACGGGAGGCCGAGACGAGTGGCGCGGTGCCAGAAGCTGCGGCATCCCAGCCCCCCCCGTCCCAGGAAGCGGAGAAGGCAGAATGAACCAGCCCGGCGCCGTGAAGCCGCAGCGGCCCCGTCACGTCCATGCTCTCATGCTCGTGGTCCACGCCCGCTTCCGGGCTGCAGCAGCCGCGGCTCTGCTGCTGGCAGCCGCGGCTCTGCTCGCTCCCGCGGCCGCCGCGGCGCGCGACGCCGAGGCAGCGGCGACGGGCGTGCAGATCCTGATCGAGTCCCCCAAGCCCGGGGAGCCTCTTCGCAACAAGGTGCACCAGGCGCCCATTCGGGGTAGTGCGCTGGCCGACGGCGACCGGCCGGCCGACTTCGACGTGATGATCGTGGTCGATGTGTCGGGCTCGACCCAGGTGGCCAGTGGGGCCGACGTCGACGGCGATGGCGAGCTCGGCTTCAACCCCCAGCTGGAGCTCGTGGAGCCGGGTCGCTACCCGGCCGATCTCCAGTCCACGGATCCCGGCGACACCATTCTGGCCGCCGAGGTGAAGGCCGCGCAGGCGCTGGTCAGCAGCCTCGACCCGGAGCGCGTGCGCGTGGGTGTCATCAGCTTCTCGGGAGAGATGAACCCCCAGACGGGCGAGCGCATGCGCTACGACCAGCAGGACGCCTGGCTCGATCTGCCGCTGACGAACAACCACAAGCGCGTGCGCGCCGCGGTCCACGCCGTCCTGATGCGGGGCCCCCACGGCGGCACGAACTTCGCGGCGGGTGTGCGCCTGGCCGTGCGCGAGCTCGCCGGCCTGTCCGGGTCCGTGAGCAAGGCCAGGCCGGACACGAAGAAGGTGGTTCTCTTCCTGACGGATGGCCTCCCCACCTTTCCCATCGGTACGGGGTCGATGCCCGACGCCGGCGACACGGAGGCGGCCCTCAGTGCGGCGCGCCTGGCACACAAGGCCGGCATCACCGTCAATACCTACGCGCTCGGTCCCAACGCCCTGACCAACCCCCTCGCCGCGACCGAGATGGCGCGCATCACGCTGGGCAACTTCCTGCCCGTGCGCAATCCCGGAGACATCATCTCGTTCCTGTCGGGTGTGAGCTTCGCGAACATCGACGACGTGGTGATCACGAATCTCACCACCCGAGAGGTCTCCTACGACGTCGACCTCTCTCCCGACGGGAGCTTCTCCGGCTTCGTTCCCGTCCGCGAGGGTCAGAACCGCGTGCGCGTTACCGCGCTGGCCTCCGACGGCTCGTCCGGGAGCGTGGAGCTCGACCTGCTCTTCGAGAAGTCGGGCCTCACGGAGCGGGAGCTGGCTCTCGAGCTCGATCGGATCCGCGACCGGAACAAGCAGCTGATGCTGCTGATCGAGCGCGAACGCATTCAGCGCTTCCGAGAGCAGCAACGCAAGGTGTTGGAGTTCAGCGCGGAGGAGGAGACCGAGACGGAGAGCGACGAGGGTAGCGTCTCCGAGTAACGGTCTGCGCGGCTGGCGGGCTGCCCGAGGCTCCCGGCGCGGATCAGAGCGGGACTAGGTTGGGGTCGGAGATCTGCCGGCTCTTGAGCCGACCCTTCTCGTAGACGGAGGTTACGTCCACGGTTCCGTCGCCGTCCTTGTCTTCCTCGCGCTTCGCCAGCACGGGGCGCCCCTCTTCGGCCTCGTAGGTCTCGAAGACGTCGCGCTCGCCGTTGGCATCGGTGTCCCGTTCCATGCGAGACATCACTTCCTTGCCGTCGACCACGGTGTAGGTGGTCCAGGAATCCACGCGTCCGTCGTGGTCCGTGTCTTCCCGAGCGCTCACCCTGTGGCGGTCCTTGTAGGCCACCGCCAGGTCGACCTTGCCGTCGTTGTCCGAATCGTGCTGCTCGTCGACGAGGGAATCGGCCTCGAAGACATAGAAGGCGTCGCGAACCCCGTCGTTGTCGCGGTCGATCTGGCGCTGGGTCATGCGCCCGCTTGCGTAGGTCTCCCATACGTCGACCTTGCCGTCGCTGTTGGTGTCGAGCCTGCGGGAAGCGAGCTGGCCCTTCTCATAGGTCTGCCAGGTATCGGGCTTGCCATCGTAGTCCCGATCCTGCTCCTTGCGGATCAACTGGCCGGTCTCCTGGTCGAAGTAGCGCACCTGCTCCGGGTTGCCGTCGCGGTCGGCGTCGAGGCTCCGCTGCACGACCTCCAGCTTCTTCTTGTTGCCCCAGGCACCCTTCTTGATGACGGCCTGCTGCTCGTCGAAGATGGCGGCCGGGAGCTCGCGGTCCTCGGGGGCCTTGGGCGCCGCCCGCGGGTCGACACGCTCGGAGAGCTCGTCGTCGGTAAGTGTGGGAGCGATGGCCGCGGCCGCCGACTCCTGCACCTGCTCCTGCGAGTCGATCTGGTTGAGCAGCTCTTCCTGCCGGCGCAGCTCGGCCTCGATCTCGCCCTCCAGGGCGTCGCCGCGCTCCATCTCGTGCTCGAGTTCCGTCTCCAGTGCGGCCTCGCGCTGGGCTTCGCCGCCGCCCGGGTCGTAGCCGCCGTAGCCCCCGCCACCACCACCACCGCCGCCGCCACCGGGAGCGCCGCCGGAGAAGGGAACGTTTCCGGTCAGCGCCCCGTAGATCAACATCGTGCCCGCACCGGCGGCCGCGCCGAGCGGTCCGAAGGAAGCTCCCATCACGGCGCCCATCACCATCGCCTCGAGCGCACTCTGGGCACGCTGGCCCACGGTCGGCCCCATTCTTCCGGACTGCGGCTGTGCCGTTGGATCCAGGTTCGGATCCGTGGGATCCGCCGGCGGCGGTGCCCCGACGGGCGGCATGGGCCCGGGTGCCGGGGCGGTGGTCGTACAGCCGGCCAGCGACACCACGAGCATCAGAGCGATCAGCAGGGAGAAGGGGCGCGCCGCCATGGGCCCTCGCGTCGTCAAGGACATGGAATTGAGTACCACATCTCGCATCGGCTGTGGAGAGAATGTGGCTTAACCCCCTCAACTGTAGACGCATCGCAGCAAGAGGCTCCCCCGCTCCCCCAGTCCGCAAGCCGACCAGGGCCGATCCGCAGAGTGCCATTCCAAGAGTCCGATTCAGCACCGGTTTTCGAGTCGTAGCCAGGGGTCCTGGGGCGGAAACAGGTTCTAGACTTGAATAACTATCCTGGCTAACCTAACGCAGTGCAGCGACGATCCAGCTGTTGCCGTCGGGCGAGCCTCTCCTGGAGCTCCCGGTCCGCCAACGGCTACGCCAGGGCAGGCGCCCGTTGGGCCTGACACTCATCCGCAAGAGCCGCGGGCCCAAGCCCGGTCGCGAGTCGAAGATCGCGGTGGTGCTGGCGGGTGGTGCGGTTTCAGGTGGCGCGTTCAAGGTTGGCGGCCTCAAGGCATTGGATGATTTCCTGGTCGATCGGCGCATCACCGATCTCGACATGTACGTGGGGCTGTCGGCCGGAGCGATCCTGGCCTCCTCGTTGGCGAGTGGAATTCGTCCCGGGGAGATGATCCAGGTGCTGGACGGGACCAGCACGCGACTGGACCAGCTGCGCCCCATCGACTTCTACAACCCGAACCTGCGCGAATTCGCCGAGCGGCCGGCGAAGTTCGCGTACGACCTGCTCAGCTACTTGCCGAGCGTGGGTGCGGACCTCGCCCGAGGCCTGCCCGGCCTGCCGGAGGCGGTGGGCCCGGCGGCGCGACGCTTCGTGGGCCGTCCCAGCTGGAGCGGCTTCGAAGCGCTCGCCATGCGGCTCCTCGACCACGTGTCACCCAAACGCGAAGTCCCGGCGCTCACCAACCACGTGCCTTCGGGCTTCTTCGACAACGCCAATCTCGAGCGCTGGCTGCGACGCAGCCTCGAGCGCCTCCAGGTTCCCAACGACTTCCGCGCCTTCGCACGCCGCACGCACAAGCGCCTCTACATCACGGCCTGCGACCTCGACACCGCCGAGCGCACCATCTTCGGGCCCGACGAGAACTGCGAGGTGACGATCTCCCAGGCGGTGCAGGCCTCCTGCGCGCTGCCGATCTTCTACAAGCCCGCCCGCATCAACGGGATCGACTACGTCGACGGCGGTGTCCGCAACACCGCCAACATCGACGTCGCGATCGAGAAGGGTGCCGACCTGATCATCTGTTACAACCCCTTCAGGCCCTTCCTCAATCGGCTGGATGCAGAGGGCGGGGAGGGCAGCTACTTCGCCGACGGCCGCTACCTGTCGGACCGTGGCCTCAAGGTCGTGGTGAACCAGGTCTTCCGCACGCTGTTGCACTCGAGGCTGAAGCTCGACATGCAGCGCTACCTGACCGACGATCGCTTCCAGGGCGACATCGTGCTGATCGAGCCTCGCGAGCGCGATGCGAACTTCTTCGCGCTGAATCCACTGGCTTTCTGGAAGCGCCACGAGGCCGTGATGCACGGCTTCGAATCCGTGCGCACGACCGTCGAGCAGAACTACGAGCAGCTCGAAGAGGTCTTCGAAAGCCACGGGCTGCGTCTCGACCGCGAGGCTGCTCGCCGTCGCGCCAGCCTGGTTCGCTCCGACCTGGGTTGGGAGCCCGCGCCGGCGCCCGAGGGCGAGAGCGAAGAGGAGCGGCCGCTGCGCCTCGTGGGTGGCCGGGGCGCCTGACCCCCCCCAGCGTCGGCTGACAGAGGGGCCTAATTCCGCTACCTTGGCAAATCTTCGAGTCCCGCCCCCAGGGGCGCGTCGGCTCTGGCGGGTGGTCGAACCGTCGCATGTGCACCCTGATCGCCCTGCATCGCGTTGTTCCGAGGGCGTCGCTTCTGGTGGCTGCGAATCGCGACGAACTTCTCGACCGCCCGGCACAGGGACCGTCGCTGTGGACGACGCCGAGCGGCAGGATCGTGGCACCGCGTGACCTTGCTGCCGGCGGAACCTGGCTCGGCCTGAACCCAAGGGGTGTCTTCGTCGCCGTGACGAACGTGTCTTGCTCGGATCCGGATCCGCAGCGCCGCTCGCGAGGCCTGCTGGTCGTGGAGGCGCTGGCTGCGACCAGTGCCCGGGCGGCCGCGGACAAGATCGAGAGCCTTCCCATGGGTGCCTACAACCCCTTCAACCTGTTCGTGGCCGACGCCGAGAGCGCCTTCGCCTTCAGCTACCAGGACGCCGTGCGCCCCGTGCCCAGCCCGGATGGTGTCTTCGTGGTGGGCAACGCTCCTTTGGACGCCCCCCCGCCCGCAAAGCTCGCCCGGCTGCGCGAGCGTCTGGCCGAGCGGATGCAAGCCGAGGGCGATGAGCTGTTGGACGAGCTCTCGGACCTGTGCCGGAGCCACGAGCCCGGGCCGCGCGGCCCTCTCGACGCACTCTGCGTTCACACGCCGGCCTACGGCACCCGCAGCTCTGCCCTGCTGCGGCTCGGCGAGACCGGGCTGATGGATTCACGCAGCGTCTTCCGCTTCGCGGACGGCGCTCCCTGCCAGAGCGAGTACTACGACCACACCCCCCTCCTCCGCGACCTGGGCGCCCTGGCGCCCGGGCGTGGAAGGAATCCAGTGAGGAACGTGCATTGAGAAGGATCGGCAGCAACATCAGGAAGCAGAACTCGGACGCCAAGGCCAAGCGGATGGTCCGGAACATCATCCGCTACACGGAGGCCGAGAAACCGCGCAACGAATATCCGAAGAAGATCGTGTCGCCGCCGCGGCCGTCGACCTGCTGCACCGACGACAACCGCGAAGTCGTCGGGAACATGCGCGAAGTCGACGGCTTCAAGTTCTGTTACAAAATCTGCACCGAGTGCGGGCACGCCGTGAAGTTCTACTTCCCGGCTGTGGACTCGACGAGCGAGGCGGTCAAGGAGTACCGCCAGTGGAAGCGCTACATGGTGCAGTAGCCCGCCGAGACGGGTTCGAGTCTTCGGACGAGGCGGCCCTGCGGCCGCCTCGTTTGTTTCTGGGGTAGCCCTTGTGATCCGGGATGTGCGAGAGGCCGGTGCCTGGCTGGAGAGCCTGATCAACGTCGAGAAGCGCCCCGACTGGCCCTACGCGCGTCTGGGTCTCGAGCCGATCCAGAACCTGCTGGAGCGCCTGGGCAACCCCCAGCGAGACTTCGAGGCCCTGCATCTCGCCGGCTCCAAGGGCAAGGGCTCGACGGCGCTGTGGGCCGAAGCGCTGCTGACAGGTGCCGGCGAGCGCGTCGGGACCTACACCTCTCCGCATCTCGAGCGCTGGACCGAGCGGGTCCGCCTGGACGGGCGCGAAGTGGAGGGGGAGCGTTTGGCCGCCGCCGTCGAGGCAGTGCGTCCGCATGTGGAGCAATTGCGAGAGCAGGAGCCCTCGCTCTCGCCCACCTTCTTCGATGCGCTCACCGCGGCGGCCCTGGTGTGTTTCCGCGCGGCCGGCGTTCGGCGCGCGCTGCTGGAGGTCGGCCTCGGCGGTCGCCTCGACTCCACCAACGCCGTGCTTCCCCGGGTGGCCTGTATCACCAGCATCGAGCTCGAACACACCGACAAGCTCGGCAACACCCTGGCCGCCATCGCCACGGAGAAGGCGGGAATCCTGAAGCCCGGCGTGCCCTGCGTGGCGGGCGAGTTGCCCGCCGAGGCCTGGGCTGTGGTCGAGGCCCGCGCCGAGGAGCTGGGCGCGCCGCTCTTCCGCGCGGGACGCGACTTTCGTGCGGAGCTGCTGGAGCCTTCCGGCAGCGGCCTGCGCGTGCGCTTTCTCGACGGCTCGCTCGACTTCGAGGCCACGCTGCCGGTACTCGGCGCGCACCAGGCCGCGAACGCCGCGCTGGCCGTGGCCGCTGTGGGGCGCGCGGGCTGGCTCGGCGGCGGCCTGGCGGCCGCCGCGCGCCGGGGCTTCGCGCGGGCGGAGCTGCCGGGCCGGCTGGAGGTGGTGGGACGCGCACCGCTGCGCATCGTCGACTCCGCCCACACGCGCGCGTCGGCTCGGGCGCTGGCCGCGGTGCTGGCGGGCCTGCCGCGCCGCCGCACACACCTGGTGCTCTCGGTGTCCGCGGGCAAGGACCTGGACGAGATCCTCGACGCCCTGCTGCCGCTGGTGGACGAGCTCAGCGTGACACGGGCCGAGGCGACGCGCTCCCTGGCTCCTGCCGAGGTGGCGGCGGCGGCCCGTCGGCGCGCAGCCGGGCTCCTGCTTCGGGTGGTTCCGAATCCGCACCTCGCGTTGCGCGCCGCGGCGGGGGAGGCCGGCCCCGAAGACTGCGTGTGCGCGACGGGCTCCGTGTACCTCGCCGGGCTGGCGCGCCGGGTGCTGGCCGAGCCGAAGCCCGGGGCTCGCGTGGCCGTCACACGGGGCGGCGGGTGACTGAGACACCGCCGGCTCGGCAAGGTCGGCCCGAAGCCACGCCGCAGGAGGGCGAGGCCCAGCCGGCGCTGGGCCAGGATCGGCCGGCAGCGGGTCGCAGCCCGGCGCCGCGGGGAGCGTCGCCGCGCGAGCTCGCTTTCCAGGCGGAGGTGCGCGAGAACCTGCCCCGCAACTACCTGGCGCATCTGGCTCACGGCCTGCTCGGGCAGACGGGTATGCGCCTGATCAACGCGCCCACCTTCGTCCCCGACTACATCGCGCTGCTCACGGGCTCCGACCTGGCCGTAGGAGCTGCGCGGGGGCTGCAGTACTTCGGCATGTTCCTGTCTCCCATCGTGGGTGCCACCGTGATCGAGCACCGCCGTCGGGTGCTGCCAGTGGGCCTGCTGATCGGCGCGCTGATGCGCGTGCAGATCCTGGGTCTGGCGCTGGGGGGCCTGCTGCTGCCGCCGCCCTGGCCGTTTGTGACGGCCTGCGCCTTCCTGGGCTTTTTTGGCGTGTTCCTGGGCGTGCAGGGGGTGGTCTTCAACTTCCTGGTCTCGAAGGTGATCCCCGTCGACAAGCGCGGCTTCCTGATGGGGCTGCGCAACGCCCTGGCCGGGGTCACGGCGGTGGGTGTTGCGCTCTTCGCCGGCTCGCGGCTGATCGAGCAGAACGCGCTGGGCAACGGCTTCGCTGCAACTTTCCTGCTCTCCTTCGGTCTGACCTCGGTCGGGCTGCTGATGCTGCTCTTCGTGCGCGAGCCCGAGACCCCGACCGTGCTGGAGCGCTCGGGCGTGGCTCGACGCCTGGGCGAGCTGCCGGCGCTGCTGCGCTCGGACCCCGGCTTCACCCGCTACTTCACGGCGCGTGCGCTCGCCACCATCGGGCGCATGGCCATGCCCTTCTACTGGCTCTACGCCCGCTCGCGCATGCAGCTCGGAGGCGACGACCTGGGCCTGGTCTCGGCCGCCTTCATCCTGGCTCTCTCGCTGGGCAACCTCTTGTGGGGACTGCTGGCGGACCGGCGCGGCTTTCGCTTCGTCTTCCTGGCCTCGCTGGCCGTGTGGATGCTGTCCGTGCTGCTGCTCTTCGGCACCGAGAGCATGCCGCGCCTGCTGGCGGTCTTTGCCGGGCTGGGGGCGGGCTCCGGCGGCTTCCAGATGTCGGCGCAGAATCTCGTGCTCGAGTTCGGCCGGCGCCGCAACCTGCCCATGCGCATCGCGGTGGCGAACTCGGCCTCGGAGTTCGTGGCCGCGGTCGGCGCGCTGGCGGGCGGCCTGCTCGCGATGGCCTTCTCCTACGTAGGCGTCTTCTGGATTGCCCTGGCCTTCCAGGCCACGGCCTTCGCCGTAGTGGCCTTTGCCGTCGAGGAGCCGCGGCGTCGCGCCGAACGACGCAGGGAGTCCTGAGGCTCAGCCGGCCAGCGAGCGAAAGAGCGTCCGCATTACCGGGCGCGGCGCGTAGCCCGGGTGCGGCCCGGGCGGCGGCGGCGGCCGACCGCGCTCGAGGGCGCGGGCAGCGCGGCGCAGGCTGGCGACGGAGCGAGCGATGCGGCGGCGGGTGAGCTCGAAGTCCGAGAGCTTGCTGCGCCGCAGCCAGAGTCGGCGCAGCTCTCGGCCCAGGCCGGCCTGGGTCTTCGCCAGCCGCGTGAGCTCGCGCGCAAGCCTGCGCCGGCCGCGGGCGTCGAGCCGCGACGGCTGCCGGCGCCAGGCGAGCCACTCGAGCCCGGCCAGAGCCTTCTCTGCGGCGAAGATCGAGGCGTCGGCCGCCCAGGTCGTGTCGAGGCGCGTGAGCTCGTCGCTGCCGAAGGCGGCCGGCTGGCTGGCGAGCTGCTCCCGGGCCCGCTTCAGGCGACGCAGGCTGCGTTGTAGCGTTGCGGCCCGGGTGCCCTGGACGAAGAAGGCATCGCCGAGATCGTCGAAGAAGACGTACTGGAGTGGTGAGCCGTTGAAGATGCGGAAGCCGGCTGCGTGGATGCCGCCGAGCCCGCGTTGCAGGCGCGCTGCCGCCCCGCTGGCCTCGCCGAAGAGGCAGCGGCCGAAGGCGCGGTCGAAGTCGCGGCGCTGCGCTCGGCCTCCCCAGGCCTGCTCCGCTGCCCAGGCGTAGGCCAGCCACGAGCCCCCGAGCAGGTTGTAGTGGCCGAAGTCCCCCCAGTCGGTCACGAGCAGGCCCTTCGCACCGTGGCGTCGCCCCGCGTCGGCCCAGCGCTCGATGTTGGCAAAGCTGTTCTCGACGCGCGGGAAGAGGCAGTTCCAGCTCGAGGTTCCGGGGCAGACCCAGAAGTCGAGGCCCGCTTGGGCGAAGCGCGCCACGCGCTCGTAGTCGAAGTCGGCCTCGTACCACCAGTCGAGCAGCAGCAGGTCGCGGTCGATCTCTGCGATGCGTTCGGGGTGGGCGTGGACCATGTCTGCCCAGATCATGGTGCGCTTGCCGTGGGCGCCGGCCAGGTCGCGGACGCGGCGCACGTGCTCCAGGAAGACGCCACCGGGGCCGAGCTCGCGGTTGCGCGCCGCCGACTTGCCGACGCCAAGGTCGAAGCTCTCGTCGCAGTTGGCGTTGAACAGGCGCGAGCGGAAGTTGGGCAGGTACTCGTCGTAGAGGTCCGAAAGCAGCTCGTAGCTGCCGGGCTCGGCGGGCGAGAGGGTCCACTTGCGCGGCGTCTCGGCCAGCTGCCCGTACTCCGGGAGCTCGAGCACGTGGTCCATGTGGCCGAGCGACTGGAGCGAGGGCACCAGCTCGACGAAGCGCTCGGCGGCGTAGGCGTCGAGCTCCAGAAGCGTCTCGGCGTCGAGGGGCGAGCAGCCCGCACCGATCCGCGGGTGGCGCCGGAAGCGAAACACGTGCTCCACGTAGAGCATCAGCACGTTGAGCTTGAGGCGGACGCAGCGGTCCACCACGTGCTTCAGGGTCTCGAGGCTGGGCACCTTGCCGCGCGAGACGTCGAGCATGACTCCGCGCTGGGGAAAATCCGGGGCGTCCTCCAGCTCGCAGCAGGGGATCCGACCGCGCGCCTCGGCGAGCTGGGCGAGAGTCTCCACCGCGTAGCGAAGACCCGCCGGGCCGGCGCCGCTGAGCAAGATCCGTTCGGGCGAGACGTCGAGGGCGTAGGCCTCCCCGACATCGCCTTCGCGTAGCAGCTCGATGCGCGGGCAGAGGTCACCGCTGCGCGCGTGGGTCTCCACCGGAAGTCTCTGACCCGTCCTCTCGTGCAGGGCGGCGCGCAACGCCAGGGCCGCCCGCGTGTCGTCGTCCCGGGAGTCGGGCCCCAGCACGATGGGCGGGCGCGGCTTGAGTGCGAAGCCGCCCTCCCGCCGCAGCGCGCGCCTGGGGCAGGGCAGCAGCGGCGGGAGCGCGCGCGGGGTGGGTCCGCTCACTCGCGGCAGCGTAGCCCGCATCGCGCGCAGGCTGGCAGCGCATTCAAGGGCCCAGAAAAGGAATCGCCCGGGTCGGCTCATCGCTTGCGCGATGGGAGGGGTAGCCGACCCGGGCGTGGACGATGCGGTTGACGGGGAGGTGCTAGAGCAAGCCGCGTGCCATCGGCGCCCGAACTGCCAGGACGCGCCCGCCGGGTCTGCGTGGGGTGTGCGCGCTCACAGGTCACCAGCGGACGGCATCGAGCCGGCAGCTTGGAAGGCCTGGCAGCAGGAGGTGACGCAATTTGCGTCGAGACAGATAGAGGACTTTTCGAAGCCGCCTATGCGTTGCGCACGCGCTGCGCCACAGCCCGCAGATGCAGGGGGGTGGTGCCGCAGCAGCCGCCCACCAGGCGGGCGCCCTGCTCGATCCAGCCTGCCGCGAGCTCCGCGAAGGCCGCCGGACTCTGATCCTCGCGATGCCGGATTCTGCCTGCGTCGAGTGGCTCGCCCAGGTTCGCGTAGACGCCGAAGGGCAACCCGCTCGCCCGCAGCGGCGCCAGGCAAGGGGCCACTCGCGACGGCGGCAGGCAGTTCACCAGCAGCGCCGCGGGACGATGCTGGGCCAGCGCCGCGAGGGCGTCCGCCAGCGGCTCGCCCGAGAGCAGCCGGGCGTCGGCTCCGCACACGAAGCTCGCCAGCACGGGGAGCCCGGTGGCCGAGGCTGCGGCCACCGCCGCCGCCGCCTCGCGCGTCGTGTTCATGGTCTCCACCAGGATCGCGTCGACGCCGGCCCGGGCCAGGTTTCGCGCGTGCTCGCCGTGCTCCTGCTCCAGGCAGACAGCATCCGGCACCAACTCGGGACGAAAGCAATCCTCGAGCGGCGCTGCCGAGCCCAGCACGCCGATCTCCCGACCGTGGCCGGCGGCCGCTTCTCGCGCGAGGCGCACGGCGAGGGCGCAGAGCTCCGCCGCTCGCCCGCCCAGGCCTGCCTGGGCCAGCACGCGCCTCTGGGTGCGGAAGGTGTTGGCGGTGAGCAGGTCGGCTCCCGCTTGCGCGTAGTCCGCGTGGACGCGCCGTACCAGCGCCGGATCCTCGAGCAGGGCCCGCGTGGACCACAGGGGGAGCTCGCAGGCGGCTCCGCGGCGCTCGAGCTCGGTACCGTTGGCGCCGTCCAGCAGCAGGGAGGGCCCCGCTGCGAGTCGATCGAGAGCGTCGATCACCGGGGTATACTCCCGCGCTCGATGCCCGCCGCTCCCGCGATCGTGACCGACGCAGAGCTCGGCCGCCTCGAGCCCACACGGCTCGGCGTGCGTGTGAGCGAGGCTACCGCAACGCTGCCCACCCAGTCTGGGCCTATGCGCGAGGCGCCCTTCGCCGCGGGTTCGACGCGACTGGGATGCTTCGAGCTCAGCGTGGCCGTGGAGCCCGTGAGCGGCGGCGCACGGCTGGATGCCAGCGTTCGCAACGTCGGCGGGCAGCCGCAGCGCCTCGACAGCGCGGTGCTGGGCTTTCGCTGGACCGGGCCCGCCGGGGCTTCGCTGCGATATCTCAAGAACGGCTGGCAGTCGTGGTCGCTGTCGGCGTCTCGCGCCCTCGACCCGGCTGGGGAGCCAGAATTTCCTTCGGGCCCCTGGCTGCGCGGCCTCCACCACGCAGTGGGAGCCCCAACGGCGGACCGCGCCGGCTGGCACGAATCGCATCTCGCGGCGGTCGCGGGGCAGTCGCCGGCGGGGGCCTGCTGCCTGGCGGGCGTGGAGGAGACAGGACTGGCTTTCGGCCTGCTCTATCTGCGCGCCGAAGCAGGCTCGGTGGAGGTCGAGGTCGAACAGCGCGTCGACGCGGTTCTGGCGCCTGGCGAGAGTCGCCGCCTCGAGCGGGTGCAGCTGCGCCTGGGTGACGATGCCAGCGCACTGCTCGAGGAGTTCGCGGAGGGCTATGGCCGCGCGGCGGGTGCGCGCGTGGCACAGCCCTTCGTTTCCGGCTGGTGCAGCTGGTACCACTTCTTCCGCGACGTCAGCGAGACGGACCTGCTGCGCAACCTGGAGGCATTGGCGGCGGCCCGGGAGGAGCTCCCGGTCGAGGTGGTGCAGCTCGACGACGGCTGGCAGCGCGCCGTCGGCGATTGGCTCGAGACCAACGAGAAGTTCCCGCGCGGCCTGGCGCCCCTCGCCGAGGAGATCCGCGCCGCGGGCTTCGTACCGGGCCTGTGGACGGCGCCCTTCTGCGCCGTCGCAGACAGCCGAGTCTTCGCGGAGCACGGCGACTGGCTGCTGCGGCGCGACAGTGGATTGCACCGTGGCCTGCACCACCCCCAGTGGACACGCGACGGCACCGTCTACGTCCTCGACACCAGCCGCCCGGAGGTGTTGTCGCATCTGGAGTCGCTGTTCCGGGAGCTGCGTGCTCTGGGCTTCGGCTATCTCAAGCTCGATTTCCTCTACACCGCGGCGATGCGGGCCGACGCCGCGGATCCAAGCCTCTCGCCCGCCGGGCGGCTGCGCCGGGGGCTCGAGGCCGTGCGTCGCGGGGCTGGGCACGAGGCCTTCCTGCTGGGCTGCGGCTGCCCGCTGGGCCCGGCCGTCGGCATCGTCGACGCCATGCGCATCGGTCCGGATGTGGCTCCGAGCTGGGCGGCGGACCCCGCGCAGGCCGTGCCCGGGCTCGAAGACAGCCAGCCATCGGCGCGCTCGGCCTTGCGCAACACGCTGGCGCGGGCGTGGATGCACCGCCGGCTCTGGCTCAACGACCCGGACTGCCTGGTCGCGCGGGGCGACTCCGGCCTCTCCGAGGCGGAGCGGCGTTGCCTCGGCGCTGCCATCGCTGCCACGGGGGGCAGCGCGCTGTTCTCTGACGAAGTCAGCAGCCTCGCAGAGCCGGAGCGTGACTTCGTCCGCGAGACGCTGGAAACCGCCCGCGACGTCGACGCTCTGGGCGTGCCCGGGCGGGCTCGGGTGCCCGATCTGCTGGAGCGCGAGCTGCCGCAGCAAGTCGTGGCTGCCAGCGCCGGGCTCGACACGCTGGCGGCGTTCAACCTGGGGGACGAGAAGATCACGGCCGCATTCGAGGTCGAGACGGTCCTCAGCGGACCGCCCCACGCGCTGCTCGGGTCCGCGGAGCTCGAACGCGCTGGCGGGCGCCTCGAGCTCCGCCTCGAGCCGCACGCGGGCGGCTTGTGGCGTCTGCGCCACAGCGTGCCGCTGGCCGTGTTCTGCGACTTCGACGGCACCTTCTCGGTGCAGGACGTGGGCGCGACGCTGGCGGTGCGTCACGCTGCTGAGCAGCGCCCGGTTCAGTGGGTGCGCTACGAGGCCGGTGAGATCACGGCCTGGGAGTACAACATGGAGATCCTCGACGGCATGCCCCTCGGGCAGGCGGGTGTCGAGGAGTTCCTGCACACCGTCGAGCTCGATCCCGGCGCGCGCGACCTGGTGGCCTGGTGCGAGGCACGCCGCGTGCCCTTCCGCGTGCTCTCGGATGGCTTCGACTTCAACCTGAACCGGCTGCAGCAGATCCACTCGCTGCGCTTCGCCTACGCTGCCAACCGCCTGCGCTTCCAGGACGGCCGCTGGCGTATCCGTGCCGCGGCGCCCAACGACGCCTGCGACTGCGGCACCGGAACCTGCAAGCGCGGCATCATCGAAGCCTTCCGAGCCTCGCGGCCGGGCGTGACCCTGGTGCACGTGGGCAACGGCGCGGTCTCAGACCTGTGCGGCGCGCTGGCGGCCGACGTGTGCTTCGCCAAAGACAGCCTGGCCGACGAGATGCAGAGCCGTGGCGTGGGCTTCGAGCGCTTCGAGACCCTCCACGACGTGATCCCCGCGCTGCAGCGGCTGCTCTAGGGGCGTGATCCGCGCAGCGACATCGGTGCCCCGCGGCGGTGAGCTGGATACCGAGGTCTGCATCGTGGGGGGCGGCGCCGCGGGCATCACCCTGGCCCTCGAGCTCGAACGCGCCGGGCGGCGGGTCTGCCTGCTGGAGAGCGGCGGCCTGCGCTTCGAGGAGGCCACCCAGGAGCTCTACCGGGGCGAGCCCGCCACGGGGCTGCTGGGCGACACGTCGGAGTATCTGAGCAGCTCGCGCCTGCGCTTCCTGGGCGGAACCACCAACCACTGGGGCGGCTACTGCAGCCCCCTCGACGCCATCGACTTCGAGCGGCGCCCCTGGTTCGCGCACAGCGGCTGGCCCTTCGAGCGCACGGAGCTCGAGCCCTACTACCGGCGTGCCGCCGAGGTGCTGCAGGTGCGCCCCTTCGACTACGACCTGGCCCGGCTGTCTCGCCCACCCCTCGAGCTGGGCGAGGACAGCGGGATCGAGACCCGGGTCTATCACCTGAGCCCGCCGACGCGCTTCGGAGCCGTGTACCGCGAAGCACTCGAGGCGTCGTCGACGCTCCAGCTGCTGCTGCACGCCAACGCGGTGGAGATCACCAGCAACGAAGCGGCGACTCGGGTGGATGGCGTCGAGGTGCGGACCCTCGAGGGCCACGCCTTCCGGGTGGCCGCGCGCAGCGTGATCGTGGCCGCAGGAGCCATCGAGAACGCCCGGCTACTGCTGGCTTCGAACCGGGTGCAGCCGCGGGGCCTCGGCAACCAGCGCGACCTCGTGGGCCGCTACTTCATGGACCATCTCTACGGCACGCGCGGAATCGGACACGCGCTCTTCGTCGAGCCCGGCGGCTCCCTGCGGCTCTACTCCGCGGAGATCGCCGACGCCCTGGTTCCAAACCGCCACCTGGGCGTGCTCTCGTTGTCGGCGCGGCTGCAACGCGAGCACGGGCTGCCCAACCACCAGATCCGTCTGCTGCCCGTGGCACCGAGAAGCGGTCTGGCGGCGCTGCCGCGCGCGCTGGCCTCGGTGACCGCCGACCTCGGGCGTGCTGAAGGCAGGCAGGCGGATCCGGCTCGCGGGCAACAGCTGGCCGCCCTGGAGATCGGTGTGGAGCCGCGGCCGGATCCCGAGAATCGCGTCCGTCTCGCCGGCGAGCGCGATGCGCTCGGCATACCGCGACTGCATATCCACTACCAGCTCGGAGCTTGGGACGAGGAGGCGCTCGAGCGCACGCTGCACGTCTTCGGGGCGCGGCTGGGACGCTCGCTGCGGGCACGTGTGCGGGTGGAGGGCGAAGCACCTCGCATTGGCGGCCTCGACCCGGGCAGCCATCACATCGGCACGACCCGCATGCACAGCGATCCTAGCCAGGGTGTCGTTGACGCGGATTGCCGTGTGCACGGCATCTCGAATCTCTACCTGGCGGGCAGCTCGGTCTTCCCCACGGCCGGGCGACCCAATCCCACCTACACGCTGGTGGCGCTGGCGATTCGCCTGGCGGACCATCTGGCGGGAGGTGAGGCGTGAGCGCCGGACTCTCGCGCAGGGCGCTGCTGCTGGCCGCCGCCGCGGGCCTCGGTGGCGGCGCATGGCTGCTGCTGTCGCCGCGCACGAACGCTCCGAGCGCGGGCCGTGATGCGCTGCTCGCGCCCTTCTCGGACCCCGGCGCCGTCGGCGAGCTGGGCAGCTCTGTTCTGGCCGCGGTTCCGCGCTGGCGCGACGCCAGTCGACTGCGGGCCGAGCTCGAGCCCGAGCTGCGCTGGGACGAGGCGGGCTTCGAGGACAGACTGGTCGCACGCGTGCGCGAGGACTTCGCTGCCGGCCGCGTCGAGAGCGTCGACGGCTGGTTGCTCTCCGAGACCGAGGCCAAGCTCTACGCGCTGACGGAGCTGCTGCCGGGCGGCAAGCGCTGAGGCCTGGCTCGTGGCAAGCCTTGTTGCCCCGCACCACGGCACCCAAGCGATCGCGCTGGCCCGCGCCATTCTCGAGGCCAGGGACTGTGACGAGGCGTTCAGCCGCTTTCACCGCAACCGCTCGCCGTATGCGGCCTTCCAGCTGATCCGCGACGCCGCCCAGAACCCGCTGGCGGCCGCCGTCAACGCCTACGTGATGCAGGACGAGGCCCGCCACGTCGCCTTCGGCCGGCTCGCGCTGCGGGACTACTACCCGAAGCTCACCCAGGCCGAGCGCGACGAACGCGAGGAGTTCGTGATCGAGGCCTGCTACCTGATGCGCGACCGCTTCCTGGCGGAAGAGGTCTGGCAGCAGCTCGGACTCCCCGTCGCCGAGTGCATGGCCCACACCGATACGTCTAGCTGGATGACCGAGTTCCGGTCCCTCGGCTTCCCCGACGTCGACGCCGAAGCGCTGCAGCGCGACGACGAGCGCGTCGCCTAGGAATTCGACCGCCGCCGGGGCATCTCCCCGCAGAGCCTGCGCGGCTGAGCTCGGCCGCTCAGGCCGGCGTCCACGGCATCGCGGTGGGCCCGCCCAGGTTGATCGACCTACTCCGCCTCGAGGGCGTCCACGATCACGTCCAGCTTGGCGCGCAAGAGCGCCGGGTCCTCGATGATGAGGATGTGGTCCACCTGCTCGAAGATCAGGTTGTTCTGGGCCAACGTCGTGGAATCGAAGTCCTCCACGCCGTCGTTGGGCTTCACCAGGCCGTCGCCGTCCGGGATGTCCGTCAGGCCCAGGAGCGCGAGTCGGGCGTTCCCCTGCGGAGCGCTGCTGTCCAGCACGCCGCCGAAACCGGCAAAGGTGCGCTTGACGAGCTCGATGTCGAGATTGAACTCCTCGGCGAATTCGGGTCCCCCGATGCCCAGGACGTCGACCAGGATGGCCACGGTGGCCGTCTTGCCGACGAGCTCGAACGCCACCCGCCCCTGCTCTCCGGCAACCGCCTCCGCCCCGTCGATCAGGACCGGACCGATCGCCGACTCGATCAGGCGACCGCCCTTGACGGCGCCGGCCACGCCGACGATGCGCTCGAAGGGCACCAGACCCGCGGCCCGGAGCCGCTCGTCCGTGAGGATGGTGTCGATCATGCCCTGGCTGTGGGCGAACATCCAGGCGGGCAGGCCCCGGTTCAGCACCTTGCCGCCCAGCATCGGCGAGGTCCGCAGGATCTCGAGCTGCTCGAGGGTGGTGTCCGACTGCTGGAGGGAGCTGATCATGTTGAGCTTGGAGCTTCCGATCGCGAAGATCTTCACCGTGTCCCGAATCGACCCTGGGATCGGCACTCCTTCCAGCTCCTCGACACGGCGCACGGCCGTTGTGCCCGGCTCCGGATCGGTCATGTTCGAGTACATCAACACCACGGTCTGGTAGTGCTGCGCCAGCAGGTAGACCCAAGCCGGCGAGAACATGATGTTGCCGATTCCCGGCCGGACGTAGGCGATCTCGCCCAGCTTTCGCGGCTTCGGCAGGGCGAGCCCAACCGACGCCTCGGCGGCCTCGACCGTCCGGAAATCGGTGGGCGGATCGGCGAGGAACACGGAGAAGAACGCGTCGACGGCGGCCTGATCGTCGATGTTGACCGCTGGAACCGCGAGGCGGGGGATCTCCTCCCCGTCCAGCGTGATGGTGTCGTTGGCGGCGGCTACACCCCCGACGGAGAGACACATCGCGAACACGGATACCAACGCGGCGAGAAGGCGCGGGCGCAAGGAATGCAGTTGCATGGAGGGTCCCCTTTGTGGACGGCAGCGTCACAGTGCTCGGTCGAAACCGGCGGGCTGAGGTTACCGCTACGCTAGGGCTCAGTTGCGGTCGAAGTCAAGCGAGAGGCGAGTGCATCGGCGCCAGGGCTGCGAGCTTCTCCACGAGCTCCTGGAGTCGACTGCGGGCAGAGCTCGAGCCCGAGCTGCGCTGGGACGAGGCGGGCTTCGAGGACAGACTGGTCGCACGCGTGCGCGAGGACTTCGCTGCCGGCCGCGTCGAGAGCGTCGACGGCTG
>Ga0255057_10000247_pt1 | contig 30209 bp, 27 predicted proteins | sample Cases_109_6_MG_FD_189022 | JGI IMG/M metagenome (GOLD analysis project Ga0255057, IMG submission 189022) | Seawater microbial communities from Amundsen Gulf, Northwest Territories, Canada - Cases_109_6 | ecosystem: Environmental > Aquatic > Marine > Gulf | place: Canada: Northwest Territories... | reverse complement strand
GTCCCACTGGCTCCCGGCGCCGTCCTTCATGATGGACACCGCTTCTTCGAACGACATCCCCATCCGGTACGGCCGGTCCGTTGTCATCGCATCGAACGCGTCCATGACCGCAACGATGCGCGCTCCCAACGGGATCTTCTCGCCTTTCAGTCCATCCGGGTAACCCTGACCATCCCATCGCTCGTGGTGATGGTAGACGATCGGGTAGGCGCTCATCAGGAAACTGACGCGCTTGCAGATCTGGCCGCCTGAGTAGCAGTGCTGCTTGACGATTGCGTACTCCTCCGGCGTCAGACGATCGGGCTTTTTCAGAATGGCATCCGGGACCACTATCTTGCCCATGTCGTGCAAAGCCGCACCCAGTCGCACGACCTCGATCTCCTTAGGCGGCAAGACCAGCTTGGACGCCACCGCGCCGGCGTGATCCGCCAGGCGGCGGCAATGCCCACCAGTGTACGGGTCGCGGCTCTCGATAGCCTCCGTCAGCGCCAGCGCCGTGTCGAACGCAAACCTCGACAACGACTCGCGCTGCTTCACGCTCTTGATCGCCAATTCGGTCTGCCGTGCCAGTCGCTCCAGCCTGCTCAAGTCATCGGCCGTGAACTTTCGCTCCTCGGCGTAACAGATCACCAGCGCCCCGATCACATCATTCTCGAGCTCGATCGGAGCCGCCGCCGCCGATACGTAGCCAACCAGCGCCGCGAAGTTACGCAGTCCGTCGTACCGCGGGTCTTCGAAAACGTTCTCGGACGCCGCCAGCCGTTGGTGGAGCATCGCCCAACCTTCCACGCCCTCGCCGAAAGGCGCTCCGTCCGGGAAAACTCGTTCGAACACTTCCTCATTGAAGCCGACCGGCAGAAACGGCCTCTGGGTCGTCGTCTCAACTGGCACCGAGATCATACAAATCTTAGCGCCGCAAGCCTCGGCGATACGCCGCGTCGTCTCCTCGACGACCGTGGTCTCGTCGCTTTCCGCCAGGATCGTCGTATGAATCTCGGACAACGTCTCCAGCTCCTGCTGCCGCCTATCGTTGCGCTCGCTGACCTCCATGAGATGCTCTTCGGTCGACTCAAGCTGCTTTCGCTGCTCCTGGATGCTCGCCCATTGGTTGAGGCTCACCGCGAGGAATAGATAGACCGCCGGCCAACCCAGCCAAAGCACCGGCATGACCGCAGAGTCCATTCGTACGCCGGCCAGCTCAAGCACCGGGCTACTGAAGAATGCGGCGACCGCTGCAACCCCCACCGAAACGGTAAGAGGGTAGCGATAGGCGACGACAATGATCGGCAGGAAATAGAGCGTCGTGAAGATGCTCGGGATCCTGCCGTCGACGACGACCAGTCCACTTATTATGAACGTCGCCACAAAGGCGCAAAGCACCACGAGAGTAGAGCTAATCCTCGAAGCAGAGAACAAAGGGCCAGTGTCCTATCTAGATACGAAACATTTCGTCCTGCATAACCTCAGACGAGACGCGGAAGGGCGCGTTACACGTTATGTTGCGTAGGGTAGGCGAAAGTTGAGAATCGGTTTAGGAATTCGCCCCAACCGACCATCGAATACCCACCGTTCACGCTCAACACTTGACCCGTTATCCGTTCGGCTCACTCTGACGCTAGAAACGCCGCCGCGTGCGATAATACGGCCACTCATGATGGCGGACACCCTCGCGATCAACGGTGGAACGAAGGTACGGGAGACCCCGTTCCCGCCCTGGCCGGCCCTCGACGACCGGGACGTCGAAGCTGTTGCCGCCGTCCTCAGGTCGGGTGGACTCACGCAGCTCACTGCCGGCACCGTCGCCGAGTTCGAGAACGAGTTCGCCTCCTGGCACGGCTCCGAACACGCCATCGCCACCAGTTCCGGCACCACCGCCATCCATATGGCGCTCACCGCCCTCGACATCGGAACCGGCGACGAGATCATCGTCCCTGCTCACACGTTCATCGCCTCCGCAACTCCGATCCTTCACCAAAACGCGACTCCGGTCTTCGCCGACGTCGACGAGCGAACGTTCTGCATCTCGCCTGACAGCGTCGAGGAACGTGTCACCGCTCGGACGAAGGCCATCATCGCCGTCCATCTCAACGGTCATCCCGCCGACCTGGTCGCGCTGCAAGAGATCGCCGAACCGCGTGGCATCGCCCTGATCGAGGACGCAGCGCAGGCACACGGAGCGCAGTACAAGAATCGCAAGGTGGGAACAGCCGGCGCTGTCGGCTGCTTCAGTTTCTGGGAGGACAAGATCATCACCACCGGCGGCGAGGGCGGCTGCGCGATCACCGGAGACGACGCACTCGCCGAACGCATGCGCCGCATCCGCCATCACGGTGAAGGGCCTGTCGAGGGCCAGCGGGCCTACTACCACCTCGAACTTGGATACAACTACCGCATGACGTCAATGCAGGCCGCCACTGGCCTCGTCCAGCTCCGACAGCTCGACGACTACCTCGGGGCCCGCCGACGCAACGCTGACTACCTAACGGAACACCTCGGAGACATCGACGCCGTCGAACCGCCGTTCGTCGCCGAGCACGCGGTGCACAGTTACTACAAGTACATCTGCCGCCTACGCCCCGAAGCCGGCATCGACATCAGCGAATTCGTCCGCGCCGTCGCCGCTGAAGGCACCCCGATCTCGCGCCGTTACCCAACCCCACTCTCGAAGCAGCCGGTCTTTCGCGACTTCGGAGCGGCCCACTGCCCCACCGCCGACCGCCTCGCAAACGAACTGTTCACGCTTCTCGTCCACCCCACGGTAACGAATTCTGATCTGGACGATGTCGTCGAGGCGGTACGGAAGGTCACACCCGCCCTTGGTTAGGCAAAACGCATGTTGAAGGAGGCTCGGTGATGACAGTTCGGTTCGGTATCGTCGGCTCGCGGTTCGTGGCCTCGCTCCACGCGGAAGCACTACTGCAAGTACCGGGCGCTGAGATCGCCGCCGCCGCATCGCCCGACCCAGAGCACGTCTGGGACTTCCACCAGAAGTACGACATCCCCCACGCCTTCGGCGATTACAAAGACATGATCGCCAGCGACCTCATCGACGCCGTTACGCTGGCCTGTCCCAACGACCTCCATTGCGAGGCAACGCTCGTCGCCGCTGCCAACAAGAAGCATGTCTTCGTAGATAAACCGCTCGCTCTCAACCTCGACGAGTGCGACCAGATGATCCAGGCATGCAAGGAGGCGGACGTGCTCCTGATGTACGGCGAAAACCTCTGCTTCGCCCCAAAGTACGTCCGAGCGAAGCAGCTAGCAGACGAGGGCGCGTTCGGCGACGTCTACTACGTGCGGCAGGTCGAATGCCACTACGGACCGCACGCCGATTGGTTCTGGGACGTCAAGCGCTCCGGCGGCGGCGTCCTTATGGACATGGGCTGCCACTCGATAGCCTACTGTCGTTGGGTCTTCGGCGACGCCCCCGTCGAGAGCGTCCACGCCGAACTCGGCACCTTCGTCCACGGCGAGAAGACGAAGGGTGACGACCACGCCATTGTCACGATGCGCTTCGCCCCGTCCGAAAAGCACCCCAACGGCGGCATCGGCGTCGCCGAGAACTCCTGGGCGCGTACCGGCGGCTTTGACAACCGCGCCGAGATCTACGGATCGAAGGGCCTCACCATTGCCGACATGTCCCGCGACGATGCACTCAAGACGTACAGTACCAAAGGCTACGGCTACGCCGGCGAAAAGGCCCCGCACACGAAGGGATGGACATTCACCACACACAGCGAAGGCTGGTCTTACGGCTTCCCGCAGGAGATGGCCCACTTCACCGAGTGCGTTGAGCAGGAGAAGCAACCGATGCTCACCGGCGAGGACGGTCGCGCCATCCTCGAGATCATCTCCGCCGCCTACGAGTCCGCTCGCACGGGCAAGCGGATTAAGCTCCCCTTCAAGACAAACGCCAAACGCCCCGTAGACCTCTGGCGGCGCTAGCCCTTCCATCCACCCCAGCGAATCGCTGCGCTAGAATGACTCCATGACCACCGAAACAGCCCCCGACGTCGATTTCACCCCCGCCACCGCCGACGACCTGCCCTTCATCCGCGAGACAGCCGAGCGCATGAAGCTCGACGCCGCGGAGCTGGCGCCGGAGCAGTTCATCACCGTCCGCCGCGACGACAGAATTATCGGCTTCGGCCGCATCCGCCCGTACAGGGATACGTATGAACTGGCGACACTCGCCGTAGTCGAGGCGGAACGAGGCCGCGGCCTTGGCGAAGCGATCTCGCGGGAGCTGATCCGGCGCTTCCCGCAGGACAAAGTCTACGTCGTCACTGACGTCGTCGGCTACTGGGAACGCCTCGGCTTCATCCGCACCGACATCCTCCCACCCGAACTCGAAACGAAACGTACCGTCGCCTGCGAGACGCTGCGTCCCGGCGCAGTCGGCATGATCTACGACCGTCTGATCGAGCGGCTGCCGACGCTAGCCGACGTCTACGCAGCGCGGACCGCGATCGCCCCGCACCTCCAGCGCACGCCGCTCATTCACAACCCCAAGCTGTCTCGCGAACTGGAATGCGACGTCCACGTCAAAATGGAGATGCTGCAACCCATCGGCGCATTCAAGGTCCGCGGCGGCGTCTACCTCGCGTCCACGCTGGGCGAAGAGGAACGCTCGCGGGGCATCATCGGCGCGTCTACGGGCAATCACGGCCAGTCGCTCGCGTACGCCGCCAACCTCCTCGACATACCCTGCGTCATCGCGATGCCCGAAGAGGCCAACCCGATGAAGGTCGACTCGATGCGCGCCCTCGGCGCCCAGGTCGAGTTCCATGGTGCGGACTTCGAGCTGGCCCGCGAATGGGCCGAGGCCCACGCCCGCGAATCGGGCATGACGTACGTCCACCACGTCCGGGCGCCCGAGCTTGTCGCCGGCGTCGGCACGATCAGCCTCGAAATCATCGAGGACCTGCCTGACGTCGACGTCATCATCACACCAATCGGCGGCGGCAGTAGCGCCGTCAGCCACTGCATCGTCGCCAAGGCGCTGCGGCCTAACATCGAGATCATTGGCGTCCAGACCGCCGGCGCCCCAGCCGTCTACCGCTCGTGGAAAGAGCGCCGCATCCAGGAAGCCGGAATCGATACCGCCGCCGAGGGTCTCGCCACCGGCCGCGCGTACTACGTCGCCGTAAAGACCTTCATCGATCAGCTCGACGATATGGTCCTTGTCAGCGAAGACGAGATCGACGAAGCGATCCGAACGCTGATCCGCACGGCTCACGTCGTCACCGAGCAGGCCGGCGCCACCGCCACCGCCGCCGCTATGCAGATTCGCGACCGTCTCAAAGGCAAGAAGGTCGCTCTGATCGCCAGTGGCGGCAACCTTACGCTTGACGCCCTGCGCCAGATTCTCAACGCGGGCTAGACTCGCATGACCCTCCTCGCCGGCGCTGCGACAGTCGACATCACGCCACCGCCGGGCGGCCAGATCGACGGCTACGGCAACCGAACGCACCGTCCACGGGCGTCCACGACCCACTCTTCGCCCGGATCCTCGTCCTCGACGACGACGCGGCGCCCTGCGCCATCGTCAGTTGCGACCTGCTCGGCATGCACCCCCGGATCACCGCCGAAGTCCGCGACCGAGTCGTCAACGCTACGCCAATCACCCCGGACGCCGTGCTGGTCGCCGCGACCCACAGCCACGCCGGACCGTATGGACTTCGCGGTGGAATGTTCTCGCGGCTCGACGAACCGCTGGCCGCTGAAATCTCGGAGAAGGTGTCGAACGCGATCATCTCCGCCTACGAAGCACGACGCCCGGCTCTTCTCAAGCTCGGCGAAGCCCACATCGATACGATCAGCATGAACCGCCGCCACCCCGACTGGCCGAGCGATCCCACGCTCCGAGTACTCCTGATCGACGGTGTCGACGCGCCTCCGATCGCCACACTGCTCAACTTCGCCTGCCACGCCACCGTGATGCACGGCGGCAACCTCCAGCTCTCGGCCGAGTTCCCGAGCGCCGCTTGCCAACTCGTTGAGGAGCAAACGGGCGCACCGGCCGTCTACCTCAACGGCGCCTACGGTAACGTCAACCCCGTATGGATCAAGCAAGACTTCGATAGCGTCGAGCGCGTCGGTCAGATCATCGGCGGCCAGGCGCTCCGAACGGTTGGCGAACTCCGTGCACTCGGCGTCGGACAACGAGCGCACAACATCCGCTGGGACGAGTTCCCCGAGAAGGCCGTCCCGGGCCGCATCGTCGAGCCCGCGTTGCGAGCGGTCCGCCAGGAGATCGAACTACCGCTCCGACCCTTCGAAGACGACACCGCATACGCAAAGACCATCGCATCTCTCAAAAGTGAAGTGTCCTCCACAGACGCAGGCGCCCCCGACCGCCAAGACGTCGTGGCGCACCTCACACGCACGCAGACGGAGCGCTGGGCCGCGTTATGGGCCCGCCAGCAGGACAACCCATCGACACAGCGAACGGAAGTACAAGCCCTACGCCTCGGAGCTGGCCTCGCCCTCATCGGGCTGCCCGGCGAGTTCTTCGTCGAGACCGCAACCTCGATCCGCGACGCAAGCGGAATCGACGACCTGATCGTCGCCTGTTACGCCAACGACTACGTCGGCTACGTCATCCCAGAAGACGCATACGCCGCCGGTGGGTACGAGTCCGGCGTCACCTTCTGCTCCGAAAACGCCGAGCGCATGATCGCCGACGCCGCGATCTCTCTCCTCGCGAGTCTCTAGCGACATGGACACGAGCCCACCAGACACTTCCGAAGTCGCCGCGTTCTGCGAACGCGCCCGCGATCTTCTCGCACGTCCGTAGTCCTCAGCAGGTCGTATAATCGGGCGCATGGCGACTGACGGCACGTTCGTCCTAGCCGACATCGGCGGCTACACTTCGTTCCTCAACGACGTGGGCATCGAGCACGGCAAGGAGATCACTGAAGACCTGCTGAACACCGTCCTTCGATGCAATCGAGACCCATGGAAGCTCGCGAACGTCGAAGGCGACTGCATCTTCTTCTACCGCGAGGGCCGCGAGCCGCCCGCCGAGATGGTCGACCACATTCGCGACATCTACAAGGCGTTCTCCCAGCGAACTATCGACATCGCCGAACGCGCGGCCTGCCCCTGCGGCGCCTGCACCCGCACCGGCGACCTTTCGCTGAAGTTCATCGTCCACGCCGGTGAATTCGAGACCCAGAAGATCGGTGATCGCACCGAGTTGGTCGGGCCGGATGTCATCACCGCCCACCGCCTGCTGAAGAACAGCGTTCCTTTGGAGGAGTACGTCATCGTTACCGACGACTATGCCTCTGACGTCGATGCGCTTGGCCTCCCCGCCAAGCAGGCGACCGAATCTCTCGACGGCGTAGGCGAAGTCTCCTACAAACACCTGGACCTGGAACCAGTCAGGGATGAACTCAAGGAAGCAAATCGAGTCTACGTGACCAGAGAAGACGCCCAGATCATCGTCGAGGTGGACATCGACGCGCCTGCAGAGCGCGTTTGGCGCGCTCTTCGGAGCAACGAGGAATACGTTGTCTGGGCCCATCTCGAGGAGTCCAGGCAGATGCCCCCACCGGCAGCCATCCCCGAAGTACACCGTTGTGTCACGCCGAATGGTCAGATCCTGGTGCGCGTGCTCGTGGCCGAAGACGAGAACGACCTCAAGCTCACCGAGAAGGTGTATTTCTCTCCCCTACTGAAGAACGCCTATTCCACGGTTGAGGTCACTCAGCGGGACGGTCGGACGCACGTTACGAACTACCTGAAGGCCGAGCCGGCTATCCCGGTCGTCTCGAACTTGCTTCAGCCGATAATGAGGATCTTTGGTCGGCGAGACGCTCAGAAAAGGTACCGAAGCTTAAAAGAGCACTGCGAAGCCAACCCGTGAACAAGCGCGTCCTCATCATCGTCGCCCACGCCGACGACATGGAGTTCATGGCCGCCGACACAATCGCCCGCATGACCGACATGGGGTACGAAGCCCGCGAAGTCATCGCCACCAACAACGAGCGCGGCACCCTCGATTCCGACTGGAGCCCCCGCTTCACGGCCGATACCCGCCGCGGGGAGGCCTGACGCGGCGCGAAGGTGCTCGGCGTCAGCCCCGACATCGAGTTTCTCGGCTACGAAGACGGCCGCCTCAGCGAGACACCGCTCAACGAGCTGCGCGAACGCTGCATGCGAACGATCCGCAAACACAAGCCGGACATCCTATTCACCTGGGACCCGTTCACACCCTACGAAGACCACCAGGATCACCGCTCGATCGGTCTGGCAGCAACCGAAGCCGCGTCGTTCTCCCACTTCCCGCTCTACCACCCCGAACACCGGGAAGACGGACTCGAACCGCATTACGTCGGAGAACGTTACTTCTTCGCAAAGTCTCCGCGAGACGTCAACAAGACGGTCGACATCTCCGATACCATCGACCGAAAAATCGACGCGCTGTGTGAGCACGTCTGCCAGATGGAGATGACCGTCATGGACCTGCAAGCCCAGCTCGCCGCCTCCGGCCTCGATCTCCCCCAGCTAAAGAACACCGACCCGAAAGACTACCGGCCACTGATCGACGCTCGGATCAGGGCCTGGGCTGCCAGCACAGGGCGTGCGGGCGGCTTCGACTACGCCGAGGAGTTCCGTCGCGTACGATTCGGTGGCATCGATCGCTTTGCGCGCACGACGGGTCAAGAGCTACCGGACGACGTCTAGTCGTCCTCGCGAACACCGAAGAGAAGCGACCACTCCGGGCCCAGCTAGTGATGTCCGCCGGTCGCGCTGGCGCTAGGCGTCGGCGGTAACTGGCTGCGCCGACACCTGGGGCGGCTCTGCGGGCACGGCGGATCCGTCGAACAGACCGAGTCCCTCTGCGGTCGAGAACGCGGCCACGACCTGAGGGTCGAACTGCGTCAGCGAATTGCGGACGATCTCCTTGATCGCTATCGAGTGGCTCAGCGTTTTCCTGTAAGGACGAATGCTAGTCATCGCCACGTATGCATCGACGACCGCGAAGATGCGTGCGCCTATCGGAATGTCATCAGCCTTCAAACAGCGTGGATATCCCTGACCATCGAAGCGTTCGTGATGCGCCCACACAATCTTAGCACTGTCTTCGAGCGACTCGATCGAGCTCAATATCTCGTATCCAAGCTGAGGATGTCGCTTCATCTCTGACCAGTCCCGGTCGCTCAGAGCACCGGTGCCAGCCAGAACGTCTTCTGCGATCCCGAGCTTGCCAATGTCGTGCAGGATCGCTGCCTGCTCAATGAGATGGACTTCCTCGCCTCGCAACCCCATCTGCAAGGCAACAACCGCCGAGAGCTTTGAAACCCTGATTGAGTTTGAGAGCGTCATGTTGTCCTCAAGGCCCAACGCACCGCTCAGCAGCGAGATGATCGCCTCGTAGTTAGATCCCATCACCTCGACGGAACGCGGAGCGTCACGGTGAAGACGCCCGTATCGCGTCGCCAGCATCCAGCACAACGGCGCCAGAACGATGCTCCAGGCGACGAGCGCTCCCGTAACAGACAGGAACAACGCGATCGCTGCGATCGCTACGCCCGCCGATACAGCGAGCGCCAACGGCAAAATCCAACGGTGTTTTTTTCTAGCGTGCGACATCGTGTTCAATCGCCTCCCCGGATGCTACCTCCGGCTTGCCTGCTGGGACCTTAGATTCCGACGATCTGGTCATCAGGCAGTGTCTCCATATCAAATCGACGGTCTTCTACCACTTTCTGTTGCCCCAACTTGCCTGAGATCTTGTTCGCGTACATGTCCGTATCGGCCCACTGGATCATCTCTCCAACGTTTTCGCCGCCCCATGGATAGCCGGAGACGCCGATCGAGATTGTGACCATGATCTCGGTCAAGCCTTGCTTATACATCGGAACCTGCTCCAATTCTTCCCACAACCTCTTCGCCATCGCAAAGGCGCCTCGTTTGTCGGTGGACCTCAACAAGACTCCAAACTCGTCTCCTCCGAGTCTCGCCGCCAGATCTGAGTCACGAGTGTGCTTGGCGATAGCATTCGCCACGTTGGCAATCACGACATCCCCAACCGAGTGGCCGTATTCGTCGTTGATCCCCTTGAGACCGTCGATATCCATCAAGAGGATTGCCAGAGACTCTTTGGCAACCTCTGACTTCTCCACCTCCCCTCGCAAGGTCTCGTAGAAGTGGCGCCGGTTATACAATGCCGTCATCTCATCGCGCGAAGCCATCTCCTCCAGCTCCGTCAGACGCTCCAACAACCGCGATTGGAAACTCCGCAGCAGATCCACCTGCATCCGGCGACTCACTATGTTGGTAAACAGACCGTACGTCAAAGGTATGACAGCGACCGAAAGATACGCGGCATATTGCCACGCGTGAGTCGCCGTCGCCATCAGCAGCACCAGCACGGCTAGGGTCACGACGCAGACGGCGGCCCCGCCGAACCAGGCTACGCGGTTGATCTGATCTTCTTCTCGTGACACCTCGCCGGCCGAATCAACTACATCATGCCGCGAAGAGGCCTCGATTCGCTCGCCCTGCATTTACACCTACGATTCCATGAGGTCACAACTCAACCTGTCCGATTACTCAGACGTGAGAGTTATATCGCGAGTTACAGGAGTCGGCGCCCGCAACCTCCGTTCACGGCTTCCTGTACCGCTTCTTCACTTCATAGGTGGCTTCGCCGCCAACCCAGGTGCTGGCAACTCTCAGATCACTGTCCAATGCCACTAGGTCCGCGTCGTACCCCCGCTCGATACGCCCCTTGCGATCGCCCGCCGCGGCCACCCTCGCCGCCACCGTCGACGCCATGCGAACAGCGCCAGCCAGATCGCAGGCGCCCCACTCGACAACATTCCGAACGACGACGTCCATCGTCGCCGCGCTCCCGGCGATCGTGCCATCGGGAAACGTCACGCCTCCGTCCTCAAGCGTCGCCACCCGGCTCCCTAGGCGAAGCGAACCGCCCGACCCTCCAGCCAACGGCACCGCATCCGTGATCAGCGCCACGCGGTCCGTGCCGAACGCCCGCACTAGCATCGACACCGTCGCCGGGTGCAGATGCACACCGTCCGCGACCACCTCGATCGTCACACCCGCAGAATCGAGCGCCGCCCCGACGATCCCCGGAGCGCGGTGGTGAAACTGGTTCATTCCGTTGAAGGCGTGCGTCACGTGCCTCGCTCCGTCGCTGAACGCCTTCAGCGCCTCGTCATAGCTCGCTGCCGAATGTCCCAGCGAAATCGTCATCCCTCGTGCCTGAGCTGCGGCGATGATTTCGCTGGCGCCCGCTACCTCCGGCGCCACCGTCATCAGCCTGAGCGAGCCGCCGCCGGCGGTGTGTAGCGCCTCAAACGTGCCCACGTCTGGCGCCGTGATCCAGGACGGCGGGATCGCGCCCGGCATCTGCGGACTAAGGAACGGCCCTTCGAGGTTGATCCCCGCAAGTTCCGCTCCGCCTCCGACCTCAACGGCGGATGCCAACGCCTCCACCGATCGCCTACCACCCTCGATGCTCGGGCCGATCACCGTCCCCAGGAACGATGTCACGCCCGTGCCAGGAACCCAACGCCGGAAGCCATCGACATCCTCCACTTTCCCCGTATCGAACGAGAAGCCGCCACCTCCGTGCACATGCAGGTCTACAAACCCGGGGACAAGCGTCAAGCCCGCGAGATCAATCGATTCTCCGCCAGCCGGGCCGCCGCCTTCACCGCAATCGCTGATCTTCCCGTCCTCGACAGCCACCCAACCGGGCGACAACTCTCGATCCGGAGTGATGACACGATCGGCACGAAGAACGGTCACAGTTCCCATCGGCAACATCATACGGCGTGATATCCGCTCGTCCCTAAGAGAAGCGAGAGGCACGCTGCGACCAAAACGGGCCCTCCCGCGTGGTACACTGTCGCCACTAAACTCACGGGAGGAGATAGCTCGGTGGAGCAGACGGTCCGGCTTCAAGGGGAAATTACGCCGGAGCAGGTACAGAAAAGCCCCTACATCTACCTCCCGTTCGAAGTACCCACGGGCGCCACGCGGGTACACGTCTCCTACTCCCATTCTGAGCCTGCCACCGCACCATTCGGCATGGGCCCAGGCAACACCGTCGACATCGGCATCTTCGACTCCCGCGGCCACGACTTCATCACCGCACCCGGCTTCCGAGGCTGGAGCGGCGCCGCCAGGAGCGAGTTCCACATCGGCTGGCGAGGGGCGACGCCCGGATACATCCCCGGACCGCTCTTCCCCGGCGAATGGAACATCCTGCTCGGCGTTGATCGCATCGAGCTTCACGGCCTTCGCTACGACGTCGAAGTTAGGGTGGAAGTCGGCGGCGGGACAGAATCGCCCAACGAAGAGCCCTCACAAAGTGGCGATCGCCCAGCGAGTCAACCGTCTGGACCGAGCCGCTGGCTGAAGGGCGATCTCCACTGCCACACGCTTCACTCAGACGGCCTCAACTCGGTCGAGGAGATCGTCCAGAACGCGATCGAGAAAGGCCTCGACTTCCTCGCCGTCACCGACCACAACACAACCACACACCACCAGGAGCTGGCGCGTCTCGCGCACCTCCCGATCATCCTCATCCCCGGCGAGGAAGTGACGACGTACTGGGGTCATGCCAACACGTGGGGCCTCCGCGAGTGGATCGAGTATCGTTGCGCCGACGAGGAATCGATGGCCGCCGTCCGTAAGTACATCCTCAAGCAAGACGCTCTCATCTCCATCAACCATCCGAAGTCGGTCGGCCCGCCCTGGCGGTTCAAGGGCTGGGAGGGATACCCGTGCATGGAGGTCTGGCAAGCGCCATGGCGATTCCAAAACTGGGAGTCGCTGCAGCGCTGGGACGGTCTCCTTCAGAGCGGCGAACGCGTCGTCGCCGTCGGCGGCTCGGACACGCACTCCATACCACCAGCGCCAACGCGCCATCCGCACGGCATCGCCAACCCCACGACATGGGTCTACACACAAGGCGGCACCTCCGAGTCCACGATTCTCGATGGCATCCGTAATGGGCACGTAACCGTCTCCGACGCACCCGATGGTCCGCAGCTAACGCTCCGCGCCGACGAGGACGGCGACGGTGACTACGAAAAGCTCCCCGGCGACTCTGTCGAGGCGCCCGAAGGCGCCCGTGTCCGCTTCCGCGTCGATACCTACAGCGGAATGGACCGCCGGCTCTGGATCGTTTGCGACGGCAAGCCAATCGACATCATCCCCCTCGACCAGGTCGAGTCCGTCTTCACGTTCTCGCTCGAACTATCGGGCCGCAGCTACGTCAGGGCCGAGTTGCGTGGTAACCGAGGTCGCCCTGAACGCGGCGAAGTCGTCTGGGCGATGACCAACCCGATCTTCCTCAGGACAACCGCATGAGCAAGCCACCACGCCTCTACCGGGTTATCCTCCCCGCGCAGGACATCAAGACGGCAGCCCGCTTCTACGCCACGATCCTCGGCTTCGAAGGCAAGCGGGTCTCGGAAGGCCGCCACTACTTCGACTGCCGCGGCACGATCCTCGCCTGCGTTGTGCCGGAAGGCGAAGACCTCGAATTCCGTCCGAACATCGATCACGTTTATTTCGCTGTCGACGACCTCGAAGCCGCTTTCGAACGCGCCAAGGACGCCAGCTGCGACTGGCTGGAAGACTCGATCGAAACCCGCCCCTGGGACGAGCGATCGTTCTACGCCCGCGACCCGTTCGGCAACCCGATCTGCTTCGTCGACGAGACTACGCTCTTCACCGGCCAGCGATACGTGGAATGACGGCAAAGCCAGAGACAGATCGCGTCCTCGTCGTTGTCTCCCACACGCACTGGGACCGCGAATGGTACCTGCCGTTCGAAGCCTTTCGCGCCCGCCTCGTCGGCATGATGGACAGCCTCCTCAACCTGCTCGACACCGACCCCGGCTACAAGCACTTCGTCCTCGACGGCCAGACCGTCCCCCTCGACGACTACCTCGAAATACGCCCCGAGCGCCATCCCGACATCGAGCGGCTGGTCCGTGAGGGCCGCCTGCTCGTGGGCCCAAACTACATGCTCCCTGACGAGTTCCTGATCGGTGGCGAGGCCTGGATCCACAACCTCATGTACGGTATCCGTTCCGCCCGAAAGTACGGCGGCGCGATGCTGGTCGGCTACTCACCGGACGCCTTCGGACACATCGCCCACCTGCCCGCCATCCTCCGCGGCTTCGGCATCGACTCCGTACTCATCTGGCGCGGCGTCGGCCCTGAGGCGACCACCTCCGAGTTCCGCTGGGCCGCTCCCGACGGGTCCGAAGTGCTCGCCATCCACTTCCCGTTCGGATACGGCATGATGCCCGTTCTCCCTGACAACAACGCCGACGCCCTCGCCTCCAGCCTCAAGAGCATCCGCAACGCCCTCGAACCGCTGGCGACGACGAAATACGTGCTCGTCCCCAACGGCACCGACCACTTGCCCGCCCATACAGGCCTTTCGCAGGTCATCAGCAGAGCCAACGAGCAGATGGACGGCGCTCAGATGGTCCACGGCACCTACCCGATGTTCATCGACCGCGTCCGCAGCGAACTCGACGGCCGCCTCCAGGACTTGCCGCTCCTCGAGGGCGAATTTCGGTCCAGCGCACGCTCCAACGTCCTCGCCGGCGTCCTCTCCACCCGCATCTGGCTCAAGCAGCGCTACCAGCACTGCGAAGATCTCCTCGCCCGCTACGCCGATCCGTTGGCGGCGTGGGCGCACATCCTTCGCCAAACGACCGCGGTAGACGAGGACCGCACGGCCTCGACCCGCGGCCTGCTGCGCCACGCCTGGACGCTCCTTCTCCAGAACGGCCCCCACGATTCCGTCACCGGCTGCTCCGTCGACGAAGTCTACGTCGACGTGGGTGCCCGCTTCGACCGCTGCGAGCAGATCGCCAACGAGATCATCCACCAGTCGTTCCGGCAGCTCGCCGACGCCGCCGCGCCAAAAGATGAAATGACAATCGTCGTCTTCAACCCCGAGCACGGCCCTCGATCCGATTTCTGCACCGCACGCCTTCCTGTCGATGGCGACAAACTTCCGTCGGCAGTCGTCGCGCCGGACGGCAAGGAACTCCCCACCCAGATCGTCGAGCGCGGAGGCTACTCGCCCGTCGACTCCCGCGAGCGCGTTACGGTCGGGTTCGTCGCTCGGGACGTCCCTGGTCACGGCTACACCACCTACCGCGCCCTCTACAACGAAACCGCCACCCACAATGGGCGCCCAACCAGCGCGCAGATCGAAAACGATGTCTTTAGCGTCACCGCCGACCCAACCGACGGAACGCTGTCCGTCCACGACAAGCGTTCCGGCAGGACACACACCGGCCTCAACCGCTTCGTCGACGGCGGCGATTCCGGCGACGAGTATACCTACTGCCCTCCCGACGAAGACTCGCTCGTAGTCGCTCCCGACTCACCTGCGCAGATTCGCATCACCGAAAGCGGTCCCGCGCGACACACTCTCGAGATCACGCTGCGATACAAGCTCCCGTCCAGCGCCGCCGATGACCACAAGCGCCGATCCGACGACCCGGTCGATTGTGAGATCACAACCCTTGTCAGCCTCTACCCCGGCATCGCCCGCATCGATATCGAGACTGGGGTTAACAACCGCGCCAAGGACCACCGGCTGCGCGTACACTTCCCCACCGGTTTACAGTCCGAAGTCTCCCACGCCGAACAGCACTTCGGCGTCGTCGAACGATCCATCGCCGTGCCTGAAGACGACGGCACCTGGTTCGAAACACCTGTCGGCACCTACCCACAGAAGTCGTTCGTCGACGTCAGCGACGGAACGAGCGGATTGATGGTCGCGAACCGCGGCCTGCCCGAGTACGAGGCGCTCCAGAACGATGACGGAACGATAACTGTCGCTCTGACGCTGCTGCGCTGCGTCGGCTGGCTGTCCCGCACTCGCCTCCGCACCCGCAAGACCCAGGCCGGCCCGCCCATGAAGGCACCCGGTGCTCAGATGGAAGGCCGCTGGACGTTCGGGTATTCGCTCGTTCCACACGAAGACGGCTGGGAGTCGGCTGACGCAGAGGCTCACCGCTTCCTCCGGCCCCTGCGATCGATTCGCACCTCTCGTGGCACGGGATCGCTTCCGCCCAGCGGCTCGCTCCTCGAAATCGATCAACCCGAAATGATCTTGTCCACCGTCAAGCTCGCAGAGGACGACAACAGTGTCGTCGTCCGCCTCTACAACATCGCGAACGCACCCGTCGAAGGCCGCGTACACTTGCACGCCCCGGCTTCTCGAACCGAACGCGTGAACCTGAACGAGGAAGAGCCTTCGGAGACCGCTGCGAGCGACGGCTGGGCGCCTCTATCCCTCGAACGCAACGAGATTGCCACGCTGAAGTACAACTCCCCGTTCCGCTCATCCTGAGGCTCGCGTATGATGCCTGCCTTATGGAGGGATCGGAGCTACAACGCCGCGATGGCGAGCGAGAGGTGAAATAACCGATGACGTTCGACGCGAATAACCTACCCTCCTTCGCTAATCTACCCGTGAATCCTGACGCGCCCCCAAACTCCGCGTGGGGCCTCTTCGGCGACGACGATCAGCTCGGTGCGCTCAACCTCCTCACTCCCCAGCGCATCGCCGCCGCTGCGACGCTCGTCCGCAAGGGCGCCGTCTTCCCGCTGAACCTCCGCATCGACCGTCCCGAGCCGCCCCTCTACGGACGCGGCGCACCCAAACACACGATCACCGGCGAAGGCGGCAATGGCCGCGACGACTACATCGACAGCTTCTGGCCGCAGGCGTCGAGCCAGTGGGACGGCCTCCGCCACATCCGTCATCACGTCCACGGCTTCTACAACGGCGTCGCGGATGACGAGATCATCCCCGGCGACACCGGCAAGCTCGGCATGGAGCACTTCGCGCGAAAAGGGATCGTCGGCCGCGGCGTCCTCATCGACGTCGCCGCGCACATGGAGGCAACGGGACAATCCCTCGACTTCATGCGTGCCGACCGCATCGGAGTCGACGTTCTCAAAGACTGCCTGCGCGAACAGCGAACAGAAGTCGAAACCGGCGATATCCTCCTCATCCGTACCGGCTGGATGAACTGGTATCTCGAGTCCGCCACCGCCAGCCAGAAGCAGCAGCTCGCAGATGCCTCCGCCCAGCGCGAGATGGAGGCGCCCGGCATCGCTCCGACCACCGACATGGCCGCGTTCCTCTGGGACCTGCACGTCTCTGCTGTCGCCGCCGACAACCCGGCGCTTGAAGCCTACCCGCCCGCGACGGACGACGACTTCCTCCACCGCACGCTCATCCCGCTGCTAGGCATCCCGATCGGCGAGCTATGGTACCTTGAGGAACTGGCGCAGGATTGCTCCGACGACGGCGTCTACGAGTTCATGCTGACATCGGCCCCACTGCACATGCCCGGCGGCGTGGGATCACCACCGAACGCGCTGGCGATCAAATGATGAGATATGCCTGACACCGCTGCAGCGAAGAAGAACGCCATCGCCGCCATCGCGGCGGCGCGGGACGACCTCATCAAGGTCAGCCTCGACATTCACTCCCATCCAGAACTCGCGCTCAAGGAAGAGCGCGCCGCCAAGACGATCGCCGACAGCCTCGAATCCAGCGGCTTCGCGGTCGAGCGCGGCGCGTTCGATCTCGACACCGCGTTCCAGGCTCGCTGGGGCGAAGGCCCCGTCACGATCGCCTACCTCTGCGAGTACGACGCACTTCCCGAAATCGGTCACGCCTGCGGCCACAACCTCATCGCCACCGCCGGCATGGGCGGCGCTCTCGGACTCAAGGCCGCCGTCTCACCAGACGCCGTCACGCTACTGGTCCTCGGCACGCCCGCCGAGGAGGACATCGGCGGCAAACAACTCATGCTCGACCGCGGCGCGTTCGATGGCGTCGACGTCGCGATGATGGCCCACCCGTCGCCCATCGACATCGCCGCACCACCGATGTACGGCGTTGAGGGCGTCCAGGTCATCTACCGCGGCCAGGCCGCGCACGCCTCCGTCGCACCCGAGACCGGCGTCAACGCTCTCGACGGCCTCGTAACCGCTTACCAAGCGATCGCCCAACTCCGTCAGCACATCCGCCGCGACTCCCGCATCCACGGCATCATCACCTACGGTGGATCTGCCGCCAACGTCATTCCCGATCGTGCCGAAGCCAAGTTCGGAGTCCGCGCCCTGCAGCCCGCATACCTCCGTGAGCTCAGGGTCCGCGTCGAACGCTGCTTCCAGGCCGGCGCCGACGCCAGCGGGGCCACAGTCGAGATCAACTGGGACGGCGTCACCTACGAGCCGCTGAACAGCAACGGCCCACTCGCCGAGGCGTACAAGGCGAACGCAGAAGCCGTAGGCCGCAAGTTCCTCGATATCGAAATCAGCTCCACCGGCAGCACCGACATGGGCAACGTCAGCTTCGTTGTGCCGTCCATCCACCCCACTTTCGGCATCGGCGCCATGGCCATAAACCACACCTCCGGCTTCACCGACGCCTCAGCCACCGACGCCGCCCACGAAGCCATGCTCCAGGTCGCCCAGGCCCTCGCCATGACCGGCGTCGACCTCATCCACAACCCCGCCCTCCTCGAGCAAGCCAAAGAAGCGTTCCAGAAGACCCGCCGCGCATAAGTCGCGCCCGGTCGTCGCTCGCGCACCAAAGATCTCAAGCACCGCGCTATCGGCACCCGCCCCAGGCCAATATAATGTCCCGCGTATGCAATACGACTGTGACGTCGCCGTCGTCGGCGCCGGGCCCGCCGGCTCCCGGACGGCACGCAACCTGGCGCGCTCCGGGCTACGGGTGAAACTGCTCGAAGAGCACCGAAAGATCGGCGTCCCCTCGCACTGTTCCGGCCTCATCAGCCTCCGCACTCTGCGAGAGGCCGAGATCGACGAAGACGCCGTCATTCACCGCATCAACGGCGCCTTCATCCACGGCCCGGAGGGCACGCAAGTCGGTCTCGACGCCGGTTCTACAAGCGCCGTCGCCATCGACCGCGTCAAGTGGGACGAGACCCTCTGCGAACAGGCGCAACGGGACGGCGCAGACCTCCTAACCGCCCGCGTCCTCAACGTCGAGCGCACCAACGGCGGCGTCACCCTCCGGACGCTCACGCCGAACGGCCGCAGCACCATCTCCGCGCGAATGGTCGTCGGCGCGGACGGCGGCCACTCCCGCGTCGCTCGCAGCCTCGGTCTCGCGCGACCGACGGAGCGTGTCTACTGCCTCGGCATCGAGGCGCGTATGACCGTGCCCCGTGAGGACTTCGTCCACGTCTTTGTCGGACGCAAACTTGCGCCCGGCTGGTTCGGCTGGATCATTCCCACCGGCGAAGGCCGTGTGCGGGTCGGCATCGGCTGCGAAGTCGGCAATGCGCACAAACCGATCGACTGCTACCACTCGCTCGCCTCCCAGTTCGACGACCTCTTTCACGACATCGAGCCGATCCGCTACTACGGCGGCACAATCCCCCTTCAGTTCGCCGAGCGTTCGTACGCCGACAAAGTCGTCCTCGTCGGCGACGCCGCCGGACAGGTGAAGCCGTTTTCCGGTGGCGGCATCTACACCGGTCTCGTCGGCGCTCGCCACGCCGCGACAGCGGTCCGACGCGCGTTCGAAGCCGACGACCTGAGTGAGAAAACGCTGGCGCCTTACGAACGCCGCTGGAAGCGTGAGATCGGCCGCGAGCTGCAACGCAGCCGTCGCCTCCGCCACGCCGGTCTCACCCTCAGCGACGCCGAAACCGAACTCGTGGTCAAGACGCTCCAAAACGACGGTCTACAACAAATCGCTGCCCGCCACGGCGATATCGATTACCCTTCCCGCGTCCTCACACGCGTCGGGCGATCGTTCCCAGCGCTGACAACACTCGCACGCATCTCCCTCCGCCATCCGGGCGCCACCCTCAACCTCCTGCGCGCCCACCTCCCCTGGGCCTAAGCGTCGTACCCGGACCCTCAAGAGCGATGCCGTAACGTAGCACCGTGATACAATTCGCGGAGATTATGGCCGTCACTGGAGACGTTGCTCCGACCCGGAAAGAGACGGCGGAACTCCTACCCTACGCGGGCTTCTCGCTCAGAGTCGTCGCCTTCATCCTCGACGCAATGGTAGCCGCCTCCACGCTCGCTCTTTTCGTGGCGGCCGCGGGACTCCAGATTCTCTTCCGCACCGATTGGGGCGATACGACCTCAGACAGCGCCAACTGGACGGCCGCTGCCATCGTTGTCAGCTTCCTTTTCTTCCTCCCTTGGTACTTCGTCGCCATGTGGTGGTGGAAAGGCCAAACGCTCGGCATGATGGCCGTCCACATCGCGGTCACGGATAGCGACGGCAACCTCCCCTCCTTCGCACAGGCATTCTTTCGTACGCTCGTCTACCCCCTTAGTTTTCTCCCCCTCTGTGCCGGTCTTGCCACCATCTGGTTCGATCGCGAACACCGCGCACTCCACGATATGCTGGCCGGCACCGTGGTCGTCGAGCTTCCGTGAGCCAACCCGCTTCGCCACAACCTGACGGCTCGCGACGGATCTTGGCCGTCCTGCTCGGCCTCAGCCTCGTTGCCTTCATCTCAATGCTCTCGCTTGCCCAGGCCACATCAGCCAGCGCCGGCAACCGAACGCTCGCCCGAACCGCAGCTACGATTACGGACGTCGACGCCGCCCTTCCCGGCATTGAGGCCGCCCTCCGCGAGTCGGCATCAGAGGACACGCAAGACCCAGTCACCGTGCCCAATTACCCGATCCGGGTAATGATTCCTCGCGACGAAGCCCGGACGCTCAGCAGCGCAGAACTCCGCGACCGCATCCTCACCACATCCGGAGACGCCCTCTACAACGATGGCGTATCTGTCTGGGCCGACGGCGACCCGGAAGCATCGCAGCAGATCGGACGCGGCTCCACCGCCGGCGCGGTCCAGCTCGGTACCGGGATCGTCGGCGATACCCAGCACGACGTGTTCCTCGTGCTCGCCATCGTCGCCGGTGTGGCTACGCTCGTCTTCGCCGCAGCCCTAACGACCCGAATGTCCGCGCTCCGACGGCTGGTGGCACTGGGCGGTGTCATCGTCGCATCAGCGGGTCCGGCGCTGTTGGTAGCACTGGTCGTGGGAGTCGTACTGTCGTCCTTTGGTGGTAATCGGTTCACGGACGACCTGCTGGATATTGTCGTTGATGCCCAAAGCGTAGCAGTCCGCAACTTCATCATTGTTTCGCTGCTCGGCCTGGCGGTCGCCGCCGTGGGATTCGTCGGTACGTCGATGGCGACACGAGCCGAACAGACCACCTAAAGATGGTCCGTTAGACCCTACATACGGACCTCGACCGCGATATAATTTTGCACAGGTTTCTATACATGACATGTGTACTCGCATGAGCCTCTCCAGACAGAAGCGCTGGGTCCGAAAGGGTACAATCTTCGTGCTCCTTCTGGTACTCCTGCCGAACGTTGCCTACGTTGGGCACTGGTCTTCGTCCGGACAGACCGCGGATGCCCATTCGCTCCATACCGAGCGCCAGGAGACAGACCACGCCGCTCACTGCCACCAAGGCCCCTCTCAGTGCAACGGCACTTCGGCGATCGTCGGCACCTGGTGGGTCGGCGACGACCCCAACCCGATCTCCACCGTAGAACCACGCTTGACACTCCAGAGCGACGACAACGCGAACGCTGTAGAACCGCATTCCAGCCGCATCCTCCGTCCACCGCGATTCGCTTAGCCTCAGCGAATCCACGGGCCTGACGACTTGCACTGTCGGGCCGCAAACCACATCTTTAGGAGGAACTCATGCTATTACGTGCATTGAGGCAATCACGAATAAAGTTGGGCTTCGTGCTCATCGCAGTGTTATCCGTGACAGTCTTCGTTGCTGCAGCCTGCGGGGGCGATGACGACGACAATGGAGACGTCGCCGCACTAACGGCACAGATTGCCGATATCCAGACTAGCCTGGACGGCCTCTCATCCGAGGTCAGCGAAATTGACGACGGCATCCAACGCTCTTTAACGCTCTCGCAGAGAATCGGCCTCGCGCAGGCTGAAATCCATCTGATCGACGAGGAGATGCAGGTAGCGTCAGAGATCCCTGCCGGATTTCTGTCGAGGATCCGCTGGATGGAGCAGATCCTCGCGTCGGCTCCCTCACCTGCGGAACTACAGGACTTAGCCGATGAGCTGGCTCACAATCTGGCCGCCGCCGCCGCCGCATTAGAATCGGAGAACCTGACCGAGTCCAAAGGCGCGGTCACGACTGCCCACGCCTCCTGGCACGCCTGGGACGGTGCCGCTAACACCTACCTGACCGAGGCGGAACACCACGACGCCGAAAACCATGACGAGTAGGGTCGCGGGAACGTCTCTTCGCCCGTGTTGGGCGTTGGCTCTGCTTTCCGTTGCTTTCGTCCTCGCCGGACTGGCGTTGCACGCCGGACCCGCCGACGCCCACGCCAAGTACGAGAGTTCGACGCCGGCCGACGGCGAGACCGTCTCGGTGTCTCCAGACGTAGTCGAGATCATCTTCACTCAGGAAATGCGACGCGCCGGCGGCCTCCCGACCTCAACCGTGGTAAACGAAAGCGGTGACATCGTCAGCCTGGAGACGAGACTCGATGACGAGAACCGCCAACTTCTCGAGATCGAGTTGGCGCCTGCCCTTCCTGACGGCCGCTACACCGTCATCTACCACGTCCTCTCAGACGCCGACGGTGACGACTCCCAGGGCGCGTTCCACTTCTTCGTCGGAGACGCGACTGGCGACGGCCCAACGTCCACCGAGACGCCGGTCGACCGTACCCCGGAACCGGCAACGACCTCGCAGCCCACCGCAACACCACAGCCGGGCACCGAAGACGCCGACGGCGACGGCATTCCACTCTGGGGCCTCATCGTTGGCATCGCCGCTGCCACAATCGTAGCGGGCGGCGCTGGCCTGGCGATCGGAAGATCGGCCGCACGCTGATCGTGCCGAGGCGCGCGCGAACAATGCTCCTGGTAGCGATTGTTGGGGCGCTGTCACTGCTCATCCTTACGTCCTGCTCGGGAGGTGACGACGGTGACTCAACCGACTCGCCCAACACCCCCGGCCCGCTGCCCGCCGGATTCCTGCTCTATCGAGATGGCACCGGTCACCTCGTTGCTCTGGAGCTACAATCCGGTGAAAGCTTCCGCCGTCCAGTCGACGTCGCCAACGAGACCTTCCTCACAGCCGCCTGCACCGGCGATGGCTCGCAGATCGCTTATCTCCGGCAGGATTTCAACGAGGTCACTCGTGAGATCATCGTCGCCGGGGCAAATGGCACTAGCGAATTCAAGCTTCCACCCGGAGCACAGGGCATCACCTGGTCGCCCGATGGTTTACAGATCGCCTTCACCGCCTTCGACCCGCAAGCAGGCTACACGATCTCGATCTTGGACCTATCAACCGGCGAACAGAGCCTCCAGGTCAGGGGTACGGGAGTCGCCGGATCGCCTCGCTGGTCGCCGGACGGTACCCGCATCGCCTTTCACGCGCCCTCCGGGCTCCTGAGCCAGATCTGGCTCTACGAACTCGAGTCGGGCGCCGAACGCGCAACCCAGATGACAGACGGAACCGGAGCTTTCGACCCAGATTGGTCCCTTGATGGTGAACGGCTCATCGTCAGCAGCATCGCCGAAGACCAGAGTTTCCAGATCTTCGAACTCGACGCCGACACCGGCGAGACGACACAACTCACTGATTCAGATGTCTTCAAACGCCTCCCACGCTACTCCCCCGAAGGAGACGCAATAGCCTTCAGCGGGTCCGTCGTTATCCCCGTCGTTTCATGGACAGCGACTGAACTGCACCAGTTCGGCATCTTTCTGATAGACCCCGACGGCTCGAACGAAATAGCGGTCACCGCCGACCCGCAGCTCAACCCCGGCGCAGGTATCGACCCCTTCCTCGACGCGCTGCTCATCGGTTGGTGTCCCCGCGGCGAATGGCTTGACGATACTTGGACCGAGGTCCTCGCTGGCGCTCCGGAGGCACAGTGACACCCCCTCTTCTGCACGTCGGTGGCGCCAGCACCGCCAGCGTCGTAGTCGCTCTCGCTGCGATCTTCCTCCTCATGCTCATCATGAGTTTCGCATTCTGGCGCGGGCCACAGGCCCACAAGCGCTGGAGCGGCCCCTGGTTGTCAGCTTGGCTCAGCGCATCTGCCCCCCGCATCGCCGTCGCAGCGCTCTTCTGCGTGGGACTCTTCGTAGCATCGTCTCTCTCCGGAGGAACCGATGATGACGCCAGCGGCGACGACGTCTGCAGCCGAGGACTCTCCCCTATCACGGGTCAACCTCTCGATGACGCTCGGTTCGCCGCCGCCATCGATGGCCTGGCGCTGCTTCAAGCCGGGGCGGACGACGGTGACTTCGAACGCGTACCCGTACTATTTTTTGCAGACGCTCACGGCGTTTCCCACGACATCGACGCCACGCTGCGGCCCCTGGACAGTCGTCTCGCGACAGATCTCTGCGAAAGCATCGTCATCCTCGAACTCGAGATTGCCGGTGATCTGAACGCCGACACGGTCGTCCGGGAGGCTGGTACCGCCGCTCGCTTGATGGAAGAGGCGCGAATTCTTGTCGGCGGCTCCGAAAACACGACCTCACCATCCGACGATGTCAGCCTCGCCGACGCCGCCTGCGCCGACCCCATCGGCCGGATCTCCGACGACCCGGTCAGTGACCAGCGCATCGAGAACGCAGCCGAAAAGATGCGTGCCATCGCGGACGCAGCCGCACGCGGCGATCGGTCCCTGATTGACGGCCTCTTCGCCGACGACGCGCACAACGTCACGCACGACATCGATGGTCCGTTGCGAGTTAACGATGCCGATCTCGCCATCGAACTCTGCCTCAACGTGCTGGAGCTTGAGACGCAACTGGCTGGCCAGTATGACTTGGACACCATAGAAGAGGTCGCGGTCGCGAGCGCTGACCTTCTAGAGCGGGCGCGTTTCGCCTTGGAGACCAACCGATGACGGCACGAACGAGGACGTACATTAGCGCAGCCGCGATCGGCTTCGCCGTCATCGTGACAGCCTGGCTCTGGCTCACGCCGGACGACGCCAGTGCCCACGCGCTCCTCGTCCAATCGGACCCAGCCATCAACGCCCGCCTCCAGGACCCACCCACCTTCGTCAAAGGCACCTTCAGCGAATCGCTCGACGACCGTCTCTCCTCCCTCCAGGTCCTCGATGGCACCGGCGAAAACGTCGATTCCGGCGAGACGACCTTCGGACCGGAACCGGCCGTAATGCAGGTCGATATCCCCGACGAACTTGCCCCTGGCTTCTATACCGTGATCTGGGAGACGCTTTCCAGCGTCGACGGCCACGTCATCAAAGGCTCCTACCCGTTCACGGTCCTCAACCCGGACGGCAGCGAACCCAGCGGACCTGTCTTCTCCACTGCCGCCGGTTTCAGCGGCGGCAGCCCCCGCTTCGACAACGTCATCGGCAAGTGGCTCAGCATTACGGGCGCCGTCCTCATCGTCGGCAGCGTTGCCTTCTTCCTCTGGGTCATCAAGCCTGCGTCCAAGGAATCCAACGACGAGTGGCGGCGACGTGCTCAGGAGATTGGGCGCCAGCGCCTCAACTGGATAGCCTGGCCTGCCGTCGCGCTTCTCATACTCGCTGCGACCATTGAGCTTGTTGCGCAAGTGCGGCAAGTAGGCGGCTTCGAATTCGTCGATGACGTCCTGCGAAACACCTGGGGCGAACGCTGGATCCAGAGACAACTCGTGCTCGTCGCCATCGCCGTATCACTCGGCATCGCCTTCTGGCTCCGGCGCAGCGGTCGCAAGACCCTCTCGGAAGCCGCACTCTGGGTCTCGCTCGCAGGCGGCGTCGGCTACCTTCTCCTGATCTCGATGGTTGGTCACGGCGCGGCCGTACAGGGCTCGTTCTGGGCCGTCGCAGCGGACTTCGCTCACCTCATCGCCAGCGCCGTCTGGATCGGGATGCTCGCTCAGCTCTCCCTGTTCCTCGTCTGGTCACGCACCGCGCCCGACGATGAGCGCGCAGTTCTCCAGGCGGCTCACCTACAACGGTTCTCGGTGTTCGCTGCGACAAGCGCTCTCATTCTCCTCGCCTCCGGCATCGCCAGCGCCTTAACGCACATCTCTCTGCTCGAATCGATCTACGACACTTCCTACGGCCGCGCGCTCCTTGCCAAGCTTGCCCTGGTGATGGTCCTTCTCACCGTCGCCGGAACCAACGCCTTCATCCTTCGCCCGCAAGTGATAGATGATGAATCTCGAAGCGAAAAGCTTCAGAGACGCCTCTCGATGTTGGTGCGAGTGGAGATCGCTCTCGGAGTCGGCGTCCTCCTGATCGCGGCGGTGCTCGTGCAGTATCCGACGCCGCGGTTCGAGGTTGCTGCGCAGGAGAACGTCGAGACCTCGGCGCAGTCAGTCGTTGTTTATGAGAATATTCAACCAGCGGGCGACGTCTCCGTAAGCCTCGGCATCACTCCTAACGCTGTCGGCACCAACTCTTATCAGATCGTCGTCCTCCCGCGCGGTGACGGCGAAGTCGCAGAGTTGCTTCAGGTCAAGCTGCGTTTCCGGCCACCCGACCCCGAACTTGGTCCCTCAGAAGTCATCGCTGACCTCGTTGACCCGGTGATCAATCAGTACAAAGCCGTCGGCGCATTCTTCACCGAACCCGGGGACTGGGAAGTCGACGTCGACCTGCGCCGCCGAGAAGTCGACGACGTCAGGGCGGTCTTCGGTGTGCCGGTCTCGGGGTCGACGTTCGAGACGGGTGGACGCTTCGACCTACCGCTATCCGCCGGAGGCTGGGCAACCGTCGCCGGTGTCGGTGCGGTGCTCGCTGCTCTCCTGGTGGCCGTCTGGCTAAGCCAGTTCTCCCGCCTACCAGAGCTGGCGCCCCGACTCCTCCGGATCGGTAGCGCCGCCGCTCTCGTCATCGGCGTTGCCGTTGTGGTGATCAGCCTCCTTCCCGAGGACGCGGAGACTAGCGGCAACCCGATCGAACCAACCGCCACATCGATCGCCATCGGGCGCGGATTATTCGAAGCCAACTGCATTCAGTGCCACGGCGTCGACGGTCGCGGCGATGGCCCACTCGCAAACACTCTCCCCAGCCGACCCGCCGACTTCCGCCTGCACATACCGATTCATGCAGACTCGTTCTTCTTCACAGTGATGACGCATGGGCTCGGCAGCGTTATGCCCGCATTCGGCGACCAGCTAACCGAAGATGAGCGCTGGCATTTGCTAAACTTCTTGAAGTCAGAGTTTGGTCTGGAAGCGCAGCAAGAAGATACGACGAGAAGCATAGGGTCTGGAGAAAGTCGATGACAAGACGAGGTCGAGCGAAGCAACGCCGTCGCGGAGGCGTGCCAGACTGGGTCTGGGGACTCGGTCTCGGCTTGATAGTCGTTATCGCCGTCGGCGGGTTTTTCTTCATCACTGAAAGCGGGGGCGACGATGGCGGCACCTGCGACCAAGAACTGCCACCTCTCGGCAGCAGCGAGATCTCGCAAAGCGCCTTCGACGAAGAAGACGCCGCGCTCACCCGGGTCATCTCCATGTTGAACGTCGGCGACCGCGAAGGCGCCCAGTCAGCCTTCTTCGGACCCGCCCACAACTTTACTCACAACGTCGATCCACCCGTCCGCCAGAAGGACCAGGCTCTGGCCAGGCAACTCTGCGAAGCGATCGTAATCGTAGAAGAGGGATTTCCACTAGGACTGGCCTCATCACAACTGGCCACAGGTATGCAGGACGTGCAAAACCTCATTCGCGACTCCGCCGAAGCCCTCGGCTACCAACGCCCCGGTTGAGGCCAGATCGGCTGCCACCTATCGAGGACGGCAGACGTTTACGCAACCTTGACCGACCCTAGACGCCCCATCGCATCTCGCCCGTAACCAGCCACCACCTCCGCTGTCCTGCTTTATGGAATGCGATGTCGCCCAACGTTCGCCCCATAGCACTGCTCTCCAGCACTACCGTGCCGCAACACGCAGAGGAGGATACAGCGGAGAATGCGCACCCCAGACATCCGGCTCCTTGCCGCCGTCGCGCTCGCCCTCATCGTCGCACTCGCGGCGGTTGCTAATTCCACCCCCGCCACCGCCGACCCTGCGCTCGATACCGAAGAGCAGAACTTCATCGATCTCATCAACAACTACCGCCAACAGAACGGTCGTTCGAACCTCTCACCCACCACCTCGCTGCAGAACGCAGCCGACTGGATGAGCGCCGACCTGGGCGCCAACAACTACTTCAGCCACACAGACTCGCTCGGTCGTAGCCCCTGGGACCGTATGGCCGCCTTCGGATATGGCTACAACACGTGGAAGGGCGAAAACATCGCCGCCGGTTACTCCACTGCTCAGGGCGCATTCAACGCCTGGCGCAACTCCAGCGGGCACAACGCCAACATGCTTAGCGCCAACTTCACAGTCATGGGCATCGCGCGCGTTTACACGCCCGGCAGCTCATACGGCTGGTACTGGACGAACGACTTCGGCGGCTACAATCCCCCCGGCCCACCTCAATCCACCCCCACACCCTCACCCGTACCAACGCCGACGCCACCTCCCACTCCGTCACCGACCCCCGTTCCCACGCTAGCTCCCAGCCCAACACCCTCCCCCGCCGCTTCGCCTGGCGACAGCGACGGTGACGGCTTCTCCAACGCTGCGGAAATTCACCTCGGCACCGACCCCTATTTGGCCTGCGGCGACCCCGATCCTTCTAAGTCCAGTCGCGCCAGCCGCGCTTGGCCCGCTGACCTGAACACCCTATCGGGCGGCGACCGCGTCGAGATCACCGACCTCACGAGCTTCCTCGTCCCCGTGCGAAGACTTGGCACCTCGCTGGGCGACCCGGACTACGATCGGCGATGGGATCTCAACCCCGGGGATGGCGGTTTCAGCTCAACGATAAACATCGTCGACTTCGCCACAATCGTCATCCTCCGCCCACCGATGTTCTCCGGCCAACGCGCATTCAACGGCCCCTCCTGCAGTTAGGGCCGACCACCCGGGCACGACGAAAAACGGAGGGCCGATGACTCAGCCCTCCGCTCTCCGTACCAAATTCGGTGCTAGTCGAGACGCTCGATTATCGTCGCCGTCCCCAGACCGCCGCCGCAGCACATCAACTGCATACCGTAGCGGCCGCCGGTGCGCTCCAGTTCGTTCAGCATCGTCGTCATCAGACGTGCGCCCGTCGCACCCAGAGGGTGACCCAGCGCGATCGCTCCACCGTTGACGTTGACCTTGGACAGATCGCCGCCGGTCTCTTTCTCCCACGCCAGCGGCACCGGCGCAAACGCCTCGTTGATCTCGATAATGTCGATGTCCTCGAGCTTTAGGCCCGCATTGCCCAGCACCTTCGGCGTCGCCGGGATCGGTCCCGTCAGCATCAGGATCGGATCAGAGCCGACCACTGCTTGGCCAATGATCCGGGCGCGCGACTTCAGTCCGAGCTCGTCCGCCTTCTCACGCGCCATCAAGAGCAATGCAGAAGCGCCATCCGTGATCTGGGACGAGTTTCCCGCGTGCAGAATGCCATCCGGGCGGAACGAAGGCTCCAGCGACGCCAGCTTCTCCAACGACGCGTTGTCGCGGATCCCCTCATCCTTCGTGATCGTCGCCGCAACGCCCTCAAGCTTCACGTCGACTGCAAGAATCTCGTTGTCGAATCGGCCCTCGTCGCGCGCCTGCCTCGCCTTCACCTGGCTCCCCAGCGCGAACTCGTCGACCTCTTCACGAGTGATATTCCACTTCTTGGCGATCTCCTCCGCAGCGATTCCCTGCGACGTCAGCGCATACTTCGACGTCAGCTCCGGCTGGTACGCAAATCCAGGGCCCTTCATCATGTTCGAACCCATCGACACGCGGGACATCGACTCGACGCCACCGCCGATCGTGATGTCGCAGGTGCCGGCCTGGATCAAGTTCGCCGCCAAATGCACCGCCTGTTGCCCTGATCCACATTGCCGGTCGACTGTCGTGGCCGGGACTTCGAACGGGAAGTCGGCCGTCAATACGCAGTGGCGAGCCATGTTGCCGCCCTGCTCGCCCACCTGGGAAACACAGCCGAACGCCACGTCCTCGACCTGGGACGATTCGATGCCGGCACGCTTCACAACCTCGTTCAGCACCATCGCGCCCAGGTTATTCGGGTGAATACCGGACAATACGCCACCCCTACGGCCCATAGGCGTTCGAACA
>Ga0255057_10000246_pt1 | contig 30302 bp, 29 predicted proteins | sample Cases_109_6_MG_FD_189022 | JGI IMG/M metagenome (GOLD analysis project Ga0255057, IMG submission 189022) | Seawater microbial communities from Amundsen Gulf, Northwest Territories, Canada - Cases_109_6 | ecosystem: Environmental > Aquatic > Marine > Gulf | place: Canada: Northwest Territories... | reverse complement strand
GACGCGATCCGCCGGAGCGTGGCGGGCAAGCTGAAACCCTTGCAGGAATTGGCGGCGCGCGGCCAGTGCTATCCCAGCCGCTACCGCGTCTTCAAGGTCCAGCCCCGGGTCCTGATCGACAACGCGGCAAGCCGCGATCATACGGTGATCGAAGTCAACGGCCGCGATCGGCCGGGCCTGCTCTACGAGGTGACGCTGGCCCTTTCCAAGATGAGGCTGGCCATCCGCCAAGCGCGAATTACCACCTTCGGCGAACACGTGGTCGACGTTTTTTACGTGCAGGACCAAAACCAGAAGAAGATCGAAAGCAAGCGGCGCCACGCGACCATCGAGCGCAACTTGCTGATCGCGCTCGGCGACGAGGGCATGGATGAGGCGGCGCCGGAACGCAAAGGCCCGCCGCGCCCCGGAAGGGAGGCCGCGCGCGGACCGCAACGCCTCCGCGGCGCTCGGAGATAGAGCATGCCTAAAGGTTTTGATGCGCGGCACGCCGGGGCCGGCACGACATGGTGATGTTGCGCTCCATCGCCACGGTCGGCGGGTATACGGGGATCAGCCGCGTCCTGGGGCTGGTCCGCGATATTCTGATTGCCCGCGCGGTCGGCACCGGAGATGTCGCCGATGCCTTCTTCGTTGCCTTCCGCCTGCCCAACATGTTTCGCCGCATCTTCGCCGAGGGGGCCTTCAATGCGGCCTTCGTGCCGCTGTTCGCCAGGCGTCTGGAGGAAGAAGGACCCGGTTCGGCCAAGCGCTTCGCCGAACAGTCGCTGTCGGTCCTGGTGTTTACGTTGTTGCCGCTGCTGGGTCTCGCCATGGTGGCGATGCCATGGGTCATGCTGGTGTTGGCGCCGGGCTTCAAGGCCGACCCGGCGAAGTTCGCGCTCGCCGTCGATCTGGCGCGGATCACCTTTCCCTATCTGCTTTTCATGGCGCTGGCGGCGCTGTTGGGCGGCCTGCTCAATTCCCTATACCGATTTTCAGCGGCCGCCGCCGCGCCCATCCTGCTCAACATCTTCTTCATCATTGCCTTGGCGCTGGTTCTGCCGCTCACCGGCCACCCGGGCCCGGTGATGGCCTGGGCTGTGGCGTTTGCCGGGGTCGGGCAGTTCTTGGTGCTCGTGGTGGCCGCCGCGCGCGCCGGCATGCCGCTCCGACTGCCGCGGCCGCGGCTTACCCCCGGGGTCAAGCGGCTGCTGCGGTTGATGGCGCCCGGCGTCGTCTCGGCCGGGGCCATGCAGATCAATCTGGTGATCGGAACCATCATCGCCTCGCAGCAGGAGGGCGCGGTTTCCTTCCTCTATTATGCCGATCGCATCTATCAGCTTCCGCTGGGGCTGATCGGCATCGCCTTCGGCGTGGTGCTCCTGCCGGACCTGGCGCGCAAGCTGCGGGCCGGCAGCATCGACGCCGCGGGAGAGAGCATGAACCGCGGCCTGGAAATCTCGCTTCTCCTGACGCTGCCGGCGACGGTCGCCCTGATGGTCATTCCCGAGCCCATCATCATCGTGCTTTATGAGCACGGCGCCTTGACCCGCGAGGGATCGGAGGCGATCGCGATGGCGCTCATCGCCTTTGCCGGCGGCCTGCCGGCCTTCGTTTTGGTGAAGGTGCTGCAGACGGCGTTTTATGCCCGCGAGGATACCCGCACGCCGCTCGTCTTCGCGCTTTGGTCGGTGGCGGCCAACGTGGCGCTCTCGTTGCTGTTGTTCACCGTGCTGCGTCATGTAGGGATCGCCTTGGCAACCTCGCTCGCGGCGTGGCTGAATACGGGCCTGCTGGCCTTGTCGCTGGTGCGCCGCGGCCACCACACGCTGGATCGCCGGTTGCTTCACCGTCTGCCGCGGATTGCCGCCGCCGCGGCCTTGATGGGTGCCTTGATCTGGGGGCTGGATCAAGGGATCGGCGCTTGGTTCGATGGCCCGCTGGCGCTTCAGGTCATCGCTCTGGGTGTCTTGGTGGCGGCCGGATTTGCCGCGTTCTTCGGGTTTGCGCTGCTCGTCGGGGCGGCTCGGATCTCGGAGTTGCGGGCGATGTTCCGACGCCCGAGCGCGGCCAGCCCCTGCGGCCCCTCTTGACCGCCCGCGGCCAAGGGGTGATAACGCGGGCCCTGTAAGGCGCCCCCACAACGCAAACGATGCCCACAACGCAAACAATGCCCACAACGCAAACAATGAGTGTCTGAAGATGAAGCGGATATTCTCCGGCGTTCAGCCGACCGGCAACCTGCACCTGGGAAACTATCTCGGGGCGATCCGAAACTTCGTTTCACTGCAGGACGACTACGACTGCATCTACTGCGTCGTCGATCTGCATGCCATCACCGTATGGCAGGACCCGGCCAAACTGAGCGCCCACACGCGCGAGGTCACCGCGGCTTATCTTGCCGCCGGCGTCGATCCGAAGAGGTGCATCATCTTCAATCAGAGCCAGGTCCCGGCCCATGCCGAGCTGGCCTGGATACTCAATTGCGTGGCGCGCCTGGGGTGGTTGAACCGGATGACGCAGTTCAAGGAGAAGGCGGGCAAGAACCGGGAGAACGCAAGCGTCGGGCTGTACGTCTATCCCAACCTCATGGCCGCCGACATCCTTGCCTACAAGGCGACCCATGTGCCGGTCGGCGACGATCAAAAACAGCACCTGGAGCTGACCCGGGACATCGCGGTCAAATTCAACAACGATTTCGACTGTGACCTTTTTCCCATCCCGACACCGTTGATTTTCGGCCAGGCCACCCGTGTTATGTCGCTGCGCGACGGCAGCAAGAAGATGAGCAAGTCCGAGGCTTCGGACATGAGCCGCATCAACATGAACGACGATGTCGATCTCATCGCCCGAAAAATTCGCAAGGCGACGACCGATCCCGATCTCCTTCCGGGCGCCGGGGTGCTCGATGCCACGGGCGAGCCACGCGAGGATGCCCTGGGCGCGCGGCCGGAGGCGTTCAACCTGCTCGGCATCTTCGCGGCGCTCGCCAAGCGGCCGCTGAAAGAGGTGCTGGTGGAGTTCGAAGGCAAGGGGTTCGGCGACTTTAAAAAGGCACTGATCGATCTTGCCGTTGCCGAGCTTGGCCCGATCGGTGCCGAGATGAAGCGCCTTTCGGCCGATCACGGTGCGGTGGACGGCATACTGCGCGACGGTGCCGAACGGGCGGCGGCGATCGCCGAGCCGATTTTGGAAGAGGTGCATCGCACGGTGGGCTTTTTGCGGCGTTGAGACGGCCGGGGGTCTCCCGGCGGGAGTTTTTCGGCCGTCTGGCCGTTGGCCTGCCGAGACTTTCGTCGTAACATTTCCGCCAGGGACCGGCCGCGACGGTCGGCCACATCGAATATTGCTCCGCCAAGACATGAACCGGCGATGGGCTCCATGGCCACAGCCGCGGTGAGGTGATTAAGGCAAGATGCAGATCTACCTGCCCATCGCCGAGATGTCCGTCGACGTGTTCCTTTTGCTGGCGTTGGGTGGAGGCGTGGGCTTTCTCTCCGGCCTCTTCGGCGTCGGGGGCGGTTTCCTGATGACGCCGCTGCTGATCTTTATCGGAATTCCGCCGGCCGTGGCCGTTGCCACCGAGGCCAATCAGATCGTCGCGTCGTCGGTCTCCGGGGTGCTCGCCCATTGGCGCCGCGGAAACGTCGACTTCAAAATGGGGCTCATCCTCACGATCGGTGGCTTCATCGGCTCGTCCCTGGGCGTTCTGCTTTTCTCTTTCCTGCGCGACATAGGGCAGATCGACCTCGTGATCCGCCTATCTTATGTCTTTTTCCTCGGCATTATCGGCGCCTTGATGCTGGTCGAAAGCGTGCGCGCGATGCGCCGCCGCATCGCGCCGGCGAGCGCCGGACGGCAGAAGCTGCACAAGCACACCTGGGTTCATGGGCTGCCGATGAAAATCCGCTTCCATAGATCCAAGCTTTACATCTCGGCGCTTCTGCCGTTGTCGATCGGATTTCTGGTCGGCGTGCTGGCGGCCATCATGGGGGTCGGCGGCGGCTTCATCATGGTTCCGGCGATGATCTATCTGCTGGGCATGCCGACGGTGATCGTCGTCGGCACCTCCTTGTTTCAGATCATCTTCGTGACCGCCAACGTCACCTTCTTACAGGCCTATGCCAATCAGACCGTCGACGTCGTCCTGGCACTGCTGCTCCTGACCGGCGCCGTCATCGGCGCTCAGTTGGGAGCCAAGGCCGGCGCCAAGCTTCACGGCGAGCAGTTGCGCGGTCTCCTGGCGATCATGGTGTTGGGGGTTTGCGGCAAGATGCTTTACGACCTCCTGGCGACGCCGTCGGCGATCTATAGCCTGGGGATCGGTCACTGATGATCAGGGTCGCCACCAGAGCCTTTTGTGTCCTTATGCTGGTCGCCTCCGGCTTTGGGCCGGCGCGCGCCGCCCAGGCGCCGTTGGTCGCCGATCTATCCGAGCACCTGGTGGCCATCACGACGGGGTTCGCCGGCGCCGACGTGCTGCTCTTCGGGGCCACCGACGCGGAGGGCGATGTGGTGGTGGTGGTTCGTGGGCCCTCCCGGCCGGTAACCCTTCACCGCAAAGGCCGGGTATTGGGTATCTGGGCGAACACCGCCTCGAAATACTTTTCGCGGGCGCCGAGTTTCTATGCCGTGGCTGCGTCGCGCCCGCTTGAGGATTTGGTCGGCCAGCCCGAGCTGGACCGGCATGAGATCGGGCTCGAGCACTTGAAGCTCGAGATGCCGCTGGCCAAAGCCTCGGAGAACGTTGCCATGAGGTGGCGCGAAGCCTTAATCAGCGCGCACGAGGAGGCAAAGCTCTACCAGGACGTCGTGGGCCGGGTGGCGTTTCTCGGCAATCGGCTGTTTCGCGCCGAGTTTCACCTGCCCGCGAACGTGCCGACGGGAAGATACCAGGTGCAGGTTTTCTTGATCCGCGACCAGCGTGTGCAAAGCGCCCAGACGACGCCGCTCATCGTCTCCAAGATCGGTGTGCAGGCGGAGGTCTTCGACTTCGCCCATCAACGCTCGGCCCTCTATGGAATCATCGCGATTGCCGTGGCCTTGTTTGCCGGGTGGTTGGGCAATGCGGTGTTCCGGAAGGCCTAGGGACGAGAATAGGGTGGTTATCAGCGCGATCCGCGAGCCGATGGGAGAGGGGCCATGAGCGAAGAAGAACAGGAAAAGCCGCGCGAGCGGATCTTCCTTATCGTCGTGGACGAAACCGAAGAGATGAAGGTGGCGCTCCGCTATGCCTGCCGCCGCGCCAAACACACCGGCGGGCGCGTGGCCTTGTTGTTCGTGATCGAGCCGGCGGGGTTTCAGCACTGGATGAGCGTCGGCGACCTCATGCGCGAGGAGGCGCGCAGCGAGGGCGAGGAAATTCTCCAGCGCCATGCCGCCCAGGTGAACGAGATCTCGGGCAACCTTCCGATCCTGCACCTGCGCGAGGGCAACCGCCGCGACGCGCTTTTGGAGCTGCTGGACGAAGAGCCGGACATCTCGGTTCTCGTGCTCGGCGCCAGCACCGGCAAACGCGGGCCGGGGCCGCTGATCTCGGAGCTCACGGGCAAGTACATCAGCCAGCTGCATGTGCCGGTCATCCTGGTGCCCGACAGCCTCAGCGATGAGGAGATCGACTCGATCACCTGACGGTCGTGTGTTGACAAACGCCTTTGCCGGACACCACATGAACGGGTGTGGCTCTTGTCCACCGGTCGGGCCGTGGCGCCCCAGATGGACACAACCCAGATGGACACAACCCAGACGGACACAAATCCGACGGACATGAAGGGCGGCCGATAGCGCAGATGTTCATTCAAACCGAAGAAACGCCAAATCCGGCGACGTTGAAATTTCTTCCCGGACGAACCGTCATGGAAGAGGGCACGGCCTATTTCGCGGATCCGCAGTCGGCCGACGCTTCGCCGCTCGCCACCAGACTATTCGCCGTCCCCGGGGTTCGGGAGGTTTTCTTCGGTGGCGATTTCATTACCGTCGCCAAGTCGCAAGATCGGGAGTGGCACCTGCTGAAGCCCGCCATCCTCGGCATCGTGATGGAGCACTTCGCCGCCGGAAGGCCGGTCATGGCACCGCCGCCGAGCGACGACACGGGCCCATCGGAAGAAGTCGAAGACGACGAGATCGTCATCCAAATCAAGGAGCTGCTCGATCAGCGGGTTCGCCCGGCCGTCGCCATGGATGGCGGCGATATCGTCTTCCGCGGTTTCGACAAAGGGGTGGTCTATCTGCATATGCAAGGCGCCTGTGCGGGCTGTCCCAGCTCGACCGCGACCTTGAAGATGGGCATAGAAAACATGCTGCGCCATTACATCCCCGAGGTGGTCGAGGTGCGTGCCGTCGTTTAAGGGCCGCGGCGCGGACGGCGCCGGCGCCGTTTCGACCGGCTTTCGCACGGGTTCCGCAAAAAGCTTGGTTTCAGGAGGCTCGGAGGTGGGCAAGATACTTGAAGACGCTGGGCTCGACCTCTTGTTCCGGCAGGCGAGAACCTATAGGGCCTGGCGCGACGAGGAGGTAAGCGACGTTCTCCTGCAGGCGGTCTATGACTTGACGAAGATGGGACCGACCAGCGCCAACTGCTCGCCGATGCGGGTGGTCTTCGTGAAGTCGGCCGCGGCGAAGGAACGCTTGCGGCCCACTCTGGCCAAGGGCAACGTCGAGAAAACCATGACCGCGCCGGTAACCGTCATCGTTGCGAACGACCTGGAGTTCCACGAAAGGCTTCCGCAGCTGGCACCGCACGGCGACATGCGCGCGATGTTCGTCGGCAAGCCGGATTTGATAGAGGAGACCGCCATGCGCAATGGGAGTTTGCAGGGCGCCTATCTCATGCTTGCCGCGCGCGCGCTCGGGCTCGACTGCGGTCCGATGTCGGGGTTCGATCGCAAGAAGGTGGACGAGATCTTCTTTCCGGAGGGCAGGATCGAGTCGAACTTTCTCTGCAATCTCGGCTACGGAGATAAGAGCGCGCTCCATCCCCGCCAGCCACGTCTTGCCTTCGACGAGGCCTGCCGGATCCTTTAGATCACACGACAGCGACGGCGATGAGCGAAACGCCTAAGACCATCCTGGCCCTCGATACCGCCGGGCCGGGCTGTTCGGCAGCCCTGTGGGGCCGGAGCGCTATCCTTGCCGGACGCCGCGAGTTCATGGCCCGCGGCCAATCCGAGCGCTTGGTGCCGATGGTCCTTGAGGTCATGACCGAGGCGGGCGTGCCGTTTTCCGCACTCGATATGGTGGCGGTATCCGTCGGTCCGGGGGCCTTTACGGGTGTGCGCATCGGGCTCTCGGCGGCAAAAGGATTTTCGCTGGCGCTGGCAATACCCATCATGGCGGTGACCTCCTTCGAGGCGGTGGCCGCGGCGGTGCCGGCCGAAGACCGGGCGGGTCGGCTTCTTGCAATCGCCCTGGAGAGCAAACGCGATGACCTCTATTTGCAGCTCTTCGACGACACCGGGCGGGCACGAGGCGAGCCGGCGGCGATAGAGCCGACGGCGTTATCCGGCCATCTGCCGGAGCTTCCCCTGCTGTTTGCCGGCGATGCCAAGGAACGGGCTATCGCCGCCTTGGGCTCATGGGGCGATGTCCGGATTTTCGACGGCGATGACGCGGCGGATGCGGCGCAAATCGCGGCTCTTGCGGCCACACGGGACCTGGCGCCGGGCAGCCCGGTCGGGCCGCTCTATCTTCGCGCTCCCGACGTAACCCTTCCCGCGGGCCTGGACGAACGGCGGTGAATGCGCCGGAGATTGAGATCGCCACGGCCTTCGACCCGGCGGTCGTCTCGGCCTTGATGGCGGAGGCCTTCGCGGGCGATGACGGCGCCTCGGCAAGGGGCGAGGTTTGGGACGAGCGATCCCTGGCACGTCTGTTGTTGTTGCCCGGTGTCTTCGGCCTCGTCTCCATGGTGTCGGGCGAGCCGGTCGGCTATCTGCTGGCACGGCAGGCGGCCGACGAGGCCAATCTGCTCTCCCTCGGCGTACGCGAGGCCCAAAGACGCTGCGGCCGCGGCCGCGCTCTCTTGGACGACCTGTGTCGGCGGATGCGCGAGGCCGGAGTTCGCCATCTATATCTCGAGGTTGGCGTCGACAACCAACCCGCGCGCGCGTTCTATGAGGCGCAAGGATTTCGGCGAACCGGCATTGGCCGTGACTACTATCGCGCCGAGGGCAGCGAGCCGGTCGATGCTTTGCTGATGGTTTGCGACCTCTGACGAAGTACTGGTGCAAGAAAAAGTGCCTGGATAGCACAGACGAATGTGCCGCGCGCCCAAGGCGCGAGAGCGCTAAATTAACCAACTGAAAAGAAGAAGAATTTTAAAGACAGTTTCGAGCAAGGACGGCAAATAGTAGAGATGAAGATTGTTGCATTGCGCAAGAATTATTATTATATTCAGTATTGGATTTTTACTGGGGGTAAGAAACAGGGATGACGGATCAAGCAAAAATCAGCGAGCTATTGGCGCTTACGGCAAATATCGTTTCGGCGCATGTCTCCAACAACTCGGTTGCGGGCGATAGCCTGCCGAAGTTAATTCGTGATGTTTACGTTGCCTTGTCGACGCTCGGCGCGCCGGCGGATGCCAAATCCGAACGACCGGCGCCGGCCGTTGCGATTAAGAAATCGGTGACGCCGGACTTTATCATCTGCTTGGAAGACGGAAAAAAACTGAAGATGCTCAAACGGCATCTCAAGACGGCTTACGACATGACACCGGATAATTACCGGGAAAGGTGGGGTTTGCCCGCGGACTATCCGATGGTTGCCCCGAACTACGCCAAGCAGCGCTCCAGGCTTGCACGACAGATCGGATTGGGCACGCGGGCACGTCGTAAGAGTTGAACTTCGACCGCCATTAGCTTTTCATCGCCTATTAAGGTGCCTTTTCGAAATATGCGCGGGCGCTATTTTCGTTATACTCACGGGCGAAGTACCTTTCCGTGACGTAGAGGTCCACCGGTCGAGCAATGCCCGTTGACGTGGAGAGACTGTGCGAGGAAAAGGGTCTTAGGATGACCGAACAGCGCCGTGTGATCGCACGGGCGTTGTCGGGATCCGATGATCACCCCGACGTGGAGCTATTGCATAGCCGCGCGAGCAAACTCGATCCCAGTATCTCCATATCGACCGTCTATCGCACGGTAAAGCTTCTCGAAGAAGCCGACATACTCGAACGGCATGATTTCGGCGATGGACGGGCCCGCTATGAGATGGTACCCGAGCAGCACCATGATCATCTTATTGACGTCAACACCGGCGAAGTGATCGAATTTCACAATGAGGAGATCGAGCGACTGCAAAGGATCGTCGCCAAAGAGCTCGGCTACAGGCTTGTCGATCACAGCCTGGAGCTTTATGGCGTGCGCATAAAGGATGACAAGCGCGGCTGAGATCATGCGGGCGGCGGAAATGACCGTAAGTGGCGAGATCGACACAAGCCAAGCAAGTCGGCGGGTAAGTCATGGTATTTGAGAAAAATAGCGCGGCGCGGCCGGTCGATGCTCAGGCCGGACAGCTGCAGATCCGCCTGGCCGAATCCGCCGAGGAGATCGCTGCGGCGCAGGCCCTCAGGTACCGCGTTTTTTACAAAGACATGAGCGCGCGCCCGACCGTGGAGATGCGCAATCTCGGGCGCGACTTCGATCGTTTCGACGAGTTCTGCGATCATCTTCTGGTGATCGACCGCTCGCTGGGGGACGGCGTGGCGGGAGGTGACGGCGCGGTGGGTGTCGTCGGCACCTATCGGTTCATGCGCCGCCATGCGGCCAAGCGCTGCGGGAAATTCTATACCAGCGACGAGTACGATATCAGTCCGTTGATCGCCTACCCGGGCGAGATCATGGAGCTTGGCCGTTCGTGCGTTCATCCCGATTACCGCACCGGCGTGACGATGTCTCTACTGTGGCGCGGAATTACGGAGTATTGCCTCTACCACAAGGTCGAGCTGATGTTCGGCTGCGCCAGTCTGCCGGGCACCGATCCGCACGCCAATCGGCTGCCGCTTGCCTATCTGCACCGATTTCATCTGGCGCCGGAGGCCATACGGCCTCGCGCCGTCGAAAGCCGAATGGTGGAAATGACCGGGCTTGTCGGGCCCGAAGAGGACGTGCGTGCGGGACGGCAGATGTTGCCGCCCTTGATCAAGGGGTATCTGCGCTTGCGCGGATACGTGGGAGAGGGCGCCGTCATCGACCACGAATTCGGGACGACGGACGTCTGTATCGTGGTCAAGACCGCCCGCGTCGCCGAGAAGTACGTTCGTCATTACCGCGCCGAAAGGTTTTTGGAGGAAGATGATAGCAACCGGTTTCCGCAAGGGCGGCATGATCAAACGACGAGGTAGTCGATGAGCGATCTCGGTTTCGGCTCCTGGTTCCTGGCCTTGTCGCGCGCCTTTGCGGCGTTCGGTACCTTGGTCCCCTACACGCTTGTGCAGTGGGTCTTGGAGTGCAGCGGGTCACGTAGGGGCAGGCCGTTCAAGCGGTGGTACTACCGTCGGATGAGCCGCCTTGTGGGCTTGTCGATCGAGCATCGGGGCGAGCCGGCGCGGGCGCCGGTGCTGTTTGTCGCCAACCATGTCTCCTACTTCGATATCCTTGTCCTGGGATCGGTGCTTGAAACCTGCTTCGTCTCCCGTGCCGACGTGCGTAGTTGGCCGCTGCTCGGCTGGAGCGCGGCGGTACAGCGGACCCTGTTCATCGAGCGCCGCAGAGGCGAGGCGAAGAACCACAGAGATGTGGTGGCCGAACGCTTGGCGTCCGGCGACAGCCTTGTCATGTTTGCCGAAGGGACCTCCAGCGACGGCAACCATGTCCTTCCTTTCAAAAGTTCGCTGTTTGCCGTCGCCGAGCGGCGTATCGACGGAAAGCCCTTGACCGTTCAGCCGGTGACGGTCGCTTATACAAAGCTGGACGGCGTGCCCATGGGCCGCTATTTAAGGCCGCTTTTCGCCTGGTACGGTGATATGACACTAACGATGCACCTGCTGCGGGCCTTGTCGCTGGGCAAAGCGACCGTCGAAATCGTTCTACACGAACCGGTCACCATCGACGGGTTTGCCGACCGCAAGGCGCTCAGCGATCACTGCCGCGCTCAGGTTGCGCGAGGATTGTCCGAGGCTCTTTCAGGACGTCGACCGACGCAAGAAGAGGCGGGCGGCAACCTGGCGAGCGCGGCATGACGGATCGAGGAAAGCCGAGGGCCCCCGTGACCAAGAAGCTATTCATAAAAACCTACGGCTGTCAGATGAACGTCTACGATTCGCAGCGCATGGCGGAAGTCCTGGCGCCGCTCGGCTATTGCCCGGCCGACTCCATCGAGATGGCCGACATGGTGATCTTGAACACCTGTCACATCCGCGAAAAAGCGGCGGAGAAGGTCTATTCCGAGCTGGGCCGCATTAAAGACTGGAAACAGGCGGCCAAGGCGGCTGGAAGGAAGCCGGTCCTTGCGGTCGCGGGCTGTGTTGCGCAGGCCGAGGGCGAGGAGATGGCGCGTCGCGCGCCACAAGTGGATATTGTTTTTGGGCCGCAAGTTTACCACCGCTTGCCGGAGCTGGTCGCCCGCGCCGAGCGTGAGACGGGCGGTGTCATCGCCACCGATTTTCCCGTCGAGCCGAAATTCGATCACCTGCCCGAACGCTCGAACCCCACCGCCGCGGCGGCTTATCTTTCCATCCAGGAGGGGTGCGATAGGTTCTGTACCTTCTGCGTTGTCCCCTACACGCGAGGGGCGGAATATTCGCGCAGCGTCGCGGAGGTGGTGACCGAGGCCTGTCGCCTGGTCGAAGGTGGCGCCGCCGAGATCACACTGCTCGGACAGAACGTCAATGCCTATCACGGCACCGGCCCGGACGGGAAATCCTGGCGCCTGGGGCAGCTCGTCAAGCGGCTGGCCGAAATCGGTGGATTGAGGCGCCTGCGCTATACGACCTCGCACCCTATCGATATGGACGAGGAGTTGATCGACGCCCACCGATCCGTACCGCAGCTTATGCCTTATCTCCATCTGCCGGTGCAATCGGGATCCGATCGCATTCTTGCCCGAATGAACCGAAGGCATGAAGCCGGCGATTACTTGAGGATCATCGAGCGCTTGCGTGCCAAGCGGCCGGACATCGCGTTGTCGTCGGACTTCATCGTTGGATTTCCGGGAGAAGACGATCGCGACTTCGCAGCGACGCTTGCCCTGGTCAACGAGGTCACGTTCGCGCAGGCCTATTCGTTCAAATACAGCCCTCGGCCCGGGACGCCGGCGGCACTTGCCGACGACCAGGTCGACGAACCGGTCAAGGCCGAGCGCCTGGCCATGCTGCAGGAGCTTTTGAACGCTCAGCAGGTTGCTTTCAATCAAGGCAGCCTTGGCCAGACACAGGAGGTATTGTTCGAGCGGCGCGGGCGCCGGGCGGGGCAGCTCGTCGGGCGGGGCCCCTATATGCAGGCGGTGCATGCAATGGCGCCGCCGGCGTCGGCGCAAAATCCGATCGGCGGCATTTTCCCGGTCCGCATAGTCGCAGCCCACCCCAACAGCCTCGCCGGCGAGATCGTCCCGGCCGGCGACGGCGTTTCGAACCGACCAGGTTTCGCCGCCGCGGCACCACCGGATTTAGCGACGGAGTTGATGGCGTGAGCGCGCCGCGCAAAGAAAAGATCGCCGCCGGCCGATCGCCGAAGTTGGTCGAATTCCCCGATCACGGTCTTCTGCCCCTGCTTTTCGGCGAGCACGATCAAAACCTCCTGCGCATCGAACAGCAGCTGAGCGTCGGCCTGGCCTGCCGCGGCAACCACGTGCAGATCGCCGGCGAGGCGGCGGCTGTCGAGGCTGCGACGGCCGCCCTGGAGGCGCTCTACCGTCGCTTGGAAAAGGGCCTGGAGGTCACGGAGGGAGAGGTCGACGCGGCGATCCGGATGTCTAGCGCCGGCGCCGATCATGGCGCCGAGATGGGGGCTAGCGCCATTCATGCCGATGACCTGGCGATTTCGACCCGCAAGCGGCTGATCACCCCACGCTCGCCGGGCCAAGCCGATTACCTGAAGGCACTTTCGGCCTACGACCTGGTCTTCGGGATCGGCCCGGCGGGGACCGGAAAGACCTACCTTGCCGTGGCCAAGGCGGTCGCCATGCTGGTCGGCGGGAAGGTCGACAGGATCGTCCTGTCGCGCCCCGCCGTCGAGGCCGGTGAGCGGTTGGGTTTCCTTCCCGGCGATCTGCTGGATAAGGTCGATCCTTATCTGCGTCCGCTCTATGATGCCCTTTACGACATGCTCCCCAGCGAACAGGTTACGACCTGCATCGCCAGCGGCGAGATAGAAGTGGCGCCTTTGGCGTTCATGCGGGGGCGAACCCTCTCGAATGCCTATATCATCCTTGACGAGGCGCAGAACACGACACCGATGCAAATGAAAATGTTCCTGACGCGCATGGGTGAGAACAGCTGCATGGTCGTCACGGGAGATCTGACACAGGTCGATTTGCCGAACAACCAAACCTCCGGCCTGGCCGATGCGGTCCGCATTCTGGCCGACCTGCCGGAGGTGACCGCCATCCGCTTTACTGAACGCGACGTGGTGCGTCATTCGCTGGTTCAGCGTATAGTGGAGGCCTACGGGGGCGAGGAAACTGAAACCAATAAGACGAAACGAGGGTAGGCAGACCATTGGGACGAACAACAAGGCCGATGCCGTGCGCTGTTGTGTCCTATGCCGGGCGATATGAACGACGACCCAGACAGTAGATGCTCCCTCCACCTCGAGGTCGCCGTCCGCGACCCGGCGTGGCGGCATACGGTAGCGGACGCCGAAGCCCTGGCCGCGCAGGCGGCGAACGCGGCGCTGTCGACCGCGCGGCTCTCCAAGTTCGCCCGCTCAGGCGTCGTCGAGGCGGCCTTGACCCTCGCCGACGACGCCCTATCGCGTGAGTTGAACCACCGATACCGTGGCCAGGACAAGCCGACGAACGTGCTTTCCTTTTCCGGCGCCGATGGCCCCGGCAGCGCCGGGCCGCTGGGCGAAGGCCCGCCGCTGATCCTGGGCGATGTCGTCATCGCGCGGCAAACGACGGTGCGCGAGGCCGGCGAGCAGGGCAAGCCGCTGCAAGACCATCTCCGCCATCTGGTGGTCCACGGCATGCTTCACCTGCTTGGCTACGACCATCAGCAGGCTACCGCGGCCCAGGAAATGGAGCAGCTGGAAGTTGAGATTTTGGCCACACTCGGCGTGCCGGATCCCTATCATATGGCCGGCACGGCGCATGCTAACGAAGCCGAGACCCGGAGCCAGAGGTCATGAGCGGCGGCTCGGCGAACGGCAAGGTGACGCGCCCCGGCGGTCAGCAAAGCGGCGAGGCACCCGCGGTCTCGGTCTTCCGGCGCTTCCTGGGGTTTTTCGGCTCTCGCAATGGCGACTCGCAGTTGCGCGAAACCATCGAGGAGATCATCGAGGAGATAGAAGAAAGCGCCAACGACGAGGACGCGAACGTCCCGATCGGTGACGACGAGCGCGTCATGCTCACCAATATTTTGAACTTGCGGCACCTGACGGCCTATGACGTCATGGTCCCCCGCGCGGATATCGGCGCCGTGGAGATCGGTATCGGGGTGGACCAGTTGATCGAAAACATGAGCTTGGCCGGGCATTCGCGCTTGCCGGTATACCGGGAGACGCTCGACGAGGTCGTGGGCATGGTCCACATCAAGGATGTCGTCGACTACGTAAGAAAAGACAAGCCGTTCGATCTGAGCGATGTTCTGCGCCGGGTCTTGATCGTCGCGCCCTCCATGCCGGTCCTCGACCTTCTGTTGAAGATGCGCCAGTCGCGGGTGCATATGGCGCTGGTGGTCGACGAGTACGGCGGCATCGACGGCCTGGTTACGATCGAAGACCTGGTCGAAGAGATCGTCGGCGAGATCGAAGACGAGCACGACGTCCTCCAGGGGCGCGAGCTGCTACGTGGCAGCGACGGAACGGTGGTCGCCGATGCCAGGGCAACAATTGAAGAGTTCGAGGCGCTGGTCGGGCCCGTTCTCTCGGACGAGGAGCGCGAGGAGGACGTCGATACCTTGGGCGGTTTGATCTTCACCATTGCCGGGCGCGTTCCCGGCCGCGGTGAGCTCATCGAGCATGAGCCGAGCGGCATCGTCTTCGAGGTCCTGGAAGCCGACCCCAGGCGGATAAAGCGGGTGCGGTTGAGAAATCTTCCGCAGCTAGCGAACGCCGATGCGGACTGCGGCTGAGGTCCACACCGCCCGGCCCGGTACCGCTTTGTCGCGCTTTGCCGGGCGCGTGGCGGGGCTGAAGGGTTGGCGGCGCCAGCTCGCCGGGGCCGCCGCCGGCGCGCTCGGAAGCTTGGCTCTGCCGCCGCTTCACTTGGTTTTTTTCCTATGGCCCGCCTTCGCCGTGCTGCTGTGGCTGGTAAGCGGCTGCACCCGGCCCCGCTCGGCCGCTTTTGTCGGCTGGAGTTTCGGGCTCGGCTATTTCCTGTCCGGCCTTTACTGGGTCGGCTTTTCCTTCTTCGTCGATGCGGAACGCTTTGCCGTCTTCATGCCCTTCGCGGTGGGCGGCCTCGCGGCCGGGATGGCGCTCTTTACGGCGCTTGCTCTCTATTTCACGGCGCTGAGCGGTACCACGGGCTGGCTGCGCATCCTGGTTCTGACGGCGGCCTGGCTTTTCTCCGACTGGCTGCGGGCCTGGGTTTTGAGCGGCTTTCCCTGGAACTTCCTGGGCACTGTCTGGACCTTTTCCGACGCCATGATGCAGCCGGCCGCCCTAGGCGGCGTCTGGTTGTTGACCGTCCTGGCTCTTCTGCCGGCCGCGGGATCGTCGCTGTTGGCCGGGCGGGACCGAGGGGGACCCCTTGGGTCCTATATTTTCATCGCTATAGCGCACCTCCTGCTCCTTGCGGCCTGGACGGGGGGCGAGCTGCGCCTCTGGCGGGCCCCGCCGGCAGACGAATGGGTGGTCGAGGGCGAGCGGCTGCGCATCGTGCAGCCGGCCATAGCGCAGAGCCTGAAATGGCAACCGGAGTTGCGCGCCCAGCATGTGTTGACGCAGATGCGGATGTCCGCATCGGATGGGCATGACGGCATTACCCAGATCATATGGGCCGAGACGGCGGTGCCCTTTTTCCTCGAGGACGACCCGGCGCTGCGCCAGGCGCTTGCCCGGGTGGTGCCGCCGGGCGGGTTCCTTTTCACCGGCGCGCCCAGCGCCCGAAACGACGGCGGGACCAGGATTTTTCGCAACAGCTTTTATGCGCTGGACGGCCTGGGCGACATTGCCCAGCGCTTCGACAAGGTTCATCTGGTCCCCTTCGGCGAATACGATCCGTTCCGCGACTGGCTGCCTTTCGGCGCGCTGGCGGCATCGGCCGGTAATTTCGAGGCCGGCGAAGGCCTTCGGACGTGGCGTCTGGGAAACCTGCCCGCGGCCAGCCCGCTTATTTGTTACGAGGTGATATTCCCCGGTGCGGTGGTGCGGGCCGACGGCCCGCGCCCCGGCTGGCTGCTGAACGCCACCAACGATGCCTGGTTCGGCCGCTCGAGCGGCCCTTATCAGCATTTCGCCAACGCACGATTGCGCGCCGTCGAGGAGGGCTTGCCGCTCGTGCGCGCCGCCAATTCGGGCATATCGGGGGTCGTCGATGCCTATGGCCGGGTCGTGGCGAGCCTCGGGCTGGGGCAAAGCGGCGTGCTGGATGCCTCCCTTCCCAAGCCGGCCGAAGGCATAACATTGTATGCGCGGTTGGGGAATTTCGCGCTCCTGGGTCTGGTCATCTTGCTGCTCGCACCAACCGTTCTGGCACGAAAGACCGGTCATGACGGCCCGGCGGACGCGCGCCGGCGACCGGAAGGGGGATAGTAATTGACCTGCATACGCTGGTATGCTTAGAACTATCCATTGAGGTAGTAGTTGATGGATTAATCTTATGGCACTTCGTGGTCGACCCAAGGGCCGGACCAGTACGACCGGACCCAATCCAGTGGACATTCATGTCGGCAAGCGCTTGCGGTTGCGTCGCACGATGCTCGGCTTCAGCCAGGAAAAGCTGGGCGAGGCCATCGGCCTGACCTTCCAGCAGGTGCAGAAGTACGAGCGGGGCGCCAATCGTATCGGCTGCAGCCGCCTTTTCGATCTGTCTCGTGTGCTTGAAGTGGAGGTAGGGTACTTCTTCGAAGACATGCCGAACGACGTGGCTAACAGCTCGCCGGCCAGGCGCCAGGGCGGGTGGTCGGATCGTGAACAGGCGGCCTTCGAGCATGATCGCGATCCGATGGTTAAGCGGGAAACCTTGGAGCTCGTGCGTGCCTACTTCAAGATCGAGGACGATGCCATTCGCAAACGCTTGTTCGAGATGACCAAGGCTCTCGCAGCGATCTCGCGGCGCAAGACGGGCAAGGAGCCGGAAAAATCTCGCCGTGGCCGGCCACGCAAAGTGAAATAGAACCCATTTCCAGGCCTTGCAAACCCTTGCCCTAAAACGCTAAACAGAGCATGACACAGCCCCACCGGGTGTGGACGCACAGGTGGGGCTTGTGTATTGGGCTTGTCTTTTTGCCTGATTCATTCAATCGAGAGTGTTTGGTCGGGAGTTTCGGCGATGCGCAGGGGCAATTTTCTTTTTACCAGTGAGTCCGTTTCCGAGGGTCACCCAGACAAGGTCTGCGACCGCATCTCCGACGCGATCGTCGACACATACCTTGCCCGCGATCCCGTGGCGCGCGTTGCCGTAGAGACGCTCTCCACAACCAATCGAGTCGTATTGGCCGGCGAGGTCCGGGGTCCGGCGGAGGTGACGCGCGAGCTTATCGAGGAGGTTGCTCGCCAAGCGGTCAAGGAGATCGGGTACGAGCAGGATGGTTTTCACTGGCAACACTTGGCCGTCGAGAACTACATCCACGAGCAGTCAGCCGATATCGCGATCGGCGTGGATGCATCCGGGAACAAGGACGAGGGGGCTGGCGACCAGGGCATCATGTTCGGCTACGCATGCCGCGAGACCGAGGCCTTGATGCCGGCGGCGATATTCTATTCGCACGCTATTCTGAAATCGCTTGCCGAGGCCCGGCATTCCGGCTCCGAGCCGGGCCTGGGGCCCGACGCGAAGAGCCAGGTGACCCTCGAATACCGCGATGGCCAACCGATCCGCGCGACCTCGGTCGTCGTTTCGACGCAGCATCGCAAAGACCTGGACCAGGATACGATCCGCCAGATCGTGCGCCCGCACGTCGAAAACGTCCTTCCGGCCGGTTGGATGTGCCCACCCGAGGGGTTCTACGTGAACCCGACGGGGCGTTTCGTCATCGGTGGACCGGACGGCGATGCGGGCCTTACCGGCCGCAAGATCATCGTCGATACCTATGGGGGCGCGGCGCCGCATGGCGGTGGCGCCTTTTCCGGAAAAGATCCGACCAAGGTCGATCGCTCGGCCGCCTATGCCGCGCGCTATCTCGCCAAGAACGTCGTCGCGGCGGGCCTCGCCGAGCACTGCCTGATCCAGGTTTCCTATGCGATCGGTGTATCGAAGCCGCTTTCCGTCTATGTCGACTGCCAGGGCACCGGCGAGGTTGACGAGGAACGTCTGGCCCAAGTGCTCTGCGAGGTGATGGACCTCTCGCCGCGTGGTATCCGAGAGCATCTCTCGCTCTCCAAACCGATCTATGCCCGGACCTCGGCCTACGGGCATTTCGGGCGCGAGCCGGAGCCCGACGGCGGGTTTTCCTGGGAGAAGACGGACCTGGCCGACGACTTGCGGAGCGCACTTGGTGCGTGACCTCTCCTCGGCTCCGCAGTCCGCTTTAGCATAAGCAGCCGTCGGAGCCGGCCCAACGGGGGTGGCAAGGTGTCCGTGCCGATAGACCGCACACAGCAAAACGACCTCCATGGCCGCCGGCGCGGCCGCCGGCTGCGCCCGGCGCAGTGCCGGCTTATCGACTCCCTGCTCCCGGAGTTGGCTCTCGAGATGCCGCCGGAAGGCCGCACACTGGACCCGGCGAACCTCTTCGCCCGCCCCTTTCCCGAGTTGTGGCTGGAAATCGGCTTCGGTGCGGGCGAGCATCTGGCGTGGCAGGCATTGCGGCAGGAGGCGTCCGAGGGGCCGGCCGGATTCATCGGTGCGGAGTTCTTCATAAACGGGATCGCCAAGCTGCTGCGTCAGATCGAGGGCACGACCGCGCGGGAGCGAATCCGGATTTACCAGGGCGATGCCCGGGCCTTGATGGCAGCTCTGCCTGAAGGTTCGCTGGACCGGGTTTTCATCCTGTTTCCCGATCCCTGGCCCAAGGCCCGGCACCACAAACGGCGCCTAGTGCGGCGCTCGAGCCTCGAGCGGCTGTCGGCCCTGCTGAAGGACAGCGGCGAGTTGAGGCTGGCGACGGACGACCGCCAATACCTCGATTGGATGCTCGAACATCTGGGACGCAACGAGGCCTTCGAATTGGTGGCGCGCGGTCAGGGCGACTGGCGCCGCCGGCCCTCCGACTGGCCGCCGACACGTTATGAGGAAAAGGCCTTGGCCGATGGGCGAGAGCCCTTTTATCTTCGCTTTCGGCGGCGCCTCCGGCGCGGCGCGGCGGTCGTGGTCCGCGGTGACGGCGAACCGCTGACCGAGAAAGGCCAGGCGTGACCTGCGAAGGGCGCACGCTTCGGCGCCCCGCGCTGCGCGATTTGACGCGACAGAGCCTAACGGCACAACCGCAGAAAAACCTTGCGGGATCATGGGGTGATGCTTAGATTGTGCCCAACAAACAAGGGTTGGGTTTCGATTGAAATCCTCCCAGGCTGCCGAAAACGGTGGGCCTCTGGCCCACTTTTTTATTGCAGAGACCTTTAACTGGATCGACGGGTAACCAGGGCCCATTCGATTGGAGCAAGGCGAACGTCGTGCCGAAGTCGAGAGCGGAGATCGCGTCCTTGCAGTCGAAAACGAGCGAGGGCAAGGCCGCGGAAATCGAATCGTTGATCGCTCCGTCGCTGCAGGCGATGGGATACGATATCGTGCGGATCATAATCTCGGGCCGGCACGATCGTTTGCTGCAGATCATGGCCGAACGCAGCCTCGACGGCGGTATGGGGGTCGATGATTGTGCGGCGGTCAGCCGGGCGGTGTCGGCCATTCTCGACGTAGAGGATCCGATCCCCGAGAGCTTCACGTTGGAAGTGAGCTCGGCGGGCATAGACCGCCCTCTGACGCGCGCCAAGGACTTCGAGCGCTACGCCGGGTTCGAGGCGCGCGTTGAGATGGCCGCGCCGGTCGATGGGCGGCGGCGTTTTATCGGCCGTCTCCGGGGTCTCTCGGACGCGGACGTGCTGATCGAGACCGCAGAGGGAGAGCGCCGGCTCGCCTTCGAGGAAATTGCCAAGGCAAAACTTGTCCTGACCGACGAGTTGATTGCCGCCAGCCGGGCGGCGGGCGGCGAAGGTGCCGAGACCAACCAGACGGAAGCCTAACGATGGATACCAGCTCTCTCTCAAGGACCGAACTCCTGCAGGTGGCCGATGCCGTCGCGCGCGAAAAATCGATAGAACGCGACGAAGTTCTCGAGGCGATGGAACAGGCCATTTCCAAGGCCGGGCGGGCCAAGTACGGGCACGAGCACGATATCCGGGCCGAAATCGACCGAACATCCGGCGAGGTGCAGCTCCGGCGGTTCCGTGAGGTCACGGACGAGGTCGAAGACGAGATCACACAGATCAGCATCGCCGATGCGAAGCTCTCGAAACCCGACATCGAGCCCGGCGAGTTCGTTATAGAGGAGTTGCCGCCGATCGATCTTGGTCGGATCGCCGCGCAGATGGCAAAACAGGTCATCGTGCAAAAAGTCCGCGAGGCCGAGCGCAAGCGCCAGTTCGGGGAATACAAGGACCGCGTCGGCGAGATCGTCAACGGGATTGTTAAACGTAACGAGTTCGGCAACGTCACCGTCGACCTGGGTCGTGCCGAGGGCCTGATGCGCCGCGACGAGACGTTGCCGCGAGAATCTTTCCGGACCGGCGATCGGGTGCGGGCCTATATCTACGACGTGCGCGACGAGCAGCGCGGTCCGCAGATCTTTCTCTCGCGCAGCCATCCGCAATTCATGGCCAAGCTGTTCGCCCAGGAGGTTCCGGAAATCTACGACGGGATCATAGAGCTCAAGGGCGTGGCGCGCGACCCGGGAAGCCGCGCCAAGATCGCGGTCCTCTCGCACGACAACTCCATCGATCCGGTGGGCGCATGCGTCGGCATGCGCGGATCGCGGGTACAGGCGGTGGTCGGTGAGTTGCAGGGCGAAAAGATCGACATCATTCCCTGGTCGCCCGACGTCGCGACCTTCGTCGTCAATGCCTTGGCACCGGCGGAGGTCTCGAAGGTGGTACTTGACGAGGAGCAAGGCCGCATCGAGGTCGTCGTCCCGGACGATCAACTTTCGCTCGCCATCGGGCGGCGCGGCCAGAACGTGCGCCTCGCCTCGATGTTGAGCGGCTGGGACATCGATATTATGACCGAGGACGAAGAGTCGCGCCGCCGCCAGGACGAGGTGCGCCAGCGCTCGCAGATGTTCATGGACGCCCTCGATGTCGACGATGTTATCGCTCATCTGCTGGTCGCCGAAGGGTTCATCGATATCGAACAGGTCGCATTCGTTCCGGTCGAGGAACTGGCCAACATCGAAGGGTTCGACGAGGAGGTGGCCGAGGAGCTACGTGACCGCGCCCGCTACTTCCTGGAAAAGCAGCACCAGGAGAACGAGGTTCGGCGGCGCGATCTCGGCGTTACCGACGAGCTGACCCAGGTCGAGGGCCTAACCTCCTCGATGCACGTGGCGCTTGGCGAAAACGAGATCAAGACGAGGGACGATCTGGCCGATCTCGCGAGCGACGAGCTGGCGGAAATTCTAGGCGACCAGGCACCCAAGCAAGAGGTTTTGGATCAGATCATTATGGCGGCCCGCGCCCACTGGTTCGCGGACCAGGAAGAAGCCGAGCCCGGCGGGCCAGAGGGCGACGAAGAGAGCACGCCGCCGGCCGACCCGCCGCCCGTTGTCGAAGAGCAGGTCTGAGGAGAGCAAGCCCGGTGACGACGACGCCAAAGCGACGTGACCCGGAACGACGTGATCCGGAACGACGTGACCCGGAGCGACGTGGCCCGGAGCGACGCGGCCCGGAGCGACGCGGCCCGGAGCGACGCGGCGAGGAGGCCGCGCACGGGCCGATGCGGCGCTGTGCCGTGACCGGCGACGTCATGCCCAAGGACGCGCTTATGCGATTTGCCCTTGGCCCCGATGGCCAGGTGGTGCCGGATCTTTCCGAGAAGCTTCCGGGCCGCGGTATCTGGGTGACGCCACGGCGCGAATTGATCCTAAGAGCCTGCCGCAAGAATCTGTTTGCCCGTTCTGCCAAACGGCCGGCTCGAACCGACGAGGCTCTGGCGGACCGAGCGGCCGCACAGTTGACCGAACGCTGCCTCGGCCTTCTTGGCCTGGCGCGGCGCGCCGGCGCGTTGACGGCGGGCTTCGACCAGGCGCGTCAGGCTTTGAAATCAGGCCGCACCCAAGTCTTGGTGCAAGCGGCCGATGCGGCCCGCGATGGCCGCGGTAAGCTGCGGCGCCTCGCCGCGGCACGGACGCCTCCGGTGACGGTTACCGAGTTGTTCACGGTAGCGGAGCTCGACCGCGCGATCGGCCGGTCGAACACCGTACACATTGCCGTTGCATCCGGAGGGATTGCGGATAGGTTTATGGCGGAATGCGCGCGGCTTGAAAGCCTAACGCCGGGTTTTGACGGCGGACTGGCCGAGGCGGCGCCAAGTGGAGCGAGTGGCGAGCTGCAATGACCACGACGAAAGAAACCAAGGAAAAGAAGCCACTGAGCTTGGACCGGCCCGGGCGACTGGAATTGAAAAAGACGGTCGAGACCGGACAGGTGCGGCAGAGCTTCAGCCATGGCCGCAGCAAAGCGGTCACCGTCGAGGTGAAGCGCAGCCGGACCTTCGAAAGGGGAGAGTCCGGGCGCATGAAGGAAGTGGTCCGTTCCCTCGAGGACGAACACGGCGCGCTCGATGAGTTGGATGTCGGCCGTTTGGCGCCGGGCTCCAGGCTCTCCGAGCATGAGCGGCAAAGCCGCATGCGCGCGCTTGAGATTTCCAAGGAAGAAAGCGCCCGCCGCACCAAGGAGGAAGCCGAGCAGGAGGTGCTGGAAGCCGAACGGCAGGCCCTGGAGGAGGAGCTACAAAAGGTCGAGGCGGAAAGCCAGCGCGACGGAAAGGCCGAAGGTGGCGATCCCGAGGCGGAAGCGGACGGTGGCGAGGCGGCGCCCGAGCCAGGTTCGGCGGCGAAAAGCGATGCGCTCGCATCCCCGGAGACGCCGCCCGAAGGCGGGCAGGAAGCGCGTACGGATAAGACGGCCAAACCGGCCGCGCGCGACCATGCCGCGACCCTCGAGGAGGAATTGGGCGGCCGTGTGAAACGCAAAACGGTCGCCGCCCCGAAGCCGACCTCCACCAAACGCAGCCTCGAAGAGCGCCGGCGCGCGGGTAAGTTGACCATCAACCAGGCCCTCGAGGATGACGACGGCTGGCAACACTCGCTGGCGGCGGCGCGCCGGCGTCGCGAGAAGCAACTGCGTGCCCAACGCGCAGCACAGTCCAGCCAGCCGCCGAAAAAGGTGGTTCGCGAGGTGGTCGTGCCGGAGACCATCGAGTTGCAGGAACTGGCAAACCGCATGGCGGTCCGCAGCGTCGACGTGATCAAAAGCCTGATGAAGATGGGGGTCATCGTCAGTGGGCCCCAGATCATCGACGCCGATACGGCGGAGCTGGTGGTCGAGGAGTTCGGGCACAAGATCAAGCGCGTCTCGGCGGCGGACGTGGAGATAGGGCTCAAGGGCTCGCAAGATCAGGAGGAAGACCTCGTGTCACGACCGCCGGTCGTCACCGTGATGGGCCATGTCGATCACGGCAAGACGTCGTTGCTCGATGCCCTGCGCGAGACCGATGTCGCGGGGCGCGAGGCGGGTGGAATCACCCAGCATATCGGCGCCTATCAGGTCGCGCTTTCGGGCGGGGAACGGATAACCTTCATCGATACGCCCGGTCACGCGGCCTTCACCGAGATGCGCTCGCGCGGCGCCAACGTGACCGATATCGTGGTGCTGGTCGTGGCCGCCGACGACGGGATCAAGGAGCAGACGGTCGAGGCCATCAACCATGCCAAGGTGGCGAAGGTCCCGATTATCGTTGCCATCAACAAGATGGATCGCCCGGAGGCGAATCCTGATCGCGTCAAGCAGGAGTTGCTTAGCCACGATCTGGTGGTCGAGGCGCACGGCGGCGAAATCCTGACGGTGGAGGTTTCGGCGAAGGAGAAGACCGGCCTCGACAAGCTCGAGGAAGCCATTCTACTGCAAGCCGAACTGCTCGAGTTGAATGCCAATCCCAAACGCGCCGCCGAGGGCGTCGTCATCGAGGCGAAACTGGAACGCGGCCGCGGGGCCGTGGCGACCGTCCTCATTCAGCGTGGCACGCTGCGTGTCGGCGATATTTTCGTCGTCGGTGCCGAATGGGGCCGCGTGCGCGCGCTCATCAACGACCGCGGCGAAAACGTGGATGAGGCGATCCCGTCGATGCCGGTCGAGGTGCTGGGTCTGAACGGCGCCCCGCTTGCCGGCGACGACTTCAACGTGACAGAGAGCGAATCGCGCGCCCGCGAGGTTTCCGAGTTTCGCCAGCGCACGCGACGCGACGCCGTGATCGCGGCCTCCGGGCGCGGCACCCTGGAACAAATGCTGACGTCGATCAAAGAGGGAGTGGCGCGCGAGCTGCCGGTGATCATCAAGTCGGACGTACAAGGTTCGGTGGAGGCCATCCTCAACAGCCTGGAAAAGCTCGGTAACGAGGAAGTAAAGGCGCAAATTCTGCACAGCGGTGTGGGCGGGGTTAACGAGTCGGACGTGACCCTGGCGCGCGCCACGAACGCCTTGATCATCGCATTCAACGTCCGCGCCAACCCGCAGGCCCGCGAGCTGGCGCGTCAAGAGAATATCGATATCCGCTACTACTCGATCATCTATAACGTCGTGGACGACATAAAGGCGATGCTCTCGGGCATGCTCGCACCGACCAAGCAAGAAGAGTTTCTTGGCTACGCGGCAATACGCGAGGTGTTCAATATCACCAAGGTCGGCAAGGTCGCCGGCTGCATGGTGACCGAGGGGCTGGTTCGCCGCGGCGCCCGCGCGCGCCTGCTGCGCGACAACGTCGTCGTTCATGAGGGAGCCTTGAAATCACTGCGCCGCTTCAAGGAAGAGGTCAAGGAGGTCAAAGAGAGCTACGAATGCGGCATGGCCTTCGAAAACTACAACGACATCCAGGTCGGCGATCAGATCGAATGCTATGCTATTGAGGAGATCGCCCGCGAGCTATAGCCGCGCGCCGGCGACGACCTGGGCCGCGCCGGACCGGCGGGCACACTTAAGCAAACGTGACAGGACGCGAACCCCGTGAAGTTGCCGAGGCAGGCGAGCCAGCGCCAGTTGCGCGTTGGCGAAGAAATACGCCACGCACTTTCGCATATCCTTACGCGCACCGGGTTCCGTGATCCGGAACTGCAGAACGTCAACCCGACGGTGACCGAAGTGCGGGTCAGCCCCGATATGAAAAACGCCACGGTCTTCATAGTCCCGTTGGGCGCCGAAGACGGCAAGGCGATGGCGGGTGCCCTAAACCGGGCGAGCGGTTACATTCGCGGCTTGCTGGGCCGGGCCATCAGGCTGCGTTTTACGCCTCGGCTTTCGTTCGAGCATGACTACAGCTTCGATCAGGCGCGGCGGATCAATACGCTCTTGAACCGTCCGCAGGTCCGCCGGGACTTAGAGGACGGCGGGCCGGACGGAGAACAGGACGGCGGCTCGACGGAAACGCGCGAGGAGTGAGGGCGACATGGCACGTCGGCGCAAGGGCCATAACATCAGCGGCTGGATTGTCATCGACAAGCCGCCCGGCCTGACATCGGCTCGTGTAGTGGGCCGTGTTCGGCAGCTCTATCAAGCGGCCAAGGCCGGGCACGCCGGCACGCTCGACCCGCTGGCCACCGGTGTCTTGCCGATCGCTCTGGGCGAGGCGACGAAGACCGTCCCCTACGTGACCGATGACCGGAAAAGCTACCGCTTTACCTTGCGCTGGGGGGTGGCGACCAGCACCGACGACCTCGAGGGCGACGTCATCGCCGAGTCCGACCGGCGGCCGGACCGGGCGGCGATCGAAGCGGTGCTGCCTTCCTTTACCGGGCGCATCGCACAGGTGCCGCCGCGCTATTCGGCGGTCAAGGTGGAGGGGCGGCGGGCCTACGACCGGGCCCGTGCCCAGGAAAGCTTCGAGCTGCAATCTCGTCTCGTCGAGATCGACACCATAGGCCTGATCGATCAGCCGAGTGTCGACGAGTCGACTTTCGAGGTGATCTGCGGCAAGGGCACCTATATGCGTTCGCTGGCGCGCGATCTGGGGGAAACCTTGGGCACCCGAGCGCACATCACGGCACTCCGGCGCCTTGCCGTCGGACCGTTCACCGAGGGCCATGCGATTTCACTGGATTATCTAGAATCCTTGGGGCATAGTCCCGCCGCTTTTGAGCAATTGCGCCCAATCGAGACCGCGCTGGACGACATCCCGGCGTTGGCCTTGTCAGAGACCGAAGCAAATCGCCTGCGCTGTGGTCAAGCGGTGTCCTTCATGGCCCGTATCCACCGACAGCGTATCGAGAACCTGAACGGTGGCGATATCGTCTTCGTGACGGCCGGAGGACGGCCGGTGGCGATGGCTCGTTACGAAGCAGGCGAGATCTTTCCGGTCCGCGTACTCAACCTTTAGAAAGATGGAAATAGATACGATGTCGGTTGCTGCTGAGCGAAAAAATGAACTCATCAAGGAGTACGCCACGCACGAAGGCGATACCGGTTCGCCGGAAGTGCAGGTCGCGATTCTTTCGGAGCGGATCGTCAATCTGACCGAACACCTCAAGTCCCATAAAAAGGATTTTCATTCACGCCGCGGCTTGCTCATCATGGTCGGGCAGCGTCGCCGCTTGCTCGATTACGTAAAGCGCAAGGACACCGGGCGGTATGAAATTTTGATCAAACGCCTTGGTTTACGCCGCTGATACCTGTAGAGGGAACGGCTTGAGAGGCCGCCCGCCGCGGGAAAACCGCCCACGCACGGCGTGGGCGGGCTGTTCTGCTCGGGTGGTGGAGGTACCAAATCGGGCGCGCCTGGGCGCGTCTTGTGTAAGGAGAGCCGGGCCGACGTAAGGGGCGCGGCCGCGCCATCCCGCTAACGGATGGTCGGCACCGCGGCGCTTCTTTCGCGGGTCCGGCATGTCAACGCCGGCATCGTGCAGCTGGCATGGAGTCAAAGGACCAACCAAATATGTTTACAATTCACAAAGAAGAAATGGAGTGGGGCGGACGCCCTCTTACGATGGAGACCGGGCGGATCGCCCGTCAGGCGAACGGCGCCGTCCTCATCACCTATGGGCGTACCACGGTGCTCTGTACCGCGGTGGCCGAGAAATCTTCCAGGCCTGGCATCGACTTTTTCCCGCTGACCGTCAACTACCAGGAAAAGACGTTTGCCGCGGGCAAAATCCCGGGCGGCTTCTTCAAGCGGGAAGGACGGCCCTCGGAGAAGGAGACCCTGGTCTCGCGCATGACCGACCGGCCCCTTCGGCCGCTCTTCGCCAAGGGGTTCAAGAACGAAACCCAGGTCATCTGCACGGTCGTCAGCCATGACTTGGAAAACGATCCGGACGTCGTGGCGATGGTCGGTGCGTCGGCGGCCCTGACCATCTCGGGCCTGCCGTTCCTGGGGCCCATCGGCGCGGCGCGCGTCGGCTATCTGGACGGCGAATTCGTCCTCAATCCGATGATGGACAAGCTCGGCGACTCCGATCTAGACCTGGTCGTGGCCGGGACGCGCGATGGCGTGTTGATGGTGGAGTCGGAGGCCAAGGAGTTAAGCGAAGAGACGATGCTGTCGGCGGTCATGTTCGGCCACGAGCAGATGCAGCCGGTGATCGATGCGATCATTCGCTTGGCGGAAAAATGCGCCAAAGAGCCTTGGGAGATCCAGGACCCTGAGGAAAAACAGGCGCCGGTGCGCGAGCGGCTCCTGGCCACGGGGGTTCGGGATTCGTTGGCCCAGGCCTATCTGGAGGCCGACAAACAAGAACGCCAAGCGAAGGTCAAGGCCTGCAAGGAAACCGCGCTTGCCGGTATCGAGGACGACGAGGAGCTCCACATCGCCGCCGACGTGTTTAAGACCATCGAGCAGGACGTGGTGCGTAGCAGCATTCTCGAAACCGAACGACGCATCGATGGCCGCACGACGTCGGATGTCCGGCCGATATCCTGCGAGGTCGGCGTTCTACCGCTGACCCACGGCTCTGCACTCTTTACCCGCGGCGAAACTCAAGCGCTCGTCACCACGACGCTGGGCACGGGTCAGGACGAGCAGATCATCGATTCGCTCGACGGGAGCTACCGCGAGCATTTCATGCTCCATTACAATTTCCCGCCCTACTCGGTGGGCGAAACCAGCTTTCGCATGGGGCCAGGCCGGCGCGAGATCGGCCACGGAAAGCTCGCCTGGCGCGCGCTCCGACCGCTGCTTCCGGCGAAGGAGGACTTCCCCTACACCATTCGCGTGGTCTCGGAGATCACCGAATCGAACGGCTCCTCGTCGATGGCATCGGTCTGCGGCGCCTCGCTTTCGCTGATGGACTCAGGTGTGCCCCTGCCCCGGCCGGTCGCCGGTATCGCCATGGGGTTGATCAAGGACGCGGAGCGCTTTGCGGTCCTCTCCGACATCCTCGGCGACGAGGATCATCTCGGCGATATGGATTTCAAGGTCGCCGGCTCCAGGGAAGGCGTGACCTCTTTGCAGATGGACATCAAGATCACCTCGATCACGCAGGAGATCATGCAGATCGCGCTAAACCAAGCGCGTGACGGTCGCATGCACATCCTGGAGGCGATGAACGCCGCGATCACCGAGTCACGGCAATCGGTCAGCGAATTCGCGCCGCGTATCACCACCTTCTCGGTTCCCAAGGACAAGATCCGCGAAGTGATCGGCACGGGCGGTAAGGTCATCCGGGAAATCACCGAGGTCACCGGCGCCAAAGTGGACATCGACGATGACGGCACCATAAAGGTGGCGGCGGTGGATCAGACTCAGGCCGACGAGGCGATCGCATGGATCAAATCGATCGTCGCCGAACCGGAGGTGGGTGTAATCTACAACGGCACTGTGGTGAAGGTCGTGGATTTCGGCGCTTTCGTGAACTTCCTTGGCCAGAAGGACGGCCTGGTCCACATCTCCGAGCTGGCGCCCGAACGGGTCGGCAAGGTCGAGGACGTGGTTCGCGAGGGGGACACCGTCAAGGTCAAGTGCATCGGCTTCGATCGTGGAAAGGTCAAACTCTCCATGAAGAGGGTCAATCAGGAGACAGGTCAGGACCTCGAAGAGGCGAGCTGACACGGGGCCGCCGGCATTCGAGCCGCCTAAGCACATCCCGTCCCGCCTTTCAGGGGGACGGGATGTTTCGTTGAGCGGGTCCGGGTTTGCGGGTTTTGTAAATGGGCATGGCTAAGCTTCGATTGCCAAGGTTCATGGGCCACCGCGGGGCGGCGGCGCTGGCGCCCGAAAACACCCTGGTGTCGCTCCGCAAGGTGGCGGAGTGCGGGTTGAGTTGGGTGGAATTCGACGTGATGTTGGCCGGCGACGGGGTGCCGGTGCTTTTCCACGACGATACGCTCGAGCGCACCACCGGGCGTGCCGGCCTGGTCGCCGAGACGCCCAGTGAGGAGCTGCTGTCCTTCGATGCCGGCGCTTGGTTCAGCCCTGAATTCGAGGGAGCCCTGGTGCCGAGCTTCGCCGCTTCTCTCGACTTGGCGCTCGAGTGCGACTTGCGCCTAAACGTCGAGATAAAGCCGACCGCCGGCACCGAGATCGAGACGGCGCACGCCGTGGTCGCGGAACTGTCGCGCCTCTGGCCGGCGAGTGCGCCCATCCCCCTGATCAGCAGCATCCACAGCTCATGCCTCGAGGTGGCCAAGGCCCTGCGGCCGGATTGGCCGCGCGGGCTCGTCACCTTCGAGTTGAGCGATAATTGGCGCGCCGATCTCCTCGGGCTCGAGTGTGCGAGCTTTCATCTTTGGCACGAACTCATGCACCGGGACTTGGTCCGTGAGGTCAAGGACATGGGCATGGAGATGGCCTGCTTTACGGTGAACGAGGCACCGCTGGCCCGACGCCTCTTCGCCATCGGTGTCGATTGCCTGATCACCGACGATCCG
>Ga0255057_10000245_pt1 | contig 30316 bp, 17 predicted proteins | sample Cases_109_6_MG_FD_189022 | JGI IMG/M metagenome (GOLD analysis project Ga0255057, IMG submission 189022) | Seawater microbial communities from Amundsen Gulf, Northwest Territories, Canada - Cases_109_6 | ecosystem: Environmental > Aquatic > Marine > Gulf | place: Canada: Northwest Territories... | reverse complement strand
AGCGCAGCCGGCTCTGGAGCGAGCCGCCGTATTCGTCTTTGCGCTTGTTCGTGCGCGGGCTGATGAATTGGCTGATCCCGTAGCCGTGGCCGAAGTGGATCTCGATCGCATCGAAGCCGGCCGACTTCATGAAGCCCGCGGCACGGGCGAAGGTTTCGACGCGCTCGCCGATCTGTTGCTTCGAGAGAGCTCCCGCGAAAGGCAGCCCGTAGGTCAGACCCAGCGGATTGATGCCCGCCGAAGGGCCCAACGGGCGCTTGCCCTGGAACTCGCGGTTCTTCGAGAAGTTGCCGCAGTGGCCGAGCTGGCCGGATACCTTCGCGCCCGTGGCGTGCACGCGCGCGATCAGCTGCTCGAGCTGCGGCCGGATGCCCTCGTGCATGTAGAGCATGTGCTCGTGGATGCGGCCGTCCGCCTCGGCCGCGCAGTAGGCGAGGGTGGTCATGCCGACGCCGCCTTCGCCGATTCGCTCGTGCAGGCGCATCAGCTCGGGGCTCGGCACGCCCTCGGGGCTCTTGCCCTCGAAGGTGGCTGACTTGATCAGGCGGTTGCGCAGGGTCAGCGAGCCCAGCGATGCAGGGGCGAAGCACTTCTCGAGGGGGTCGGGCATGCTCCCGCCGAGCCTAGGCGAAGTAGCTGGAGGAGCCCACTGCGGCGGCGACGTTCTCCTGAAGGTGCTCCAGCGATTGCATGTCGGCATTGACGGCGTCTAGGCCGTGGGCCAGCACGAAGGCGTAGCTGCGTTGGTAGGGGCTCAGCTCGGCCTTCAAGAAATCCGTGCTGTAGTAGTCGTCGAAGGCATCGGGCTTTCCCCAGCCCAGGAATTTGCGTCCGGCCAGGTAGCGCCCCGCCTTCATCCCGATCAAGCCGACCCCGGCGGCGCGCGCCCGCGCCAGCACCGGCTGGAGATCGACCATCGGCTTCGAGCCGGCCAGGATTCCCTTGTCCGCCCAGTCGTACCAGCCGGCCGGGGTGATCGCGATCATCGCGAGGCTGTAGGCGCCGGTGCGCACCGCCGTGTCGAGCACACGCTCGGCGTTCTGGTGTGTGCTGAGGCCGAGGTGCTTCACCTTCCCCGCCTGCTTCGCCTGCTCGAAGGTCTGCTGGATCTCCTCGCTGCCCACCAGGTCGACGTTGTTCGACGCCATCAGGTAGTAGGCGTCGACTTGATCGACCTGCAGCTCCCGCAGGCTCGCGTCGAGCTGCTTGACCCAGGCGGCTGCGGCCGCTCTGCGCTGCTGGGCCGAGAGCGACTGGTTCGGCTCGACGTCCGGCGAGGGGATCGCCTTCGAGATGAGGAACACCCGCTCGCGGTGTTGTTTCAGGAACGCCGACAGGTTCGTCTCAGCGTCTCGGTAGTAGCCCCGGAAGCCCACGTCGAAGACGTTGATGCCGGCTTCGAGGGCTGCCTCGAGCAGCGAGTCGCGCCGCTGGCTCGAGAGCGCGGCGCCGCAACCGAAGACCAGCCGGCTGGCCTGCCAGCCGGTGCGGCCCAGTGGGCGGTAGGTCATCTCAGGCCACACGGGGGCTGCGTGGGTGGTGTCCGTCGCTGCTCTCGCATTGCGGGAGCGAAGCAGGGTCCGGGCACCCACGCCTAGTACGGCGAGGGCCTGGAGGAAGCGTCGGCGGCTGGTCGGGCGGGGCTCGGTGGTCTCGTGGCTCATGCTGTTCTCCACGGTTCGGGCGTGAATCGCACCTGGAGCGACTTGATGCTGTTCACCGTCCCCGAGCGCAGGCGGCGCGGAGTCTCGCTGACCTCGATGTCCGGCAGGCGTCGCAGCAGCTCCGAGAACAGGATGCGAACTTCGGCGCGGGCGAGGCTCGCGCCCATGCAGAAGTGTGGGCCCCAGCCGAAAGCGAGATGCGGGTTGGGGTCGCGCTTCACATCGAAGCGATCGGGTTGATCGAAGACGCGGTCGTCGCGATTGGCCGACGGGTAGTACATCACGACCTTGTCGTTCTCCCGGATCGGCTGGCCGGAGATCTCGGTATCGCGAGTGGCCGTACGCCGCATGGCGATCACCGGGCTCACGTAGCGCAGGATTTCCTCGGTCGCGCAAGTCATCAGCGCCGGATCGTCGAGGAGCTTCTGTTTCTCGTCCGGATGCTCCGACAGTGCCAGCATGCCTCCGGAGATCGCGTTGCGGGTGGTCTCGTTGCCCGCCAGGATCAGCAGCAGGAAGAACATGTTGAAGGTCAGATCGTCGAGTCGTTCGCCTTCGACCTCCGCGTGCACCAGCGCGCTCGTCAGATCGTCCCGAGGGTCTCCGCGACGTTGCCTGGCCAGCCCGCCCGCGTACTCGAACAGCTCGAGCATGACATCGTTCGGGTTGGAGCCTTGGGAGAGCTCCGGATCCTCGAAACCGATCAGCTGGTTCGACCAGCTGAAGAGCTTGGCGCGATCTTCCACCGGGCAGCCCATCAGCTCCGCGATCACGAGCAGCGGGAGCTCGGCGGCGATTCCCGCGACGAAGTCGCACTCGCCCTTGCGCGCCACGCCGTCGACGATCTCGCGCGACAGCTCCTCGATGTGGTTCGACAGATTTCCGATGATCCGGCGCGTGAAGCCCTGATTCACAAGCTTGCGAAGCTTGGTGTGCCGCGGGGCGTCCTGGTTGATCATCCAGAGGCGCATCTGCTCGAGACTGTCTTCGGACAGGTCGATGATCATCGAGGTCTGGCGCTCGGATGAGAAGCGCTTCTGATCCAGCGACACCTCGATCACGTCGGCGTGGCGGCTGATCACCCAATAGCCGGCCTGGTGCGGCTGGGACAGGTGCTCGCTGCTCGGCCGCCCCTCCTGCCAGTGCACGGGCTCGTGCTCGCGCAGCCAGCGGAAGTACTCGTGGGGCATGCTGCGCTCGTAGGTGGCCGGATCGAAGAGATCCACGGGCTTCATTGCATCCTCCAGGGCGGGCGGATCGTGGCGAGAATACCACGACGATGGCGCGTGATGTGAATCGGCCTGGCTGCGACGGCTCAGCGCCCGGCGCTCTCCGCCTTGATGCGAGCCCAGCGGAACGGTGAGAGCATCTGCGCCCACCAGGTCATGGGGAAGGCATCGAGGTTGGCGATGCCGATGTCGGCCGGCGGCTTGCGCTGCGCGGGGAGAAAACGCGTGCCGAACACGATGTCCCACACGATCAGGGTCTGCCCGTAGTTCGTGTTCGACTCCCGCACGAGCCGGGAGTGATGCCAGCGGTGCAGCTCGGTCATGCTGAAGATCCAGTTTAGGGGCCCGCAGCGGATCTTCATGTTGGCGTGCTGGAAGATGCCGTGAATCGTGACCACCAGCAGCCAGAGTGCCAGCACCCGCTCGTCCGCGCCGAGCGCCACCAGCGGAATCACGACGCCCAGGTTGTTCAGTGCGATGTCCACCACGTGAAAGCGGGCGGCGTTGAGCCAGTAGAGCCGCGGCGCGCTGTGGTGGGTGGCGTGGAAGCGCCAGAGCACGTCGGTCTCGTGCTGGAGTCGATGGACCCAGTACTGGTAGAACTCGACGATCACGAGAGCCAGCCCGAGCTGCGCCGCCAGGTACCAGTTGCTCGGCCAGAGCGGGGAGCCAAGCCGCGATGAGAGCCAGCCGCCCAGGGCGATCGCCACCAGCCCGGTCACGGGCGCCATGAGCTGGCCGATGGCGAGGATCGAGGCCGCCCAGGCCGCGTCGGTCGGCACATCGCCGTGGTTGCGGTTCCAGTCAACGACGTGGGGATAGATCCTCTCCCCTGCGATCACGACCACGTAGCCGAAAACGAGCGGAACGACGAATGCCAGCAGCGGATTCGTGCCCGCATTCAGCAGGGCGATGGCGAGGCCGATCGACCCGAACATCGTCAGGGGGAAGGCCGTCCAGGCAAAGAGGTCTTCGCCCGCGCGCCGCGTCCGAGATCCGAGCGCCACATCGGCTGTCGTCAACGCGTTCGCCTCCAGCCCCGGTCGTTCCCCGCTTCGCCCGGTCAGGGTAGCGGAACCCATCCGGGGCGTTCGAGGAGCCGCCTGTTCAGGGCTAGCATCCCCCGCGGCTGCTTCAAGTCAACGGAGAACCAAGCCATGGCACAGACTTCGCGACAGATCCGCTCGACGGTGACGGCAGACGGCCTGCTCGAGCTCTCGCTCGCCACGACCGAGGTTCCGGCCCCGGCGCCGGATGAGGTGGTCGTGCGGATCGAGGCTTCTCCCATCAATCCCTCGGACCTGGGCCTTCTCTTCGGGCCCGCCGACATGACCCAGGCCAAGACGTCCGGCAGCGCAGACGACCCGGTCGTGAAGGCGCCCATCCCCGAGAACCTGATGCGCGGCCTCTCCGCTCGGCTCGACCAGTCGCTGCCCGTCGGCAACGAGGGCGCGGGGGTCGTGGTCGCCGCCGGGGATTCCGAGGCAGCCCAGGCGCTCCAGGGCAGGACCGTGGGGGTCATTGGCGGGGCGATGTACTCCCAGTATCGCGCGATCAAGGCCGCGCAGTGTCTGCCGCTCTCGAAAGGCACGACGCCGGCCGAAGGTGCCTCGTGCTTCGTCAATCCCCTGACCGCGCTGGGCATGGTGGAGACCATGCGCGCCGAGGGGCACAGTGCGCTGGTACATACCGCGGCGGCCTCCAACCTCGGTCAGATGCTGAACCGGCTGTGCATGCAGGACGGCATCGACCTCGTGAACGTCGTGCGCAGGCCGGAGCACGAAGCGTTGATCCGCGCGAACGGCGGCAAGCACGTGGTCAACTCGAGTGCGCCCAGCTTCATGGAAGACCTGATCGCCGCGGTCACGGTGACTGGCGCCACGCTGGCCTTCGACGCCACGGGCGGCGGCAGGCTCGCGAGCCAGATCCTGACCGCGATGGAGGCGGGTCTCAACGCCAACGCCGCGGAGTACAGCCGCTACGGATCGTCGACCCACAAGCAGGTCTACATCTACGGCGGGCTCGATCGCTCGCCCACCGAGCTGACCCGGAACTTCGGCATGGCCTGGGGCATCGGAGGCTGGCTCCTCACCCCCTTCCTGCAGAAGGTCGGCTTCGAGGCGGGGCAGAAGCTCCGAGAGCGCGTGGCGGCTGAGATCACCACCACCTTCGCCAGCCACTACACGCAGGAGATCTCGCTGACCGAGATGCTGCAGCTCGATGTGATGGCGGCCTACGGCAAACAGGCGACTGGGGAGAAGTACCTTGTGAATCCGCAGATGCCGCCGGGGCGCTGAGCGCGTGTCTTCCCTCTCGCATCCATTAGAATCGAGCCATGCGCATCACGATGGTGAAGAAGCGCCTCGCCAGCGGTGAGTCGTGTGAGAAGTGCGCCCAGGCCGAAGAGATGCTGCGGCGGCGCTCCCTCTGGGACCGCATCGACGAGGTGCTCTGGGCGGTCGAGGGCGACGCCAGCTCGCCCGGCGCTCGCGTGGCTGCCAAGCACGGTGTCGAGCTAGCTCCCTTCTTCGTCGTTCAAGACGAGAGTGGCGAGGAGACCGTGCTCACCAGCGCGCTGCGGCTGGCCAAGCAACTGGCAAGCTCGGCTGCCCCTCCGGCTTCGGTGTCGGTGCCTGCCGTGGATCTCGCCACCGCGGTGCGCAACCTCGAAGGCGCGGAGCCCAGCGAGATCCTCCGCCTCGGGCTAGAGCACTACGGCGAGCGTTGTGCCATCGCGTTCTCGGGCGCCGAAGAGGTGGTGCTGATCGACATGGCGAGCCGGCTGGGCCTACCCTTCTCCGTCTTCAGCCTCGACACGGGGCGCCTGCACGACGAGACCTACGAGTACCTGGACGAGGTACGTCGCCGTTACGGCCGGGAGATCGAGGTCGTGCTGCCCGATGCGGCCGAGGTCAGGGCATTGGTACAGAGCAAGGGCACCAACTCCTTCCTGCGCGACGGGCACTGGGAGTGCTGCGGGATCCGACGGCTCCGCCCCTTGCGTCGCGTGCTGGGCCGCTTCGACGCCTGGGTCACCGGAAAGCACCGCGGCAGCCACTCGCCTGTCGAGCTGCCGGTGGTGGAGGCGGATCCGATCTTTCGGGGAGCTGGGGAGGATCTCCTACGCCTCAACCCGCTGGCGGGCTGGACACGTGTCGACGTGTTGGACTACGCGCGTCGCCACGCCGTTCCCACCCATCCACTGCTGGACAAGGGCTTCGCCCGCATCGGCTGCGCACCCTGCACCCGGCCCCGCAGCGAGACGCCCGGCGAGCCCGACCGCTGGTGGTGGGAGCAGGACGCGTCCGCGCCGGCAGAGGCGGACCCGGGCAGCGGGATCTGACGCCCGCTCAGCGGATCGCGTTCTGACGGCCGTCCAGCGGACCGCGTTCTGAGCTCAGCGCGTCGCGGACTGGAGAGTCTGCTTTGCGAGCTCCGAGCGCCGGTTGTAGCGCCAGGCCCCTTCCGTGTGGCCGGCGACTGCCGGGCGGCTCTCGCCGAAGGTCACGGTTTCGAGTCGCGATGCGTGCACGCCCAGGTCCACCAGGTAGCTCTTCACGGCCTGCGCCCGGCGCTGGCCCAGGGCCAGGTTGTACTCGTCGCTGCCGCGCTCATCGCAGTGCCCCTGGATGCTGACGATGCCCCAATCGGGGTGCTGCTGGATGGCCTCGGCGCGGGTCTCGAGTGAGGCGCGCGCGTCTCGGCGTAGCACGGCTTTGTCCATGTCGAAGTAGACCGGGTCGAGCGACGGTGCTGAGGCCGGCTGGATCGCCACTGCCTGGGGCGTTGCCTGCTCGTCCGGCGCCGTCTCGGTCACGGTCGCAGTCGAGGCGCAGCCCATGGCGCCGATGGCGATCAGGCTGAGAAGTTGCACGCTGCGGATGGTCCGTCTCATGGGAGTCCTCCTGTGCGGTCGGGCCTCCCCGCCGCCGTTGGGGAACCCTTCGGCCTCGAGATCCGGCCGCTTCGTGTCGCGAATCACCACGAAGCGTGAGATCCGCTGGCAGCTGGTGGCCTGCCTCCGCTTCGGCGCTTTTGCTGCGACCTCACACGGGCAGCCGACAGAGTTGCGTGTTGGTTGCATCCGCATGGGTCACCCATGTGGTCCGCGGTCACTAAAGCGGCGCGCGGGTAGGCCGAACTAGGAAGACGGAGGGCAATAAGCCGTGGATATCCCCCCCGTGGAGACAGATCCGTCTCGAATCCGTCTCGTGGTATCGGCGACAGGCGCGCGCAAGCCGCAGCCCTGTCACGCCGCAAGCTGCGCAACCGTGCTGCTGCTCGCCCTGCTGCTGCTGGGCTCGAGCGGCGCGCACGCCGCGCCCAAGGAGCAGGAGGCCCAGGCCGACTCCAAGGAACAGATGCGGAGCCTGGACGAGCAGGTCCAGGAGATCAAATCGGAAGTTCTGGGAATCTCCGCAGAGCTGGGTCGCCTGGAAGAGAAGCTGCTGTATCCATCGAACACACAGGTGGCGCTCTTCGTGTCGCTTCCCGAGGGCGATAGCTCACGGCTCGACTCGGTGCGTATCCAGATCGACGGCCAGCTCGTCGCGCATCACATCTACAGCTTCAAGGAGCTGGAGGCCCTGCAGAAGGGCGGCGTGCAGAGGATCTACACCGGCAACGTCACCACGGGCGCCCATCAGTTGGAGGTGACGGTCGCGGGGAAGCTGGCGAGCGGCAACGACTTCGCCGGGATCCAGAGCTTCGGCTTCGAGAAGCAAGTCGAGCCCAAGCTGATCGGGCTCGAGTTGGCCGGGCAAGCCTCTGGTGACGCGAGCATCCAGCTCGGGGGCCTGTAGCCGTGATCCGGAGTCTGGCCAAACACGCCGCGCTGGTCGCGGTGGCCGTGATGCCGGCTCTACCCGCGGGCTCAGCGTTGAGCCCGGAGCTCAAGGACCTTCATTTCGGCGAGGCGCTCTACCACGCGCATCAGGAACGCTACTTCGAAGCGCTGGAACGCCTGGACGCCGAGATCGGCCAGCACTACGGAGTCGATGAACCCGAGCTCGACTCGCTCCAATACCACATCGATCACGCCGAGTTCTCGGTCGGTGACTTCGAGCTCTACTACCGGATGCACCACCGCGCGGGGCGAGCCATCAAGGCCGTCCTGGAGGGCGACGTCGCAGAGCCGGTGCGCAACGAGGCAGCCTATCGGCTGGCGCGAATCCATTTCCAGAAGGACCAGCCCTATGCGGCGCTGCGCGCCCTGGACGGCATTCGCGGCGAGGTTCCCGAGGGCATCCGCGACGACATCCGGTTCCTCCGCGCGAACGTCTACATGGCGATCGGCCAGGCCTCCGATGCCGTCGAGGTGTTGCGGAGCCTGCAGAAGTCTCAGTCGCTGACCGGATTCTCGGCGTACAACCTGGGCATCGCGTTGCTGCAGGACGGCAAGCCGAAGGACGCCATCCAGCAGCTGGACAAGGCGGGGCGGGTGGGCGCCCGCGATCAGGCCAGCCTCGCGATCCGTGACAAATCGAATCTCGTGCTGGGAACCTTGCTGTTCGAAGCGGAGAAGTTCGGGACGGCCCAGAGCTCCCTCGATCGCGTGCGGCTCGGGGGCCCCTTCTCCAACCAGGCGCTGCTGCGCGCGGGCTGGGCGGATGCCTCGGCAGAGAAATTCGAGAGGGCGTTGGTTCCCTGGAACATCCTTGCAGAGCGCGACGCCACGGACGCCGCCGTGCAGGAAGCGATGCTGGCGCTGCCCTATGCCTACAGCAAGCTGAACGTGCACGGCCGCGCGGCTCTCCTCTACGGCCGAGCCGTGGAGACCTTCGGCAGCGAGCTCGGGAAGGTGGATGCCTCCATCGAGAGCATCCGTGAGGGCGAGTTCCTGGAAGCGCTGGTGCGCCAGGAGATCCGCCAGGACAAGGACTGGGTGATCCGCCTGCGCAGCCTGCCCGAAGCACCCGAGACCTTCTACCTGATGGCCCTGATGGCCTCCCACGACTTCCAGACGGCGCTGCAGAACTACCTGGACCTGGAGGATCTGCGCAAGAAGCTGGTGGGGTGGCAGCGAAGCCTCGATTCCTTCGACGATCTGATCCGCGTGCGGCGGCAGTACTACGAGCCGCTGCTGCCCGAGATCGACCGCCGCTTTCGCAAGCTCGATGCGCGCATGCGCCTGCGTCTCGAGCAGCGCAGGCACCTGGGCCAGCGCCTTGCACAGCTGCTGGTTGCACCGCGTCCGGACCTCCTGGCGACTTCACACGAGCAGGCTTTCGCCGCTCAGATCGCGGCGCTCGAGGCCACTCTCGCAGACACGCAGGGTCCCGAGGCGGAGGCCCTCGGGCTGAGGCTGAAGCGGCTGCGCGGCGTGCTGATCTGGAGTCTCGAGACGCGCTACCACGAGCGGCTGACCGAGACCCACGAACACCTTCGCGAGCTCAACGCAGACGTCGAGCTGCTGAACGCGCAGTACGACGGCTTCGTGCGCACGCGCCAGGCGGCGATGCACGGCTACGTCGGGTACGAGGTACCGATCAAGGGGCTGCGCGTGCGCGTGGCCACCGCCCTCGAGCGGCTCACCGGCTTGATGGATCGGCAGGGCGAGACGCTCGAGACCGTCGCCATCCAGCAACTGCAGGTGCGGAGGCAGCGCCTCGAGATCTACCAGAACCAGGCCCGCTTCGCCTTTGCAGACAGCTACGACCGCGCCGCCAAGGCGCAGGGCCGGTGATCGGATGCGACGCGCAAGCTCCGCATCGTTCGCTGCCCTGGGTGCATGGCTCGTCGCGCCGTTGCTCCTGGGCGCCTGTACCGCTAATCCCGACCGCCAGACTCTCGCGAGGCTGCACCGCGTGGAGCCCGACGTGACGGAGGTGCAGATCGACAACGGCCTGGACCAGGCCATGCTGGCCTACCGGAAGTATCTCGAAGAGGCGCCCGAATCCGCCAAGACTCCTGAAGCCATGCGGCGCCTGGCGGACCTGAAGCTGGAGAAGGAGTACGGGATCCTCGGCGACGGGGACCTCGGCGAGCTTCCGGCTCCGCAGAAGGCGGCCCGTGCTGCGGACACGCCTGCTCATGGGCCGGGCGCGCGGGCGGCGGAGGCGGAGGCCTCCGAGTCGGACCGGGAATTCGAGCGGCGGGCCAGTGCCGCCGACGCGATCGCCGCATCGGAGGACCAGGCGCTCGAGCTGCCCAGCGGCGAGGCCGCTGCATCGTCGGGGCCGCTCGAGGCCATCGAGCTCTACGACCAGATCCTGGCTACGTATCCGGACTATCCCCACAACGATCGGGTTCTCTATCAGAAGGCACGCGCCTACGACGAGCTGGGCCGCAGCGACGACGCCATCGCCGTGATGGAGCGCTTGACCGCCGAGTACCCCTACTCGAGATTCATCGACGAGGTGCAATTTCGCCGGGGAGAGTACTTCTTCGTGCGGCGGAAGTTCTTCGACGCCGAGAAGGCCTATGGGGCCGTCACCGCAATGGGTCCCCGCTCCGAGTACTACGAGCTCGCCCTCTACAAGCTCGGCTGGGCGCTCTACAAGCAGGAGTTGCACGACGAGGCCTTGGAGCAGTACGTCGCCCTGCTCGATTACAAGGTCTCCACTGGCTACGACTTCGAACAGACCGAGAACGAAGCCGAGCAGAAGCGCGTCGAGGATACCTATCGCGTCATCAGCCTGAGCTTCTCGAGCCTCGGTGGCCCGGAGGCGGTGGAGGCCTACTTCGTCGCGAAGGGGCCGCGCAGCTACGAGGACCGCATCTACAGCCAGCTCGGCGACTTCTACCTGGAGAAGCGTCGCTACAGCGATGCCGCCTTGTCCTACAAGACCTTCGTTGGCCTCTACCCGCTGCACCGCGCATCCCCGCATTTCAGCATGCGCGTGGTCGAGATCTACGAAACCGGTGGCTTTCCGAAGCTGGTGGTGGAGTCCAAGAAGCAGTTCGCGGCCACCTACGGCCTCGAGTCCCCGTATTGGCAGCACTTCGACGTCAGCGATTCGCCAGAGGTGCTCAGCTACCTGAAGAGCAACCTGGAGGATCTGGCGAACCACTACCACGCGCTCTACCAGGACCCGGAGCGACAGGACGACAAGTCCGTCAACTTCCACGAGGCTTCGCAGTGGTATCGCGCCTTCCTGGCTTCCTTCCCCACGGACGAGCAGTCCCCGGCGATCCACCACCAGCTCGCCGATCTCCTGCTCGAGCACGAGGATTTCGGCGAAGCCGCGCGCGAGTACGAGCGGATCGCCTACGGCTATCCGGAGCACGAACAGGCAGCAGCGGCCGGGTACGCGGCGATCTACGCGCATCGCGAGCACGAGAAAGTGGCGGAAGATGCGGAGCAGGTTGAAGTGAAGCGCGCGGCGGTCGCCAGCACCCTGCGCTTCGTGGACACCTTCCCGAAACACGAGAACGCGGCAGCGGTTCTAGGCGCCGCCGTCGATGACCTCTACGAGATGAAGGACTTCGAGGCCGCGATTCTCACCGGCCAGCGGCTCATCGAGGAGTATCCGAAGGCGGAGCTGGCGATTCGGCGTGGCGCCTGGGCAGTGGTGGCCCACGCCTCCTTCGACATGGCTGACTACGAGCACGCCGAGCTGGCCTACACGCGTGTGCTGGAGATGACGCCAGCCGACGACGAGTCTCAGCAGGACGTCGTCGACAACCTGGCCGCCGCGATCTACAAGCAGGGGGAGCAGGCCAACCTGGCGGCGGACTACCGGGTTGCGGCCGATCACTTCCTGCGGATCACGCAGGCAGCCCCTACCTCGGATATCCGGCCGGCGGCAGAGTACGATGCCGGCGCCGCGCTGATTGCGCTCGAGGAGTGGAGCGAGGCGGCTAGCGTGCTGGAAGCCTTCCGGGAGTCCCATCCCGAGCACGAGCTCCAGGCTGAGGCGACCAAGCAGATCGCCCACGTGTACCGGGAGGATGGAGACCTCGCCCGCGCGGCCGAGGAGCACGAGAGGATCGCCGCAGAGGCAGAAGACACCGAGCTGCGCCGCGAAGCGCTGCTGGTGGCCGGAGAGCTGTACGAGGAGTCGGGATCGTCCGACCGCGCCCTCGGCGTGTATCGCCGCTACGTGGGCGAGTTCTCCAGGCCCCTCGAGGTGGCTGTGGAGACCCGCTTCAAGATCGCGGAGCTGTACCAGGCCCAAGGCGATCTACAGAACCGCCGCGAGGAGCTCGAGCGGATCGTGGAGATCGATCGGGTGGCGGGAGAGGAGCGCACTCCGCGCGTTCGCTATCTCGCGGCCCGCTCGGCCCTGGTGCTGACGGAAGGAGCGTACGAGCGCTTCGCGGAGGTGCGCCTGGTCCAGCCCTTCCAGAAGCATCTCAAGCAGAAGCAGCGGCGCATGAACGAGGCGCTCGAGGCCTTCGGGAAGCTGGTGGACTACGAGGTCGGGGAGGTCACCGCGGCCGCAACTTATTACATGGCGGAGGTTTACTCCGACTTCAGCCGATCGCTGATGGAGTCGGAGCGACCGACGGACCTCGACGCCGCCGCGCTCCAGGATTACGAAATGGTACTCGAGGAGGAGGCCTACCCCTTCGAGGAGAAGGCCATCGTGGTTCACGAGAAGAACCTCGAGCTGATGGCCGCTGGCATCTTCAACCCCTGGATCCAGCGCAGCCTGGACGAGCTCGCCGATCTGATGCCCGGCCGCTACGCGAAATTCGAAACCAGCCCTGGTTTCCTGGCTTCGATCGACCGATACGCATACCGGACACCGGACGCTGTCGGCGCCGGGGCGGAAGCGACGGAGATGGGCGAAGAGGCCGGATCCGACCAGCCCGCTCCGGAGCCGGATGCCGGCTCCGAGGGGGACCCGGTTCCCGCGGAGCCCACAGACGAAGCCGTGGGGGCGGCGTGAGGATGCGTAGGCTCGATGGCTTCTTGATCCGGACTCGATCCTGCCGGGCTGCAGTGGCCGTGGCCGCCGCCTGGAGTGTCTGCGCCTGCGCCACTTCAGGGCCTGAGCGTCCCGAGCAGACCGAGCTGCGAGACGAGACCGGCTTCACCATCACCGAGGAAGTTCGAGCCAGCGGCGCGTCGCGCCGCGATTTCGAGAGGGCCCTGAAGCTGCTCGATCAGGAGCAGTACGAGGACGGCATCGCCCTGCTCGTGGAGGTGACCGAGTCCGCCCCCCAGGTGACCGCGGCGCACATCGACCTCGGCATCGCCTATGGACGCGTGGACAAGCTGGAGCAGGCCGAAGCGAGCCTCGAGCGCGCTCTCGAGCTCAACCCGCGCCATCCCGTCGCGCACAACGAGCTGGGAATCGTCTACCGGAGGACCGGCCGATTCGGAGAGGCTCGCGCGAGCTACGAAATGGCACTGGAGCTGTGGCCCGAGTTCCACTTCGCCCGGAAGAATCTCGCGATCCTTTGCGACGTCTACCTCGCGGATTCGAGCTGCGCGATGAAGCACTACGAGCTCTACACGCAGGCTGTCCCGGGCGACGAGACAGCTGCCATGTGGATCGCCGACCTTCGCAACCGGGCGACGGAGTAGGAGGGCGCATGTTCCGCAGATTCATCTGTTGCATGAGCCTGCTGCTCGCCGCCTCTGGCGCGTCGGCCGAAGAGCCGGCCGATGACGGCGACAAGTTGCTTTCGGGTATGTCGATCGTGGGCAACGACGAGGCGCCGAAGTCCCTCGTCATCGTGCCCTGGAAGAGCTCGGAGCTCGGTTCCACGCTCGACGTGGCAAGGGGGCTCGACGATGGGCGCCAGCCCGTCGATCGGGACGTGTTCATGAGAAAGCTGGACTACTACGAAATCAGGGTGGGGTCAGGAGCAGTGCCTGGCGCCCAAACGCAGTAGCCCGAGGAGGCACTGGATCCGTCATGTGCAGGAGGAATGAAGCATGGACTTCATCTATTCGATCATAGGGTTCTTCGTGACGGGGGGCCCGTTCATGTATCCGATCTTGATCGTGTTCGCCGTTGGCGCCGCGATCGCGGTCGAGCGCTACGTCACGCTGAGCCTGATAACGACCAGGAATCAGAGTATCTGGAGCAAGGTGCAGCCCTTCCTCATGAAGGGGGATTTCGAGAAGGCCCGCGAGATGACGAGCAAGGACCAGTCGGCCATCTCGCAGCTCCTGAGTATGGGCCTGGCTCGGCAGGGTGCCGTGCGCCGTCGCGAAGATATCGAGATCGCGATGGAAGAGAGCATGATGGAGATCATCCCTCAGCTCGAAAAGCGCACACCCTACGTTGCGCTGGCATCCAGCATCGCGACGCTGCTGGGCCTGTTGGGCACGATCATGGGCCTCATCCAGGCCTTCACCGCGGTGGCCAACGCGAATCCGGCTGAGAAGGCGGATCTCCTGTCGGCCAGCATCTCGGTCGCGATGAACACGACTGCGTTCGGGCTGATGGTGGCCATCCCGCTGCTGATCACGAACACCGTGTTGACCTCGAAGACCGGTGAGATCGTGGACAGCCTGGAAATGGCATCCGTGAAGGCCCTCAACGTGATCTCGTCGAACGCGAGACGACAGGTCGAGGCCTAGGGCCGATGCGCAGGCAACACCACTACAGGCGACGCACGGGCGATCCGGCGGACCTGGACATGACCACCTTCCTGAACCTGATGGTGGTGTTGGTGCCGTTCCTGCTGATCACGGCGGTCTTTTCCCGGATCACGATCGTGGAGCTCTCTCTCCCGAGTTCGGCGGGTGGGCCCACCGTCCCCAATGAGCCGAGCTTCCGGGTGGAGGTCATCGTTCGCGACCAGGGTCTCGAGATCTCCAACGGGACGCTGGTGATCGCCACCATCCCGAAGCTGGAGGGCGAGTACGACCTCGACCGGCTGGGGCAGTACGTCATGTCGCTCAAGCGCGACCACCCGGACGAGGAAGACGCTTCGGTGCTGCTCGAACCGGAGATCGAGTACGACCACCTGATCCAGGTCATGGATGTCGTGAGGAGTGCGAAGCGTCCCGGGGAGGGCACCGAGGAAACGATGCGGGTGGCCCTGTTTCCGGACATCGCGATTGGAGACGCGCCGTGAAGAGCTCTCGTCGAATCAGGCGCATGTCCCGGAACCGCGCCGGGGTGACCAAGATGAACCTCACGTCCCTGATGGACGTGTTCACCATTCTGGTCTTCTTCCTGCTCGTGAACTCGGCCACGACCGAGGTGTTGCAGACCCCGAAGCAGATCACGCTGCCCGCGTCCGTGGTGGAGGAGAAGCCGCGGGAAACCGTGGTGATCTTCATCAGCGCGAGCGAGGTCACCGTTCAGGGCGAGTCGGTCGTACGGGTGGCCGACATCCTCGCTACGCCGGGCCAGGACATCGCGGAGATCGGTCAGAGGCTGGCCGAGGTCAGCGCGAACATCATCGGACTCAAGACCAAGGTCGTCGCCGAAAGCCAGGAGGTGACGATTCTCGCCGACCGGACGGTCCCCTTCAGCGTCATCAAGAAGGTGATGTCGACGTGCACCAGCCAGGGCTTCGGGCGCATCTCCCTCGCAGTCCTGCAGAAGTCCACGAAGACCTCCGAGACCTAAGGTGATCTCGTGAGTGCCATGGTTTTGCAGAACGAAGAGTCGCTCCGCGCGGAGCTCCGACAAGCCCGCGAGAGGGTGGAGTCCCTCGTCCAGGACCTGCACGCCGTGGACGGCGAGCTCGAGGCGCTGTCGGCCGAAGGGGAGCGCTATCGCCTGGTGAGTGACGCCTGCGCTGCGCTGGAAGGCCTGCGCGAGCTGGGCGCGGCCGAGCTGTTCTGGGGTGAGGGAGGCGGCGACGGTACCGAGCAGCTGAGCCATGCGCGCAGCCGCGTGGGTGCCTTCGACAAGCGCCTGGGCGAGATCGAGGGCCGCAGGCAGGAGGCCCTCGAGCAGATCGAACTGCACGAGGAGAGCGCCGAGTTCATCGCCGGGGACGTGCTCAACGCACAGTGGGAGGAGCAGCAGCGCAAGCTCGAGTGGATCGTGGAGCGCGAGGTCGCTCCGCTTCCCGGCCGGCCCGCCGTCATGCCCTGGGCGCGGGGGGGCGAGGACGACCAGCGTCTCCGGAAGTCGCTGCTGGCGTCTCTGCTCCTCAGCATCCTGCTCGGCCTGCTGCTGCCCATGATCGAGCTGCCGCTGCCCGAGCCCTGGGAGGCCGCAGAGGTGCCGGAGCGGCTGGCGCGTCTCATCCGGGAGGAGCGCCCGCTGCCGCCGCCGCCGCCACAGGTGCCCCAGGAGACCAAGCCAACGTCAGAAGAGACGAAGCCCACCGAGGAATCCAAGAGCGATCCGGCTCCGAAGAAGCCGAAGCCGGACGCCCGCTCGAAGGGGATCCTGGCCTTCCGCGAGCAGTTCTCCGACCTGGCCGCCAACGCGCCGGATGCGCGGCTCGGAGCCAAGGCGCGCATTTCCAGCGCGGGTGAAGCCGGGGCCTCTCGGCCGGAGCGCTCGATGGTCACGACGCAGGGGCCCTCTTCCAGCGGTGGGATCAACCTCGCGGCCCTGAGTCGCAACGTCGGCAGTGGCGGCGGTGAGGGAATCGAGCGCGTCCAGGTCGTGCAGGCATCGAGCTCGATCGGCGGCCTGGGTGACTCCAACCGTCCGCTGAGCGACGGCCCCGGCCCGTCGCGGAGCGACGAGGAGATCCAGATCGTATTCGACCGCCACAAGTCGGCCTTGTACCGGCTCTACAACCGCGAGCTGCGCAGGAACCCGACCCTCCAGGGCCAGATGGTCCTGCGCCTCACGATCGAGCCGGACGGCACGGTGTCGTTGTGCGAGCTGCAGTCCTCGGACATGAAGGCGCCGAACCTGGCCGGGCAAGTGGTGGGGCGTGTGAAGACTTTCGATTTCGGGGCCAAGGAGGGAATTCCTCCGGTCACGATTGTCTATCCGATCGATTTCCTGCCCGCAGCCTGAACTTGCAGGTTTCGGGGGAGGAGCGCGGGCAGAGTCCGACATCGACAAGAGCGGGAGCCAGAGAGGAAACGAGGATCAGGTCTTTCGCTTGACATGGAGAGCCTTCAGGGGCTCCACGCGATTCAGAAAAAGGCAAAACCACCGAAAGGTGGCGACGCAAAGTCACCGGTCTAACGGGCTCCGGCCCCACGACAGCGGGACCGCCGGAATCCGATCCGACCTTCGGTTCCGCGGCTCGCACTGACTCAAGCGATCGCCCCACGGTGGGACGAGGGGCGAGTAGTTGATCCGACCGGATCAAACTAGTGTGAGCAGAGGCGGTAGCGGGATGGCAATCCTGCTGCTCACCTTCGTGCTGTTGCTGGGCTCGGCCTCCTCGGCGCAGGCGCAGGCCTGCTCCGATTTCGGTGGCGTGCTCGACGGCTTCGCCGGCGACATCCCCCCTGCCCAGCTCCAGATCGACCAGAACTGCACGATCAGGAACTATCCAGCGTCGAACGCGCTGCGCACCAACTTCAGCTTCTTCACACAGCCCGGCCAGAACCCCGCCAGATGGCTCGTCGTCTTCGACAACGTCGTGCACACCGGCCAGATGTCGTGCAACGCCGTTCTCGAGCACAAGATCTGGTTCACCAACGGCTCGTCGACCTCGATCCAGGAGGGCTGTCAGAACCTGCTGATTCCCGTAGAGAAGATCGACAAGCAGAATCCCGCCGGACAGAGCACGGCCACCATCGGCGTCCCATTCACCTACACGCTCACGATGCCGGTCTTGTTCGACGCGGCCACGGGCACCGTCATCAACACCAGTGGCTCGCTCAACGATCTACACAGCGTCACGGTCATCGACGATCTCAACGCGACTGGCGCGGATCTCACCTATGTGAGCCACGTTGCCTACTGGCAGGGCAGTGGCGCTCCCGTGCCGCACACCTTCTCCAACGTGGGCGGCGTGCTCACCTTCGACAACTTTCCGATCATCCCTGCCGGCGAGCAGATCGAGCTCGAGATTACGGTCGTACTCGCTGACTCGCCGGTGAACGTGCGCGGGGCGCAGTTCATCAACACCGCCAAGTGGGACTTCGGCAGGCTCATCGATGGGGTGTTCTACGAGCCCCTTCCCGGCGAGTGGGGGGTCACCCCGCCCATGACGATCGCCGTGCCCGAGCTGATGGTTTCGAAGACTGGTCCGACGACCCTGGGCAGAACGCTCAACCTGGGAGAGTGGGGGCAGTTCGCCCTCGACATCCAGAACGCCGGGCTTAGCGATGCCTGGAACGTCACGATTCTCGACCTGTTCCCCGACGGCCCGACGGGCGGCATGTGCGACCTGACCCCGGAGTTGCTGAGTGCCCAGGTCTTCGCGGCGGACGGCGTCACCGCGGTCCCGGGCAAGGGCCCGCTGATCCCCGGCACCGACTTCTCGGTCGCCTACAACGGTACGCCGACCTGTGAGCTGACTCTGACGATCCTGACGGCTGTGGGCGTGATCGGCCCGAGTGAGCGTTTGATCATTACGTATCGCACCCAGCTCGACGCCGACAGCCAAGAAGGCGCGACGCTGACCAATGTCGCCGGGGTGACCGAATGGTTCAACGCCGACAGCAGCAATCCCAACGTCCAAACCTACGCTCGCACGCTGACCGACGGGACTGTCGGCGTGCTCGATCACGAGGACGCGCACACTGTCACCGCGGCGCTGTCCGGCTATGTCTTCGAGAAGAGCGTCGAGAATCTCACCAGCGGCGTGAGCCCGGCCTCCACGGCCGCGCCGGGTGACGCGCTGCGCTACACGCTGCGCCTCCAGGCCACCGACATCGCGCTCAACAACGTCACCGTCCAGGACGATCTGGGCACTCTCAACGCCTCGGCGGTCTTCGTGCCGGGCACACTTACGCTCGTTGCCGGAAGCATCCCGGCTGGTGCCGACACCAGCAACACCAACCCGAACGGCGGGACCAACGGGGCCGGCATCCTCGACATCCGCAACTTGAGTGTTCCCGTCAACAGCGAGATTTCGCTCCAGTTCGACATCGTGCTGGACCCGGCCGTCATCGATGGCACGGTCGTCGCCAACCAGGCGGAGCTCATCGGCAACGTCAAGTTGGCGGATAGTGACGACCCCAACATCAACGGTCAGGCGGACCCCAACGTAGTGGGTGACGAGGACCCGACCGAGATCGTGGTGGCGATCGCCCCAGTGGGCCCGCTGCTGAAAGAAAACACCCAGGCGACGGCGTCGGTGGGCGAGACCTTCCGCTACCGGATCACCGTTCCGGAAACGCCGTATCCGTTCCCGATCTACGACGTCCAGATCACGGACGACCTGACCGCCTCGGCCGCCGATCTCCGCTTCCTCAACGTCAGCAGGATCTCCGGAAGCGGAGCCTGGACGCCGGTCAACACGGGCACGGCTACGGACCTGGTGATCGAAGATCCGGCAGTCGGCATCGACATCCCGGCGGGGGAGCAGATCGTCATCGAGATCGAGGTCGTGCTCGAGGACACCCCGACCAACGTGAACGGCCTCACGTTCACGAACACGGCCAGCTTCCTCGTCCATCACCTCGATGGCGACGTCGCCAGTCAGCGCCCCGGGGATCCCGGTACGACTCCGCCGATGACCATCGTCGAGCCCGAGCTGACGCTCGAGAAGAGCGGCCCTGCCACGATGACGGTCGGTGCGCCGGATGCCTTCAGCCTCGACGCACACAACACGGGCGGGTCGACCGCCTGGAACGTGACGCTCACCGATCGGCTGCCGGACGACGCGACGGGCGGAACCTGCGACACGGCGCCCGCGCAGATCGTGGCCCAGGTCTTCCAGGCAGACGGGACGACGCCGGTGTCGCCCCCGCTGGCCCAGGGTACGGACTTCGACGTCTCCTGGAGCGGTGCTCCGAGCTGTGAGCTCGTCTTGAGCATGCTGTCGGCTGCGGCTGCTCTCGGGCCCGATCAGCGCCTGCTCGTGAGCTACGAGGCGACCCTCGACGCGGATAGCCAGGACGGCACCACGTTGACGAACGTCGCGGGTGCGACCGAGTGGTTCAGCACCGACGGCTCGAATCCGGCGACTGCGGGAGATCGGCGCAGCTATGCCCGAAGCCTGACCGACGGCACGGTCGGAGTGCTGGACCACGAAGATGCCCACAGCTTCCTGGTTGCGCTGCCTTCGTATCTGTTCGAGAAGACGGTGGTCAACCTGACCAGCGGCGCGAACCCCGCCGTCACGGCGGAGCCCGGTGATCGGCTCCGCTACACGCTGCGCGTCGAGAATCTGACCGACCGTTCGCTGGGCGACTTCGAGCTCTTCGACGAGCTCGATGCATTGAACGATCCGGCGGTTTTCGAGCCGGGAACCCTCCAGATCGTCACGCTGCCGGCCGGGGCCGACAGCAGCAACACCAATGCGAACGGCGGCGTCCGGGGCACTGGAGTGGTCGACATCCGGGGGCTCAGCTTCCCGGGCCTGAACGAGAGCCTGGTGGTCGAGTTCGAGATCACGCTGGCGGCGGCCATTGCGAACGGAACCCTGGCAACGAACCAGGCACAGCTGCGGATCGGCGCGGTGATGCTGGCCGACAGCGACGAGCCCAACGTGAACGGGCAGGCGGACTCGAGCGTGGCGGGGGACGAGGACCCGACCCAGGTGCGGATCGTCTCGGCGCCGCTCTTCCAGGTGCAGAAGATCTCGGCCGACCTCACGGGTGACCCGGCGGTGCTGTTGGCGGGCGAGACGCTCCGCTACACGATCACGGTCAAGAACATCGGAACGGACCATGCCGTCGATGCGCTGCTGCGCGACGACATTCCGGTGAACACGACCTACGTCGCGGGTAGCACCAGCTTGAACGGCACGCCGCTTCCCGATGGCGCCGGGGGCGTCGCGCCGCTGAGTGCCGGCGTCCAGATCTACGCGCCGGAAGATCCGACACCTGGCGCGATGCGGGCCGACGCCTCGGCCACGCCGGACAACGTGGCGACGCTCGTGTTCGACGTGGTGGTGGATGCCGGCGTGCCCGATGGTACGGTGATCTCCAACCAGGCCTTCCTGAGCGCGCTCGCCGGGGGAGTCTCGGACCAGCCTTCGGACGACCCACGGACTCCACTGGCGGACGACCCGACGCGCGACGTGGTGGGCAGCGCCCCGCTGCTCTTCGCGCCGAAGAGCGTGGTGATCGGGGTGGATGGCGGGACGCCGGGCCAGGTCGATCCGGGCGACGTGCTCCACTACACGATCACGGTCTCGAACAGCGGCAGCGTCGCAGCCACAGGGGTGATGCTGGCCGATACCGTACCTGCGAGCACCACCTATGTCGCGGACTCCGTCACACTCAACGGCCTGCCCGTGGGGCAGCCGGACGCTGGCGTATCGCCGCTGCTGGCCGGCATCCCGATCAGCTCGTCGGATCTCACCCCGCCGCTGCCAGCCGCTGGACTGGGCACGCTGAGCCCGGGCCAGAGCGCGGTCGTCGAGTTCGACCTGCTCGTGAACGCCGCCGTACCGGCGGGCACGATCATCAGCAATCAGGCCGTGGTGAACAGCGATCAGCTGCCCGCGCTGCTCACCGACGGCGACGGCAACCCCGCGACCGGACCCGAACCGACGGTGGTCGTGGTGGGCGACGCCCAGCAGCTGTCGATCACCAAGCAGGTAGCGGTGGTGGGCGGCGGCCTGGCCCTGGCGGGCGGCGAGCTCGAGTACGTCGTGCGGGTGGCGAACATCGCGAGCGTCCCAGCCTCGCGGGTGGTGCTCACGGACGATCTCGATGCGCCGGTCGCCGGCCAGCTCAGCTACGTGGCTGGTTCCGCCAGCCTGAATGGCTCCACGAACGGTGTGAGCGTCGCGGGTTCGTTGATCACGGCCGACTACTCCACTCTCAACGGGCCGCTCCAGCCGGGTGAGTCGCTGGTGCTGCGCTTCCGCGCCACGATCGATCCGGGCCTCGCCACCGGCACGAACATCACGAACACGGGTGTGGTCCGCTGGAACAACCCTGCGGAGACGGCGAGTGCCAGCGTGTCGATCGCCGTCGGCGGCATCCCGGGTGTGGGAGTCCTCAACGGCGCGGTCTGGCACGACGCCGACTTCGACCGGGCCCAGGGCGTCGGCGAGCGCGCGCTCGAAGGCTGGACGGTCGAGCTGCTGCGCAACGGTCAGCCGTCGCAATCGACACTCACCGACTCCAGCGGGAGCTACCAGCTCAGCGGGCTCTCGCCGAACGACGTGAACGGCGACCAATACGAGCTCCGCTTCCGCGCCCCCGGCGCGGGCCCGAACACGGCTGCGCTCGGCCGGTCGGACTCCGTCTTCACCAACGGGCTCCAGGCGATCACCGCCCTGCTGGTCCCGTCAGGGAGCAACCTGCTCGACCTGAACCTCCCCATCGACCCGAACGGCGTGGTCTACGACTCGCTGCAGCGCACCCCCGTGCCGGGGGCGACGCTGACGCTGCTCGCCGCGGGTGGTGGCGGACCCGTGCCCGCGTCCTGCTTCGACGATCCGGCGCAGCAGGGCCAGGTGACGTTGCGAGATGGCTACTACAAGTTCGATCTGAACTTTTCGAGCGCCAGCTGCCCCAGCGGCGGCAGCTACGTCATCGACGCGTCGCCGCCACAGAACTTCGCCAGCGGTTATTCGCAGGTGATTCCGCCGATCTCCGCTCCGGGGACTCCGCCCTTCTCGGTGCCGACCTGCCCCGGCGGCGGGGCTGACGCGATCGGGGCGACTGCGCAGCACTGCGAGGTGCAGACCTCGGAGTTCGCGCCGCCCGCGTCGGTGGCGGCCCGCAGCGCGGGCACCAACTACCACGTGCACCTGTTGCTGGACGGGAGCCTGGTGCCCGGTTCGAGTCAGCTCTTCAACAACCACATCGCCATGGACCCGGTTCTGAACGGGGTGCTGGGCATCACCAAGACGACCCCCACTCTGAGCGTGAGCCGAGGCGAGCTGGTTCCGTACGAGATCACCGTACGCAACGACCTCGCCACGCCGCTGCCGGACCTGAGCATCGCCGACCGCTACCCCGCCGGCTTCCGTTACGTGAAGGGCTCGGCGCGGGTCGACGGTGTGCCCATCGAGCCCGACACCGACAGCCGGGAGCTCACCTGGACCGATCTCGGCATCGATGCCGCCAGCAGCCGCAGCCTGATGCTGCTGCTCGCGGTGGGCGGTGGTGTGGGTGACGGCAAGTTCGTGAATCGCGCCCAGGCGGTCAGCAGCCTGACCGGCCTGGCGCTCTCGGGCGAGGCCACCGCCACGGTTCAGGTGGTGCCGGATCCCACCTTCGCCTGCACGGACGTGACCGGCAAGGTCTACGACGACGCCAACCGCAATGGCGTGCAGGACTCCGGCGAGCTGGGCCTGCCCGGTGTGCGCATGGTGACCATGCGCGGACTCGCGGCTACGACGGACGCCCACGGCCGTTACCACATCACCTGCGCCCTCGCGCCGGGTGACAAGCGCGGCAACAACTTCGTGCTCAAGCTGGACGACCGGACGCTGCCCAGCGGCTACCGCATGTCGACGCGGCCGACGCAGGTGCAGCGGGCCACGCGCGGCAAGGCGCTGCGCCTCAACTACGCCGCGTCGATCCACCGCGTGGTCTCGTTGGACATGGCCGATGCGGTGTTCGAGCCCGGCTCGACAAAGATGCGTCCGCAGTGGAAGCCCCGGATCGAGCAGCTCCTCGAGGAGCTCGAGAAGGCCCCCGCCACGCTGCGGCTCTCCTACGTAGCCGACGTCGAAGACGAGGATCTCGTCGCAGAGCGCCTGGACACGGTCAAGGACCAGATCAGCGAGGCCTGGAAGGCCCGCGGCGGAGACTACCGGCTCAGCATCGAGCCGGAGGTCTTCTGGCGGCGCGGGGCACCGGTGGAGCCCACCGCACAGCTCGGAGGTCGCAAGTGATGGCGCTGTCGAGAGCCCGTCATCTGCTGATCTCGTGGCTGTGTCTGGCCGGCCTCTCGGGCCTGACGGCCTTGCCGGCCGCGGCGCAGCAGGTCATTGAGGTCGAGCCCGGCGAGAACGTCGAGCGGCACTATCCCGGCGACGTGCCCCTGTCGCAGTGGAGCCAGGACCCCGAGCGCCTGGCCACCGAGCTGGGCGACCAGCTCGAGGAGCGGGAGGTCGTCTCCGAGCAGGCGGAGACCGTCAAGCTGAGCAAGGTGGTTCCGCCGATCCGCTTTGCCTCGGGCGTGGCGGACATTCCGCCGAGCTACATCGAGAGGCTGCGCGGGATCCTGGAGGGCATGCAGCACCTCGACAACGTGCGGCTGCACCTGGTGGGCCACGCCGACGACCAGCCTCTCTCGCAGAGCCTGGCCGGGGTCTATGGCAACAATGCCGGCCTCTCCGAGGAGCGGGCGGGCGAAGTCGCCGAGTTCCTGCAGGCCGCGCTGTCGCTCCCCCCGGAGGCGATCTCCTTCGCTTGGGCCGGCGACAGCCAGCCCATCGCGAGTAACGCCACCGAGGCGGGGCGGGCGCAGAACCGCCGCGTCGAGGTGGAGGTCTGGTACGACAAGATCGGCGAGAAGGTCGTGCTGGAAGACGTGGTGATTCCGCAGGAAGTCAAGCGGGTGAAGATCTGCCGCACCGAAACGGTGTGCAAGCTTCGCTACCGCGATGGCCACCAGCGGCGCGCACGCGTGCGCAATCTGATCGAGCCCTTCCACTACGGCGACGAGACGGTCGGCGTGCCGCCGGAGTTCGTGGGTCAGATCGAGCAGGCACTCCTCAACCTGGGAGACCGGCAGAACGTCACCGTCAAGTTCATCGGCTTCACGGACGACGTGCCGCTCGAGGGCAGGACGGAGCGCATCTACGGCACCCACCTGGCGCTCTCCAAGGCCTGGGCGCGCCGAGCCGCTCTCGGAATCCAGGACGCGCTGCAGCTCCCCACGGCGGCCATCGACAGCAACGGCCGCGGCGCGGCCCTGCCGGTGGCCTCGAACGAGACGGCCCGGGGACGCTCCCTCAATCGCCGTGTCGAGGTGGAGTTCTGGCACGACGACCCGCTCCAGGAGCTGCCCGGCGAGCCGCAGCCCTGCCCGGACGCGTCCGAAGCCGAGGTGGTGACGAAAGTCTACGATCCGCCCTGGGGGCGCATCGCTCCGCTCCAGATCGAAGACGGTGAGCCCCATATCCCGCCGGGCTATGCGGACGACCTGAAGCGCGCCCTGGCGGACGTCGCCGACAAGACCAATCCGCGCTTGCGCTTCGTGGGCTACACGGCCAACGAACGACTGGAGCGCCGCACCGCCAAGGTCTATGGCGACGACGTCGGGCTGTCTACGGCCCGTGCGCGCCGGACCCTGCAGGCGGTCGAGGCCGAGCTCGGGCTCGAGGACTCGCCGGCCGAGCACGAGGGCCGCGGCTTTGTCCACGCCCACGACGTGGTGAACGCGGGCTTCATCCAGGGAGACACCTCCCACGTGGTGGTGCAGGTGGTCTACGACGAGCTCGCGCTGCTCGACGACTACGCCGGCGTCGACATCACCCCGATTACGCGGGAGCTGAAGCCGCAAGACCCGCTGGCGCTGAACCTGATGCGCATCAGCGTCGACGGCGAGCCGATCGATGACCCGGGCCGCAGCTCAGCCGACATCCAGCGCTGCACGGACGTCGCGCTGGACCAGGCCGACGTCCGCTTCCGCTTCAACGGCCTCGAGTCGCAGGCCCGGCTCAGCATTACGTCGCACCCGAGCTCGGTGCGAGTGGGTCGATCCGAAGCCGGTGGTCTCGGGGCTTCGCCTGTCCGCTTCCAGATGTACAGCAACTACACGCACTTCATCGACCGGGCCGAGGTGCGGGTCTTCGAGGCCGGCGAGTCGACGCGAGCGAAGCCGCGGGCGGTCGTCGAGGTGGATCCGAGCGGCCGCGCGTCGTGGCAGCCGCAGCCGGAGAACTTCGCCGGAACACTGCGGGAGCTGCAGTACGTGCTGCGCGCCTACGACGGAGAGGGCCGCTTCGACGAGACCGCGCCCCAGACGCTCTGGATGGTCCACGGGGACCCGCGCGATCTCTCCCAGGCGGCCCCGGTGCTCCCGAAGCCGGCCACTCAGGACGGCGAGGAGAACCGGGCGCCGCAGGCCGAGTCCGCGGGCGCCGAGCAAGCGGAGTTGCCGGCGAGCTTGGACCCGGACGCCCCGCTCGGCGCGGAATCCGCCAGCGAGACGCCTGCCGGCGAGGAGGCCGAGACGCCTGCCGGCGCCGAAGCCGAGAGCACAGCGAACGCCGAGGCTGAGACCTCGTCCGGCGATGCGGCGTTCACCGCCGCCCTGCGCACGCGTGAGGGCCGCGGGCCGGATCCGCTGCTGCGCGCCTACGGCGAGGCCGGTCCGCTGGTGCAGAACATTCCCCTCGATGGGGCCGGCAGCATCCAGGTGCACGGCCAGGGCATTCCTCCGCGCCATACGGTGTGGCTGGCCGGTGAGCAGGTGCCCGTGGACGAGCGCGGCAGCTTCATCGCCGAGACGCTGCTACCGCGAGGAACGCACACCGTTGAAGTCGCGGTGCTGGACGAGGAAGGCAACGGGGAGCTCTTCCTGCGCGACCTGGAGTTCGAACGCAGCGACTGGTTCTACATGGGCGTGGCCGACATCACGCTCTCCTACAACCGTACGCGCGGTCCCACGGAGGCGCTGGCCGGCAAGGGCGCCTCCGAGGACCTCGACTCGCTCGCAGACGGGCGCCTGGCCTTCTACGTGAACGGCCGCTTCGGCGAGGACTGGGGGCTGCAGGCCAGCGCCGACACCCGCGAGGCGCCGGTGCAGGACCTCTTCAGCAACTTCCTGGACAAGACGCCAGAGTCGCTGTTCCGGCGCATGGATCCCGACTACCACTACCCGACCTTCGGCGACGACGGCACCGTCGAGGAGATGGCTCCCACCCTGGGCAAGTTCTTCGTCAAGCTGAACAAGGGCGAGAACCACGCCCTCTGGGGCAACTTCAAGGTCGGCTACACCGACAACGAGCTCACGTTGGTGGAGCGCGGCCTCTACGGCGCCAATCTCCACTTCCAGTCGCCGAAGACGACGAGCTTCGGCGAGCGGCGCCTGGTGCTCGATGGCTTCGCCGCCGACCCGGGCACCACTTCGACCCGCGAAGACTTCCGCGGCACCGGCGGCTCGCTCTACTTCATGCGCCGCCAGGATCTGCTGCAAGGCTCGGAGCGCGTGCGCATCGAGGTGCGCGACAAGGATTCCGGGCTCGTGACGGCCGTGACCCACCTCCAGCCAGTGCTGGACTACGACATCGACTATCTCCAGGGCCGCGTGCTGCTCTCCGAACCGATGGCTGGCACCGTGGGCGACACGCTGCTGGTGCGCAACGAGGGCTTGAGCGGCAATGAGGCCTGGATGGTCATCCAGTACGAATACAGCCCCGGCTTCGAAGAGCTCGATTCGATCGTCGCCGGTGGCCAGGGCCAGTACTGGTTCAACGACCACGTGAAGCTCGGCTTTACGGCGAACCGAAACGAGGAAGACGCCGGCGATAGCAGCCTCTATGGGGCGAACTTCACCCTGCGCAAGAGCGCCGACACCTGGCTGAAGCTGCAGGCCGGACGCAGCGAGGGCCTCGTCACCAGTGCCTTCCGCTCCGATGACGGCGGCTTCACCTTCCAGGGAGAGGGCAACGCGGCTCTCCGGCACGCGGAGGCGGGAGCCTACCGGGCGGACGGCAGCGTGGGCTTCGGCGACATCTTCCCGCGCGGTCGGGGGCGATTGAATCTCTACGCCCAGTGGCTCGACGACGGCTACTCGGGCCCAGGCCTCACCGCGCTCACCAATACCCAGCAGTACGGCGGCACCTTTGCGACGATGCTGAGCGAGAGGATCGAGGTCAACACGAAGGTCGACCGGCTGGTCGAGAAGCGCGGCCTCCAGACCACCTCACAGGAAGTCGATCTCGGCTACCGCCTGACCGACCGTTGGACTCTGAGCAGCGGCGTGCGCAACGAGATGCGCGAGGACAAGTCTCCGGTGGTCCCGGTGACGCAGGAAGAGGGCGACCGCACCGATGCGGCCGTGCAGCTGGAATACGATGCCAGGGGCCGCTGGAAGGCCTACAGCTTCGGTCAGGCCACGGTGGCGAGCTCCGGAAGCCGCGAAGACAACAACCGCGGCGGCGTGGGTGGCGCCTATCTTCTCAACGACCGCATGCAGCTCGAAGGCGAGCTCTCCTATGGCGACCTCGGACTGGCCGGCCTGTTCGGCATGAACTACCAGGAGACCGAGAGCACGCATCACTACATGAGCTACACGCTCGACAACGAGCGTGCCGCGACCGGCCTGCACGCGCGCCGGGGCAACCTGATCCATGGCGCCAGATCGCGCGTGGCGGACAGCGCGAGCGTCTACATGGAGAACCGCTACCAGCACACGGACTCGATCAACGGGCTGACCCGCGCCATGGGAATGAGCCTGGCGCCCAACGAGCGTTGGACCTTCGGCGGAAACTGGGAGATGGGCACGCTGGTGGACCGGCGCACCGACGCCGAGACCCGGCGTCGCGCGGGCGGTGGTCGCCTCGGCTATCGCTTCGATTCGGTGCTGCTATCGAGCGGGGTCGAGTACCTGTTCGACGAGACCGAGCAGCTCGACGGGTCGTGGTCCGATCGCACGACCTGGCTCTTCCGGAACAGCATGAAGTACCAGATGACGCCGGACTGGCGTCTGCTGGGCAAGCTCAACCATTCTTTCAGCGACAGCTCACTGGGAACCTTCTACGACGGAGGCTTCACCGAGGCCGTGCTGGGCTATGCCTTCCGGCCGGTAAACCACGACCGCCTGAACGCGTTGGTGAAGTACACCTACTTCTTCAACGTTCCGACCACGGACCAGGTGGCCCTGGACGACACCTCCGCGGAGTTCATCCAAAAGAGCCACGTTGGCTCATTCGACGTGACCTACGACCTGACGAAATGGTGGTCGCTGGGAAGCAAATACGCCTACCGCCTGGGCCAGGTGAGCCTGGAGCGCAAGAACCCGAACTTCTTCGACAACAGCGCCCATCTCTTCATCCTGCGCAACGACTTGCGCTTCCTCACCAACTGGGAGGCCTCGGCGGAGGGCCGCATGCTGGCGCTGCCCGACGTGCAGGAACGACGCAGCGGCGCCCTGCTAGCCCTCTACCGCTACCTGGGCGACCACTTCAAGATCGGCATCGGCTACAACCTCACCGACTTCTCAGACGATCTCACGGACCTGAGCTACGACCACCACGGCGTGTTCTTCAATCTGCTGGGGACGCTGTAGCTCGCCCGCGCCGGCTTCGGCACACTTTCGACACTCGATTCCGGTGCCTCGATGCCCGCATCGAGAGCGACGCCGAACTGAGTAAAGGCGCAAGAGCGTCGTGATCAGATCACCCGGGGCACCGTTTTGTGTGTACTCGTGTGCTAAAGTGCGCGGATGCATGGGGCATTCCGCCTTGGCGTCGGCTTGGCTGCATGAGCGGAAAGTCGAGTCTGCTCTCGCTGGTCTTCACCGACCTGCAGGACTCGACACGCATCAAAGCACGGCTCGGGGACCACCGGGCTGGTGTTCTGATCGCGCGTTACCAGGAGCGGGTGCGGGAACTCGCGCGGCAGCTCGGAGGCCGCGAGGTGGACGCCGCCGGCGACGGGTTTTTTCTCACTTTCGACGTGCCGAGCGCAGCCGTCAGTTTTGCCCTGCGCCTCCAGCAGATCCTCCACGCCGAGACCGAGCTGCCGTTGGTGCGCGTCGGTGTTCACCTGGGTGAGGTCACCGAGCAGCCAGCTCCCACTGGGTCTACCAAGCCGACGTTGGTGGAGGGCCTGGCGGTCGACCTGGCCGCGCGCATCCAGGCTCTGGCGATGCCCGGGCAGGTGTTGATGTCGTCGCCCGTCTGCGAGGCGGCGCGCCAGCGGCTCAAGGGGCAAGCCCTGGAGGGCGAGATCTGCTGGCGCTCCTACGGCGGCTACTGGCTCAAGGGTGTCAGCGCTCCGGTGGAGATCGTCGAGGCCGGACTCGAGGGAATCTCCCCGCTGCGAGCCCCGCCCAGCACCGAGAAGGCGAAGCGTGTACGTGGCCCGGGGTTCCGCTGGAGCCTCGCCTCGGCGGCGCTGCTGGCGTCGTTGGCGCTGCTGGCGCTCTGGCACTTCTCGCCGTCTCCGCCGCTCGCTCCGATTCGCTCCATCGCGGTGCTGCCCCTCGAGAACATCTCGCGCGAGCCCGGTGAGGAGTACTTCGCCGACGGCATGACGGAAGCGCTGATCGACGGCGTGGCCAAGCTCGGCTCCCTGAGCGTGATTTCGCGCACCTCCGTCATGAACTACAAGGGCGCCCGCGGGCCGTTGCCGGCCATCGCAGAAGAGCTCGGGGTGGACGCGGTGCTGGAAGGCACCGTCATGCGCGTGGGCGACCGGGTGCGGATCACCGTGCAGCTGATCGACGCGCGCCGCGATCTGCATCTGTGGTCCGAGAGCTATGACCGTGAGCTTCGCGACATCCTGGTGCTCCAGAGCGAAGTGGCCGAGGAGGTGGCCCAACGGGCACACGTGGTGCTCAGCGGTGCGGAACGGGCGCGCCTGGCGCGGGCGGGCCCCGTCGACCCGGA
>Ga0255057_10000242_pt1 | contig 30634 bp, 28 predicted proteins | sample Cases_109_6_MG_FD_189022 | JGI IMG/M metagenome (GOLD analysis project Ga0255057, IMG submission 189022) | Seawater microbial communities from Amundsen Gulf, Northwest Territories, Canada - Cases_109_6 | ecosystem: Environmental > Aquatic > Marine > Gulf | place: Canada: Northwest Territories... | reverse complement strand
TGGCTACGAAACGAGCCCTGTGGGTGCGTCGTGGGTGCGTGGTGGGTGCGTGGAGGTAGTAAACCGGGAGAATGCTGCCCTGCCTGGATTTCGCGAGGTGACAGTTCATGGCACCTGACGACGGTGCAGTTTTCCGTGCGGTTTGGGCACTTGACGTCTGTGCAGAAGCCCTGGTCAGCAGCACGCCCGGAGGAACTCGAATCCCCAACCTTCTGATCCGTAGTCAGACGCTCTATCCAATTGAGCTACGGGCGCCCGGTAGCGATAAGGTACCGCGCTGCGCGATCAACATCCACTGGGAGGTACGCCGTTGTGAGCGATGACATCACCACTCTCGCCGACGAGTACTGGCGGTACTACCTCGAAACCAACCCGACGACTGCCCACATGCAGGGCGACTACTCGGGTGCCGACCGGTTTGAGAGCGTATCACGAGCCTTCGAGGAATCAGATATCGCCAAGCTGCGCGAGTTCGGAGCCAAGGCGCGGGCGATCGATCCCGCCAGCCTCAGCGAGACCGACGCCCTCACCCGCGAGGTGTTGATCTATGAGGTCGAGTCGAATGCCGACCTCCAGGAGACTCGACAGGCCGAGTTCGCAGCCGATCCCATCTTCGGGATCCATATCTACGCGCAGCTTCTTCCCCCGATGCTGTCGGTCCCTGACGCCGATGTTGCCGCAGTAATGGCCGAGAAGTGGAAAAGCTACGCAGACACCATCGACGATGTCACCGAGCGTCTGCGCCAGGGGGTCGCCTCCAACCGAACGCCGCCGGAGTTTGCGGTGAAACTGGTGATCGGCCAGCTCGACGACTGGCTCGCCCTCCCCATCGAGTCCGACCCCTTGATGATGACCCAACCACCGCCCTCGTACGGCGAGGAGGAAACCGAGGCCTATCGGGCGGGCATCGCCGACGTCGTCCGCGACTCCGTTCGACCGGCGGTCGAACGCCACCGCGATGTGCTTCGCGACGAGGTGCTGCCCGTGTCGCGCCCGGCGGGCAGTGAGGGGCTCTCCTTCCTGAGCGATGGCGAATCCGTGTACTCGCGGGCCATACAGCGCTTCACGACCCTCCCGCTTCAGGCCGGCGAGATCCATCAAGTCGGCCTGGATCAGATCGAGCGCCTTGCCGACGAATACCGCGAGCTCGGTGTCGAGGTGTTCGGAACCGAGGATCTCGACGAGATCTTCGCCAAACTGCGTGACGATCCGGAACTGCACCACACGAGCGGTGCCGACATCGTCAAGGCCTCCGAGGACGCCTTCGCCAGGGCCCGGGAGGAGATGCCCAAGTGGTTCGGGCGGTTGCCCAAGGCGGACTGCATCGTCCAGGAAACACCAAGCGGGGCCCAGGCGTTCTACTACCCCGCCGCCGACGACGGATCAAGGCCCGGCATGTTCTTCATGAACACCGCCGATCCTTCGTCTTGGGGGATCCACGAGGTCGAGTCGACCGCATTCCACGAAGGGATCCCGGGCCACCATTTGCAAGGATCCATTGCCCAGGAGCTCGGCGACGCCGTCCCCGAATTCCGTCGTCACATTCACATCGTTGCATACGGCGAGGGCTGGGGTCTGTACTCGGAACGCGTCTCGGACGAGATGGGCCTGTACAGCTCGCCGCTCAACCGGATGGGCATGCTGTCTGCGGACTCGATGCGAGCCGGCCGGCTCGTCGTCGACACCGGTATGCACGCCCTCGGATGGTCGCGCCAGCAGGCGATCAACTGGATGGCGGAAAACACGCCGATGACGATGTACACGATCACCGAAGAGATCGACCGCTACATCGCCTCGATGCCGGGCCAGGCCCTCTCCTACATGATCGGGCGCCTCGAGATCCAGCGCATGCGCCGCGATGCCGAAGCGGCGCTCGGGGATCGCTTCGACATCAAGGCGTTCCACGATACGGTTCTCGACTCCGGCGGGGTGCCGTTGCCGACGCTGGACCGGATGGTGTCGGATTGGGCGGCCTCGGTCTAAGGAAGCATGGGTATGAACGAGGAACTGAAACAGCTCGGCGACGACTACTGGGCCTTCCAGCTCAAGCTGTCGCCGACCAACGCCATCCTCCTCGGCTACCACGACTACGACGACCAGCTCGAGGAGGCGTCGCGCGAGGTCGAGGATGAGCAAATCGCTGCCCTCGACGCTTTCGCCGCAGCCGCTGAGGCCGTCGACCCGGCCACGCTCACTCGAGACGAGCAAATCAGCCGCGAGGTGCTCATGTTCGAAGCATCTTCTGGTGCGGACAACCTCCGATCCCGGCTGAGCGAGTTCGCCGTCGACTCATTCAATGGCGTCCAGGTGGTTTTCCAGACCGTGATACCCCAGATCACGCTCACCGAGCCCGAGCACGCCGAGGCCATGTTGGAGAAGTGGTCGCAGATGGGTCGCATGCTCGACCAGATGATCGGACGCCTGCGACAGGGCCTCGCCAGGGACCGGACCCCCCCGGCGATCGCCGCCGAGAAGACCGTCGCCCAGCTCGACACCTACCTGGCGTTGCCGGTGGAGGACGACGCCATCGTCCGTATGAACCCGCCGCCGCAGTGGAGCGAGGATGCGGTCGCCGCCTGGCGGGAGCGACTCAAAGAGGTTGTGGAGACCGACGTGCGTCCCGGGTTCGCTCGCTATCGCAACGCCATCGTCGATGAAGTGCTGCCAAAGGCGCGGCCTCAGGAGCGCAGCGGGGTGGTTTGGCTGTCCGACGGGGAGGAGATTTACCACCGAGCCGTCCGCGGTCACACTTCGCTGCCGCTGACCGCCCTCGATATCCACAACGCCGGCGTCGGCGACATCGCCGAACTCGAGGGGGAGTATCGAACGCTGGGCCGCTCCGTCCTCGACACCGAAGACCTGGAGGACATCTACCGCAGACTGCGCGACGACCCGGCGCTCCGTTTCGAGAATGGGGAGCAGATCGTTGCCGCGGCCCAGGGGGCCATGGACCGGGCGAGTGCAGCGATGGGCAAGGCCTTCGGACGCCTTCCCCAGACGCCATGCGTGATGGCCGAAGTGCCGCCCCTGGGCGCGGAGGACGCGCCGATGGCGTTCTATTTCCCTCCGGCCGATGACGGCTCCCGTCCCGGCACCTTCTTTGTCAACACCGCCTTTCCCGAGACGCGAACTCGCTACGAGTCGGAGGCGCTTGCGTTTCACGAGGCGATACCGGGGCATCATCTGCAACTGGCGCTGGCCCAGGAGATGGAGGGGATGCCCGAGTTTCGCAAGAACGCGTTCATCACCGTCTTCCACGAAGGATGGGGGCTGTACTCGGAGCGACTGGCCGATGAGATGGATCTCTATACCAGCGACATCGAGCGACTCGGGATTCTCTCCTTCGACTCATGGCGGGCGGGCCGTCTTGTGGTCGATACCGGGCTCCACGCCCTCGGCTGGTCGCGACAGGACGCGATCGACTACCTGGCCGCCAATTCACCACAAGCCGAGAACAACATCGTCAACGAGGTCGAGCGCTACATCGCCTGGCCGGGTCAGGCCCTCGCCTACAAGACCGGTCAACGCGAGATGTTCCGGGCGCGTGCCCGAGCCGAGGAGACCCTCGGCAGCGGATTCGACATCCAAGCGTTCCACGACACGCTGATCGGATCCGGGTCGGTTCCAATGCCGACCATGCAACGGCTGATCGATGAGTGGGTTGCCGGCCAGTGAGCTTGGGAAGCCCCCTCTGCGCCGAAGCAGAGCTTCGACGCGTCTCCCCCGCTCCGCAGAGGAGACGAAGACAGGGAATCCCCCTCTGCGTCGAAGCAGAGCTTCGACGCGTCTCCCCCGCTCCGCAGAGGAGACGAAGACAGGAATGGTCACTTCCCCCTTCTCTGCATAGGGAGGCAAAGCAATGACCCCGTTTCGGTTCATCTTTATGGCCGACTGTCAGCTTGGGGCCTATGCGACCTTCAGCGGCATGAACGAGGATGACATCGCCGGCTTCGATGCCCGCGGCATGCAAGTGCAGATCGTCCCCGAGGTGGAGGGGTTCGAGTGGGATGCCGAGCGGTACCGGTCGGCGATCAAGATGGCCAATGCGATCCGCCCCGAATTCGTCGTCATGGGTGGGGACATGATCGACAGCAACACCGATGAGGCCCAGGTTGAAGAGCTGCTGAGGATCACCGGATCACTCGACCGGGACATCCCGATGCTTTGGGTTCCGGGCAACCATGACATCGCCGACGACACCGTGGTTCCGAGCCCGGCGAGTGTTGCGGCCTACCGAGAGGTGTTCGGGGCCGACTTCTACGGCTTCGACCATGGTGAGGTCCGCTTCGTTGTGTTGAACACCGTGGTCATCGACCACCCGGAGAACATGATGGACGAGCTTGCCGAGCAGATGGCGTTTCTCGAGGAAGAGATCTCCCGAACAGACGAGCGGGCACACACCATCCTGCTTGGGCATCATCCGCTGTTTCTCGACCACCCCGATGAGGAAGACAACTACTGGAACCTGCCGGCAGCGCAACGAGCTCCAATACTCGAGCTCATCCGCGCCAACGGGGTCAAGGTCGCATTCGCCGGTCACTGGCATCGAAACTCGCTTGCGTTCGATGGCGATTTCGAGATGGTCACCACGGGCCCGGTCGGTTACCCGCTCGGCGCCGACCCATCGGGGATTCGCATCGTCGACGTCGGACACGACCGCGTACTCCACGAGTACGTGCCGCTGAGCTGAACATGGGGAGTAAAGAGATGTCATGCCGGTATCGTTTCGCTGAGGGAAGAACATGAGCACGCCGATCATCCTTGCCGTCGACGACGACCCGCAAGTTCGCAATGCGGTTCGGCGCGACCTCAACGCCCACTTTGCGCCGGACTACCGGATCGTCGACGCCGGGTCGGGAGCGGAGGCCCTCGAGGTGGCCGAAGCCCTCAAGGCGCGCGGCGATACCATCGCCCTCTTCCTCGTCGACCAGCGGATGCCCGAGATGACCGGCACCGAGTTCCTGCTCGAGGCAAGACCGTTTTTTCCCGACGCCAAACGAGCCCTGCTCACCGCATATGCCGACACCGATGCAGCGATCCAGGCCATCAACGAGGTCGAGCTCGATCATTACCTGATGAAGCCGTGGGACCCGCCGGAGGACAACCTGTACCCGATCCTCGATGACTTGCTCGAGGACTGGGTTGCGAACACGCCGGCGCCGTTCGACGGGATCCGCGTCGTCGGCACCACATGGTCACCCGCCACCCACGAAGTGAAGGACTTCCTGGCTAGGAACCAGGTGCCGTATCGATTCCTCGACATCGAGCGGGACGAGGAGGCCGAAGCCATCGTCGCCGCCGGATCCGACGACGGCACGGCCATCCCGGTGGTGATCTTCGCCGACGGAACACGAATGGTCGACCCGGACCGGCGCGCCATTGCCCAACAAGTCGGGTTGCAGACGGAGGCCGACAGCCCGTTCTACGACATCATCATCGTTGGCGGCGGCCCCGCCGGGCTCGCCTCAGCGGTATACGGAGCTTCCGAGGGGCTGCGCACCGTCATGGTCGAATCGGAGGCGCCGGGCGGTCAGGCCGGCACGAGCAGCCGCATCGAGAACTACCTCGGCTTCCCATCCGGGGTGAGCGGCGGCGACCTGGCCCGCCGGGCGACGACCCAGGCGACGCGGCTTGGCGCCGAGATCCTGACGGCGACTTCGGTGACCCAGGTGACGACCGAAGACAACGTCAAGGTGGTGACCCTCGATACCGGGGTGGAGCTTCGCTCCCACGCGGTCATCATCTCCAGCGGGATGTCGCTTCGCAAGCTCAGCGTTCCCGGGTACGAGCGATATGAGGGAGCAGGCGTCTTCTACGGCGCGGTCCTTTCCGAGGCGGCGACCTACCGGGACCGCCCGGTCTTCGTCATCGGCGGGGCGAACTCCGCAGGCCAGGCTGCGATGTTGTTCTCCAAATACGCATCGCAGGTCACGATGGTCGTGCGCGGCGACTCGCTGGTCCTGAAGATGTCGCAATACCTGATCGAACAGATCGACGCCACTCCCAACATCGACGTCCTCACCAACAACCAGGTCGTCGAAGTGCTCGGCGACGACCGGGTCGAAAAGATCCGGTTGAAGAACACCAAAACCGAAGAGGAGATCGATCACGAGGCCGCTGCAATCTTCATCTTCGTCGGCGCGGTTCCGCACTCGGATTTTGTCGCCGATCTGGTCGCACAGAACGATCGCGGATTCATCTACACCGGCCCCGACATCGCCCTTGCCGAAGACGTGACATGGCCGCTCGAGCGGGACCCGTTCGCCCTCGAGACCAACGTCCCCGGCGTCTTTGCGGCAGGCGACATCCGGCACGGAGCGATTCGCCGCGTGGCCTCCGCGGTTGGGACCGGGGCCGTTGCGGTGAGCCTGATCCACCAGTACCTCGACACGGTCTAGCGCAGTGCGAGAAGAACTACGCGCCGTCGCCCTGTTCGCCGACCTCAGCGACGAGGACCTCGATTGTCTGGAAGAAGGAGCAACAATCGTTGTGCTCGAGTCCGGCCAGTCATTGTTCAACGAGGGCGACGAGGGCGATCAGGCCTACGTGATCACCGAAGGTGAGATCGAGATCGTCAAGATCACCGGAGAGCGCGAGGTGCTGCTCGCCAGGCGGCTTCCCGGCGAGGTCATCGGTGAGATGGCCCTGCTCGATTCCGCGCCACGGATGGCGTCGGGCCGGGCGGCCGGCGAGACCCGGCTCATCGCCATCCCGAAGAGCCAGATGGATGCGCTGCTCGAATCCAGCGCAACAGCTTCGAAAGCGCTGTTCTCGGTCCTGCTGTCGCGGTGGCGACAAACCGAGGCCAGCCTCCGCCAATCCGAGCGAATGGTGCAGCTCGGCACGTTGACCGCGGGACTTGCCCACGAGCTCAACAACCCGGCCGCAGCGATCGCCCGCGCCTCGGGCCTGCTCTCCCCCGAGCTCGACGCCTTCGGCCGCTCCATCGCCGCGTTGGGTGCTTGCGGCCTCGACAACGAGCAGAAAGTGCAGGTCGAGGAGTGGCTGGCCGAGGTGTCGGAGAAAGGCCCAACATTGGGCGCCCTGGAGCGATCCGAACGCGAATCCGCCCTCGACCCGGCGCTTCGGTCGGCGGGAGTGAAGGAGCCGTGGGCGATGGCGCCGATCTTCGCCCTGGCCGGGTGGGAGGCGCCGGACGTTGACGAGATCCGCGATGAATACGGCGACCTGGCGCCGATCGTCCTCGACGCCATCGGCATGACCTACAACGTCTCCGAGCTGCTGCGCGAGATCAACGAGGGAGCGGGACGAATGTCTGAGATCGTGGGTGCACTCAAGTCGTACACGCACCTCGATCAAGCGCCGCTCCAGGAGGTCGACGTCCGCAAGGGCCTCGAGGACACGCTGCTCATCCTCAAGACGAAACTGAAGGACATCGACGTCGAGCTCGAGTTCGAAGAGGTACCGAAGATCATGGCCTACGGAAGCGAGCTCAACCAGGTGTGGACCAACCTCATCGACAACGCCGCCGACGCGATCACGTCGTCGGAACAGGAAAACGGGACGGTGACCCTGAGGACCTCGGCCGGCGATGAGACCGTGGTCGTCGAAGTAGAAGACAACGGCAGCGGCATCGAGGCCGCCAACGTCGACCGGATCTTCGACGCTTTCTTCACGACCAAGCCTCCCGGCTCCGGCACCGGGCTCGGGCTGGATATCAGCTACTCAATCATCGTGCACAAGCACCGGGGCGCGATCAAGGTCGATTCGGAACCGGGGAAGACCGTGTTCCACGTAGAGCTCCCGGTCAATGGGCCGGACGCGTGATGCTCGTGAAGAGATCCGGGTAGGCTCGCCGCCATGACCACGCAACAGCTGTGCGCGGAACTGACGGACATCCCGCTCGAGGACATGCCGGCGGGGGGGTGCATCGAATGCCTCGCGATGGGCGACACCTGGGTCCATCTTCGGTATTGCACGACGTGTAAGGAGACCCGGTGCTGCGACGACTCGAAGAACACCCACGCCAGAAAGCATGCCCATGACTCCGGGCACCACGTGATCCGATCCAAGGAGCCGGGAGAAGCCTGGGCGTGGTGTTACGAGCACGAGGCCGGGACGCGGATCGCCGCCGGCGCGTAGCCCGGCTATGCCGGGCGGTATCACGTATCCCGCATTCCGTATTTCGTAGCACGAGTTCGCGTCGTAATACGAGGTACGTGATACTTGATACGGCCGACGCGAAGCGTCGGCCTAGCGGAGAGGGAGGGATTTGAACCCTCGAGGGAGCTTGCACCCCCTACTCGCTTAGCAGGCGAGCGCCTTCGGCCACTCGGCCACCTCTCCTTGCGACCGTATTACGTATCACGTATCACGTATCACGTATCGCACGGTACTGGGATCCGTGATCTGACTCGCAATACGTTGTACGCAATACTTTGTACGCAATACGTTGTACGCAATACGTTGTACGGCCCGGCGGAGCCGGGCCCGCGGAGGGAGTGGGATTTGAACCCACGAAGCGGGGATACCGCTTACACGCTTTCCAGGCGTGCGCACTAAGCCGGACTATGCGATCCCTCCGTAGGGTGGGAAAGTGTAGAAGGAGGGTTCGGGCAAATGGATGCCGCCGAAGCCATGGATATCGCCCTTGAGCAGGCCTCGCTGGCGGTCGCCCACGATGACGTGCCGATCGGCGCGGTCCTGCTCGACCGCTCCGGGGATATCGTCGCCGCCGACCACAACCGCCGTGAGGAGCGCGGCGACGCAACGGCCCACGCCGAGCTCCTCGTGATCTCGGCACGTTCGCAGGAGCTCGCCGATTGGCGGCTCAACGGCCACACCCTGGTCGTCACGCTCGAGCCCTGTGCCATGTGCGCCATGGGTGCGGTGTGGGCCCGCCTCGATCGGATCGTCTACGGCGCCGCTGATCCGAAGGCCGGGGCGGCATGGAGCCTCTACAACATTCCCCAGGACGAGCGGCTCAACCACCGATGCGAGCTGACTGCCGGGATCCGCGAGCAGGAGTCTGCGTCACTGCTCGAGGACTTCTTCGCCAATCGGAGATAGCGTCGCGCCGGTACACTCACTCGCCGGTGCCCCCGGCACCGGCCGTATTACGTACAACGTATTCCGTATTCCGAACTCAACAGCTGCTTTTCCGATCACGCTGGATGGGATTCGTAATACATATACGTGATACGGACTACGGATCTGGAGGGGTGACAGAGCGGACGAATGTGACGGTCTCGAAAACCGTTGGACCGTTTTTCGGTCCCGTGGGTTCAAATCCCACCCCCTCCGCGGGGCCGGCCTCCGGCCGGCCCGTATTGGGTATTGGGTATCAAGTATCACGTACGGGAACACAGCCCTGCGAAGACCCCCCGGTACCCTTCGGGTCGTGATACGTAATACGTAGTACGTAATACGGTCCTCCCGGAGGGGTGACTGAGCGGACGAAAGTACTGGTCTTGAAAACCAGCGAAGCGCAAGCTTCCGTGGGTTCGAATCCCACCCCCTCCGCGGGGCCGGCCTCCGGCCGGCCCGTATTGGGTATTGGGTATCAAGTATCACGTACGGGAACACAGCCCTGCGAAGACACCCCGGTACCCTTCGGGTCGTGATACGTAATACGTAGTACGTAATACGGTATTTGCGTATCACGTACCCCGCGCGCATACCACTTTGCGTGGTATTGTGGAGTACGCCGGGAGAGGCACCCGGCACCCATGGGCATGGGGGAGGTAGAATCTTGCAGGCGCTGGACCGCCGGGTGATGATGTTCGCATTCGCGCTCTTCGTCTTGTCGTTCGCCGACTGGTCATTCACCAGCGTTGCGCTGCAATACGGTGCCGTCGAAGCCAATCCGTTGATGCAGAGCATCGTCACCAGACCGGACGCCTTCTACCTACTCAAGGTGGTTCTCGCCGGCGCCGTCGCGTTGGCCGCGGCATTGCAGATACGGTCGAAGCCCGGGTTCATCGTGTTGAGCGGCATCGTGTTCATGTACTCGGGCCTCATCCTCTGGAACGTCGCCACGCTGCACACCCTCATCTAGATCACCTCTGCCCCTCGCAAGGCATCCAGGACTAGATGCGGGCCCGGGTCGTTTGGTCGTCTGTTCCCGCTCATCGCTACCATGGCATCGACCGTGCTAGGCGGGGTACTAGGGGTGCCCTGTACTCGAAATCCTCTTCATGCGAGGCCGAATTCCCGCCCGAGGGTGACCGTGTTTCGGGCCAGCACCGGGGTCGCTCGGCGTTGACGGCAGGGTCCTGCAGCGGCGGAGCGCCCGCGAAACCGGGTCAGGTCCGGAAGGAAGCAGCCCTCAGTGGGTCGTTCCGGGTGTTGCAGGTGCGCCCGGCCAGAGCCCGCGGCCCCGGCACGCGCCGGAACATGCCATCCGACGGCGGGTGCACGGTCAATCCAGTCGACAGTCCACAGTCCACAGTCCACAGCCAGAACGCGGCACGACACTCGCTGATACATTCCTGCTGATGACAGAGGACTGAGGACTGATGACTCAGAAATGACTGACGACTCAGAAATGACTGACGACTCAGAAATGACTGACGACTCAGAAATGACTGACGACTCAGAAATGACTGACGACACGACTGGCGACCGACGACTCCCTCAGTCTTTTTCGAGGATGGCGCCCCACACGAACCCCATCGGGCCCATCCGCCACGCGTCGACGAGGCGCAGCGACGACGACCCGAGGAGCTCCTCAGGCGGTGGGTGCTTGTCAAGGGACCGGTTGAGATAGGTGTACTCATCGCGGGCCCCGATGCTTGCCCCCGCCAGCGGGAGGGCGATCGCCGATCCGAATCGGTGGATGCGGCGCTGCAGATCCCCTTGCGGCCTGGCGAGGTCGACGATCCCGGCACGGCCGCCGATGCGGAGGATGCGGTGGATCTCTTCCAGCGTCGCGTCGACCGAATCGAGGTTCCTGAATACGTAGGCGGAGAGCACGGCATCGAACGCGGCGTTCTCGAACGGCAGCGCCTCTCCGACCCCCACCACGCGATCGGCCGCCCTGTTCAGGGAGAGCATCTCCGGTGAGGGGTCGAGGGCCACGATCCTGCGCAGACCGAGGATCTCGTTGGCCGCTCCGGTGCCGGCGCCCAGATCGAGGATGCGCCCATCCGGGAGATGTCCGACCACGGTTCGACGCCAAGCCTGATCGCGACCAAGCGAGAGAATCGAATTGAGGCGGTCGTATCGGCTCGCAATGTCGGCAAATACCTCGCCGTTGCTCATCTCTCCTCCCGAACCGTGGGCCGGGAGCCCCGCATGCCGGGCTCCTGAGCCCAGGGTTCATGAGCCCGCATGCTCAGTCGATGACATCGAACCCGGCGTACGGGCGGAGCACGTCCGGGATCACGATGCTGCCCTCTCCGGTCTGGAAATTCTCCATGATGGCGATGAGGGTTCGCCCGACGGCGAACGCCGTGCCATTGAGCGTGTGGACGAACCGGCTTTTTCCGTCGTCGTCCTTGAACCTGATCTTCAACCGACGGGCCTGGTAGTCGGTCGTGTTCGATGTCGACGTGATCTCGCGATACCGCCTCTGACCCGGAAACCATGCTTCGATGTCGTACTTCTTGGCGGCGGATGCTCCAAGGTCTCCTGTGGCAACGTTCACGACGCGATACGGGATACCAAGGGCCTGGACCAGTTCCTCTTCACGAGCGAGGAGGAATTCGTGCTCGCCCACGGCGTCCTCAGGCACGGTGAACGAGAACATCTCCACCTTGTCGAATTGGTGCACCCTGAAGAGCCCCCGGGTGTCCTTGCCGTAGGTGCCGGCTTCGACGCGATAACAACTGGAGAATCCGGCATAGCGGGTCGGGAGGTCTCCCTGTTCGAAGAACTCGTCTCCGTGCATGGCGGCAAGCGGCACCTCGGATGTTCCGGCCAGGAAGAGGTCGTCCTCGTTGACCGAGTACACCTGGTCGCGGTCGGAAGGAAAGAACCCGGTGCCGAACAATGCCTCCTCGCGGACCAGCATTGGGGGAATGACCGGCTCGAAGCCGTGGCCGCCGAGAATCTCCATGGTCCAGCGCACCAGGGCCAATTCGAGCATGGCGAGTCGGCCCTTGATGATGCCGAACCGGCTGCCCGAAATCTTCGTGGCCCGCTCGATGTCGATGACGCCGAGCTCCTCGCCGAGATCAACGTGGTCCCGTGGTTCGAACCCGAACTCCGGTGGCTCACCCCAGCGGCTGATCTCTTCACTCTCGTCCTCGGTGAGCCCACCGGCTGCGGTGGGATCGGCAAGGTTCGGGATCGTCACCCAGGTGGCCATGAACTCGTCGTCCAGCTGGTCGGCGCCGGCGAGGAGCTCCTTATAGCGGTCCGCAAGCTCCCCGGCCTCAGCGATGGCGGCGTCCTTTGCCGATCCCGCCAACCCGGCAATTGCCTTGCCGGCCTCCTTCTGCCGCGCCCGGGCTTCTTCTGCGTCTGCCCGAGCCGCCCGCCGCCCTGCATCGAGCGCAACCAACGCGTCGACGTCGATCTCGATGCCGCGCCGTGCCAGGGCAGCGACCAGCGCGCCGGGATCATCGCGGAGGACGGCTACATCGATCATGCGCGGATGCTACTGGCCGAGGGCTGTGGCAACCGCTCGCTGCTCCTCGGGGGAAAGCGGCTCTCTCGACGATCCCTCGGCGAGCTCTTTTGAGAAGAAGAGGGTCTCGTCCCGCGACACCATGATGGTCAGGATGATCCCGCTTCCACCCTCGTCGAGCATGGCGATCGAGCGAGACAGCTCTCCTGCGATATTGCCGAATGCGTCGTACGACACCGCGCCCACCTTGGTGATAGCGCGAGGAAGCCGGGTTTCGACGCTCTGCAGCCGCCGATTCATCCCGGACAGGTCGGTGTCGAGGTCCTCGAGCCTCACCCCAACCGACGCCAAAAGCGCGACGACGTTGCCGTCCTTCGGCACAGCATCGATCTGCCGGCGGATCTGATATAGCTGAACCGCCTGCCACACGGCTATCACGGCAATCAGCAGCGCAATGACCACAAACAGCCAGGCGCTCACACACTCTCGTTTCTGTAGAAGACCATGCGCCAGGCATTGTCGTCGGGCGAATCATCCTCGGCGGTGACGGCAACGATCACCAGCTCGTAGAGAGCGCCACCGCGAAGCACGAGTCCGTCGAAAATGAACGTCCTGGCTTCGCCGGGCTCCAGTGTCGCAATCGTCTGGGTAACCGACACCGTCGGTTCGGATCCGTCGGCAGTGACCAGGTTGAGCCGCACCGACACCAACTCCTCGGTCTCGTTGCCCTCGTTTGCCACCACGGTCTGGACGACAAAGTTCTCGCTGTCGGGCACGATCGGAACGTTATTGAGCTCGCCGAACGGCTCAGGATCGGTCACCGCCGTGATAGAGATGTTTCGCTGCGAGCCCAGATGGAGGATTGACGCCAGCCTGGTCTGAACCGTGACCGGATCGAATCGGACCGGTCCCCCCTCAGGCACGAAAGTGACGGCGACGAAGTGTCCTTCTGCGATCCCGTTGTCAAAGTCGCCGACCCTGGCAAGGAACTCCGCATAGGCGACGTCACCGACGCGAAGCAGGATCAGCGCGTCTGCCAGCCCCTCGCCGCCTGGCGGCTCGGAATCGTCGACAACGGCAAGCACCGCTTCGTCCAACATGCCGAGCGCCCGCTCCCACGAGCGGGTAGCGACGGTCAGGTAGCCGTGAGCCTCTGCGGCGCTCGAGGGCACGGCAACACCATCGATCGCCGTCGCTGCTTGAGCGGTGGCCTCGTGCATCTGCTGGAGGCGTCGCAGCAACTCGGGCCGTTCGACGCCACTCAACGCCGCGAAGGTTGATTCGAGGTCGGCCGCCGCCATGGCCTGGAGCTTGACGGCACTCTCAGTGACCGCCAGGTAGTCGGCAACGACCCTCGCCTCGGTCCGGTACTGAACCGTGAAGATGAGCGCCACGATCATGGCAGCGCCGATCAAACCGGCAAGCAGCCACCGACGGCGTCGCGAGCGACGCACGGGAGGGATCCGGGGGTAGGCCATGTGTGTGGGCGAGGGGGGACTTGAACCCCCACGAGTGTTACCTCACAGATTCCTGAAACCTGCGCGTCTGCCAATTCCGCCACTCGCCCGTGGGTGCAAAAGGCTAACACGGGACCCCGGTATCGCTCTGGGGCCCACGCAAACACCTGCGCCAAATACAATCCGAGTATGCGCCTTGCTAGGGAGATGGAACTCAGACTGGAGCGGCTGGTCGATGGCGCCACCGCCGCAGTCTTTCGTGGCAAGATGCACCCGGTTGACATGGCAGAACGACTCGTCCGGCAGGCCGATTTCCTTGCCTTCGAAGGCCCCGCCGGACCGCAGATCCCAAATCGGTGGACGATGCGCATCAACCCAATGGACACCCCCGACGGCATCGATGAGGTCGAGCTCTCAGCCGAGCTGGCCGCGGCGCTCACCGCCACCGCCCGGGACCGGGCCTGGCGATTGACGGGACCGGTTGCGATTGAGATCATCTCCGACGCCGACGTGCCCCGCGGACTGGCCGATTGCACCGGCGACTCGGCGCCGGGAATGCTGCCCTCGTGGGGACAGCTCGTTGCGGCATCGCCGCCGCTCGCCCTCGAAATCGCGGATAACCGCAACACCCTCGGGCGATCACTGGATTCTGATGTCGTTGCCAACCTTCCTGAGGTCTCGCGGCACCAGGCAGTGATCGTGCGAGAGGGAAACGAGATCACGATCTCCGACGCGGCGTCCGCCAACGGCACCTATGTCAACGGCATGCCGATCGATGTTGCTCCTCGAACCCTGGCTCCCGGGGACACGATCAGAATCGGTGACGTCGACTTCACCTTCCGGCTGCTGTGAGGCCCTGATGCCAGCGCTGATGCTCAACATCCTCAAGATCCTGTTCATCGTCCTGCTGTTCCTGTTTCTGTGGCAGGTGGCCGGAGCGATCAGGCTCCACATCGGTGGCGGCCAATCGTCGAGGCGGGGACGCGGTCCCAGCGAGCTGGTGGTACTCAGGGGCGAGGTAGAGCAAGGGAAGCGGGTGAAGCTGCGGGGATCCGGCCACACCGTGGGCCGCAGCCCGGAGGCCGACATCATCATCAACGACCCGTACGCATCCGACTTCCACGCCAGGGTCAGTGCGCAGAACGGACAGACCCGCGTCGAAGACCTCGGAAGCACGAATGGCACCTACGTCAACGGCCGCCGCATCACCGCACCGACCGGCGTGGTGAAGGGTGACACCGTGCAGATCGGCAAAACGATGCTCGAGGTGAGATGAGCCGCGAGTCGCGAGTCGCGAGTTGCGAGACCCGAGAAAGAGCTTGCGCCACCCGGTACCTGCGACTCGTGACTCGGTCCGCTATCCGACAACCCTCCTAGCCTGTCCACGGCATGAAGGCTGAGTCATGAGATACGTCTGGGCCACGGCGACCCACCAGGGACGGGTGCGGCGGCGCAACGAGGACGCCGTCTATCCCGATTCCTCGGGGGCTTCCGAGCTGGCGATCCTCGTCGGGGTAGCCGACGGCATGGGCGGCGCGATTGCGGGAAACGTCGCCAGCTCCACCGCACTCGAGGCCGCCGTCACCAAAGACCCTCAGTCCGACGTTTCGATGGTCGAGCGCATCGTCGCCGGCAACGACGAACTACTCGGCGAGATCGAGCGCAACCCCGATCTGCGCGGCATGGGCACCACACTCACCCTTGGGCTGTTCCGGCCGAATGGAACGCTCGAGCTCGGACATGTCGGAGACAGCCGGGCCTACCGACTTCGATCCAACGAGATCGAACTACTCACCACCGACCACACCGTCGTTTCCGAGCTCGTCGCGATGGGGCATCTCGAGCCGGCCGATGCGGAGCGACACCCGCAGCGACACCTCCTCACCAGGGCCCTCGGGCTCGGACCCGTCGTCGTCGACCACGAGATCGTGGCGCTGGAATCAGCGGACCGCATCCTCATCTGCAGCGATGGACTCACCTCCATGCTGTCGGACGAGCAAATCGGAGAGATCGCAAACGGAGAGGACGTGGAGCCCACGGTTTGGGCGCTGGTCGAGGCTGCCAACAGCGCCGGCGGGGTGGACAACATCACGGTGGCGATCGTCGACGCCGTTGACCCGACGACATGACGCGTAACGCCGAGGCCGTCCTCATCCTGGCGGCAACGACCCTGGCCGCGTTGGGGGTCGCCATGGTCCAGTTCGTCGCGGGAACCTGGCTCGACGCTGACGTGGCACTCACCTTCATCGCCTTTGCTTTCAGTTTCGGGTCGATTCATGTGGCGTTCCGAGCGTGGGCACCGAACGCAACCACGCTCATTCTTCCGATCGCCGCCTTCCTGTCGGCGGTCGGGTTCATCGAGGTCTTCAGAATCGACCCCGACCTCGCCGCACTGCAGCGCTGGTGGCTCGGCTTTGCCGGGATCGCCGCCGCGTTCACCGTCTGGCTGCTTCGCGACACCGGAGTCGCCGTGCTTCGCCGATACCGCTACCTGTTCTTGGTATCGGCGGTATTGCTTCTGCTGCTCCCGTTGCTCCCCGAGAGCTGGGCGGTGCATGGCGCCATCGTCAACGGGTCCAGGCTCTGGGTACGGGTGGACGCACCGTTCACCGACCTCACACTGTCATTCCAGCCGGGAGAGGTTGCCAAGGTGTTCCTCACGATCTTCCTTGCCTCCTATCTGGCCGATCGGTCAGAGGCGATGAGCACGGTGTCGAGAAAGATCGGGCCGTTCCGACTTCCCGAGCCGCGGCACCTCGGCCCGGTGCTGGTCGCCGCGGGAGCGGCGTTCCTCGTGCTGGTCTATCAGCGCGACCTCGGTGCATCGCTGCTTCTCTTTGCCCTCTTCATCGGAATGATCTACGCCGCTACCGGACGCGGGGTGTACCCGGCGGCCGGGGTAGTGGCGGTGATCGTCGCCGGCTATATCGCCTATCAGCAGTTCGCTCACGTCCGGGTTCGGATCGCCGCGTGGCTCGACCCCTTCGCCGACTATACGGGAGCTGGATACCAGACGGCACAGGGCTTGTTCGCCATGGGATCGGGGAGCCTCACCGGGTCGGGGCTGGGCCTCGGCAGACCAGACCTGATTCCGGCGGCGACGACCGACTTCGTGTTCGCTGCGGTGGGGGAAGAGCTCGGCCTCGCCGGATCGATCGCCGTGATCACCGCCTACGCCCTGTTCGTGGCCGTCGGCATCGGGATCGCCTTGCGATCCCGCGACCGATTCCGCAAGTACCTGAGCGCCGGCCTGACGATCCTGGTTGGGATCCAGGCGTTCCTGATCATTGCCGGGGTAGTGCGGGTGCTCCCCATTACCGGGCTGACCACACCGATGATGTCCTACGGCGGGTCGTCGCTGCTGGCTTCGGCGATGATCCTTGCATTGCTGGGGCGCGTGTCCCACGAGGAGCGGGCATGAACGATCCGCTGCGCCGCACCGGATGGACGATCCTGGCCGGGTTCCTGGTGCTGGCGCTCGCCGCCGCCTGGATCCAGGGAGTGGTCGGCCCCGATTATCGGGACGATCCGAGAAATCCCCGTCTGGTCGCATCGCGTGTTGGGCGAGAACGAGGGGTGATCGTCAGCGCCGATTCAGTGGTGGCGGCGCAATCCGATCCTGCCGTCGGGGGACAGACTTTCGAACGGACCTATCCGACCGATGAGGCCTATGCCCACACGGTGGGTTTCGTCTCGGTGTTGTTCGGGGCCCGCGGCCTGGAACGGGAACACGCAGAAGACCTCGTCTCGAACCGCGACGCCACGATCTCTGGAGTGCTCAACGTTCTGATGGGCGGCGATCCGCGGCCACGCGGCCTGCGTCTGACCATCGACGACGAGCTGCAGACCGTTGCCAGGGAGGCGCTCGGTGACCAGCGTGGCGCCGTGTTCGCCGTCGACCCCTCAACGGGTGCGGTCCTGGCAGCGGTGTCAAGCCCCGGATTCGATCCGAACACACTCATCGGTGCCGACGCGGGGCCGGCCGGCAATGCTCTCGAGGATGACCCTGACCAGCCGATGCTCGATCGTTCTATCGCCACCACATACCCGCCGGGGTCGACCTTCAAGGTGGTGACCACGGCGGCGGCGCTCGACGCGGGGATCGCGGGACCGTCGACCGAGTTCGCCGATCCGGTCTCGCTCGTGCTGCCGGGCTCCACCGCCACGATCAGCAACTACGACGGTCGGGTGTGCATCAACGGCACCACCGTGACCTTGGAACAGGCGTTCGTCGACTCGTGCAATACCGTGTTCGCGGCCCTTGGGATGGAGGTCGGTGCCGAACAGCTCGCCTCGACCGCCGAGGCATTCGGCTTCAACAGTGTGATCCCATACGACCTCGAAGTCCTTGCCTCGGCCTTTCCTGCGGCCCGCTCCTTCGCCGTCGACCGGCCGGCGATGGCACAGAACGCCATCGGGCAGCGAGACGTTCGGGCAACACCGATCCAGATGGCGCTCGTTGCTGCTGCGATCGCCAACGGCGGGGAGATCATGATCCCCTACGTCGTCTCCGATGTTTTCACCGCTGAAGGCGAGATCGAGTCCTCAACGCGACCGACCCTGTGGCGACGGGCGACGAGTCCGGCGAGCGCCGCGGTGTTGACCGACATGATGGAGCGGGTGGTCACCTCGGGGACCGGCCGCAATGCCGCGGTCCCCGGTGTGCGCATCGCCGGCAAGACCGGAACTGCCGAGGTGACCGGCGGGCCGCCCCATGCATGGTTCATCGGCTTCGGGCCCGTCGCTGCCGGGCCGGGCGAGCGGCAGATCGCCTTGGCCGTCGTGGTCGAATCCGGTGGTTCTGTGGGAGAAACGGCCTCTGGAGGCAGCGTCGCCGCCCCGATTGCGCAGCAAGTCCTCGCAGCATTCTTCCAATGAGTCACGAGTCAGGAGTCACGAGTCAGGAGTCAGGAGCCAGACCGCGCCATGGGTGCTCGGACTCTCGACTCTGGACGGTGGACTCAAGGCCCATATTCACTCGCTCCCCGTACCATCGCGCCGATGGATGAGCGCACCCTGTCTGGTCGATATCGGCTCGTCGCGCACCTGGCGCGGGGCGGGATGGCCGACGTCTACGACGCCGACGACCTGCTGCTCAACCGCCATGTCGCCATCAAGATCCTCCACGCCAACTTCGCTGCCGACGCAGCGTTCGTCACGCGCTTTCGCAGGGAGGCACAAGCAGCGGCCAACTTGAGCCATCCCAACATCGTCGCGATCTACGACTGGGGCCAGGAGGGCGATACCTACTACATGGTGATGGAGCTGATCGAGGGCCGGACGCTGCGAGAGATCCTCAAGAACGAGGGGGCATTGCTGCCGCGGCGTAGCGGCGAGATCGCCGCCGAGGCGGCGGCTGCGCTCGAGGTGGCCCACCAGGCCGGCGTGTTCCACCGCGATATCAAGCCGGGCAACATCATGATCACCAACGACGGCGGAGTGAAGGTCACCGACTTCGGAATCGCAAGGGCGCTCGACGACTCCGAGGAGTTGACCAAGACGGGGGCGGTGATCGGGACCGCCACCTACTTCAGCCCGGAGCAAGCACAGGGCCTGCCGGCGGATGGCCGCTCGGACATCTACTCGCTTGGTGTGGTCCTGTACGAGATGCTGGCGGGCCGGCCTCCGTTCACCGGCGAGAGCCCGGTTGCCGTCGCCTATCAGCATGTCTCGGAATATGCGCCTACTCCCGTCCAGGTGAGCCCGGAGGTGCCAGAAGAGCTGTCGATGATCGTCGAGACCGCCATGGCCAAGAGCCCCGAGGAGCGGTATCAGACGGCGGCGGACCTGCGAACAGACATCCTCGCCTACCTGTCGGGAAGACAACCCGCCGTGGTCGGCGCCGCCGCCGCAGCCGCCGCCACGGTGCTGGTCGCTCCACCGCCGGCAACGGCCCCACCAGATGCGATGGCGCGAGCAGTCGCCTATCCGCCTCCCCAGGAACCCGCCGGGGGCAACGTCACGTATTTCGCTGCGGTTGCGGCGCTCATCGGCCTCCTCGCGGTCGGCGCATGGATTCTGTTCCGCATGCTCTCCGGCGGAGGTGAGCTGGCACTTCAGACCGTGATCGTTCCCGATGTCACGCTCATTCCGGTCGGGGAAGCGTTCCAAGAGCTGCAAGACCTCGACTTGAAGGTAACCCAGCGCGACGAAGTCAACGACGCGATCCCGTTGGGGATCGTGATCGCCACCGAGCCGGTGGCGGGCACCGAGGTCGACGTCGGAGAGACGGTCGTCGTCGTGGTATCCGCGGGTACCGAACGGTTCGGCGTGCCCGGGGTGGTCGATGAGTCCGAGGAAGTAGCGCGGGCGTTGATCGAGGCGCAGGGCTTCGTCGTCGGCGTAGTCACCTACACCCTCACCGAAGACATCCCGGAGAGCACGGTGATCAGCCAGTCCCCCTCCGCGGGATCGGAGGCCGAAGCCGGATCCGCGGTCGACCTGGTCGTCTCACGAGGCCCGGCATCGGTCGAGATCCCGGATGTCACCGGGATGAGCGCCGACGCTGCCCAACTCGAGCTTGCCCGGGCGGGTTTCGAGACTGTGACGACCGAGGAGGAGTTCTCGTCCGATGTCGCAGCGGGATTCGTGACGAGGACGGATCCTGAGGCGGGCCGCGTCGTCAGCCGTGAAACCCCGATCATCTTCTTCGTCTCGATCGGACCGGAGAACACGACCGTGCCGCTCCTTATCGGTATGACGCTCGAAGACGCCACCGCCGCCGCCGCCGCCGCCGCCCTGGTGCTGCTCGCCAGCGGCACGGTCGAGGTCACCGCTGCCAGCGGTCTTGTCGGGTTCGTCGCCGAGCAGATTCCGGCGGCCGGGGGGAGCGTCGAGGTGGAGACCGAGGTGACGGTCCGGGTCGGTGTGATCAAGCAGGTGCAGGTTCCCGACCTCGGTGGGATGACCCTCGTGGAAGCCCAAACGGCTGCCGGGGCCGTCGGCCTGACCGTGTCCGCCACCGGAACGGTCGACACACCCGATGAGAACCTCCACGCCACCGTGGCCTCGCTGACACCGACGACCGGTACCACCGTGGACGACGGGTCGAACGTAGAGCTGACCTTCTATATCTTCGTTCCTCCGCCAACGACGACGACCACCGCCGCCGCCCCTCCTACAACCGCTGGCGGATGACCACCTTCCTCGACCGGGAGCGGAACGCTGCGCTCCTTTCCTGGTATGCGGAGAACAAGCGGGACCTGCCGTGGCGCGGCGCCGCCGATCCGTATCTGGTGCTGGTCTCCGAGGTCATGCTTCAGCAGACCCAGGCGTCGCGGGTCGCTACCCACTACGAGCGCTTTGTCGCCCGGTTCCCAAACATCGATGTTCTCGCCTCCGCATCGCTCGGCGAAGTGCTCGAGGTGTGGTCTGGCCTCGGCTACAACGGCCGGGCACGCCGGCTACGCGAGGCGGCACGGGCCATCGTGAAAGATGGGTGGCCGGACACCGCCGAAGAGCTCCAGCGCCTGCCCGGAGTCGGTGCATACACGGCAGCGGCGGTCGCCTCGTTCGCCTATGGCGAGCATGTGGTGACGATCGACACCAACGTCAGAAGGGTCATCAGCCGTTGGAACGGGGAACCGCTCGACGGGGGACCGCTGCGCGCCGCCACCGAGGCGGCGCTCGGGGACCCGGCCGCCGACTGGAACCAGGCGGTCATGGATCTGGGGGCATCGGTGTGCGTTGCCAGGGGCGCCCGCTGCAGCGAATGCCCGGTATCTGCCTGGTGCGCCGGACCGGAGAGCTACGTGCCGACGATGGCTCAGGCCCGTTTCGAAGGCTCGACCCGCCAGTTGCGCGGTGCCGTGGTGCGGGCGGTGCTGACGTCGAGCCGGACTCCGGACGAGCTGGCACTGCGCACCGGCTTTCCGGTCCAGGAGGTCGAGCTTGCCCTCGCAGACCTCGTCGAGGAGGGTCTGTTGGTTGTCGCCGATCAGGGATACATGATCGCCGACTAGTACTCGTGCTCGACGAAGTTGGCCAACAGGTCCTTGCCGACCACAGTCATGATGCTCTCCGGGTGGAATTGGACTCCTTCAACGGGTAGTTCGGTGTGACGGACGCCTTGATTGACCCCGTCCTCGGAGTGGACGGTCTCCTCGAGAACCGCAGGGATGTCGACGGCGGCCAACGAGTGATATCTGGTGGCGGTGAAGGGGTTGGGCAAACCGTGCAGGACACCGCTGCCGTCATGGGTCATCACCGAGGTCTTCCCGTGGCGCGGCTCCGGTGCCCGATCGATCCGGCCGCCAAAGGCGACCACGATCGCCTGGTGGCCGAGACACACGCCGAGGGTGGGGATCTCGGTGCCGATGGTCTGGACGAGCTCCACCGAGTTGCCGGCGTGCTGGGGGAGACCCGGACCCGGGGAGATGACCAGTCGATCGGGCTTGAGCGCAGCAGCCTCGATCGGCGTGATTCGGTCGTTCCTGGCAACGATCGGATCGACACCCATCGCGCCCAGGTATTGCACCAGGTTGTAGGTGAACGAGTCGTAGTTGTCGATGACCAGGACCCTCATCCGGGCCAGGCTACCGGGTCCGCTACCCTGGGCTGATGCCGAAATCAAAGGGCCGCAAGAAGGCGAACAAGCGCCCGACGCCCCCCAAGAAGCACGCCACGTCGGATGTCGAAGACAAGGGTACGTCGCCGATCTGGTACGTCACCCTGATGTTTGGATTGATGGCGGTGGGAGTCGTTGTCATCCTCCTCAACTACATCAACCTGATGCCGGGCGGCACCGATTCGCGGTGGCTTCTCGGCGGGCTGGGGTTGATCGGCGTTGGCTTCGCCATGACCCTCAACTTCCGCTGACCGCGCCGCCAACCACACGCTCAACCCGAACCCTGGGCTCGGAGACCCGACGTCTGGGGCTGTGAGCCCAGGGTTCACACAACCGGGGTTTAACCCACAGGACTATCAACAGTTGTGGAGAACTACACGAAGGTAGTTCTCGGGCGGAATGCTCCCGTCGCAGTGTCTGCGGGTCGTATCCTGAACGGTGTTGGCGACCGCGAGGTAAAGCCATGCAGAGACACGAAGGCATGACCGACGACGAGCTCATCACCGAATGGTGAGGAAACGCACGTTGATGCACTCGGCGTCGAGCCGGGCCAAGAGCCGCCCGCTCACGCCTATGAATACTCGGTGCGCCACCTACACGCCACCGGCGAGCTCGAGAAGCGCGGCTACATCTACAACGAAGAAGACGGCTGGTACATCTCGATCTGAACGTCAGACCGTGATGGGCTCCATCTCCTCCCGGCAGTGCCTTGGCGGCTCGGCGGCGGCATCCTGCTGGTGGGTGACCGTCAAGCGCATGCCACAGACCGAGCACCGATAGTGGGCCTCGACCTCCTCAATCGCCTCAGGATCAGGCTCCGGCGGAGGGCCCATGGCGAGCACCCGCACCGTGTAGATCGTCCCGAGGAGGATGATCGAGCTGACCACCAGAGCGATGATCAGCGCAGTGACCGTCACGGGTCGATCAGCTCGAGCACAGTGCCGTTTGCGGTCCCCGACCCCTCACACATCGCCTGCAATCCGTAGCGGGTGCCGGTTCGCTGCATCTCGTGGACCAGACTCGTCATCAGCCTGGCACCCGACGCGCCGAGCGGATGGCCGAGAGCGATGGCGCCACCGTTGACATTCACCCGACCCCAGTCTCCACCGGATTCACGGAGCCAGGCGGCGACGACCGAGGCAAACGCCTCATTGACCTCGAACAGGCCGATATCGCTCATCGACAGCCCAGCTTTGGCCAGGGCCTGGTCGGTGGCAGGGATGGGACCGGTGAGCATGGAGATCGGGTCGGTCCCCACCACCGAGAACGACACGAATCGTGCCATCGGCGTCCATCCCATTTCGACGGCCTTGGCCTCGCTGGTGATGAGCAGTGCCGCCGCCCCGTCGGTGATCTGGGACGAGTTGCCCGCTGTGACCTTGCCGTCCTCCTGGAACGCCGGCTTGAGGGCACCCAACGCCTCGATCGTGGTCGTCGGCCGAATGCCCTCGTCAACGCCAGCCTTTCGGGAGTTACCGTTGTCGCGCACCTCGATCGGAACGATCTGTGCATCGAAACGGCCTTCGTCGGTGGCGGTGGCGGCCCGCATATGCGAGTCGTAGGAGATCTCGTCGAGCTCGTCCCGGGAAACGTCCCAGCGCTCGGCAATGATCTCCGCCGAGATGCCCTGCGGAACCAGGCTGTCGTGGTACCGAGCCCGCATCTTCTCGCCGAACGGCTTCCCGGGTCCCTGGGAGAAGGAGATCCCCATCGGTACCCGGGTCATGGACTCGACTCCGGAGGCCACCACCACGTCGTAGACGCCGGCCATGACCCCCTGAGCGGCGAAGTGCGCCGCCTGCTGGCTCGAGCCGCATTGGCGGTCCAGGGTGACCCCGGGCACCGTGTCCGGCCAGCCGGCGCCGAGAACGGCGTTTCGTGCGATGTTGTAGGTCTGCTCGCCGACCTGGGAGACACAGCCCATGATCACATCGTCGACGGTCCCGGGATCGAATCCGTTGCGCTCGACGAGCGCGGTCAGCGTTTCCGCCGCGAGGTCGGCGGGGTGCCAGTCCTTGAGGATGCCGTTGCGCTTGCCCAACGGGGTTCGCACCGCATCGACGATCACTGCCTGGTTCATGGCAACTCCTGCTGGCTTCTACGCTGAATCGTACCGGGGTCGAGAGTCGAGTCCCCGAACGGAGGGCAAGAACCATGACCACATCCACCGTCGACGAATTCTCCGAGCGGCTCTTCGACGCCGTCCTCGGGGCGATGGATATGTGGGCCATCTACCTCGGGGAAACCCTCGGCTTCTACGCGGCGTTGGCCGCCCGGCCCATGACGACGGGCGAGCTCGCCGCCGAGAGCGAGAACAACCTGCGCTACACCCGTGAATGGCTCGAACAGCAGTCGATTACGGGCATTGTCGGCGTCGATGATCCGTCGCTTCCGCCCGACCAGCGCCGCTATAGCTTGCCCAAGGCCCATGCCGAGGTGTTGACCGACCGCGATAGCTTGTCCTACCTCGCCCCGTTCGTGCGGATGATGACCGCAAGCGGCGTTCAGATCCCCGCCCTGGCCGATGCGTACCGCGAGGGGGGTGGCGTCTCATGGCAGCAGTTCGGTGCGGACATGAGAAGCGGCCAGGCCGACATGAATCGGCCGTGGTTCCTCTCTGCTCTGGGCACCAACTGGTTCCCCGCCGTGCCCGATCTGGACGACCGACTCAAGGCCGGGGGCCGCGTCGCCGACATCGGCTGCGGTGAGGGCTGGTCAACGCTCGCCATTGCCAAGGCATATCCGAACGTCACGGTCGACGGCTTCGACCTCGATACGCGATCGATCGAAAGGGCCAATGATCACGCAGACGATCTGGGCCTCGCCGATCGGGTCCACTTCCACGATGTCGATGCCGGCTCGCTCGACCGCGACGGTGAATTCGACGTGGTCACCGCCTTCGAGTGCATCCACGACCTGCCATATCCGGTGAAGGTCCTGGCCACGATGCGGTCACTGGCCAAGCCAGACGGGCATGTCGTGGTCATGGATGAGAAGGTCGCCGAAGCCTTCCCGGGTCGGGGCGACGACGTCGAGCGGCTGATGTACGGTTTCTCGCTGTTCATCTGTCTGCCAGACGGCATGTCGCACCCCGACTCAGCCGCGACCGGGACCGTGATGCGGCCCGAGACGCTCGAGGCATACGCTCGGGAAGCCGGCTTCGAAGCGGTGGAGATCTTGCCAATCGAGAACGACCTCTGGCGGTTCTACCGCCTGAAGTAGCGCTCGAGGCGCCCCCAGATTGGTCTGGGGAATCGTCCGAGGGGGCCATCCGCCTCAAAGAGGAATTCGAACAGGATTGGCGCCGGTTCGAGATTTGAATTTTCGAGGACGTCCGAGCTCGTCGAGCATGGCTCGATCTCGGCTAAACAGGAATGGAGTGGAGAGGATCGGACTCGAACCTTCTCCGCGCTCAAACGCCGCCCGCTAGCTCTACTCGCGTTGGTCGCGTTCGCTGAAGAGACTGAGGTACTCGGAATACTCGAAGATGCGGTTGCGCTTGTTTCCGGTCATCTCTCTGAGCAGGCCCATCTCCTCGAACTCAGCTACAAGACTGTTGGCTGCCGGATTCGATAGGTCAACAACCGGCGTGATGGTCTTGACCCGGATGACCGGCTGACGGAATAGAAAGTTCAGCAGCTTCGTACCAGGCCCCGCCCGTCGCCCTAGCTCGTTTGTCACCCTAGCCCGGTCCCGCTCGCGCAGCGCGATGATCTTTCGAGCGGTGTCGGTCGCCTCGGTTGCGACTGATTCGACGCCCTCGATGAAGAAATCCAACCACCCTTCCCAGTCGCCATTGTCGCGAACGGCCTGCAGCCGGTCGTAGTACTCCTGCCGGTTCTCTTTGAAGAAGATTGATAGGTACAGGAGTGGTTGCGCCAAGATGCCCCGCTCGGTGAGCAGGAACGTGATGAGCAGCCGCCCGACCCTGCCATTGCCGTCGACGAAGGGATGGATCGTTTCAAGCTGCGCGTGCAATAGCGCGATGTGGACAAGATCGGGCACGTCGTTCCTTCCGGCATGCATGTACGACTCCCACGCATCGAGCGCGGTGTGCATCTCGTCGATCGGTGGTGGCACGAAACGAGCGTTGTCCGGCCGCGTGCCACCGATCCAGTTCTGGCTCGTCCGAAATTCGCCCGGCGTCTGGACGGCGAGACCCCCGCGCACATCCTTCATCAGCTTCTCGTGAATCTCTCGGATGAGTCGCTTCGAAACCGGGAGCTCAGGTAGTCGTCGCAAGCCATGACCCATCGCGTTGATGTAGTTGCTGATCTCGTGGACCGGTACCCGCCGATCAGCCTTTTCGATTTCCGCCTCATACTCAAGGAGATCAACGAGTGACGCTTGCGTCCCCTCAATTTGACTCGACAGCGTTGCTTCGCGCCGCACGTACATGAACACGAATGGGTAGGGGTCTGGCAGTGCTGATGCAGCGCCGTCCAACCGCGCGAGGGCGCGATCGGCGACTGATAGTCGTCGGAGGAACTCGGTTGGGAGAGCGAGATCTCGTGGTGGCAGCGGTGCGGGGACGAACGCTTCGAAGCCTCCGGGTTGCGGGACGTACTTCCCGGCTCGGTCGCTCGCCTGGCGAAGTGATGGTTTGGGTGAGCTCATGGGCCCTACTTCTGTTATCGCACATAACGAAACCCATAGTAAAGGAAACGAGGGGAAAGTTAACTATGGGATCCCATGGGTAAGTTTGCGAAGCGAAGCGAAGTCAGACGGTGGACTCTTACACCGCCTGACACGCTCACTATTCAGTCGAGGAGCGACGCGGCGTTTCGCATACTTACGCACCTCAAAACCTGCGGGGTCAGGCGATTCAAAAATGCAGGGTTCCGTGGAGACGATCGGACTCGAACCTTCTCCGCGCCCAGAACGCCGCCGGGGAATGTGGCCAAACCCGATCACAGCCGCGAGCCCAGAGGCGGCAACAACGCGAAGCGCTCAGAGACCGAGATCGAGACCGAGCAGGGCTCGATCTCGGCCAAACAGGAATGGAGTGGAGACGATCGGACTCGAACCGACGACCTCCTGGTTGCAAACCAGGCGCTCTCCCAGACTGAGCTACGTCCCCTCGAGCTGTGGGGTGCAGGCTACCGAGTGGCCGGCTGGTATCGAAGTTCAGCGTCGAGCTGTGCCCCCACACCGGCGGGGTTGTTGGCAATCACCAACGGTGCTGTCGGATGGTGCTGAGTGAGCTCCTCGCCGATCACCGAGCGCTCCGCCCGATCCAATGCGCTGTCGAGGACAGCCGCGGCCACCATGCGGCCTGCCATTTCCTGTACCGCGTCGACGATCGTGGTGGCGGTAAGGGTCCGGTAAGTGCGTTCTGCGGCTTGGCGAGCCAGCGAACCTGCGGACGCGGCGTCCGGGGCAACGACGAGGACCGATCCGCGAACCGCAGGCGGTTCGGTGCCCGCCGTCCGCTCGATCAGATCCACCAGCCCTTTGACCATGAGTCGCAGGTCAATGCGGACGGTGTCGCTGGTCAGTTCGAGGCCGTCGAAGTGCATGCGGGCCCTCGGGACCAACACCTGGGGCTCCGCGAGCACCCGGAGGCTGTTGTGCTGGAGAATGTCCCTGAGATGGGACTGGGCGTGACGCGTCCCGCTGCCGCCGCCGGCTCCGATAATCGCCGCCGGCTTGAAATCGAGCGGTGATCCCGGGCCACGCGACAACCAGTCGATCGCGTTCTTCAGCGCCCCGGTGACGGAGAAGTTGTACTCCGGTGAAGCGAACACGATCCCGTCTGCGGCCTCGATCTTGGCTCTGAGCTCAGCAACAGGAGCGGGGAAGCCCTCCGCCTGCTCGAGCTCCCAGTCGTAGATGGGGACGCCGTTGAGCGCGGCCACCTCAGCCGAGACCCCATCGGGCAGATCGTCGAACGCGGCACGCAGCAAGGCGGTGTTGTAGGAGGCCTTGCGCAGGCTCCCGGAAATTCCGATCAGGTGCATTTGGGTCGTCCTATCGATGGTTGTCGATTCAACCTACGACTTCAAGCTAGGTCGAAGTCAAGGTATTCCCGAACGCGACGCGGCTACGCGATGAGGTCGGAGTCGAGCTCGCCGATCGTCGCCGCGCCGGACAGGGCCATAGACATGGCAAGGTCATCTCGGAGCTGGCGGAGTAACCCGGTCACACCGGCGGGACCCTCGACCGCCAGAGCCCACAGCAAGGGACGGCCAACGAGGACCGCGGCTGCACCCATCGCCAAGGCCTTCGCAATGTCGGTGCCGTTGCGGATCCCGCCATCGACGAGCACCGGGACGCGCTCTCCAACGGCGGCAACCACCTCGGGAAGGGCCAGGGCCGTCGGTACGACGGTGTCCAGCTGGCGGCCACCATGGTTGGAGACGATCACCCCTGCCGCCCCCGCCCCGACGGCGAGCTCGGCGTCGTCGCCTCTGAGGACTCCCTTGACGACGACCGGGAGCCCGGAGATCCCGTGGAGCCAACCGATGTCCTTTGGCGTCAACGCCGGGTCGAGACTGTCATCGGCATAGGCCTCGAGAGCGGAACCAGAACCACCTCGAGGCCCGACGCCGAGGTTGGCCAGCTCCATCCCCGGCGGGAGGTCGAAGTCGTTGGCAACATCGCGCTTCCGGATGGGCAGCACCGGCAGGTCAACGGTGAACACGAGCGCCTCGTACCCGGCGTCTCTGGCCCGCTCAACGAGGTGTCTCGTCAGATCCCGGTCGGTGTGGACGTAGATCTGAAACCATTTTGGAGCAGCGGAGGCTCCAGCGACCTTCTCCATGGAGATCGTCGCCATGGTCGAGACACACATCAAGGCGCCGGCTCCCGCGGCCCCCTCGGCCATCGCAACTTCGCCGCGATCGTGCGCCAACTGCATGTATCCCAACGGCGGGATCAGCACCGGCGTCTCGAGGTTGGTGCCGAGCAGACTGATCGCCGTCGACACCTCGGACACGTCTCGCAGGACATGGGGCCGCAGATGGATCGAGGACCAGGCCGCGGTGTTCTCGGCAATCGTGATCTCATCACCGGCGCCGCCAACGAAGTAGTCAAAAGTTGCGCGGTCGAGGATCTCCTTGGCCCCGCGCTGGAGGTCGTCAATGTCGTACATGGTCCGACCCTATCGCGCGTCTACCTGCATGCCGGTTGACGGAACCGCATTGCTATCGTTCCCCGTCCTGGGCCTGTAGCTCAGCCTGGTTAGAGCGCATCCCTGATAAGGATGAGGTCCCTGGTTCAAATCCAGGCAGGCCCACCGACGAGAAGCCCTTTCCCCGTAACGGAAACGTATACGGGACAAGGGCTTCTCACTTGCGAGCTACCCGGCCGATCATCTCTTGGGATTCGCCCAGATACGTCGAAATATGGGGGTCTCGCGGACAGTCCGCGGACAGGGCGCCCTCGTCGATGTGATCACTTGGACGAGCGCCTGATTGACCTTGGGAATCTTGACTTTGCACACCTCCGGCGCTTCCAGGCTGTCCGCCTCGAACAGGAAGACGCATACCCTGCCCTCGATTTCCTCGAGGAACTCGCGCAGCGATGGGCAAGGGTGTGCTTATGTCACGGGGTGGCTCGGCGTTCCTAGTCGTCGCTGGCGGCCGCTTCATTGGCTGGTGGCTTCCAGTAGCCGCCGAGCGCGTTCACCTCGCCGCCGAGCTCCGATACTCGCTTGTCGACTTCATCGATGATGCCAGGGGTGGCTGTCTCACCGGTGGCGAGGTCCAAGACGAGGACCAGCATCGCGACCGCCCTGGCCGTATCAAAGCCCTGCCCCTTCCTCTCTTGGTCGCTCTCGAGAAAAGAGATCGTCCGTAGCTCGTGTCCGATCGGGTCGAGTTGCCGCTTCCAGGCATCGAAGAACTCACGTCTTGTCTCAAGAGAGTCGCGATCGCGAACAGCGCGGGACGAGAGGTCATAGCCGTCAAGAACCTGAGTGAGGGACGCGAGAACCTGAGCTTTGCGGACCTCAAGCTGCCTGCTCCATTCGGCCTGCCGCTCTTCCCGAGCCGTCCCGCGATTGAGTCGCCATCCGAGCCCTACGCCGGCAAGGCCAGCTACAACCGCGAAGACGCCGAGCGCCACAGCGACCTCGGT
>Ga0255057_10000241_pt1 | contig 30679 bp, 29 predicted proteins | sample Cases_109_6_MG_FD_189022 | JGI IMG/M metagenome (GOLD analysis project Ga0255057, IMG submission 189022) | Seawater microbial communities from Amundsen Gulf, Northwest Territories, Canada - Cases_109_6 | ecosystem: Environmental > Aquatic > Marine > Gulf | place: Canada: Northwest Territories... | reverse complement strand
AAAATCTTCCCGCAAACCAATCTTTCTACCCATGGCGATCCTCCGAATCTGCTCGTCACAGTGATTCAGGCTTTTGACCGCTTGGGAATCCCCTAAATGAGTCTCATTCAATGCCCATTGGTATAATTGTCACATGAATATCGAACAAAATCGTATCGGCCGGGGTCGAATGGCGCGCACGTCCGGCGCAGCCGAAGATTATTCAGGGCTGACAGCAGCCCGGAGCTTCGGTCCCGTCGCGCGCTGCCTGGATGGGCGGGCAGGGGACCGTGCCGTAGGAACAAAAGACGCAGCAGTCGCTCTTGGTGGGCTTCAGCACCACACCGCACCCCTTGCAGTCATAGAAATACCAGCAGGAGTCGGTCGGCATCGTCTCGACTTGGCGGTGTCCGCACTCGGGGCAGGTAATAGCCGATCGAAGCTCGATCATGATGATGCCCGCCTCTTCCACAGTGCGAAGCCGGTGAGGCCGAGAAAGAAGAACAGCGCCGGAAAGAGGACATAGTCCAGCCATCCGACGGCTGCCGAAAGGCCGATGGCGGCGAGGAACAAGACAAGCACGGGCGTAAAGCAGCACACCGCCACGATGACGGTCCCGGCGATACCGAACCTCAGCAGGCTCCTGTCGGTCATCTCTTGGCTCCCTTGCAGTCTGTTCCCCAACCTGCGCCCATGCTAAAACCTGTAGTCACTATAGATTCAAGAGGTTTTCGCATGGTCAGAGCGACGAAAGATCTCACCATCGGCAAGCTGTCCGAACGGGCCGGCGTCAGGATCGAGACAATCCGTTACTACGAGCGGGAAGGCCTGCTGCCGCGAGCGCCGAGAACGGAAGGCGGGCACCGTATCTTCGATGACAAGCACCTGCGACGGCTGCTGTTCATTCGGCGCAGCCGCGAGTTGGGCTTCTCCGGGGCCGAGGTTCAGGCTCTACTGGGGCTGGTCGATGGCGGCTATACCTGCGGGGAAGTAAGGGACCTGACCCTGACGCACCTGGCCGCCGTGCGGGCGAAGATCGCCGATCTCCGCCGTCTGGAGAAGACTTTGACCGAAATCTCGTCCGAATGCCACGGCGGAAAGGTTCCGGACTGCCCGGTCATCGAAGCCCTGTCCGGCACGAGCCGTTGATAGGCGGCTAGGCGAAGGTTAATCTCGCCTTGACCTTCCAGTTACTGGAAGCTCCATATAGGAGGCAGTATCGCCAAGCGAGGCGCCTCCACAATGGACGAAAGTGCAATGTCGATGAGGCAAGCTCCTGACTTGGAGGCGGCAACCGACCCGGTCTGCGGGATGAAGGTCGATCCGGCGACGGCAAAGCATCGCTTCGACCACGCGGGGGAGGCGTATCACTTCTGCTCTGCCCGCTGTGCCGAGCGGTTCGCCCTGGACCCGGTGCAATATCTTGACGGCGGGGCCGGGGGTGCCTGCTGCGACCATTACGGGGGCCACAACGCCAGCGCACCGGCGGATGGCTACTTCTGCCCCATGTGCCCCGGCGTGGAGAGCGAGAAGCCCGCCGCCTGCCCGAAGTGCGGGATGGCCTTGGAGCCGGCCAACATCGGGCCGGCGACGCGCACGCAGTTCACCTGTCCGATGCATCCGGAGATCGTCAAGGACGAGCCCGGCGACTGCCCCATCTGCGGCATGGCGTTGGAGCCGGTCACCGTCTCCGTCGACGATGCGCCCAACCCCGAGCTGGTCGACATGACGCGCCGCCTATGGGTCGGCGTGGCCCTGAGCGTCCCTCTGCTGATCATCACGATGGGCGAGCTGGTGCCGGGATTTGCCGGCCTTGTCGAAGGTGCCTGGAACCCTTGGGTGCAGCTTATCCTCTCGACGCCGGTCGTCGTCTGGGCCGGCTGGCCGTTTTTCGCGCGCGGCTGGACGTCGCTGGTCTCGCGGCATCTCAACATGTTCACGCTGATCGCCATCGGCACGGGCAGTGCCTACCTCTACAGCCTGGTCGCCGTTCTGGTCCCCGAGGCCTTTCCCGAGGGCTTCCGAGACCCGACGGGCAAGGTCGGTCTTTACTTCGAGGCCGCGGCGGTGATCACGACGTTGGTTCTTCTCGGTCAGGTGCTGGAGTTGCGGGCCCGCGAGCGCACTGGCGGCGCGTTGCGGGCCTTGCTCGATCTCGCGCCCAAGACGGCGCGCCGCCTCGGCGAGGGCGGCGACGAGGAGGAAGTGCCGCTGGACCTGGTCCAACGCGACGACAGGCTGCGCGTGCGGCCGGGCGAGAGCGTCCCGGTCGATGGCGTCGTTTTGGAAGGCCACAGCTCGGTCGACGAGTCGATGGTCACCGGAGAGTCGATACCGGTCGAGAAGACCGCCGGCGCGGCGCTCATCGGCGGCACGATCAACGGCAACGGCAGCCTCGTCATGCAAGCGCAGAAGGTCGGCCGCGATACGATGCTGGCGCGGATCGTTCAAATGGTGGCCGACGCGCAGCGCAGTCGGGCGCCGATCCAGCGGCTGGCCGACGTCGTCGCGGGCTATTTCGTCCCGGTGGTGATCGCCGTTGCCATCGTGGCCTTTATCGTCTGGGCGCTGGTCGGCCCGCCGCCGGCCCTGGCCTACGCCCTTGTCGCGGCCGTCTCGGTCCTGATCATCGCCTGCCCCTGCGCCCTGGGTCTGGCGACGCCCATGTCGATCATGGTGGGGGTGGGCCGCGGCGCTCAGGCCGGGGTCTTGATCAAGAATGCCGAAGCGCTGGAGCGCTTCGAGAAGGTGGACACCCTGGTCGTCGACAAGACTGGGACGCTGACCGAGGGTAGGCCGAAGCTGACCGAAATCGTCGCATCCGAGGGTTTCGATGAGGACGAGCTTCTCGGCTTGGCGGCAAGCCTGGAGCGGGCGAGCGAGCATCCCCTGGCCGAGGCGATCGTCGCCGGCGCGCTGGCCCGCTCATTGGAGCTTGCCGAGCCGAGCGGCTTCGCATCGATCACCGGCAAGGGTGTCAAGGGGCGCGTCGGGGACAGGGAGGTCCTGCTCGGCAACGCGCGGATGATGGACGAGCACACCATCGATAGCGCGCCCCTCGACCGGCGCGCGGAGGACCTGCGCCGCGAGGGGGCCACGGCCATGTACGTCGCCATCGATGGCAAAGCGGCCGGGTTGGTCGCCGTCGCGGACCCGATCAAGGAGACCACGCCCGCCGCGCTGCAAGGCCTCAAGGCCGAGGGCATCCGCGTCGTGATGCTGACCGGGGACAACAAGACCACCGCCGAGGCGGTGGCGCGCAAGCTGGGCATCGACGAGGTCGAAGCCGAGGTCTTGCCCGACCACAAGAACGACGTGGTGCGCCGTCTGCGCGAATCCGGCCGCGTCGTGGCGATGGCCGGTGATGGGGTCAACGATGCGCCGGCTCTGGCCCAGGCCGATATAGGGATCGCCATGGGCGGCGGTACCGACGTGGCCATCGAAAGCGCCGGCGTCACGCTGATCAAAGGCGACCTGAACGGCATCGTGCGGGCGCGTCGCTTGAGCCGGGCGACGATGCGCAACATCCGGCAGAACCTGTTCTTTGCCTTTATCTACAACTCACTCGGGGTGCCGGTGGCGGCCGGGATCCTCTTCCCGTTGTTCGGTGTGCTGCTCAGCCCGATGATCGCCGCGGCGGCGATGAGTCTCAGTTCGGTTTCGGTGATCGGCAATGCCCTGCGCTTGCGCAAGGCACGACTCTAAGGTGGAGAGATCGGATGAATATTGGCGAGGCGGAAAAGCATTCGGGCCTGCCGGCCAAGACGATCCGCTACTACGAGGAAATCGGTCTCGTCCGGCCGGACCGCGAGGCCAACGGATACCGGCGCTTCAGCGAGCGCGACGCTCACAAGCTGCGGTTCCTGCACCGGGCGCGCGGCCTCGGTTTCACGATTAGCGAATGCCGCGTCTTGTTGTCCCTCTATGAAGACGAAATGCGCGCCTCGGCCGACGTGAAAGCGATCGCGTCGGGCCATCTGGAGCGCATCGATCACAAGATCGCCGAGCTCCGGAGCCTGCGTCACGCGCTTGGCACGCTGGTCGAAAACTGCCATGGCGACGAGCGCCCGGACTGTCCGATCCTGGACGATCTGGCCGGACATCGAAATCATGGTGCCGGGCAGTGACCGCCAATCTTAGCAAACCGGTCCTCGTCCTTGGCGGCTCGATCGTCGTGGTGGCGCTCATTATCGCCTTCGTTTGGTTCGACCGGCAACCGCCGAGCGGCATAGCGCTCGACCCCGACGACGGCGCGTCGGTAGCGCTCGGCGAAAAAATTTACGTGGAGCAGTGCGCCGCCTGTCACGGGGAGCGTCTCGAGGGCCAGGACAATTGGCGGGACCGCCAGGCGGACGGCCGACTGCCAGCGCCGCCGCACGACGTCTCCGGGCATACCTGGCACCACCCCGATCAGGTGTTGTTCGAGCTGACGAAGTATGGCCCGGCCGCCCTCATCGGCGGCGGCTACGAGAGCGACATGCCGGGCTACGAAGACACCCTAAGCGACGCCGACATCGTCGCCGTGCTCTCCTACATCAAAAGCCGCTGGCCCGCCGAAGTCAGAACCCGCCACGACCAGATCAACGCGCAACACCGCGCCGCCGCGCCATAACGTCGGGCGATCAGTCGTTTTCGGTGGCGTGACGGGCTCAGTGCGCGCCCGACCGCGCTTGCCGTATGATCTCGGCGATGTCCGACAAGTTGTCCTCGGCCGCCGCCGCTCCGGGCGGCCGGAAAATGGCATTCAAGATCAAAAATCTCTCCTCCGCTGTGGCGGAGCCGGCCTGCGTAAGGGCGAGATAGGTCGTGATCATGGTCGAGCGCATTTTGGCGTCGGCGGCCAGCGCCAGGTTCTCGTTGAAGAGCCGCAACACGACGCGCAGACCCCAGGCGATAAAAAGAGCTGGGACAGTGAAGAACATCAGTGCGCTGAAGCCCAATTCGTTGCTTTTGGACCTAGGCAGGAAATCGACGATCTCGACTCGCCAAATCCAAGCGGCATACCCGATACCGAAGATAGCCAAGAGGAACGCGAAGCCGCTAAACCAATAGAGGTAGGCGTGCCCGGTTTTCTTCTTGGTCCAATAGTTAGCCGGCGCCTCGAGACCGAGATGCTCGTTGTAGGTCGCCTTAAGTGTCTTGATGTCGGTCTCGTACGTTGTCTTGAGCGCGTCTAGCTCCTTTCGGGTATCTCGCCAGAAGTCCGCGGATTTCTCCTCACCTTGTTGCTCGCGCGTTTCGGTGCGGCTAAGCCATTCGTCCAATTCGCCAACCTTGCCATCAAGCTCAGTCAATCGGGCTTTGAATTTCTTGCCATAGTCCGCGGTCATGGCATCGAGCCCCGCGGCGCGGGCCTTGAGGTCGCGCTCGCTGCCGTCGAGTTCGAGCCGCGCATCGATCAGTTTTTGGATCGTCCACATCGGCTCGCTCATAGTAGACCCGGCAGCATGGTCGGTGCTGCGTGCCGCCATGATGGCGAAGGCGGCGGCAAGATCCTGGTCGCTTGCAGCGTATTGTTCACAGAGCTGGCCCAGACGCGATCCGGAATCGTGGAACTGGCCGTCTTCGATTGCTTTCAAGCCAGCTTCCACTTGTGCCTTGTTGCTTCTTTCAGCGCCGTTCATGAGGCTCCGGAACCCCCCCCCAACTGGCTCAGCGCCTTTTCGCCTTGCGGCGCCAGGTTTTTTTGCAAGACCTCATACTTGCCCTGCCAGAAATCTCGCTCGCGCTCGGCCTACTTTTCGACCTCGCCGAAACCCTCGAATCGTCGCGAGCGATTGCCGGGAAGCGTTACGGTGAAAGTCTGCTCTTCGGTTGGGGGATCGTCTGCCATCGCCGCTCTCCATCGATAGGATTGACGGCGGCCTTTGGTGCTACCCGCGCATCAACCGCATTAGGTCTTTATGCTACGCCTTTTGCGGGAGAGGGTCGCGGTATTTTTCCCGGATCCCTGAAATGGTTCTAGGCGCTTGCGGCCGCCGCGGGAACTAAGTGGCGCTCTCGTCTTCGATAGGCGCCAAGTCGTCTATGTCGACGCCAAGGGCATTGGCAAGGCGGACGTAGGTGGAGATGGAACCCTTGCGCCGGCCGGCCTCGATTCTTGAGATGGCGCTTCGCGTCAAGCCCGCTGCCTCAGCCAGTTGCGCCTGGGTCATCGCGCGACATTTGCGAAATTCGCGCACCCGAGACGCGCCGCCGAGAATGCGCTCGACCATGTCCAAAGGCAGGAAGAGGGCGCGCCCTGCAGCGACATCGGCGTCGTACTCCGCCACGGCGGCGGCATCGGTGGCATCCTCGGCGGTGACGACCAGGGCCTCGTAGTCCGCCTCGGACAGCATGACGATCTTCTCGCCGCCTGGCGTGGTGAAGGTCTTAGCGCCCATGGTCTAGTTCCTTTTGTATATATCGCGCCGATGGCCGACATCGAGGGCGGTAGTCTCGTCGCCGTCGTCCATGACGTTCACCCGGTCGTCGCCGATGCGCAAGCGGGAATAGGCGAGGCTTTTTTAGGGCGGGATGTTGCCGCCCAGGCGCGAGGGCTGAGGGCGGACGCGGCCTCGGATACGAGAACAACATACTCGACTGGCAACCCCTCCCTATTGCGCGAGGGCGTCGCGGTAGCGGTCCGGGATTTGTTCCGCCGTGAGCTTCGATTGTTCGGCTTCGTCGTGGGCGAAGGCGATGATGTCGGCCAGTTCCTGGCCGTCGAGCGCGACGATCTCGCCGAATTGGGCCTCCTGCATGGCGGTCATTGCAGCGGCGCCGCGCCACATGCGCGCGGCGAACTCGAAGACGTTCATCGGCTCGGGCAAGTCCGCGGCATCGAGCGTCGGGCCGACGTCCCCGCCGACGCCGTTGACCGCATGACAGGCGACACAGCCCTTCTCCAGAAAAAGCACGCGCCCACGCCCGGAGTCCATCGGCGGGAGGACAAGGCCCAGGTCCGCCATGAGAAACATCATTCTGTCCCTATCTTCCGGGGACATGTGCTCCATCGCCTCGAAGTCGTGGCCGTGGTCGTGCCCCCGGTGCATATCCTGCATGTGATCGAGCATATGCGAGGGCGTATGCGCGTCTTGCCCGCCTTGCTCAGCGTCGTCACCATGCGCAAAGGCCGTCGGTGCAAGGCCTAGGGCGAGGGCGCCGGAAATCATGACGCTCAGGACCAGTGATGACGCTCGCATTGGTTTCTCCCTGATCGGCTAATAGACCTCTATCTTGCCGCACGGGCCTCGCCGGCCAAGCCTTAAGTGTTCCGCGTGGTGCGAAACCCACAGCGGCGGCAGCGCACTTTTTGCACCTGCCCCCCTGCGCCGAAACTGAGGACCTCTTCGATGAGTTGGTAATCGTGGATGCCTAAGCGACAAAGAAGACGGCCGATCCAGTCCGGCGGCTTGCCCGAATTTTCCACCATGTTCCTACCCTTGGAGAGAAACATTAACACACCAACGCACGGCGAGGCGACCCCCCGTTATGGTCAGTCTTCCGTTGACTGGGGGCGGGGTTCTGCTACTGAACGGGTGCGGCTTGCGCGGCGCCGGGTCGCCTGGATTTCCGTTGCTTGGCGCGGCGCACCGACGAACCTTGGAACACCCGATCCAACGCCCGATCCAACGCCAGATCCAACGCCAGATCCAACGAATGGGGCTACGAATGAGACTGAGCGACTTCCGGATACTGACCTTCGATACCTATGGCACGCTCATCGACTGGGAGACGGGGATCCTAACGGCCATGGAGCCCTTGATCGCGCGCAAGACGCCGCGGCCCTCGGCCGATGACGCGCTGGAGGTTTTCGGCCGCGCCGAGACCCATTATGAGGCGGCCGAGCCCGGCCTCGTCTACAGTGACTTGCTGGGCAAGGTCTATCGCAAGGCCGCCGGCGAGTGGGGGGTCGAGGTGCCGGATGACGAGGCGCGCGCTGTCGGCCGCTCGGTCAAGGCCTGGCCGGCCTTCGCCGACGCGCCCGAGGCACTGAAATATCTGCGCCGGCATTTCCTCATGGCGACGCTCACCAACTGCGACCGCATCAGCTATATGGGCTCCAACGCGCGCCTCGAAATCGAATGGGATGCCATCTACACCGCGCAGGATGTCGGATCCTACAAGCCGAGCGCGCGCAATTTCGACTTCATGCTCGAGCGCCTCCGGGCCGACTTCGGCATTCGGCCCCACGAGATCCTGCACGTCGCCCAGAGCCTGACGCACGACCATGTCCCCGCCACCAAGGCGGGTCTGACGAAGGTGTGGATCGACCGGCGGCATGACAAGGAAGGGTTCGGCGCCACGGTCCCGCCCGGCGAAGACTATCGGCTCGAATTCCAATTCAACAGCATGGCCGACTTCGCCGCCGCGCATCGGGCCGAGCAATCGGCCGGCGCATAGCCGGAGAGGTCGGAATCTGTCGTGCGCCATGTCGTCCATGGCCATCAATTGTCGCGGGGCCTCTGCTTTGGTCCACAAAGAATGTTAGGTTGTCGAGGTACACATCCCGAGGGAGGGGAACATGGCGGAGGGGCTGCCTGATCGGGCGCGCGTGGTCATCGTCGGCGGCGGCATCATCGGATGCTCGGTCGCCTATCATCTGGCTAAGCTCGGCTGGAACGACGTCGTCCTGCTGGAGCGCAAGCAGCTTACCTGCGGCACGACGTGGCACGCCGCCGGTTTGGTGGGGCAGCTCAGGGCGACGGCCAACCTGACCAAGCTCGCCCAGTACACCACCGATCTCTACGCCGGCCTGGAGGCAGAGACCGGTCAGGCCACGGGCTTCAAGCAGAACGGCTCGATCAGTCTGGCGACCTGCGACGAACGCTTCGAGGAGTTGAAGCGCGGGGCCTCGATGGCGCGCACCTTCGGCCTCGAGGTGGAGGTCATAAGCATCAGCGAAATCAAGCAGATGCATCCCTTGTTAAATGTAGAATCCGTGGTCGGCGGCGTCTTTCTGCCGAAGGACGGCCAGACCAATCCGATCGATACCTCGATCGCGCTCTCCAAGGGCGCGCGCATGGGCGGCGCCCGCGTCCTCGAGAACGTCAAGGTCACCGGGATTCATCAGGACAAAGGGCGGGTCACGGGCGTTGCGACCGACCAGGGCGATATCGCCGCCGAATACGTCGTGCTGTCCGCCGGCATGTGGAGCCGCGAGCTCGGCCGCGCCGCCGGCGTCAACATACCGCTCCATGCCTGCGAGCACTTCTATATCCTGACCGACCCGGTGCCCGGCCTGCCGAGCGATATTCCGGTCCTGCGCGACCCCGACGGCTGCGCCTACTACAAAGAGGATGCCGGCAAGCTCTTGCTCGGGGCCTTCGAGCCGAACGCCAAGCCGTGGGGCAGCAACGGCATCCCCGAAGACTTCTGCTTCGACGAGTTGCCGGAGGACGTGGAGCACTTCATGCCGATCCTGGAGCGGGCCATCGGCATGGTGCCGGCGCTGGAATCGGTCGGTATCCGCAAGTTCTTCAACGGGCCGGAGAGCTTTACGCCCGACGTGCGCTACATGCTGGGCGAGACGCCGGAGCTACGCCATCTGTTTGTCGCCACCGGGTTCAATTCCATCGGCATTCAGTCCGCCGGCGGCGCCGGCAAGGTGCTGGCCGAGTGGATCGTCGAGGGGCATCCGACCATGGACGTGGCCGACGTCGATATCCGGCGCATGATGCCCTTTCAGAACAACCTCACCTACATTCGCGAGCGGGTCTCGGAATCCCTAGGCCTGCTTTATGCCATGCATTGGCCCTACTATCAGAACGAGACGGCGCGGGGGCTGCGGCGCTCGCCGTTCCACGATCGTCTGGCCGCGCTCGGCGCCTGCTTCGGCGAAGTCGCCGGCTGGGAGCGCCCGAACTGGTTCGCTCCGCAAGGCGTGGAACCCAAGTACCAATACAGCTACAAGCGGCAGAACTGGTTCCCCTATGCCGCGGCGGAGCACAAGGCGGTCCGCGAAGGGGTGGCGCTGTTCGACCAGACCTCGTTCGCCGAGTTCCTGGTCCAGGGGCGCGATGCCGAGACGGTCCTGCAGCGCGTCTGTGCCAATGACGTGGCGGTGCCGGCGGGCAGGGTGGTCTATACCCAGTGGCTGAACGAGCGCGGCGGCATCGAAGCGGACCTGACCGTTACGCGCCTGGAGGAGGACGCCTACATGGTGGTCACCGCCGGCGCCGCGGCGACGCGCGATCTCTGCTGGCTCAGGCGCAACATCGCCGAGGACGATCGCTGCCTGGTGACCGACGTCTCGTCGGGCTATGCCACCCTAAGTCTCATGGGCCCGAAGAGCCGCGATCTGCTCGGCAAGCTCACCGATACGGACCTGTCCAACCAGGCCTTCGCCTTCGGGACCTCCCAGGAAATCGAGATCGGGTACGCCAAGCTCCGCGCGCTGCGGATCACCTACGTCGGTGAGTTGGGCTGGGAGCTTTACATCCCCACCGAGATGGCCTTGCACGTCTTCGAGCGCATCATGGAAAAGGGGGCCGACTTCGGCCTCAAGCCGGCCGGCATGCACGTCATGGACGCCTGCCGCCTGGAGAAGGCCTTCCGCCATTGGGGCCATGACATTACCGACGAGGACACACCTATCGAGGCAGGCCTGGGGTTCGCCTGCGCCTTCGACAAGAACATTCCCTTCATCGGCCGCGACGCCTTGCTGCGACAGAAGCAAGAGGGCGTCTCGCGGCGGATCGCGCAGTTCATCCTCGAGGACCCCGAGCCGCTCGTCTATCACAACGAGCCGATCTGGCGCGACGGCGCGATCGTTGGATACCTGAGCTCGGGCAACTACGGCCACCATCTGGGGCGCGCGGTCGGGCTCGGCTACGTGCACGCGCCCGATGGACAGACGATCACCGCCGACTGGATCAAGGAAGGCCGCTATGAGATCGAGGTCGCTTGCGAGCGCTTTCCGGCGCAGGTCAGCCTCAGACCCCTGTACGACCCCAAAGCCGAAAGAGTAAAAGCCTAAGCGATGGGTCATTTCGGGGATGACCGAAGGGCCGATTGGCCCTATTACTTCACTGCATGAGCGTGTGTCCGGAGGTTGCCGGATCAGGAGAGATGCGGACCCAGCCGGACTTCGCTTGAAGACAAAATCGATTGGAGATAATTCCATGTTCGTCGGGGTGCCAACGGAAGTCAAAAATCACGAATATCGGGTCGGGCTCATTCCCCCGTCGGTGCGCGAGCTTGTGCATCACGGCCACCAGGTCGTCGTCCAGGCCGGCGCCGGTGCCGGCATCGGCTTCACCGATGAGGACTACGTCCGGGCCGGGTCGGAGATCGTCGACAGTGCCGAGGAAGTCTTCGCCAAGGCCGAGATGGTGGTCAAGGTGAAGGAACCTCAGCCCGCGGAATATGCGCAGCTACGCGAGGGTCAGGTCCTCTTCACCTATCTGCACCTGGCTCCCGACCTGCCGCAGACCCAGGGGCTCATGGACTCCGGCGCCATTTCCATCGCTTACGAGACGGTCACCAACCAGCGCGGCGGCCTGCCGCTGTTGGCCCCCATGAGCGAGGTCGCCGGGCGCATGTCGGTTCAGGTGGGCGCCCATTGCCTGGAAAAGGAGCAAGGCGGCTCCGGCATGCTGCTGGGCGGCGTCCCGGGCGTGGCGGCGGCCCGCGTGGTGATCATCGGCGGCGGCGTCTCCGGAACCAACGCGGCGCGCATGGCCATGGGCATGGAAGCGCATGTGACCGTCATCGACCGTTCGCTGGAGCGCCTCTATGAGCTGGACCTGCAATTCGGCCCGAAGCTCAATACGATCTATTCCACGGTCGACGCGATCGAGGGACACGTCATGGGCGCGGACCTCGTCGTCGGCGCGGTCCTGGTCCCTGGCGCGGCGGCGCCCAAGCTGGTAACCCGCGAGATGGTGCGGCAGATGCGCCCCGGCTCGGTCCTGGTGGACATCGCCATCGACCAAGGCGGCTGCTTCGAGACCTCGCGGCCGACCAGCCACGCCAAGCCGACTTATATGGACGAAGGCTGCGTGCATTACTGCGTCACCAACATGCCCGGCGCCGTTGCCAGAACCTCGACCTTCGCCCTCAACAACGCCACCTTGCCCTTTGCCCTGGCGCTCGCCAACAAGGGTCATAAACAAGCCATGGCCGAGGATCGGCACTTGCGCGCGGGCCTCAACGTCATCGGCGGAAAGGTCGCCTACAAGGCCGTGGCCGAGGCACACGGTCTGCCCTACATGCCGGCCGAGGAGGCGCTTGGCATCTCCTACTAGCCGGCGGGCGACGGGCGGACCTCCTTTGAGTATTTGCGACGCGGGAAGAACGCGATGGCCTGTTGTCACTATTTCGCCCTGAGCGAGGGGGGCGAGGCGGCCTTTTCCGTCGATGCCTCGTCCATCACCTTCGGACCGGGGGCGCTGGCCGAGGTGGGCGATCGGATGGCGGCGCTGGGCCCGGCCCGCGTGGCGCTGATGACCGACCGGCGCGTTGCTGCCTTGCCCGCGACCGCTCTTGTAGAGACCTCTCTGCGGCAAGCCGGCGTGGACGTGGTGCGCTACGACGAGGTGAAGGTCGAGCCCACGGACCGCTCCTTCCTGGAGGCGGCCCGCTTCGCCCGCGAGGGCCGCTTCGACGCTTACGTCTCGCTGGGCGGCGGTTCGGTGATCGACACCTGCAAGGCGGCCAATCTCTACGCCTCCCACCCGGCCGATTTTCTTGCCTACGTCAATGCGCCGATCGGCGAGGGGCGGCCGGTTCCCGGCCCCTTGAAGCCGCACATCGCTTGCCCGACGACCTGCGGCACCGGCAGCGAATGCACCGGGATCGCCGTCTTCGACCTGCTGGAGATGAAGGCCAAAACCGGGATCGTCTCGCGCCATTTGCGGCCGGACCAGGCCATCGTCGATCCCGCGGTGACCGCGAGCCTGCCGCGCAACGTCATAGCGGCGAGCGCTTTCGATGTCCTTAGCCACGCGCTCGAATCCTACACCGCCCGGCCGTTCACGGCCCGCGATAAGCCCACCCGGCCGAGCGCCCGGCCGCTCAGCCAGGGAGCCAATCCGTGGAGCGACATCGGCTGCCGCGAGGCACTGCGGCTGGTCGGCGCCTATCTGGTACGTGCCGTGACGGATGAGAGCGACGACGAGGCCCGCGGCCAGCTCATGTGGGCGGCGACGCTGGCCGGTATCGCCTTCGGCAACGCCGGGGTCCATCTGCCGCACGGCATGAGCTATTCCGTGGCCGGGCTGGCCAAGGAATTCCGGGCGGCCGGCTATCCGGCCGAGGACGCGCTGGTGCCGCACGGCATGTCGGTGATCGTCAACGCGCCCGCGGTCTTTCGCCACAGCGCAGGCTTTGCGGCCGAGCGCCATCGCGAGGCGGCCGAACTGCTGGGGGCCGATGCACGAGGCGCCGGGGCCGATGACGCGGGCGAACTCCTGGCCGGTCGGATCATCGATATGATGCGCGCCACCGACATGCCCAACGGTATCGGCGGGGTCGGCTATGGCACGGCGGACATACCGGCATTGACGCAAGGCGCCTATCTTCAGCAGCGTCTGCTGCAAAACGCACCCTGTGCGGTCGATAAGGAATTTATTACAATGCTTTATGGAAAAGCGCTCAGCTACTGGTAAAGTTATTTTTGGCCCTATTTGGCCTTAACCATTGGCCGAAACTGGCGCTAGCCGAAAACCGCTCGAGGCACTAGGCTGGGGCCTCACGATCATCATAATCCGAGGCGTATAGACCCATGAACACCGCTGCTCCACTTGCCAACTCTCTCGAAGAGTATTGGATGCCTTTTACGGCCAACCGATCGTTCAAGGCGAACCCGCGCATCATGACGGCGGCATCCGGGATGTACTACACCAGCCACCGGGGTGCGCAGATCATCGACGGGTCCTCGGGCTTGTTCTGCGTCGCGGCGGGGCACGGCCGGCCGGAGATCGCCGAGGCGGTCCACAAGACCCTGCTCGAGATGGACTACATCCCGCCTTTCCAGCACTCGCATCCCAAGGCCTTCGAGTTCGCCCGGCGGCTGGCCCGGATCACGCCCGGCGACTTGAACAATATCTTCTTCACCAACTCGGGCTCCGAGTCGGTAGACACGGCGCTGAAGATCGCGCTTGCCTACCACAAAGCGCGTGGCGAGGGCAGCCGCACGCGGTTCGTTGGGCGCGAGCTGTCCTATCACGGGGTGAACTTCGGCGGCGTATCCGTCGCCGGCATGATCAACAACAGGAAAGCCTTCGGGACCGGTCTGCCGGGAACGGTGCATATGCGCCACACGAAGTTGCCTGAGAACAAAATGACGCTCGGCCAGCCGCAAGCCGGCGCTGAGCTTGCCGAGGATCTGCAGCGCTTTTGCGACCTGCATGGGGCGGAGAACATCGCTGCGTGCATCGTCGAGCCGATCGCCGGCTCCATCGGTTGCTTGGTGCCGCCGAAAGGCTACCTCGAGCGCCTGCGCGAGATCTGCGACGCGAACGGCATCCTCCTCATCTTCGACGAGGTGATCTGCGGGTTCGGGCGAACCGGATCGCAGTTCGGCGCCGATGCCTTCGGCGTGGTGCCCGACATGATCACCATGGCCAAGGCGCTGACCAACGGCGTCGTGCCGATGGGCGCGGTGGCCTGCGACGAGAAGCTGTTCGATGCCATGGCCGCGGCGGCCCCCGAATGGGCGATCGAGCTGTTCCATGGCTATACCTATTCCGGCTGTCCGGTTGCTTCGGCAGCTGGCCTGGCGACCCGCGATATCTTCGAAAAAGAGGACCTGGTTGGAAATGCGGCCAAGATGGCACCTGCCTTCCAAGAGGCAGTCGCGGACCTGGGAAGCCTCCCCGTGGTCTCCGACGTGCGCGCTTACGGCATGTTGGCCGGTGTCGACGCGGCACCACTCGATGGTACCCCGGGTAAGCGTGGGCTGAAGCTGGTAGAGGAGCTGTACGCGGAAGGGGTCATGACGAAGGTGACCGGCGATTGCATCCTGATCGCGCCGCCGCTGGTCTGCGACGCAAGTCACCTCGACGAGATCTTCACCAAGATCCGCGACGTGTTGCTACGTCACTAGAAAACGTCTGGCGGGTGCGGGATCCGCCACCACGTGTGAGTCGAGGCCCTCGAGAGGGGGTGAGGATCGAAATCCTTACCCCCTTTTGCGTTAGCCGGTCGGTAGCAAATTCGACAGCTTGATCTTGCCGGTCGCCGCGGGGGACCGGACCTGTCCGGCGCGATGTCGTCGCGGTCGGCTCGGTGTCCCTGTCTTCGCCCCGACGCGACGCCGCTATGACGCTTATCCGCAACGCACAACTTTCACGATATTTTGGTAGAACTTTTTCTTTGAAAGATGTACAGTAAGTGGATTGATAAAAATTGAGGGTTTTTCAATGTTAAGGACACTTCTGTTTCTTTGCATTGCGGTCCTTCCGGCATGCACATCGGAACTGGAAATCTATCAAGACGGAAGCGACGAGCCGATCAAGGGGGTCCCCTTCCGCGGCAGCGAGGGTGGCCGAGGGCCTGCTGACGAAGCATAGCAAGGAGGGCTCGCAGTGCGCGCAAGCGCCATTTCAGGACTATGTCAGCTTGGCTTCGGGGACACTCTATTTCGCGTAGCCCGATCCGGGGTGGCTCGCGAATTCCGAGTTCTCCATCATGTTCAATGAAAACGGTAGTGTGAAACAGATCCAACTCAATTCCGAATCGAATTTTGCCGAGAGCGTATCCGCGGTCTCGGAACTGGCCGGAACCGTGCTTCCGTTCGTAACCGCTCCCAAAGCGGCGCCCGAGACGCTCCGGCCCGGACAACTCCCGGCATGCGATGTGGGAAAGAACGTGCAGAGCTCCGTGCGACTCGACAAATGGACCGCCGACACCTGGAAGCCACCGAATTGTCGGATCGGGCCGCCATCACATCGTCGGCGTCAGTATTGTCAACCATACGAAGGGGGTTCGTGATATGGACAACTTAGTGGTGTGGACGAGAAGAGTTGGCATCCCGGTCCTGTTCTTTTTCTCCATGGGTGCCGGTTCGGTTCTGGCTCAAGATTTCGAGGTCGACGAGCGTGTCGCCTTACCCTTTCCGCCCGGCATAGCCTTACAGTCACAATGCGGACAGGTGGACGACCTGCAGCATGTCGAGTTCTACGACGGGACCCTCGGCGTCGATCGACCCTACGTCGATACCCATGAGCCGACGACCGTTCAGATGCAGTGGCTCGACGAGGCGGAGATCAGATCGCGCCTGCCGGATCATTCGCCGGGAAATGTCGCCGGCAATCGATGGTGTACAGGCACTTTATTAGACAATCACCGCGTGTTAACTGCGGGCCATTGCTTCGACGTGGCCAACGGGGGCGGTGGCTACTGGGTGACGCCTTACAAACTTGGCACTGACGGGTCCCCGCAATTCGCGTCTCCCGATGAGTTGGCGACGCTCCAAGTCGTCAACTTCGGCTACCAAATCAATGGTGCGACCGGGGAAATTCGTGACGCGAAGGTCTACCCCATCGTCGCTCTCGTCGAGTATCGCGAAGGCGGCGACCATCTCGATTATGCGGTCATCGAATTGGGCCCCGGTGCCGACGGGAAGTTGCCTGGGGACGTCTATGAGCCGGCCGACGTCTCGACCCGCGCGGCGACGATCGGCGAGAATCTGGCAATCATTCAGCACCCGCACGGGGATCCCAAGAAGGTCGAGGCCGGGAAGGTGTTGGGCACCTCCGGGGCGATCCTCTACTACGACGATATCGATACCCATGGCGGTTCATCGGGCTCGGGCGTGCGCGACCGCGAGGGGACCGTCATCGGGGTGCATACGAACGGCGGTTGTCAGCATAGCGCCAACCGAGGTGTTTCCCTGAATTCGGTGGCCGACGTGTCGGACATCTTCTGAAGCGAGGCGATCCAACCTGCCGGAGGGCGATATCCATGGGGTTCAAAGCAAGTTTCCCGAAGCAAAACCGCATCGATAGCTTGGGAGCGGCGCTTCTTAGCGTCCTGATTACCGGTGCCAATCCGAGCTTGGCACGAGCGGACGACGGTGGGGAAAATTGGATCCTGCGGGGCGTTGCCGGGTTGCCGCCTGCGACACAGTTCGAGTTTGCCAAATCCAGTCTGCCTCTATGGCACAAAGTTCCACCGGGTCCGGGACAGACGATCGGCGATATCCTTGCCGAAGTCTGCGGCGAGCAACCGCCCGAGGTCGGCATGTTTTTAGAGTTGAGTACGCTCGCACTCAATCAGGTGCCGAACCTCGATACGGTCATTACCGCCGATTAGGTGGCGGCGGTTCCGTTCTGTCTCAAGGTCGCAAGAAATGTCGGGGTGATGGTTGCCGCGCTGGACAGTCCGAGCGAGATCCTGAAGCGCGAGTATGGCGTCTTCGGCCCCAAAACGCTGGAGGCCTTTTATGAGCTGAATGCCGCGACCTACAACTTCGATACTTTCTCGGATTTCGAGAAATATTTGCCGGTCGGAGAGGAGGTTCTGGTTCCTTTTGCGGCTCCGGAACGCGTGTTCGTTCCTGATCCGGCTTCCGGAATGGCCGTCACGGAAATCGTCGGCGCGCTGACGCAAGCAAGCCTCAAGGCGCAGATCGAAAACAGCCTCGCCCCCGTCGCGACGGCGATCGATAGAGAACCCTATCAGCTTCGCTACGTGCAATCCGTGCGGCTCGAGGCGGCGAACCCAAGTGCCGAGTGTCGTGGCGATCCAGGGCAAACCGCGACAATCGTCGAGCCCGCGGCGATGACTGCCCGCTATGCGGCGGAGGTCCGGGCGAGAACGGCGTTCGCCCTGCGCGACGATACCGTTCCGACGATCGTCGGGATCATCGACTCGGGCCTCAAGGCCGTCGGTGACGGCTTCTTCCACGAGAAGTACTTTCCGCCGAACGTTCAAGAGCTGAACGGTGTGTCGAATCACGATGACGACATTCCGGAGAACGACCACAAGGACGATATCTACGGGACCAATTTTTACGGTCAGTCGGGGACAATCGAGCCGCTGCCGACGGATCGTCGAAAGGCCCATGGGACCAAGATGGCCTCGCTCGTTCTTGGCGGGCCGCGCATTGCGGAGCTTTGGACCTCGCTTCCCAACGAGCCCAGGGTCCTGCTGAAAATCGTCAACTTTTCCAGTTCCTTACCCTCCGCGGAAATGGTCGACGCCTCGAAGCTTCCCAGCGCCATCGCCTACTTGAAAGCGCAGAAAGCCGATATCATCAACCTCTCCCTCTCAACACCCGAGAGACTGATACCGATAAAAAATGCGATCCAAAACAATGACGGGCTCTTGTTCGTGGTCGCCGCCGGGAACGCGAAGAGCGGGCCGGGTTTGAATCTGGGCGGGTTCGGCCTGTACCCGGCGCGCTACGGCGGGAGCCGCGGATTTAGCCACGTCGTCACCGTGGGTGCGCACGATCTCTCCGGTGGTCGAGCCGTATTCTCCAACTATTCGAATGAGTTCGTCGACCTTCTGGCCCCCGGTTGCGCGGTCGAAACTCGCACGGACGAGGGAGACATCGTCTTGGACAACGGCACCTCACCGGCCACGGCCATCGTCTCCTTTACCGCTGGACTGGTACACGGTATCGGGCATTTGAAACCACAACAGATCAAGAACCGATTGCTTGTCGGCACCGATTTCGATCCGGCTCTGCATGAGGATGCGTGGTCCTCCGGGCGCCGCGACATCCTCAAGGCGATAAGCCTGCACCACGACGTCATCGACACCCCGAACCGAACGCCCGAACGAACTTTCGCGACCTTACTCGCGCCTCAGGCGCTATTGCGGTTCTGTGCCGTACCGCCGTCCCATATCGAGCCTAACACCCTGAGAAAGATCATCCCCAATATCCACACCGAGGACGGCATCAAGCTCGAGTACTGGGTCGAAATCGATGAAACGCTCTCCAAGGACCGCTGCGATCAGACCGCCGCCAATGACAGTATTGGTCGGATGAAGATCGACGGTCAGGAGAGCGACGGGCCACCGATAAGCGAGGTGCGGGAGATCGTCCTGGCAATGTTCATAAGACGGCAATGAAAATCGGCCGGCGAACCGTTTTGAGCGCGTTGGGCGCCGGGCTCGGCTGTGCCGGTCTGCAGGGGTGCGAAACCTTTCTTGGCGGCGATGCCGAGACGCGCGACCTCCCGGTCATCGACCCCCATGCCCATATCTTCAACGCCTCGGACCTGCCGGTTGCCAAGTTCGTTCGTCTCGTCGTGCTCAAGGACCATGAGCACCGGAACTTGGATGACGCCGAGGCCGCCGAGCTGTCGGACGTCATCTATTCCTTGCTCGAGGTGATAGTGCGGATCGTGCAGGCTGGCGCGCCGCACGCAATGGCGGAAGCCTGCCGGCTGGATCCAAGCGCCGAGGTCTGCGCCGAGCTGGAGTTCCCCGGCGCGCTTGACGGCGACGTCTCCTCGGAGATGCTTCAAGAAGACACCGGCGACGCCGGCCGGACGCGGGCGAGGGACCGCGGGGTCCTGGAGAAGGTTTTGCGAGACCTGTTGACGGACGACCCCGACAGGGAAATACCCGAAGTCCTCGCCCCGGACCGCGCGAAAGTGATCAGCGCGCGCGAACTCCTGCGGCGGCGCCTTTTAAAGGAGCTGGGAGATACCGGCGCCGAGGTTCTCGAGAGTCCACGCCCCGAGACGATCGATCTCAAAGGCGCCATCGACGCGATTTTCTCCGCGCCCGGTGTGATCTCACGGCACATTCGATGGGCACTCTTATTCCTCCATTATCGCTACCAGAATGCCAACCGCTACGAGAAGGCCTACTGCGTCGGGCCAGGCGCCGTCGCGCTCTATACGCCCAGCCTGATCGACTTCACCCATTGGCTGGAGAACGACCGGCCGCCCTCGGATCTCAAGGCGCAAATGATCGCCATGGAGGCCGTCCAGCGGACCCGTAAACGCGTGCGCATGCACGGCTTCTTCCCATTCGACCCCTGGCGGGAAATCGTCGAGTCGGACAGGGCGGGGGAGGATGGCACAAAGGAGACCCCGCGGCAGCTGGCGAAGCTGGCCATCGAGGTGCACGGTTTCATCGGCATCAAGCTCTACCCGCCGATGGGATTCCGACCGGTCGGCAACGCCGAGCTGGAGGGCCGCTTTCCTCCGGAAGCCAGTGCGATCGACGATTTCGCCGACCGTCTCGATGACGTGCTGTTGAGCACCTATGCCTGGGTGGTATCGGAGGGTGTTCCCGTTCTTGCCCACGCCGAAAACAGTAATTTCGCCGGTCCCGGTTATGGCCGAAGAGCGAGCCCGGAACATTGGGGAGAAGTTCTGCGGCGTCGTTTCGACGGTCAGGATCTCTCCAAGCTGCGCTTGAACCTCGGCCATTTCGGTGGCTTCGATGAAGCCTTCGACGAGGAGACGGGGGAGCTCGATCGCTCGAAAATCGAGCAAACCTGGGAATGGAAATTCGGCGAGTTGCTGAGGCTTGGGCGTCATCCCTATCTCGTGGCGGATCTCAGCTATCTATCCGAGGTCCTGTACCGCGGCGCCAAGGCCCGCCGGCGTATCCGAGACGTCGAGACGTTGCTTAAGCTGTTCGTCGCCACATTCGATCCGCAGGTGCGCCACATCATGTTCGGCAGTGATTGGCTCATGCTCGCACGCGAGCCGCGGCATAAAGACTACATTTCCTTCGTGCGGACCATGGCGGAGGCGGTCTTCGGAACGGCGTCGCAAAAAGCCAACTTCTTTGGCGGCAATGCCTCCCGGTACTTGGGCCTTGGAAGAGATCAGCCGACCCGCCTTCGGCTCGAAGCCTATGACGAAAGACACGGTGGACGGGATCTTGGGTTTTGGCGGCGATTCGATAGGTTCGGCGCCTGAGCGGGCCGTCGGATCTCGTACGACCAGGCCTGACCCCGATTGTCGGTCCGTCCTTCAGCCCTAATCCTCGCCCGTGCCGCTTTGCTGCTTGAGCACGTTCGGGTCGAAGATGCCTTTGTTGAAGTTGCTTCCCTCTTCATCGGGCAGCGGCTGCGGCGCCTCACTGCCTTCCTCGCCCGTGCCGCTCTGATCCTTCAGCACGTTCGGGTCGAAGATTCCCTTGTACCCACCAGGCTCTCCTTCCCCGGCCGGGGCACCTTCGCCGGTTCCGCCCGGCGCCGGCTCGGCCCCCGGCTCGAGGCCCTCGATCGCGCCGCGTCCAAAGATGCCCTGGTACTGGGTTTCGGGGATCACCTGTCGCTCTTGAAGGATCCGCTTTTCCTCCAGGACGTGGGTCTTGCAGGCGGCGCTGTCGAAGAAGGCGAGGAGATAGACGAACCCGACCCCGGCGATGACCACCAGAGCCATCAAGATGTGCGCGGGATCGGCGATCTTGCTCGCCCGGTCGGCGCGGCTGACCGGCGCCATTCCCTCGCGCTTGCGGGCCTCCGCCACGCGAGCCTCGCGGCGCTTCATGACCTCGAAGACGATGGCACCCAGCAAGGTCAGCGCCACGATGATTACCGCCAGGGCGCTGATCGAGGGGTCGATGCCGTAGCGGACCTTGCTCGCCAGGACGGTGGTCAGGGTGCTTTCCGAGACGATCGTGAAGATCGTCGTGTTGTAGTTCTCGAAGGAGGCGAGGAAAGCCAGCACGGCGGCCGAGAAGACGGCCGGCATCATGAAGGGCAGCAGGATCTTGTAAAAGGTCTGGAAGTTGGTCGCCCCCAGGTCGAGTGCGGCTTCCTCGAGGGCCGGGTCGAAGCGCTGCAGCCGGGCGATGAAGACCAGCATGCAATAGGCGGATATGAAGGTCGACTGGCCGATGACGGTGAGGAAGGTGCCGCTATAGAAGATCGAGTTGTAGCTGGCGTCGAACATCGTGCCCAGCCGATCCCAGAAAATCAGCGTGGAGATGCCGAGGACCACCCCCGGCACCAGGATCGGGGAGATGATGATCGTATAGAAGACCGGCCTGATCTTGCGGTTCACCTGGGTCAGCAGGATGGCTCCCGCCATGCCGATGGGAACCGACACGCAGACCACCGAAAAGCCGATGGCGATGCTGTGCCAAAGCCCTTCGAGCAGCCGCTCGTCCTTGCCGAGTTTCACGAACCACTCGGTGGTAAAGCATTCCCAGGGCGTGGCCCGGGGGAATGTCGAGCTGTTGAACGCCGATACGCCCATGATGAGCAGCGGCCCGAAGAGATAGGCGAAGAACAGCACGATAAAGAGGAAGACGAAGACCCGGGTCAGCCGTTCGGTGGTCATCGGGCGATCTCCCCGAGACGGACTTTGAACAGGCGCATCATCAGCATGACGAAGATGGTGCAGGTAACGAGCAGCACGATGGCGTAGGACGACCCCCGCGGCCAATTGCCGCCGGTGTTGAACCACTGATAGATGATCTGCGTAAACCACAGGCTGCTCGGCCCGCCGAGGATCTGCGGCGCGGCCAGCGCCCCCGCCGAAAGCATGAACACCATCGTGCAGCCCGAAGCGATGCCGGGCTTGGCAAACGGGATGACCACCCGCCAATGGATACGCCACCAGGGACTGCCGAGGTCGCGGGCCGCCTCAAGCTGGTTCTTGTCCAAACTCTCGACCGCGTTATAGATCGGGAAGATCATCAGTAGAATGAAGGCATATCCGAGGCCCGCGTAGAGGGCGATATCGAGTTTGATGAAATCAAAGGGCTCGTCCCAGATGCCCATCCCCATGCCGACCGTGTTGATAAGGCCGGAGGAGCTGAAGATGATGCGAAAGGCGAAAGCCCTCAGGATCTCGTTGACCCAAAAAGGTACGATCAGGGAGAGCACCATGAAGCGCGCGTAGCCGCCCTTGGCCACCTGCGCCAGGTAGAAGGCGATCGGGTAGCAGATCACGACGTCGAAGATGGTCACGAAAATAGCGGCGGTGATGGTCTTGCCGAAGACCGAGGTATCCAGCCAGTTGAAACTTTCCGGATTATTGGCCCGCCCGAACAGCAGATGGGAATAGTTGGAGAGGGTATAGACATCCTCCGGCCCGCCTATCTTCGCCGGCGGCAAGTTGAAGCGGAAGGAGAAGTCCAACATGAAGACCTGCGGCAATACGATCATCAACGCGATCCAAATGGTGCAGGCGCCAAGGAGATAGATCGAGACGACGATGCCGTTCTTCCGGATGAATTTCTGCATGCCCCCCAAGTCTCCGATTCCTGCGGCGCGCGCGGCCTAGGCCGCGCGCTTGTCCGGCTTCTACTCCGCGGCCAGCGGCCCTGGCGGAAGGGCGACGACGAGATCGGAATTGAAGCCGAGCGTGACCTCCGAGCCCACGTGGTATTCGAGGCCGCGGCCGGCGTTGATGACCGACATGGTAAGTGGCTTGTCGCCCGCTCCCTTGAGGACCAGGTGCCGGACGTTTCCTTCGAATTGCTCCTCGGCGATATGTGCCTGGATTTTGTTGTCGAAGCTGCCCGCGTCGCCATTGACGAAGCTGAGCGATTCCGGCCGCACGAAGAGAAAGGCCTCGCCGTTGGGTTGCAGCGCGCCGCGCGAACTTTCCGACAGGCGCGCGCGGATCGGCCCGAAAGGCGTGTCCACCAACGCTTGATCGCCCTCAATGGTGGAGATCTTGCCGGCAAGCGCGTTGTTCTCGCCGACGAAAGAGGCGACGAAGGCCGACTCCGGCCTATCGTAGATGGTCTCGGAGTCCGCCATTTGCTCGACCACGCCGGCGCTCATCACCGCGACGCGGTCGGACATGGTCAAAGCCTCGCCCTGATCGTGGGTGATGTAGATGAAGGTAATGCCGACGCGTTTTTGGATGGCCCGCAGCTCCGCCCTCATGTGCTGGCGAAGTTTGAGGTCGAGGGCCGAGAGGGGCTCGTCGAGCAGCAGAACCTCGGGCTCGACGCAAAGTGCGCGCGCGATGGCCACGCGCTGGCGCTGGCCACCCGACAGCTCGCTGACCTTCTTTTCCCCCTGGTCGGACAGGGCGATGAGCTCGAGCAGTTCTTCGGCCCGCTTGCGGCGTCCCGCCTTGTTGACGCCGCGCACTTCCATCGAAAAGGTGATGTTCTCCCACACCGCCATGAGCGGGAACAGCGCCAGATTCTGAAAGATCAGAGCCGTCGGCCTCAGGTTCGGCCCGATCCCGGCCATGTCCCGGCCGCCGATGAAGACCTTGCCTTCCGATGGCTCCTGAAATCCGGAGATCGTGCGAAGAAGGGTGGTCTTGCCGCAACCCGACGGGCCGAGGAAGCTGAAGAACTCACCGCCCTTGATGGTCAGGTCGGCATCCTGGACCGCGACGAAACTACCGAACTTGATCCAAACGTGTTCGAGTTGAACGTCGGCGCTCATGGCATCTCCAAACCCGCAGCGGTGGGATTCGGTCCCCACCGCCGGCGCGGCGGCTCGGGCTCACCTTTTCGGATGGCCACCAGCTAAGGTGGTTACAGGCCGCGCCGGTTCTCTATAGCTGCTAAAAGCGGGGACCCCGGACCCGACCGGGCCCGGGATCCTCGGCTTTGGTCTTATGCGCTTACGAACCTGTTTCGGTATTCGGTGCGCACGTCGGCGTACCACTGTGGCTCCTTCGGCCAGGGCCAGAGGTTGGCGAGAGAATCGCCCGGATAGGCTTCGCCGAAGTTCTTCTTGTACACGTCGCCGGCAAACTGGTCGGCCCCGAGCACGGCCGAATTGTAGCCGTGATGGTCGATGGCCTCGCCGGCGGGCTCGGGCGTGTAGCAGAAATCGAGGAAGGCATAGATTTCATCGATGTTTTCCGCTCCGACCGGTATCGCCATGCCGTCGACCCAAGCCAGCGCGCCTTCCTTGGGCGCCTGATAGGTAACCGGCTCGCCGGCGGTCTTGAGGGCCAATACCGGGCCGTCCCAGGTCTGACCGACGATCACGCCCTCGTTGAGCAGGCCGTTCTTCTGGGTGTCGGCGTCGTTCCAGAACAGCTTGATGTGCTCTTTCTTGCCGATGCACCACTCGGTGACCTTCTCCCAGATCGGGCGCATGGTCTCCTCGTCCTTGTAAGCGCGGCGCATGTCGCCCGCCTTCAGCTCGCCCGTGGTTTCCATGTAAAGACCGGCGCCGAGCATCATGGAGTGCGGGCGGCCCATGGTCTTGCCTTTGGTATCGTCGGACCAGACGTCCCCATAGCTGGGAACCCCGCCCTTCGGCGACCACAGATCGGTGCGCCAGGCCACCGCCTCGGTGCCCCAAATGTGCGGCAACCAATGGGTGCCCTTGTCCTCGAAGTTCCACTCGTCGGTCCCGATCTTCAACATCGCCGGATTGACGTTGCCGATCTTCGCGATCTTGTCGACCTCGAAGTTTTTCAGGAGCTCGAGGTCGATCCACTGCAACGAACGGACGTTCGTCGGGCTGCAGATGTCGAACCCGCGGCCCTTGGTGGCCTTCATCTTGTTGATGATTTCCTCGTTCGAGCCGATACCGGTGTAGTTGATGGTGATACCGGTTTCCTTCTCGAACGCTTCGATGAAGGTCGGGGGCAGATAGTCCGACCACATCAGGATGTTGATCTCCCCGGAAGAGGAGAAGGCCTTGCGGACGTAGCCTGGCGCGGCGGCGAAAGCCACACCGGCCATGGCGGCGCTGCGCAGGAACCTACGACGCGTGCTCCCGGCCGCGCGCACGAGCGACTCCGCACGCAGTTGCTGTTTGGTTTTCTGAGCCATATGGATAGATCTCCCTGTGAGTAGCGTAGATGTTGAATAGCGTATTACAACAGCGTGACGGCACGCCGCTATTTTTCATTGAAGCAACTTTGGCAGGCTGCCGTATCACAAGTCAAGGCCAAGCCGGCGAGAGTGATGGAGCCAAGGCGCGCGAACGCCGTCCCCTGATCGCCCGGTCTGCAAAATCACGGTCTCCTCACGCGGTTTGCCGGCCATAATAAAGCATGACCTTGTGGGTGGCCTCGGCAAAGAAGAGCCACCGTTCGACGAAGACGCCGAGGAGAGCGGGCGGCAGGGCGAGGGCCAGCAGGATCGTCGACGCCAGCGCGGCGGGGCTGGCGATCGCGCCGACGACCAGCAAGATCGGCAGGGTCCCGCCCAGATGCAATGCAAGCCGGCGCAGTTTGCGTCCATGCTTGCGGGCAACTCGGAATCCCATTTCCTTCATAATGAAGTTCTCTTCGCTGTGTGGCGGGTCGAGCGGACGGACCAGGCCGATGGCGCCCAGGCCGGCGGCGCCCAGGCCGATGGCCGTCGCCGTCGTGCTACCGGTCTGCGCGCTGTCGATGGCGTGCCAATAGGCGCGCTTGAGCGCCCAGGTGCCGAGGAGAGATAGGGCGCTCAGCCACGCCAGCCAGGGGATCCAAGCCCCGAGCATCGCGAAGAGGGTGCTGCAGATAAGCGAGCCGGTGGCCAACGCGAAGGCCAGATAGAGCGGCACGACGAGTGGTTGCCTCCACTGGGGAATGGTGACAAGCGATCCATAGATCATGCCGGTGCAATAAACCGTCGTCATTGCGGCCGACCCGGTCAGCACCGCGAGAAAAGCGTATACGCCATCGGTCCGGTCGAGCAGGACCCAGCCGATGCCGAACAACCCGGCCGGCAGATAGGTCGCGAGGCTGGCGCAGCCCTCGCGCGACAGCCAGGAGGATCGCCATTGGCTGAGGGCCCGCCAAGCCCGTTCGGGGTGTCCGAGATGAAAGGTCGAGGACAGTAGGCCGACGGTGACCAGGCCGAGTGCGACGAGCAGCGACCAGACGGCGACGGCGGTCTCGCCGGGCAGATCGCCGATCAGGGCGGCGAGGGCGATGACGGCGAGAATACCGTATCCGGCGCCGGAGAGAACGGTGAACAAAATGACCGAGGCGGCGGGCTTCATCGCGGCGCGCTCCGTCCGCCGGCGGGCACGGGCCCGCCCCGCAACGCGGTGGTCAACTGCCGAGGCGGATCCGTGGCGTCAATCCGCATCGTCGAGCACTCGGTCGAGCCAGGCCCAGAAACCATCCGCCGACATCTCGTCGCGCCTATCCGCGGGCGCGGCGCCGCGCGCCGCCGGCGCATCGGGAGGCGCGGAAAGGGCACGCGGCGGAAGGTACTTGTTGGTCGGCTCGTACCCCATCTCGGGCATCAGATCGACGCCGCCTCGCGCTGCGACGAGTTGGGCGACGTCCGATTGCGGGTCGGCCAGGTCGCCGAAATGCCGGGCCGTGGCGGGACAGGCGCGAACGCAGGCCGGCTGGCGCTCGCTTTCCGCAATGTTCTCGTTGTAGATCCGGTCGATGCACAGCGTGCACTTCTTCATCACGCCGCCCACCGGGTCGAGCTCGCGCGCACCGTAGGGGCAGGCCCAGGCGCACAGGCCACAGCCGATGCACAGCGCCTCGTCGACTAGGACGATGCCGTCCTCCTCGCGTTTGTAGGAGGCGCCGGTCGGACAGACGGTCACACAGGCCGCATTCTCGCAGTGCAGGCACGACCGCGGGAAATGCACCGTTCGGCCAGCCTCGCCCCAGCCAGTTTCGCCGGCGCCGATCTCATAGGAATGCACCCGGTTCAGCCAGGCCCCGGTCTGCCCCGCGCCGTAAGGGTTGAGATCGCTCAACGGCGCAGGATAGCCGCCGGTATTCCATTCCTTGCAGCTCACCACGCAGGCATGGCATCCGACACAGGTATCGAGGTCGATGACCAGACCCAAGCGCCGCTCGGACGGGTTCTCCGGCAGGCTGGTCACGAGCCGCCTCCCGTGCCGCGCCCGTCACCCGTGCGCTTGTGAAACGAGGCTCCATAGCGCAGCCGGTCCGGCACCTGAGGCAGCCCCGGCGGCTTGCCGAGGACGGTGAACTGCGGATCGCTAAGCCCGGCTTCCTCCGGCGCGGCCTTGCGAACGCTTACCCGCAGGTCGTACCAGGCGGCCTGCCCAGTGACCGGGTCGGAGCAGGAATAGCGATATCCACCTTCACCTTCCGGAAGAAGATCGTCGATCAAATGATTGAGCAGAAAACCTTTTTTGAATTCACTTGCATCGGGTTTCAAGTTCCAGGCGCCGGCGCGCTTGCCGATCGCGTTCCACGTCCAGACGGTCTTGGCGTTGACCCCTTCCATGAGGCGGACCTGGACGCGGATCTTATTGTGCCGGCTTTCCACCCACACCCAATCATCCTCGCCGATGCCCAGATCGGCGGCCGTGGCGCGGTTCATGTAGAGGCGGTTGTCGCCGTGGATTTGCCGCAGCCAGGCATTCATCGACCCCCATGAGTGGTACATGGCCATGGGACGCTGGGTGACCGCGTGCAGCGGATAGGCCGTCTCGTCGTTGCCCTGGTCCTCGAAGGGCGGATACCAGACGGGCAGGGGATCGAAGTAGGTCTCCACCCGGGCCCGGTGATGTTCGGGCGGCTGTATCTCGCCGTGGCCGCGGGCGGCTTGGCGAAAGCGCTGCAGAACCTCGCTGTAGATTTGGAAGATGACCGGATCGGGCTTTTCGATGAAGCCGCGCGCCGCGGCGTAGTCCAGATAGGCACGGTTCGCGTGCTTGAAGAAGCGCGCCTCTTCGGGGATCCGCTCGTGCCAGAAGCAGTCGTTTTCAATATAGCGTTCGAGCTGCTGGGCGTTGGGCGCGCCCTTGCCCACGGCGCTCCCGTCCGCGCCGCGCCAACCCATCAGGCTGCCGACCCCCGGCTTGCGCTCGTGATTGACGATGTAATCGGGATAGCCGCCCGGGTAGGTCGGCAATCCTTCGGCGTTGGTCATGCCCGGCAGGCCAAGACGATAGCCGAGCTCCAGCAGGACGTCCTGAAAGGGCCGCACATCGCGGTCTGGGGCGACGACCGGTTGGCGGATCGAATCCCCCGGACCGTCGGCCTCGCTGATCGGGCGGTCGAGCATGGAGATGCAGTCCCAGCGCTCCAGATAGGTGGTATCGGGCAGCACCAGGTCCGCGTAGGCCACCATCTCGGAATAGTAGGCGTCGGAATAGATGATCCGCGGGATGCGGTACTCGCCGCTCTGGGTATCGCGGTCGGTCAGCATCCCCATGGTCTCGGAGGTGTTCATGGCCGAGTTCCAGGCCATGTTCGACATATACATAAACAGCGTGTCGACGGGGTAGGGATCGCCCTTCCAGGCGTTGGTGATGACGGTGTGCATGGCCCCATGGACGGAGAGCGGGTTGTCCCAGGAGAATGCCTTGTCGATGCGCAGCGGCGTGCCGTCGGCCTCGACCAGAAGATCGTCGGGGCCGGTCGGGAAGCCGAGCGGCGGGCCGGGTAGGCTTTGGCCGGCGGCGACCTGGCCGGACTTGCCGGCCGGCTTGGGTGCCGGCGGCGCGGGGCGCGGGAAGGGTGGCTTGTAGCGGAACCCGCCCGGGCAGTCGATGGAGCCCAGGAGGACCTGCAGGAGGTGCAACGCCCGGCAGGTCTGGAAGCCGTTCGAGTGCGCCGAGATGCCGCGCATCGCATGCATCGAAACCGGGCGCCCGGTCATCGTCTCGTGCCGCTCGCCGCGCCAATCCACCCAAGGCTGCCGGATAACGACTTCCTGCTCGAAAGCCGCCTCGGCGAGCTCGACCGCCAGGCGGCGGATGCGCTCGGGCTCGATACCGACGCGCGCGGCAACCGCCTCGGGCGCATAACGCTCATCGAGATAACGCTCGGCGAGGATCTGAAATGCGGGAACCGCGGTCCGGCCGTCGGCCAACGTCACCTCGCCCCTGAGACTGGTCGCCAGGCCGGCAGCGTCGTAGGCGACCAGGGCGCCGCTACGCCGGTCCTGGCAGAGCGGGCGATCCTCATCGTCGCGGGCGAAAAGGCCGTCGTCCTGCGCTCCGGGATCGCGGATCACCAGCCAGGGGAGGTTGGTGTAGCGCCGAATGTAGTCGAGATCGATGCGGCCGGCCTTCAATAGCAGATGGACCAGCGCCAGCACGAAAAGCCCATCGCTCCCGGGCGCCAGGCCGACCCACTCGTCGGCGATCGCCGAATAGCCGGTGCGCACGGGATTGACCGAGACGAATTTGGCGCCGTTGGCCTTGACCTTCGCGAGGCCCAGCTTGATCGGGTTGCTGTCGTGGTCCTCGGCGACCCCGAACATCATCAAATAGCGTGTGCGCTCCCAGTCGGGCTGGCCGAACTCCCAAAAGGACCCGCCGATGGTATAGATACCGCCGGCCGCCATGTTGACCGAGCAGAAACCGCCGTGCGCTGCATAATTGGGCGTCCCGAATTGGCTCGCCCACCAGCCGGTCAAGGCCTGGCTCTGGTCGCGCCCGGTGAAGAAGGCGAGCTTCTTCGGATCCTCGTAACGCACGCGCGACAGCCAGGTGGTGGCAAGGCCCAGCGCCTCGTCCCACTCGATCTCCTTGAATTCGCCCGCGCCGCGCTCGCCGACCCGCAGCAGGGGCTTGGTGAGCCGCGCCGGGGAGTAGTGCTGCATGATCCCGGCCGAGCCCTTGGCGCAGAGAACACCGCGATTGACCGGATGCCTGGAATTGCCCTCGATATAGCGAACCGCGCCGTTCTTCAGGTGCACCCGGATGCCGCAGCGGCAGGCGCACATGTAGCAGGTGGTGTACTTGACCTCGTCACCGATGGTCGGGGACGTCTCGACGCGGCGTTTGCCGCTATCGCTTTGCGGATTGCTCATCACCATTGACGCCGTAAGCCCCCTGAACACCCCTCTGTCCGGCAGCATAGGACACCGAGGCGATAGTGTTAGCGCCAAGAGATGTCTCAATATGAGGCCAGACTGGCAAGGGCCTTTGTGGCTTGCTGCCTCACACCCCCACCCCCCTGTTAGGGGGGCTTTC
>Ga0255057_10000240_pt1 | contig 30760 bp, 24 predicted proteins | sample Cases_109_6_MG_FD_189022 | JGI IMG/M metagenome (GOLD analysis project Ga0255057, IMG submission 189022) | Seawater microbial communities from Amundsen Gulf, Northwest Territories, Canada - Cases_109_6 | ecosystem: Environmental > Aquatic > Marine > Gulf | place: Canada: Northwest Territories... | reverse complement strand
AATAAGTGCGTCCCCTTTTTCGCTTCCCCTTTTTCGCTATCTACCCCCGATTTTTCAGTGAACGAAACAACCTGCCCTCCTCCCGGCGATTGGAACGAAGTGTTCAACTGATCGATCCCCGGGCACCGTCCCGATGCCGGTAATTCGCCTATCTCCCTGATCTCAAGTGCTTTTCCGCCCGTGCTCCGGGGTGGCACGGTTAATGCTGGGTCAACACTGGATCAGCACGTCCCACGGCTCCAACCACGGGAGGAGAGTTATGGCAGCAGGCAACCTGCGAAGGCTTCTGGTTCTTGTCGTGAGCGCGATGCTCGTCTTTCCGACGCTCGGCCTGGCGGCCACCAAGTACAAAGAGGTGGAGGTCAGCGATGGCGGCAGCGTCGCGGGCAAAGTGAGCTTCGAAGGAGCGCTGCCCGAAGACGCCGTGGATCTCATCTCCATCACAAAAAACCCGGAAGTGTGTGACAAGGACCCGGATAACCCGGGTTACCGGGAAGTGGTGTGGGTAGACGTCGAGGATGGCGCGCTGCGAGGCGTTTTCGTCTTCATCGATAAGATCAAGGAAGGCAAGAAGTGGTCGCAGCCCGAGGGCGGCGACTACGTGATCCTGCAAAAAGGTTGCCGCTTTCGTCCCTGGGCCCAGGTGGTGAGGCGCGGTCCCATCATCATTCGGCACAGTGATGGCGAGGGCGTGCTGCATAACATCAATACCCGCGAGCTGATCGGCGTGGGCAAGAAGCGGGTCGTGAAGCGCACCATGTTCAACTTCGGTCAGCCGGATCCCGGCGACATCATGGATGAGATCAAGCCGCGTCGCTCGTCCTTCATCGCCATCAACTGTGAAGCCCACAATTTCATGTTCGGCTACATGATGGCTCCGACCCACCCGTACACCGTGGTGGTCGCCGAGGACGGATCTTATTCCATCGATGACATTCCGCCGGGGAAGTACACCGTCAAGGCCTGGCATCCACGCTTCGGTTTGCAGAAGACCAAGCTCGAGGTGCCGGCCAATGGTGCCGCCACCGCCGATTTCACGTTCTCCAGCAAAAAGTAGGAGAGAAGGTCATGACAACGAATAAGCCCAATCGTCCCTGGCGCCAAGGCTGCGCGTGCGCGGTCACTCTGATCGCCATCCTGGGCTCGCCGGTGGCGGTCCTGGCCGCGGAGTACCCGGCGCTCGGGCCCCTGCCGGAGAAAAAGGCGCCCAAGGCTTCGCTGGTGGAGATGGGTAAGCGGCTCTTTTTCGACGCGCGTATTTCCGGTGATGGCGGTATCAGCTGCGCCACCTGTCACGACCCGCGAGAGGGCTTCACCAAGAGCACCGATGAAAAAGGCAAGCCCCAGGCTCTCTCCGACGCCTACCCCGGCACCAAGCACTACCGCAACGCGCCGACCTTGATCAACACCCGGTACAAGGCGGACTTTGCCGATGTCGGCTGGGCCTGGGACGGACACATGGGCGCCAACCTGAACGACGTCGTGCGCAACGAGATCACCGAGACCATGGTCATGAACATGGACATGCGCCTGATGCACGAGCGCATGAAACAGGACCCGATCTACGTGAAGATGTGCAAGGACAACTTCAACGGCGAGTGCAGCTCCGGTAAGGGTCGCAAGGCCCTGGTGGCGTTCATGGATACCCTGGTCTCCAAGGATGCACCCTTTGACACGGGCAAGATGTCGGCGGCGGCGAAACGCGGACGGACGCTGTTCGAAGGCAAAGCCAAGTGCGTCCAGTGCCACAACGGGCCCTACCTGTCCGACGGCAAGCCCCATAACACGGGCGTGCCCGAGAACATGGAGGTGTTCGAGAACCCCATGCGGCACCTGACCTATCGGTCGGTCGTCACCAACCACGGCGTCCCCAAAGCCGATATCTGGCGCCGCGACGTGGGCTACTTCCTGGTGAGCAAGAACTACGCCGATGTCGGCAAGTTCATCACCCCGACCCTGCGCGAGCTCACGGTCACCGCGCCCTACATGCACAACGGCACCATCGCCACCCTGAAAGACGTGGTCGAGTTCTACGATCGGGGCGGCGGCAGGGACGACCCGCTGGCGAACGAGCTCGTGCGCCTCCGGCTCACGGCCAGCGAGAAGGCTGACCTGGTGGCTTTTCTCGAGAGCTTGAGCAGCAAAACACCGGTGACCGTCGAGAAAGTCACCGTGCCGCAAAAGTACCAGCCCATCGAGAACTGGCTTCAGGTACACAACTAGACGCGGGAGACAAGGCTATGAAACCGATCGAGAAGATTTTGCACCTACTGATGCTCCTCGCGTGTGCCGGCCTCGCCGCGGGCGCGGCCAATGTGCTGGCCAAAGGCGATCCGGATGCGGATCCACCACTGGCGCCGTTACCTCAGGTGCCGGAGCCGCCGGACAACAGGATCACCGACGCCAAGGTCGAGCTCGGCAAGCTGCTGTTCTTCGATCCCAAGCTCACCGGCGATGCGAGCCTTTCCTGCGGCGACTGTCACGATCCCAAGCAGGGCTGGGGATTCGCCGATCCCATCTCACGGGGCTATCCGGGTGCGGTCCACTGGCGCAACTCCCAGACAGTGGTGAACAGCGGCTTTCTCGGCAAGCTCTTCTGGCAGGGCAGCGCCAAGAGTCTAGAGCAGCAGGCGCCCACCGCGAACAAGGGCGCGGTTGCCGGTAACGGCGAGAACGATGTCATGGAGGCGCGTCTGCGTCAGACGCCCGAGTACATCAAGCGATTCAGGGAAGTGTTCGGTACCAGGCAGCCGAACCTGGGCCACGCCTGGATGGCCATCGCCACCTTCGAGCGTGCCGCGCTCACGCAGAAAAACAGCCCCTTGGATCGCTATCTCAAAGGCGACAAGTCGGCGCTCTCCGAGCAGGCCGTCCAGGGCATGAAGCTCTTCACCGGCAAGGCCAACTGCATCGAGTGCCACAACGGTCCCATGCTTACCGACGAGAAGTACTACAACGTCGGTCTGCCGCGACCACTAGAGTTCGAAGAATCCGGCATGAACCAGATCACCTTCCGCTGGGAGAACTATGCCAAGGGCGTGCACGAGAAGAAGTACCGGGAGTGGAAGGACGACGCGGGTCTTTATTACGGCACTAAGCGAGCGCAGGACGCGGGCAAGTTCCGAACTCCGCCGCTGCGTTATGTCGCCTTTACGGCGCCCTACATGCATGCGGGACAGTTCTTCACTCTGGAAGAGGTCATCGACTTCTACAACGAGGGCGGCGGCGAGAACGAGTTCACCGAGCGTTACGGCAACAAGACGCCGGTCCTGAAGCCGCTGGACTTGAGCGACGAGGAGAAGGAGGCGTTGCTGGCCTTCCTCGAAGAGCTGAGCGGTGAAGAGATCGTCATGCCGATCCCCAAGGTGCCCGAGTACGGCGTCATGCCGGACGTGCCGGGACTGACCCAGGCCCAGGCCAAGCGCATCGGAATGGAGACTTACCTGATGTCCACCGGACAGCAGTGAGCGAGGAAAGATTCATGACTAACTGTAAAAACAACGGTTCGCCCGGGGGCCCCTGCCTGACCCGCCGGTCATTCTTCCTGCGCAGCGGCGCGGTGGTGGGCGGTAGCGTATTGCTCAGCAATATCCCGGGCCTCGAGGGTAAAGCCATCGCTGCCGAGGTCGTCGGTTATCCCAGAAAACTCATCGGCCACATGAGCAAACTGCGGGTCAACAAACCGGTGCCATTCAGCTATCCGGACGAGGGCATGAACTCCAGCACCATGCTGGTGAAGCTGGGTACGCCCGCCGGCGGCGGCATCGGCGCCGATGCCGACGTGGTGGCTTTCAACACACTCTGCACACACATGGGCGGACCGCTGGCCGGCGCCTTCAAGCCCGACGATCAGGCGCTGGGACCCTGTCCCCTGCATCAGACCACCTTCGACCTGACCCGCCACGGCATGGTCATCAGCGGCCACGGCACCGAGAGCCTGCCGCAGATTCTGCTCGAGCTGGACGGCGACGCGATTTATGCGGTGGGGATGATCGGACTCATCTACGGCCGCTACGACAATCTGGAATCATGAGGGGGCTATGAACATGGCTTCGAGCGACAAAGCGAGAAACTCCGCGGCCTTCTATCAGCCAGAGGACAAGATACCCTTGCCGCCGAAGAACGCGGATGTGCTGACCACCTGCTGCGACTACTGCATCATGGCCTGCGGTTTCAAGGTGTATCGCTGGCCGGTGGGAACGCCGAACGGTGGTCCGAAAAAGGATCAGAACGCGCTGGGTCTGGATTATCCCCTGGGACCCAACCAGGGCGGCTGGGTGGGGCCCAATCAGTACACCCAGGCTTTTCACAAGGGCAGGCTGCACAACATCGCCGTGGTCGGCGACCACGAGACCAAGGTCGTCAACGTGGGTGGTGGGCACAGTATTCGCGGCGGCTGCATCGCGCAGAAAGTCTACAACCCCAGAAAGTCGACCCAGGATCGCCTCAAGCACCCCATGGTGCGCATCAACGACATTCTCATGCCGGTGACCTGGGACTTCGCGCTGGACATCGCCGCCGAGCTCTCCACGCACACCATCGATACCCACGGCGAGAGCGCCTGGGCCATGAAGTACTACAGCTACCAGTACTTCGAGAACACCTATGCGCTCACCAAGCTCGCGTTGAACAGCATCGGCACGCCCGCCATCGCCCAGCACGATCACCCTTCCATGGTCAACTCGGTACCTGGCTGGGTGGACATCGGCTACGACATCTTCGGCGCGTCCTACGAGGACTTCGCGTTGGCCGACTGCGTGCTGGTTTCCGGCACCGATCCCTTCGAGACCAAGACCACTGTCTGGAATCACTGGTTCCTGGACGGCATCCACAATAACAACACCAAGATCATCATGGTCAACCCGAGGCGCACCGCGGGTGTCGCCTACGCCAAGACTCACGGCGGCTTGCATCTGCAGGTCACCCCGGGCTCCGACACGCCGGTGCACATGGCCATTCAACGGGTGATCATGGAGAACGGTTGGGAGGACAAGGATTTCATCAAGAACTGGGTCGCCAATCAGTGGGAGACCGACTCCGGCTTCGGCCAGGGCACCCGCAACACGCCATGGCAGTGGCGCACCACCTGGGGCAAGTTCCAGGTGAAGGGCTACGAGGGCTCACCGAAGCACTACAAGGAGTGGATACTGGCGCAAGAGGAGTCGAAGCCGGAGGTGGCGGCGAAAATCGCGGGTATCGATCCGCAGCTTATTTACCAGGCGGCGGAGATGATGGCCAAGCCCAAGGCCAACGGCGAGCGGGTCAAGACCAGCATCGTCATCGAGAAGGGCAACTACTGGTCGAACAACTATCTGAATACCGCCTCCATCGGCAACCTGGGCGCCATCCTCGGTTGCGGCGGCAGACCCGGGCAAGTCATGACCCGTCTGGGCGGTCACCAGCGCGGCGGCGTCAGCGGCGGCAAGTACCCGGGTTGGAAGTCTCCCTACAAAGTGCCGGGACGACGCCGGCACCGCCTGGACGTGGACCGCTGGCTCACGTCAGGGAACGTGCGTTTCGCCTACTGCATCGGTACCACCTGGATTCAGGCCATGGCCGGAACCGTGGCCTTGCAGAACGCCTTCTCACGCTTAATCAAGCAGAACCGCCACCGGGTCAACACCTTCGACAAGCAGGCCATCATCGATACGCTGAAAAAGCGCATGGACAGCGGCGGCATGGTGCTGGTGAATCAGGACATCTATCTTCGCGACCCAATCGGCAACCAGTACGCGGACATCGTGCTGCCCGCCGCCACCTGGGGTGAGGAGGATTTCACCCGGGCCAACGGCGAGCGCCGCGTGCGTCTGTATCAGAAGTTCTACGATCCCCCCGGCGAGGCCATGCCGGATTGGAAGATCGCCGCCATGTGGGCGAAGAAGATGGGCTTCGACGGTTACGACTGGAAGGATTCCAACGAGGTCTTCGAGGAGACCTGCCGATTCAGTCGCGGCTCGCGCAAGGACTACAACGCCATTCGCGTCATGGCCAAGCGCAAGGGCATGCGCGGTCACGATTTCTTGAAGACCTACGGCACCACCGGACTGCAGGCGCCGTTGCTGATGATCGACGGTAAGATCGTCGAGACCAAGCGCCTGCACGACTACAACCGCAAAGACATTCCGAATACCGGTCCCCAGGGTCTGACCAACTTCAACAAGCGCATGCTCGCCTTCAAGACCCAGACGGGCAAGCTCAACCTGGTGAAGACGCCCTGGAATCTGTGGTCGGATTTCTACGACTACATGCAACCCAGGGACGGCGAGCTGTGGGTCACCAACGGACGCATCAACGAGCTCTGGGAGTCCGGCTTCGACGACTACGAGCGTCGGCCCTACAGTCAGCAGCGTTGGCCGTTGAACTTTATCGAGATCAATCCCGCGGATGCCAAGTCCCGCGGCATCGAGTCGGGTGACCTGGTGGTCATCCAGTCGAAACGCGTGCCGGTGCAGACGGATTTCAATCTCGGCGTGAAGAGCGGTGAGATGTGGTTCTCCGGTCTCATGAAGCGGGGTCATATCGACATTACTGCCGGTGAGTACTCGGCGGTGGCGATCGTGACACCAACCATCAAGAAGGGCGTGGCCTTCAGCGAGTTCCTGAAAACGGAGCAGCCGGGCAATACCATCGTGCCCCAGGTGCCGGATCCCATCACTACCAATGCGCGCTTCAAGATCGCATCGGCGACCATCACGAAGATTGGGGAATCCCCCTACAAGCACAGCTTCGCCCAGATGAGCTTCAAGAGGAGGGACATCAGCTAGGCAATGGCATCGGTGGGGATGTGATCACCGGCCTGTGGCGATAGCGAAAGGCGTCGCATGCACGCGGGGCCATCAATCGACCTTCAACAACAACCAAGGTAAGTGAGCCGGTGATGGAAAGCGCAGAGTTCAATCAGGAAAGTGTCCTGCAGACCTTTTACGAGGTGCTCGGCAGAGACAACGCACTCTCGCGTTGCTGCGCGGTCAAGGCCCTGGAGCGCGTGGGCGGCCACGAGGGCGAGCCGCGCAAGCGGCTCATCGAGCTGCTCATGGATCCGGATCCGGACGTGCGCACCGATGCCGTGGTAACCCTGGGACGTATGCGGGTTTCCGAGGCGACAGAAGCGTTGCTCTACAGCCTCGAGAATGATCCCGACGGTGAGGTCCGCGTGGAGGCGGTCAAGGCGTTGTCGGGGATCGGCTCCCAGGCGGCGGTGGAGCCGTTGATTCGCTGTCTGGAAGCGGACGGCTACCCGGAATTGGAAGATGGCGACATGGCGGACGAAATGCCCTATGCCGCCTGCTGGGAAGTGCACGGTCAGACGCTGGACGCCCTCGGCAAGCTCGGCGATGCGCGCGCCACGGATTCGGTGATCGCGTTGCTGGAGAACGACGAGTACGCGGATCTCCAGGAGCGAGGGTTCCGCGTGCTGGCGGAGATCAGTAACGACAGAGCCAGAGAGTTTCTCTTGACCCGGCTCGAATCCGACGCCCCCCTTGCGCGGCGCAGGGCTGCCCGGGCGCTGACGGCTCTGTCCCGGCTCGAGACAGAGAGCCAGGATCTCCCCTCCGAGATCGTCAACCGGCTCACCACTGCGCTCATGGATCCGGATCCCGGTGTGCGCATCAATGCCGCCCGGGCGCTGGCCGGAAGCAGCAATCCTTTGGTGGTCGTTCCCCTGACCATGCTTCTCGCCGATCCCGAGACCGAGGTGAGGCGGGAGGTGGCCGCGGTGCTGGGCAGGATGCGCGGCCGCGAGATTATCGACCGGTTGCACGGTCTGTTGGACGATTCGGACCCACAAGTGAGACGAGAGGTGGCACAGGTGCTGGGGGAGATCGGCGATCCCTCGTCCAGTCCCTATCTCACCCGGTTTCTGGATTCCGAAGACGAAGATCTTCTCCATGATGTGATCGGCGCCATCGGCGAAATCGGCGTGACCGGCTCGGAAACAAAGCTCGCCGAGATCCTCGCGAGTGAGGAGGCGCATTTCACGGTGCGTGTACAGGCGGCGAATGCACTGGGGCGTTTGCTTCGAACCGGCAACTCGCAAGAGCAGGAAGAGAACGGGTCGCAGTTGGATCCGAACGCGATCCTTACCCAGGCGGTGTTCGACTCCTGCGACGCCGTGTGTCAGGCGGCTCTGAAGGCGCTCGTCGACATCGATACGGAGAACGCTGTCGCAACCCTGTCGAAGTTTCTGCGCAGCCGGCCTTCAGCAACGGAGACGTCTTCACACGCTGACAGTGCGAGCGATCGCGACGTAGATAATGTGGAGCAGGAGATCCCGCAGGAGTTCCATCGGCTCATCGCTGGCCATGACGCCACCACCTCCACCCTCGCCGCGATGATGACCCCGGTGGTTGAGGAAGCGCCCTCCGTCGTCGAGCCCCCGCAGGATGACAGGCAGGCAGCGCCGTCAAACGCCGTACGCGTTCTCGCGGCGAGACTGCTGGGTGGTGTTACAGCGCCGGGAGCCCAGGCAGTGCGGGACCTCATGGAAGCCTATCGGCAAGGAGATGAAGATCTGCGCCAGGAGATTATCGTCGCCCTCGGCCGCATCGGCGACCACGAAGCCCTGCCTGTGGTCGTCGAGGGACTCGCGGCCGAGGAGCAGGAAATCCGCTCTGCCGCATTGGATGCCCTCGAGCGTTTTCCCGGTGTGTCCGCGGCCGATGAGCAGCTGGTCGAGCTGCTCGCCGATGAGGATCCCTACATCCGTGAACGTGCCGTGCAGACCATCGGCGCCATCAAGAGTTCGGCGGCGCTCAGGCACCTGCCGCGCATGCTGAATGACGGCGATCGGGCCGTGTGCCGCGCCGCATTGTGCGCCTTGCCAGGCAACACGAAGAGCGAGGAACTCTGCGCGCGCATCTTCGATCTGATGTTCGAGTTTTCGGCAGAGCTGGTGGTGGACGCCGCCACGGCTTTGCGACGAATGGATGATTGGGGCAGCGCCTCACGGCTGGTCGCCATGCTGGACGACCCGAAGCAGGAGGAGTTCCACTGGATCTGCATCGACGCGTTGGCGGAGATGTTCGCGCGCGAGCCGGGTACAGAGAGCTGAGCATGCCTGACGAGCAGCGACCAACAAGTTCCCGAGGGTAGCTTATGGCTTCGCTCGTTCGACGAATCACCAAGCCGGGCCTGATCCTGCTTTCTCTCCTGCTCCTGCTCCTGTTCATGGCCGTAGTTCCGGCCCATGCCCAGGAGATCAACGAGTACCGGCAGTTTCTCGGCCTCGATTCCCGTCGGCTGATATGGTTTCTGGCGCAGATGCACTTGTTTTTCGGCGCATTCGTGCTCGGCGTGCCGTTGTTCGCCGTCACCATCGAGGTGGTGGGCTGGCGCACGAAAGATCCCAAGTACGACAAGCTGGCCTACGAATTCACCAGTCTCCTGAGCGTCGCCTACGCCACCACCGCGGCGCTGGGCGGCCTGCTCGCCTTCGCGCTGTTCACGCTCTATCCGACCTTCATGGGATTGATGGCGGGGACCTTCAAGGACGTCATGTTTATCTACGCCCTGCTGTTCCTCGCTGAAACTTTCTTTTTGTACATGTACTACTACGGCTGGGACTGGCTCAAGGGCAGGGATCCCTTCGGCCGCAACGCCCAGCGCTTATTCAAGTCGCTGGGCGCCGTGGTCATCGTCCTCGGCACGGTATTCTTCTTCGGCGGCTTCGGCTTCGAGATGCGCGGTGACACGCGTTCCTTCATTACGTTTCTCTATATCCTGCCGCTGGGCATCGGCCTGTGGATCCTGCGCGACCGCAAGACCACACACATCTTCATCGGCATACTCCTCAATATCGCCGGCACCGGCATCATGCAGGCGGCCAACAGCTGGGCGGGCTTCATGATGAGCCCCGCCGGCGTCGACCAGGACGGCGTGCTGGTGGGCTCCGTGTGGCAGGCATTCGAGAACGTCCTGGCGACGCCGGTGGCCATGCACCGAATGCTGGGCAACCTGGCCTTCGGTGGCCTGGTGGCGGGCTCCTACGCGGCGGTCAAGTTCATCGCCGCCAGGACCGCCGAACAGAAAGCCCACTACGACTGGATGGGATACGTCGCCAACTTCATCGCCATCTGCGGCCTCATCCCCCTGCCTTTTGCCGGCTACTACCTGGGCCGCGAGGTTTACTCCAACAGTGCCGTCATGGGCAACAACATGATGGGAGGCGACTTCTCCTGGACCTTCATCATCCAGGCGATCCTCGTAGGTTCGCTCTTCATCATCAGCAACTATTACCTGTGGAGCGGCATGACGCGGATCCCCGGCGCGGAACGCTACTACGGATACATCAAGTGGATCCTGGCGGCCCTGATCATTTCATTCGCCGTCTGGCTCACGCCCCACAACCTGCCGCTTACCGGCCAGGAGGTCGGTGAGATGGGCGGCAGCCAGTATCACCCGACGCTCAAGTTCATGGGTTTGATGCCGGCCAAGAACGCGGTCATCAATCTCATCATTCTATCGACCTTCTTCAGCTTCCTGCTCTACCGCCGGGGCAACAAGAGCGACATCGTGCCCATCAGCCAGCAGGGGCGCGCGCCGATGATCGTCATACCGCTCGCCGGCCTCGCCGCCATCGCCATGGTCGGTCAGTACGCCTTGAGCCTGCTGGGCATGGATCCGGGGGAGTTGGATCTGCCCGCCGACCGCGCCCAGTATTTTAACACCGTGGGTTATCTGCTGCTGTTCGAGTGCGCGGCCGCGGTCGTGGCCATCGTCCTCGCTCTCAAGGACAGAGGTAAGCTCGCTCAGGGGATCTACCTGGCCGTCACCGCTTTCAACGTGGTCGTTTTCCTCGGCGTGTACGGCTTCGTGGTGATGGAAAAGGCATCACCGTTCCTGAGGAACGTCGCCGTCGCGCAATTCCTGCAGCTCATCAGCTGCATCATCCTGGTGTCCGCCATCGATCTGTTCCTGTTCAAGGGCGCGAAAGAAATCGGCAAGCTCCAGTGGGGCAAGATGTCGGTGCGCAGCCAGTACGCGTTGCTGCTCCTGACCTTCGTCATCACCATGAACATGGGACTGATGGGCTTCATCCGCTCGGGGCTGCGCGGCGACTGGCATGTCTTCGGCGTCATGCGCGATACCTCGTCGTGGTCCTTCACTCCCACCAACTTCACCATGACGCAGATGGTGGGCCTCGCGGTGCTGACCTTCATGGTGGGCGTGTCGTTCATGTTCTGGCTGGGCGGTATCGCCGCCAACAAGCACGAAACGACGTCCCAGCTGGACAAGGCAGACGAGCCACAAGAGCCGGGCGTGGGCCCGCAAGAGTCCGTCGATGGATAACACCACGGTCAAGGTGTTCTTGTTCCTGCTCATAGTGCTGGGCGCATTTCTGTGGGTGGGACAGGCCATCACCGCCATGACCGGCGGCGCCCAAAAAGCCGGCGGCGTGGTGGAAGTGGGCCCCGAGGGCGGTGAATCCATATTCTGGGGCAAGGGGCGTTGCTACACCTGCCACAGCATCGGCGGTCAGGGCAGCGCCGTGCGCGGCCCGAACCAGGGGCAGTTCGGCGAGAAGTTTTCGCTCCCCATCGGCGCGCGCTCTGTTGAAAGAGCCAAGGAGCGCTCCGAAGAGACAGGCCAGCAGTATACGCGTACCGACTATCTGGTAGAGAGCCTGGCCACGCCCGGCGCCTACGTGGTGGAGGGTTACAAGAACGAGATGGCCATCGTCTATGCGCCGCCCATTTCGCTGAGCCTCAACGACATCAAGGCGGTGATCAGCTACCTGCAGACTCAGGGTGGTGACCTGGATCTGGAGTCCATCGAACAGCCAAGCGAGATCGCCGCCAAGTACTACGCGCGCATTTCCGCGGCCAGCGCCGCCGGTGGTGGTGATCCCGGGGCCGGCGAGGAGGTGTTCGCGGACAACTGCGGGGAATGCCACCAGCTGAAGGGCGAAGGCGGCGACATCGGACCGCCGCTGGACGGCATCAGCGACAAGGGCCTCAAGTTCATTTCCGAATCCATACTGAGGCCTGCGAAGAAAATCACCGAGGGTTACGAAACCTACAGGGTGGTCGACAAGAAGGGGCGCCGGCACGTGGGATTGAAGACCCGTGACGATGTGACGGAGATCGACATCACCAAGGCCAGTGGAGAAGTGATCACCATCCTCAAGAGCGACATCAAAGAGCTCGAGCAGGACGAAGTCGCCAGTGTCATGCCCGAGGACCTGACCGAGGCCATGACGGTGAAGGATTTCCAGGACGTCCAAGCCTACCTGATGATGCAAAAACGCGAGCAGGAGAGCCAGTAAGGCGAAGAACGAGATGGCATCGCTGAGAAATAGTCGTTTCTGGTCCGTGGTCGCGACGCTCGTGATCGTCTACGCGTTGGTGAAATGGGGAATACCCGCGGCGTCGCGCGAGATCACGAGCCTGCCTTTCCCGTTGCCGGTGCCAGGCACGCTGGTGTTCATCTACATGACGCTGACGGTGGTGGCGCTGTTCATATTCATTACCTTCTCCGATACTTATCTGGAAGAATTCCTGCGGCCCATCAAGAAATTCCTGATCGGCGGGTACGGCCACGTCCCGCGCACGGTTGGATTGATCATCATTCCCCTGCTGGTGGGCTGGCAGGTCTATGCCATCACGGTGCCCAAGGTGGAGCTGCCGGTATCGCTTCGCATCCAGCACCCGTCATCGAACTTTCCCAGGTCCTTCGAGGATTTGAAGAACCCGTTGGAGAACCCCGGCGATGCCGACATCGAGGCTTTCATCGAGCAGGCCAAGGCCAACGACGTGGTCCTCATTCCCCAGGTAATGCCCGATGTGGAGGCCTGGATGGAGACGGCGGATCCCGAGCCCGAGCACATGCTGGCGTTCATCCCCACCGAACCCATGCGGAAGTTTCTCGCCGAGATCGCCGCCCAAAACGTCAGCATGGAAACCGCCAGGGCGGCATTGCGGGAGAAGAATCTGTTCGAGGGGCGTGCGCTCTACGCCATGAACTGCCGGGCCTGCCATGGAGACAGCGTCAGCGGTGACGGTCCCATGGCCGACGGCTTCAAGCTGCGGCCCATCAACTTCACCGACAACGGCACCATCGAGACCATCGTCGAGGGATACACCTTCTGGCGCGTCACCAACGGCGGTCCGGGTTTGCCCACCGAGGCCACGCCCTGGGATTCCGCCATGCCGGAGTGGAAGCTGAGTCTCACCGAAGAGCAACGCTGGAAGATCATCATGGCGGAGTACGATCTCGCCGAGAAGACGCCGCGCATTCCGGAAGCACACTGATGAAGGGAGTGCTCAGCATTGCCATTGCGCTCTTTGTCCTCGCCGGGGTCGGCGCGCGGCTTGCCGCGGCCGCGAGCCAGCCGAGCAAGCCGATGCCAGCGCCGACGCCTGAGCTTACGGAAGAGGGCAGGCTCATCTACTTCAGACGTTGCAGCTTCTGCCACGGACTGCTGGGTGACGGTAACGGCCCGGCTGCCGATTTCCTCGATCCCCGGCCCAGGGACTTCACCCTGGGAACCTTCAAGTTCCGCACCACCCAGAGTGGCGAGCTGCCCCTGGACACGGACTTGTTCCGTACCGTCAGCCGCGGCCTGCCCGGCACCGCCATGCAGTCCTTCGACAAGGATCTGATCAAGAACGGCCTCACCGAGGACGAGCGCTGGGCGGTCATCGCCTACATCAAGACATTCGCCATGGAGTTCGAGGACGAGGAGCTGGACCCGGTCACCCGCGGCAAGGTGGTGGAGCTGCCCGCCAAGCGCGCACCCCACGACGCCGACACCATCGCCAAGGGCAAGAAAGTCTTCGAGAGGGCCAAGTGCTGGGAGTGCCATGGCAAGCTCGGGCGCGCCGACGGTCAGAAATCTTTCGACCGCGAAGACGACTGGGGCTTTCCCATTCGTATCCGCAACGTGACCCATCCCTGGAAGATCAAGGCAGGCGTCGAGGTGGAGGACATCTATATGCGCTTCTCCACCGGCATCAACGGCACGCCCATGCCTTCCTTCGTGAAGGCTTTGAGCGAGGAGGAGCGGTGGTATCTCGCCAATTACATCAAGTCTCTGCAACATCAGCTGACCCAGCATCAGGTGCTGAAGGCGTTGCCTGCCCAGAGCGCGGTTCCCGACGCGCCGGATGACCCCATGTGGGCGCAAGCCGAGCCCATGGATTTGCGACTCGCCGGACAGGTGGTGGCGGCGCCGCGCTGGCAGAACGCGAGCATCGAGCTTGTGACCGTGAAGGCCATTTACGACGAAAACGATATCGCCTTCCTGGTGGAGTGGGACGATCCCTTCAAGGACGTCACCCACGATGCCGATCAGGAGCTGGACGTCGGTGAGCTCCGCAAGGTCGGCAACTTCAACTCCTACGTAGCGGCCAACGACATGGTGCCACGGCAACTGGAGACCTTCCGCGACGCCATAGCATTGCAGTTTCCCACCAAGCTGCGGGAAGGGACCAGGAAACCCCACTTCATGCGTGGCGGCTCCTCGCAACCGGTGCATTTGTGGGTGTGGAAAGCGGATCTGGATGCGGCCGGCGAACGTGCGGTAGAGGAGGCCCTGGCCCGCGGCTGGAAACAGCAACCCAAGGTGCAGGCGCAAGAACAGCAGCAGATCGATTCGAAGGCCGCGTGGGACCAGGGCCGCTGGCGTGTGGTGATGAAAAGGCCGCGCATCACCGAGGACAAGAACGACGTTCAGTTCGTGGCCGGCAAGTTCATCCCCATGTCGATGAACGCCTGGGACGGCTCCAACGGTGAGCACGGCCTGATCATGAGCCTGTCCACCTGGCATTACGTGCTCATCGAAACGCCGACACCCATGAATGTGTATGTGTACGCGGTGCTGGCGGTGTTGGCGGCGGGAGCACTGGGCTACTGGTTGATGCGCAAAGCCGAGCAGGAAGCGGGCGGCAACGCCTAGCAGCGAAGCTGGAGGTAACGAGACGATGAGACGATTAGGCACCTCTCTTATTGGTGTAGCCCTGTTGGCCGTGGTGGCCACTCCCGGCCGCGCCGACCCGGCGGCCGGCGAGCAGCTGTTCACGGGCAACAAGTGCAATGGCTGCCACTACACTCAGGGCCCCGCCACCGAGAAGACCATCGCTGACCAGCTGGCCAAGAAGGGCCCCGAGCTCTGGTACGCGGGCAGCAAGTTCCAGAAGGCGTGGCTCGAGGGTTGGCTGCAGGATCCGCAACCGATCCGACCGCTCAAGTACAACTCCCTGACCGAGGAGAATCCGGGCGATCACCCCAAGCTCGCCGGCGCGGACGCGGGCGCCGTCACCGAGTTCCTGATGACTCTCACGTCAGACAAGGTCCAGGCGGGGGTCATCAAGCCGAAGAAGAACCCCAAGGGACGTCTGGTCTTTGTCAAGAAGATGCCCTGCAGTGGCTGTCATCAGTTCCCGTCGAAGAAGAAGTTCAAGGGTGGCCGCTCGGCGCCGTCACTGGTGGGTGCGAGCAAGCGGCTCAATCCCGACTGGATCTACGCCTACCTCAAGGAAACCAGGACCTTCAAGCCCGTGCGCATGATGCCGGTGTTTGCAGGCATCTTGAGCGACAAGGACATGAAGGCGGTGGCCGCCTACGTGGCCAATTTCAAGTGACCGGTTGGATAGAGGGATCGAGCATGTTACGCCAGGAAAATCTTTCGATGGCGATTCTTTCGATGGCGCTCATCGTCTTCGGCTTGCTCGGCGCCAGCCCGGTGCAGGCGGCGGAGGCCGAGCAGCTTTTCAAGTTCTATTGCGCCCAATGCCACGGGCTGGAGGGAAAGGGCGATGGCCCCAACGTCGGCAAGGAGTTTCCCGTGGATCCGCGTAACTTCACCGAATCCGCCGAGATGGAAAAGCTCTCCGACGCTGACATCAAAAACGTGGTCATGGACGGCGGACCGTCGGCGAGCAAATCACCCATGATGCCGCCCTGGGGAAAAACCTTGACCGAGGAAGAAGTCGACGGGCTGGTGAAATACTTGCGCAAGCTCTGCAACTGCACGGGTAAAGCGAGTTAGCGAATGCAAAGGGGGGAGACCTCGATGAAGTCAACCAGAAAAAAGACGCTGGCCGACGTCGTGATCTTGTCCGGCATGGCCATCAACCTCGTGGTCGTCGTCTTGATCCTCTACTTCTACGTTATTTGACCGACAGCGCAATGGAGCGACCGATCGACGAGCGATTTCCCTGGGCCGGACCGGCATTGTTCATCGCCGTGCTGGCAGCCGTTCTCGTTTTCTTCTGGTGGTTCCTCTGAAATGAAAGCCTACGTGGTGCCGTTTTTCGTCGCCTTGATAGTCTGCGCGACGCTTTTTGTCCTGCTGGACTTCGGCGTGATGAACCTCATGGGCCTCACTCTGTTTTTCACTCCCTAGTGGTGCAAAATGCGGGCTAACAAGCAGCTCACAAGCACGGGCATACGACGAAGACTGCCGGTGTGCCTGTTCCTGGCTGTTCTGGTGCTCGTGCTTTCCCCCGTCGATCTTGTCGGGCTTGGTTCGCCCGCTGCCTTCGCCCAGGACCTATCGTCATCACAAGGCGCGGAGGAAGTCGTTCATGGCCCACCGCCCAAACTGAGCGCGGCGGACTACCCGCAGATCGCCGGAGTCAACGCCCGGGTATTCGTGTGGCTTGCCGCGCAGTTACACCTGTGGTTCGCGGCCTTCGTGCTGGCGGTACCCATCTTCGTGTTCATCATCGAAGCCATCGGCATGAAGACCCGGGACGAACGTTACGACAGCATGGCCTACGAGTTCATCAAGATCAGCATCACGGCGTATTCGTTGACGGCCATCCTCGGCGGGCTGTTGGCATTTTCTCTGATCATTTTTTATCCCCATGTTTTCCAGTATATGTCCGGCATCTTCAAGGAGACCATGTTCTTCTATGCACTCCTGTTCTTCGCGGAGAGCGCCCTGCTGTACATCTACTACTACGGCTGGTACTGGCTACAGGGGAGATTCAAGAAATGGGTGCATCTGACCCTCGGCCTTCTATTGAATGCCGTCGGCACGACGCTCATGTTCCTGGCAAATTCCTGGGTCACCTTCATGATGAGCCCGGCGGGCGTGGATCCGGCGGGCGTGTTCGCCGGCGACGCCTGGGCCGCCATGCACAACTTCCTGTGGAACCCCATCAACCTGCACCGTTTCGTCGCCAATATCGCCTACGGAGGCTCCATCGTCGGCGCCTATGCGGCGTTCAAGTTCCTGAGTGCGACGCGTGAGCAGGATAAGGCTCACTACGACTGGATGGGTTACACGGCCAACTTCATCGCTATCTCGGCGCTGCTGCCGTTGCCGTTCGCCGGCTACTACCTGGCCGCCGAGATCTATTCTTACAGTCAGCAGATGGGCATCACCCTCATGGGCGGCATCTTCGCCTGGCTGTTCATCATTCAGGCGGTTCTGATCGGCACGCTGTTCCTGTCCGCCAACTATTATCTGTGGTGCGGCATGGGCCGCAGCGATGGGGCACATCGCTACCACAAGTACGTCAAGTATCTCGCCATCGTCATCGTCGGCGCCTTCCTGGTGTGGTTCACACCCCACACTCTGGTGCTCACCAATGAAGAGCTGAAAGCTCTCGGCGGGCCGTACCACAAGTATCTGGGCCCGTTGGGGATCATGCCGGCGAAAAATACCGCCGTGAATATCATGATCCTGTTTACCGCGCTGAGCTTTCTCATTTACCGGCGCGCCAATCGGGTCGCGACGGTGTCGTGGGTAGCAGCAGGTAATTCCGTTCAGGCGGCGCTCTTCACCGCCGGCATTCTCAATATTCTATTCCTGGGTATCTACCACGGATACTTCACCAATACGGTCTACAAGGTCGCTGCCTCCATCCCGCAGGTGCTGACCACGCTGATCATCATCGCTGTCAGTATTACGCTGGACACGGTGATGTACAGGGGCGCCAAAGAGATCGCGCCGCTGAAATGGGGCCGGGTGCCTGACCGTGCCCAGTACGCGCTGTTCATGCTGGCCGTGGCATTCACGTGGCTGATGGGTCTCATGGGCTACATCCGCTCCGGCATCCGGCAGCACTGGCACGTGACCGACGTATTCCGGGATAACTCTCCCGACGCCTTCACACCCACCCTCGGCTATGCCGCCAATGTCGTGTCCGTGGGCACCATTCTGTTCATGGCCATGGTGATATTCGTTTTCTGGCTGAGCCAGGTGAGCACCAGAAAGGCCGAGGTTGCCGGTTATTGGAAGGCCTAGTGCGCGATGAAGATCCTGCTCAAAGTGACCGTCTTCAGCCTGCTGACCATCGCGTTCTTTGCCGGCTTCTCCAACTACGGCATACCCGAGATCAACCCGGCGCCGCCGCCCACCGAAGAAAAGCTGGATCTGGGCTCCATGACCATGGACCGCTTCGTGGCCCTGGGCGACAAGATCTTCAACGGCAAGGGTACCTGCACCCTCTGTCACAACGCCGTCGGTGGCCGCGCACCGATGTTGGACAAAGTGGCGGCGGTGGCGCCCGAGCGCATGGCCGATCCGCGCTACCAAGGTGACGCCGATACGCTGGAGGCCTATCTCTACGAATCCATGGTCAAGCCTTCCGCCTACGTGGTGGCGGGTTTCGGCAAGGCCGGTAGCAACGATACGCAGAGCCCCATGCCGGATGCCTCGGCAGGCAGCATCGCGTTGTCGGACGCCGAGCTGACGGCGGTCATCGCCTACCTCCAGGACATCGGTGGCGCCGACGTTACGGTGGAGATCCCCAGCGATGCGGCGCAAGCACCGGCAGCAGAGTCTCAGGAAGCCGCTCCGGCGGGCACCCCCCGCGCACCGCTCGCGAGCGCCGATGCGATCATGGGACAGCTCGCCTGCGTCGCCTGCCACAAGGTGGCGGGCCAGGGTGGCGAGATCGGCCCGGACCTGAGCAGCATCGGCGCAAGCCGAGACAGGGAATATCTGCGCCGGGCGATCCTGGCTCCCGCCGCCGACGTGGCCGAGGGCTATCCACCCGGAGTCATGCCGCCCAACTACGGCGACCAGCTCTACGCAAGCGAGCTGGAAATGCTCGTTGACTATCTGGCCGAGTCGAAATGAAAGCGGACAAGACCCGGTCGCGTGTTCCCCGCCTGCTGCAGGCTGTTCTGGTCGTGGTCGGCATCTACGCGGCCTTCCGCGTAATCTTCGATGTGCTGTTGGGCCAACCCATTCCGGCGAGTCTCATGGTCATGTACATGTTCTTCGTCATCGCCGGCGTGTTCATGGTCTTCACATTCACCGAGGAGGGTGCGGATCAGCTGGTCGCCCCAATCAGGGCGCTGGTGGAGGATCCCGGAAGAAAGAACATTCGCAACGTCGTCTTCCTTTTCGTGCCGCTGCTGGCCGCAGCAGTCGTCTATTACAAGATGCAGCCGAGTCTCGATGCACCGCTGGAGCTGCGCTCGATCCATCCCGCACCACCATCGTCGGTGAAGATTTTCGGCAAGCGTTTCGATCTCACCAAGCTCGAGAACCCATACCGAAAGCTCGAGAAGGAAGATCCGGAGAAATTCCGCGAGCTGGTGGCCGAGGGCGCCAGCGTTTACATCCAGAACTGCCAGTACTGTCACGGCGACAAGCTGGACGGAAACGGTCCGTACGCCCGGGGACTCAACCCCGTGCCGCTGAATTTCCAGGACGTGGGTACCATCGCTCAACTGCAGGAGTCGTTTCTTTTCTGGCGCATCGCCACCGGGGGTCCCGGGTTGCCTAAGGAAGCAACGCCGTGGATCTCGTCCATGCCCGTGTGGCAGAACTTCCTGAGCGAGGAGGAGATCTGGCAGGTGATTCTCTATCTCTACGACTACACGGGCCGCCGCCCGCGATCCTGGGAGCACGAGTGACGTAACGATGAGGGACTGGCGGGGCAAGCTGATTTCCTGCCTGGGGCTGGCACTGTGCGCGGCCGCGCCGGTGCTCGCCAATCCGGGCGATGCCGACAAGGGTGCGGAAATCTACGCCAGGCGCTGCGTGCTCTGCCACGGAGAAGAAGGCGATGGACTGGGCCCCGCCGCCGAGCGGCTGAATCCTCCCCCCAGGGATTTCACCTTCGGCCAGTACAAGATCAAAACCACGGGCTTCGACGACATCGTGCCCAACGACGAAGATCTGTTTCGCATGATCACCGACGGCATGCCGGGAACCGCCATGCCGGGCTGGGGCGACATGCTTTCAGAGCAGGACATCTGGGATCTCATCGCGCACCTCAAGATCTTCGCCGGACTGGAGGAAGAAGTGCCCAGTGACCAGGTCGACTACGGCACCCAGGTGGCCTCTTCACCGCAGAGCATCGCCAAGGGCAAGCAGCTTTTCCACGAAGGAGATCGTTGCTCGGAGTGTCACGGCGAGGACGGTAAGGGCGACGCGGTCAAGGGACTCAAGGACGACTCCGGATTTCGCACCTGGCCGCGGAACCTCACCAAGCCGTGGACCTTCAGGGCCAGCAACGATCAAAAGGACATCTACACGCGCATTTCCACGGGCATAGCGGGCACCCAGATGCCTTCCTTCGCCGATCCGGTCAGCAAGAAGAAACTCGAACCGGAAGATCGCTGGCACGTGGCCAATTACGTCAATTCCCTGGCGAAGACCGAAGAAGTAGTACGGCCGGAGAATACCGTCGTAAAGGCCAGCAAGCTGGACGGAGATCTGCCGGGGGCGCCGGACGATGAGAGCTGGAAGAGTGCCGAGCCCACCAGCTTCTTTCTCGTGCCGCAGATCATCGCCGCCGAACGATTCTTCACACCCTCCAACGACACCATTACCGTGCGAGCTTTGTACAACGATGAGGAGGTCGCTTTTCTCCTGGAGTGGGATGACCGCACCAGGAGCATTCCCGGCGACGAGAAGGCCGAGAAAATCGCGGATGATGATATCGCCGAGGACGCCGTCGCCATCCAGTTGCCGGTAACCTTGCCAGAGGGCACGGAGAAGCCCTACTTCCTCATGGGCGATGCCGCCCATCCGGTGAACATCTGGCAGTGGAGGAGTGGCACCACGGATTCTCCCGAGAGCATTACGCTCATGAACAGCCGCGGAATCGAGGATGTCGAGACGAGAGATGCACTGGAAGCAGGCGTTCGGGCACAGGGTGGCTATGAAAGGGGCACCTGGCGCATCGTCATCAAGCGCTCTCTCTCTACCGCGGATCCCGCGCAGGACATCCAGTTCGTCGAAGGCGCGTTCATTCCGGTGGCATTTGCCGCTTGGGACGGCAGCAACAGCGAGAGCGGCTCCAGGCATACGCTGACCACCTGGTACTGGCTGCTGCTGAAGCCCGCTGCGGGCAACACACCGTTGTTGGCGGCCGTCGCAGCCTTCGTGTTGATGCTGCTTGCCGAACTCTGGTGGGCGCGCAGCGCATCCCGGAAGGCACGCAGCGCCTGAGGTTCGTGATGGAAAATCCTGAAGTCAGAAGAGGCGTGAAGACCAAGCTGTTCGGAGTGATCCTGATCTTTCTCGCCACCCTGGACGGCATGTTGTCCTGGCGTGGCGGAATCGAAATCAGCGACTTCTATCTCTTCCTCTTCGCGGCGGGCGTGTTTCTGTTCGCAGTCGGGGCCATCCGGCAAGCGAACCATTAGGCACCTCTTTGGTGACAAGCAGGGGACACAGAAACCACGCGACATGGAGTGTTGTTCAATGGCTCGCCAACGACGAGAGCCAGTACCTGGCGGTGCGTGATCTGGCGGCCACGGATCCTACAGCCCGGCAAGTGGCGGATTTCGTTTTCACTACCATGCCCCGAGGCACGCCCGGCATGGACGGGCCCGAGGACTACCTGACGGTCGACTGGGCGACCGTGCGCGAGGCCGTGTGCGAGGACTAAATAGTTCCAGGGCTGGTATTGCGTTGAGGCGTAGGTTGGGCTGCGCTCAGCCCAACCTACGGTACCTCCCCTCTGGGTACTCGACCTCGTCGTCAGCGCGTCCTTCCACTCAGGAACCGGATACGGTATACACCAGTCCGGATCGAAACGTCTTCATTGAAGTACCTCCTCGGATGGAGCGATCACAAAGTGATAAACTCCATCCGAAGTGCTCTCGAGCAGCGCGTGCTGCGAACATCGCTTGCCGATGGATCGGCCAGAGAGCACGACTCTATCGTTTTGCGATCGTATCCGCGACCGTGATCGGGACATGAAGAATAACCTCACGGACCGATAGCGACCCCGGGCGGGGCATCGAAAAGAAGCAAAGCCATGAACGAAAACTCTGTCGGCTTTATCGGCCTGGGTCGCATGGGCTTCGGGATGGCATCGAACCTTGCCAAAGCCGGAGTTTCGCTCACGGCGTTCGATGTGCGTCCGGCGCCAATGGAGGCAATCATCGAGCACGGCGTATCGGCCGCAGCCAATCCCGCCGACCTCGCATCGAGGGCGCAAATCCTGTTTCTGTGTCTGCCATCTGAAACGGAAGTCGACGATGTCCTGTTCGGTAAGCAGGGAGTCGTGGCAAATGCACGCAGCGACCTGGTCATCGTCGATACTACGACTATGAACTATCGAGCCGCCGTGCAACTAGCGGAAAAATCCGAAAAGGCCGGCCTGTCTTACAGCGATTGCCCGGTCTCCGGCATGCCCTTTCGCGCCGAGAACGGCACGCTCACCATGATGTTCGGCGGCAGCAGCGAGATATTCGCCGACCTGAGGCCTTATCTCGACGTCACGGGGGAATTCATCGTCCACTGTGGCGAGGTCGGCATGGGCCAGCTCATGAAGGCCGTCAACAACATCATCTACAATGTGAACATCGCCGCACTCTGCGAAGTAATGCCGCTTGCCGTGAAAGCGGGTCTCGAAGCGGGCAAGCTCGCCGAGGTCCTGACCACAGCCAGCTCGCGCAGCTTCGCCAGCGAGTATTTCGTGCCGCGCATTCTCGAGCGTAAGTTCGACGGTGATTTTTCCATGCAGGCGGCTTACAAGGACATCGTGAATATTCAGGAGGTCGCCGCACGTTTCCAGGCATCGATGCCGATCGTCGATGCCATGGTATCCACCTATCGAGCAGCCATGGAAATGGGTTTCAGTGAGCAGCCAAAGAGCGCGATGGTCAAGGTGTACGAAAAACATCTGGGCCAGGAGGTCTGCCTGCCGGCAGGTAGCGATTCCTGATGTAAGCCCGGGTGTAGCATGGTGACAGTTCCGGACAGTGCGACCGACGGTTTTTCCCATGGCTATTAAGCCTTTGGAGCACAAGCTTACCGCTATCCTCTATGCCGACGTCGCCGGTTACAGTCGGTTGACCGGGGAAGATGAGGAAGGCACTCACCGCCGTCTCAGCGCCTCCTTGAATGCAATCACCGCCTCGATCAAAGAGCACAATGGAACAGTCATGCACTTTGCCGGGGATGCGGTGCTGGCGGATTTCGCCACGGTGTCGGACGCAGTCATCTGCGCCGTAACGCTCCAGCGTGAGCTCGGCGACCGCGGTAGGGATCTTCCCGAGGATCGCAAGATCTACTTCCGTATGGGCGTCAATCTCGGCGAGGTCATCGTTGATCGGGGCGAGATCTATGGCGACGGGGTGAACATAGCCGCTCGGTTAGAGAGTCTTGCGGAGCCCGGCGGCATCTGTATCTCCGACTTCGTCCGTGGTGCCCTCGGCAATAAGCTGCCGTTGGACTACGAGTTCATGGGCGAGCAACGAGTCAAGAACATTGCCGAGCCCGTGAAGGCCTACCGCGCGCAGCTCAAACCGGACGCGGTGCTCCCGACACCGGGCGTATTGCCGAAGATCCGGCGACGCAGGCAACGTCTCATTATGGTCTCGGCCGCCGTCGTAGTGCTTGCCATCGGGGCAAGCGTGATCGCCTGGCTGACGCAGTCGCCCTATACAAGTGAGCCTGTATTGCAAGACAGCGCAGCCTTGCCGTTCCCGGCCAAGCTCTCGATTGCCGTGCTGCCGTTCAACAACATGAGCGATGACACAGAGCAGGAGTATTTCGCCGACGGCATGACGGAGGATCTGATCACAGATCTATCCAAGGTATCCGGCCTGTTCGTGATCGCCCGGACCTCGAGCTTTGCCTATAAGGGCAGGGTTCTTGATGTGCGAGAGGTAGCGCGAGAGCTACGCGTACGATATGTGCTCGAAGGCAGTGTGCGTAAGGCGGGAGACCGAGTTCGAATCAACGCCCAGCTCATCGACGCCACTACCGGCGGCCACGTGTGGGCCGAGCGTTACGACCGACAGCTGACGGATATCTTCGACTTGCAAAACGAGGTGATCGAGCACATCGTCACGGCACTGGCCGTAAGGCTCACGCCACAAGAAAGTGAAAGGGTGACCCATCGCTCCACCAACGATGTCACGGCCTACGATCATTTCTTGCGCGGCATTGCGCTCGTCCGCACAACCAACTATGAGGAGGCGCGGGCGGCGTATCAACAGGCGATCGATACCGATCCGGGTTTTGCCAGAGCTTATGGAGCCTTGTCCGTCGCCTATACGGTCGGGATACAGTACGGTTGGAGCACCAGTCCACAAAGCGATAAAGAGAGAGCGCTTGCCTTGGCCAAAAAGGCAGTCGCCATCGATGACAACGTACCCCAAGTTCACTTTGCATTGGGGCTTGCGTATTTCATTAACCGCGACCACGGGCAAGCCGTCAACGCGGCGCGGCGGGCAATCGAGCTCGATCCTGGCTACGCCGATGCTTTTGCACTGTTGGCATGGATTCATTGTCATGCCGGCGATCCGCAGGAAGCGCTTCGGGTGCTGGAGAAAGCAAAGCGATTGAACCCATATCCTAATGCCGGCGCTCTCGGGACATCAGGACTCGCTCACTTTCTCTCAGGCGATCTCGAGAGAGCTATCGAAGTGTTTGAATCCGCGCGAGATATCAATCCTGAACTGTTGGGCAACCAAATCTACCTGACGGCGGTATTGAGTCGGTCGGGTCGACAGGATGACGCAGAGTGGCAGGCTATGGAGGTTCTCACGCTGAACCCCGATTTCTCCGTCGAGCGCTGGACCAGAACTCAACCATACAAGGACCCCGCCGAGCGCAGTCGCCTGCGAGATGACCTGCTTCGAGCAGGATTGCCCGAGTGAGCCTATGCAATTAGAGCAACACCGGGCGGATCCCAGTGCCTCTTTGCGGCCCTTGGCGATGGCGCGGACGGCGCGCTAACATGCATCAGCGGCACGACGCCAGGGGTTGGCGCTGCAGGGGAGGTAGGTGATGGAGGGCGTGCCGCAATGGTTGGACCGGCTCGGTCTCGGCCGGTTCGCGGCAGTTTTCGCCGAGCAGCAGATCGACCTGGAGGTGCTCACCGAGCTGACCGACGAGGATCTGGAAAAGCTCTGCATTCCCCTTGGTCCACGCAAGAAGCTCCTTAAAGCTATCGCCGAGCTTCGCGACGGCGAGCCGCGTCCCGGTTCCTCCGCTTCGACTCGATCCGCCGCCGGGCTGCCCGCTGCGGAACGCCGCCATCTCACCGTGATGTTCTGTGATCTCGTCGGCTCCACCGAGCTGTCCCGACGCCTGGACCCGGAAGATCTGCGCCAGGTGAATCTCGTCTACCAGGATGCCTGTAAGGCAGCTATCGATGGATTCGACGGCTTCGTGGCTCGTTACATGGGCGATGGGGTTCTCGCCTATTTTGGCTATCCGCAGGCTCATGAGGATGATGCTGAGCGAGCCGTTCGGGCGGGGCTCGGCGTCGTGGATGCGGTATCCGCCCTCGACCCGCAGCCCGGTCTCCAGCTACAGGTTCGCGTTGGCATCGCAACCGGCTTGGTCGTGGCCGGTGACATCATCGGTGAGGGGGCATCGTCAGAACGGTCTGTCGTAGGTGAAACGCCGAACCTGGCCGCGCGCCTCCAGGGCCTGGCGTCGCCCGGTAGCGTGGTCATAGCTGATGCGACCCGAAAGCTGGTGGAAGGGCGATTCGGACTCGAGGTGCTCGAGGCGACTCCGGTAAAGGGTTTCGATGACCCGGTTGCGGCGTTCGAGGTGGGTGCCGTACTCGAGAAGAGCCGGTTCGAAGCTGCGACTGCAGGGCGACTCGAGAAATTCGTTGGGCGCGACAGTGAGCTTGCGCTGTTCCTGGAACGCTGGCGTCAGGCCCGAGAGGGTGAGGGTCAGGTGATACTGCTCTCTGGTGAGGCAGGCATCGGCAAGAGCCGCATTCTTCGTGAACTGCAGGAACGTGTACGCGAGGAGCCAGCCATTATTCTTCAGTTCCAGTGCTCGCCTTACCGGATTAATACCGCCTTCTCACCGTTGATTGACTACTTGCAACAGTCTGCGGACTTCAGAAGCGAGGACGGCGTCGAGCAGAAGCTCGACAAGCTGGAGCGATTGCTTTCATCGGCGATGGATGACATCTCGACGGCCGCGCCACTGGTCGCGGCGCTGATGACGTTGACAGGTGACCGATATCCGCCGCTCAACCTGGCGCCATTGCGACAGAAGATGGAGACCATCGCCGTGATGGTGGCGTACCTCGAAGGGATTGCCGCCCGTTCGCCCGTGATTATGCTGATCGAGGATGTACACTGGATCGATGCGTCGACGCTGGAAGCATTGGACGCATTGATCAGCCGTGCAGATACTCTATCCGTGTTGATGGTGATAACCCATCGACCGGAGTTCGAAGGGAGGTGGACGGGACACGGCCATGTTACCCATCACTCCCTCAACCGTTTGCGGCGACGTGACGGAAGGACTCTTGCGGAGCAGCTGACGGGCGGGAGGGCGTTACCCGAAGAGATACTGCAACAAATTCTCGAACGCACCGACGGCGTACCGCTATTCGTGGAAGAGCTCACGAAGACCGTGCTCGAATCCGGACTACTGAAAGAGGAAAACGGACGGTATGTGCTCGATGGTCCGCTACCGCCGCTGGCCATCCCATCGACTCTGCATGACTCGCTCATGGCACGCCTGGATCGGCTTGCGCCGGTCAAGGAAGTCGCCCAGGCAGCCGCTTGCATCGGCCGGGAGTTCGCTCCCGGATTGCTGAGCGGGGCCCTCAACAGGACTGCCATCGACGACGATCTTCAGCAGCTGGTGGAGGCGGAGCTGATCTTCCCGCGAGGATCCGGCGAGCGAACCACCTATGTTTTCAAGCACGCGTTAGTGCAGGACACGGCGTACAAGAGCCTTCTCATCAGCAAGCGCCAGCAGCTGCACTCTCGCATCGCCCACACACTGGAGGAGTCGGCGGATACCGATCCGGCGGTGCTGGCGCATCATTATTCGGTAGCGGGTCTGGCCGAGAAGGCAGCACCGAACTTTCTCGCCGCGGGAAGGCAGGGACTGGCGGTCACGGCGCTCGCGGAAGCGTGCGCCCAGCTCGAGCGGGGGCTTCTGGAGACCAAGAAGCTCGAGCCATCGGAATCCCGTAACCGGCTGGAGCTCGACATCCGCACCGCCCTCGGCACCGGAAGAATTGCACACGTCGGCTGGCCTCATCCCTCGGTTTCCGATGCCCTGGTGCCGGCCTTCGATCTTGCCCGTGACCTGCATCATCTGGAGGCTCTGGCGTCGGTGTTGTGGGGACTCTGGGTTCATTACCAGACGAGAACGGAGTTTCCGGAGGCAATCCGATGGCTGGAGATCCTCGAGTCCATTGCCGATGAAACCGGTGATTCCGAGCTTTCGGTGGTCAGGGATATGTCGGGTGGTTGCCAGTACTTCTGGCTTGCCGAGTACGAGAGAGGCGATGAGTATACCGCTCGGGTGCGCGGGAACTACGAGGAGAACAAACACGGAAAGGTCGTCGCCTATGCCAATCATGATCCCTTCTGCTTCTCGCTGCACTGGGCCGGCGCGCTGCTGCAATGGATAACCGGGTACCCGGAACGATCGATTGCCGACGTCGAGGATTCTCTGTCCCTGGCGCGACGACTGGGCCATCCATTCAATCTGGCCTTCGCGCTCACGGTTGGGTCTGACTGCCTGATCAATCTTGGAGACGCCGATCGCATGATTGCCCAATGTGAAGAAGCGCAAGCGGTTGTCGATGAGGAAGGCCTTGGCCAGTTCACCCAGGAAATGTTAGTCAACAACTATTTGGGACGGGCGTATGCTTTGCGCGAAGAATATGAAATCGGTTACGAGCTGACAAGAATCTGCAACAGTCACTGGGACGCTGCCGGCGGAGGTATTTGTTGTGCCCGGTTCTGGAGCACAGAGGCCATTGAGCTGGGCGGAATGGGTCGCCGCGACGAAGCACTGCAGCTCATCGAGCGCGCCATCTTGCATTGTCGCAAAACCGGTGATCGCTGGATGGAGCCGGAAGTGCTGCGTGTCAAAGGCGATTTACTGCTTGCCGGCAAGCATCCCGATACAAACGGGGCCGAAGCCGCCTTCAATGAATCACTTCAAGTCGCTCGCGACCACAAGGCGAAATCCTGGGAATTGCGCGCGGCCATGAGCCTCACAAAGCTCTGGCACTCCCAGGCGAGGGAGTCTCGGGCGCCGGAATTGCTGATCCCGATTTTCGAGTGGTTTACCGAAGGTTTTGACACGCCGGATTTGCGCGAGGCGAAGGGATTGATTGAGTCGATATCCTGAAAGGTAATTTGTGGTGATTGCAAGTTGATCTGACTGGCACTGACAGAAAAGCTCGAATCCAGCAGTGGCTTTTCGCCCATAATCTGACATTCGCGGCTGCAATGCTCGAATGGGTACTGTCGACCCTAACCGGACCTTCGAGGAAAAGTTTCTCCGACGGCCGGTATGGGAGACATAGCGGACTAACGGCCGGAGGCGAGTCTAGAGATGTCGCTAGTCGGGGAGTCCCGCCTTGCGCAAGCCGTCGAGAAAAGTATCGAGGCCGCCCGGCTGCTTCGTCGGCAACGTCGTTTCCACATAGGCGAGGGACAGGTCGGGCTTTCGTCGCAGCGCCTCGTCGATGGCCTCGCGCGCTTCCGCGATTTGACCGAGATTGCCGAGTGCGGAGGCGAGCACTGCGTACGACCAATATCCGCTCCCAGTCGCTCGCGGCTGATGGATCGCTCTTCGCGCCCAAGCAACCGCTGCCTCGTATTGCTGCAGTAGGTTGCAGGCTATGGAACGGAAGGCCATCGTTCCCCAAAGGATCGGGTCGCGGGGACTGAGGCGGATGGTCTTGTCGAGCTCTTCGGCGCCTTCTTCGAGCCGGCCCGACAGCACCAGAGCGAACCCGAGTCCGTGATGCGCCAGGGCGAAGCTGGGGCTGAGTTCGAGCGCCTTCTCGAGCTCGGCGACCGCGGCATCGTGCTCCCCCCGCATCGTGTACACGCGCCCCAACGCAAAGTAGGCCACCGGATCCCTGTCGTCCAAGGCGAGCGCTTTGTTCGCCGCCGTCAACGCCGCCTCGAGGCTTTCTTCCGGCATTTTCGCACGGCCGAGAAACACGTCCATGAAGTGGGAATAGGATTCGAATGCATAGGCGGTGGCAAACGCAGGGTCCAACTCGTGTACCTGCCGGAGCAAGCGTCGTGCCTCGGCCACGTCGTCCTTGGTGAAGTTCCACAGGTGCCACAGGCCGCGCTGGTAGATCTCCCACGCATCCAGACTCTCGGGGGGGTTACGCGCCGCCCGCTCGCGTTCTGCAGCGCTCAGCTCCGGCTCCACGGCGCCGACGATGGTCTCCGTCATCTCGTCCTGTAGCTCGAAGATGTCGACTAGACTGCGGTCGTAGCGCTCGGCCCAGACGTGGCGACCAGTCGTCGCGTCGATCAGCTGGGCCGAGATCCGCACGCGACTCCCGGCCTTGCGCACGCTGCCTTCGATCACATAGCGCACGCCGAGCTCGCTGGCGACTCGCTTTACCTCGACGGCCTGACCCTTGTACGTGAACGAAGAATTGCGCGCGATGACGAAGAACCAACGGATCTTCGACAGGGCCGTGATCAAGTCCTCGCTGATGCCGTCGGCGAAATGCTCCTGCTCGGGATCTCCCGACATATTGTCGAATGGAAGCACGGCAATGGACGGTTTGTCGGGAAACTCTAGCGTAGGCTTTTCCGTCGAGGTGATGTTCACTTCTTCCTCCGCTTCCATCACCACCCGGTACGCCCGCACCGACTCTTCGATGTTCTTCACCTTCTGCTCGCCCATGAACTCGTAATCGAAGGCTAGTTTCTTTCCGACGGCGGTACGGACGGATTCGGAGATGCAGATGCCACTCGGTTCGGCGAGACTCTCCAAGCGGGCTGCCACGTTCACTCCATCACCGTAGATGTCGCCCCGGTCCTCGATCACATCCCCGAGGTTGACGCCGATGCGAAAGTGCACCTTGCGCCCGTTGGGTAGTTTCTGATTGCGCTCCCGGAGTTTGTCCTGGATCTCGGTGGCGCAAGAGACGGCATCCACCACCGCATCGAACATCGCGAGCACCGCATCGCCTGCGTAATGCATCACACGACCTCGGTGATCCGCCACCGTCGCGGAGATGAGGTCGAGGTACTCGCTGAGCAGCCGGTGGGTGGCGTCCTCGTCTTCACCGGTCAGACGGCTGTAGCCCGCCACGTCCGCGTACAGGATGGCGGCGAGCTTACGTGGCAGACGGTCCTCCATGTGCAGGTGCGCTCCTCAGACTCGGGGGGCAGCGAGATACTATCCCGCGGCCCCATGGATGGCGAGCGAACGGCAGCAATGGAGGCCTATCCGGACGTTCAATCTTGTAGTTTCCCCCACAGCGAGGGTCCACAGTTGGCCGTCTCCCGCCGTTCAGGTGATGAAATCCACCCGTGGTTGCCCAACGGCGGTTTGCGACCCGCAGCAGCCAATCGGCGTGTTCGTGGCTCTGATAGCCGAGCACCGAAAAGCGGCCACTTACAATACCGA
>Ga0255057_10000239_pt1 | contig 30800 bp, 28 predicted proteins | sample Cases_109_6_MG_FD_189022 | JGI IMG/M metagenome (GOLD analysis project Ga0255057, IMG submission 189022) | Seawater microbial communities from Amundsen Gulf, Northwest Territories, Canada - Cases_109_6 | ecosystem: Environmental > Aquatic > Marine > Gulf | place: Canada: Northwest Territories... | reverse complement strand
TCCAGGGAGTGGGTGGTTCGGCAGTCAGGGTACCGGGAGGGGTTGATAAGGAGTCGCGGGTCGCGGGTCGCGGGTCGCGGGTGTGGTCAGCTGTTACTCGCCGACGGTGAGGCTGATCGTCGTACCAGCCGGCTGGAAGCCGCCGGGTGCTGCGGAGATGACCGTGCCAACGTTGTTTTCGTCTGGTACGTAGCTCAGGCTCCACAAGAACCCTGCTGCGTCCAATGCTGCGGTCGCCGATCCAACGTCGAGTCCAGCGACGCCGGGCACTTGGATCGGGCACTCGATGGAGCTGTCGAGGTCGCATGGGTGCTTTTCGATCTTGCGCAGGGCTCCTCTGTAGTGGTGGGTATACGGCTCCCGAATCACCGTCCCGTCTGGCATCGTCATCACTCTGGTCACGGTGACGCTGAACCCGCCCGATCCGTTGCTGACGAGCTTTTCCGTCCCCGGGTCGATGTCAGGGTTGGCCTCGTACACCAAGCGTGCGCTGGAGTGACTGAAGCGGCCGCTCTTCTCCGCGGTGCACACCCGACCGCCGTTGTTGCCATAGAACTTGACGGTGATGGTGCGGTTGCCGTCGTAGGAGTTTCTGATGATCACCGGCGCCTCTGTGTCGTTGCCGAAGCGCACATCGGGGGCGGGGAAACCGAGAGTTGCCTCGCGACCCTCCGGATATCGCGATATGGCCAGGCTGTGCGGCGTGTGATCGAGGTCCGCGTAGCAGCCGAAAAAGATGGCGTTGTAGATCGTCGTCCCGTACTGGCTGACCCCGCCGCCGATGTTGGCAGGTTTGTTGCAGCAGGTGACCTCGCCGGCGATGATGGCCCCGTCGCGCAGGTATCCCTTCTCCAGGGTCCGTTGCCCGATGAAGTCGTTGATCGAGAACTCCTCACCAGGCCAAACCACGTACCCGTCGATGGTGTCGGCCATCAGGTGGATATTGTGCACCCGGTTGACCCCAGGAGTGTTGGTGGTGAACTCGGAGACGAGCCCGAGCGGCCCGAACGCTTCCGCGTCCTCGGTCGAGTACTCGGGTTCCACTCCTTCCATGTAGGGGAGCGGGCGAGCGAAGCCGGTCATGGCCGCCAGCAGCAGGGCGTCGGTGGCAACCTGGGGATCGACCGTCTTTCCTTTCTGTGAGGGGATGATCGCAACGGTGTCGGTCTCGATGTCGACGTCGAAAGAGACGTTCACCGGCGGGATGTCGAGTGCTTCGCGCTGGGCGGCCAGGTAGCCGGCCACTACCTGCTCGCTCAGCGATAGCTCGATGGTGGCGTCCGAGGTGTGCACGATGTCGACTCGAACCGCGTTGGCGAGCTGGGCCCTGGTGAGGAAGAACCTCACGTTGCGACCGATGTCGATCAGGACCGGTGGCTGCGACAGCATCCGATTGATGGTTGCGACTGTGTCGTCGATGTCCGCCTCGGTGAGGGTCGGCGTCGACTCGATGAGCGCCAGCGTCGCAGCCGACCGGTCGGACAACGCCAGCTGGGTGGCGATGACCCGCCGGGCAGCGGTCCGGTCGATGGCCACTCCGACCTTCGGGTACTGGAACGTGACCTCGCCCTCGACGATGCTGACCGCTCCCTCGTAGGCTGGGTTCTCAATCGCCAGGCGTTCCCACGCGACGAGCACCTCGTCGACGGCGTTGGGGTCGACCGACCAGGCCAGGTCGATGTCGATGTGGCTGCCGAAGCTCTGCACCCAAGGAATGAACCCGGCAACAAAACCGAACTTGCGTTGCGTGAGAGCGGTCTCGAGAGCCTCGTCGATGTCCGCCTCCAGCTCAACTTGATCGGGATCCAGCTCGAAGAGGGCGCCCTCGACGACGAATGTCGCCTTGGCCTTTTGCAGCCGCTGTTCATACGCCTCGATCCGAGCTCGGGCTTCCTCGGGAGTTGTACTGCCGATTTCGACACCGGCCACCGACACATTGCGAGCGACGCTGTCGGAGGCGACGGCACGATCTATCCCGTACACCGCAATCGGTAGCAGAACGAGCAGGATGATTGGGATGACAGCGAAGAGGGAGAGGCGAACGGCGCGGGGCATGAATCCTGGTGGTCGGGGACCACCGGAAGTATAGGAGTGACCTGAAGAAACGAACGTTTATGGGATTGGGCGGAAAACCTTGTCGCGCAAGCGTTTCCCGCATACCATCCGAGCGTGATCCCGCTCCCCACCATCGAAGACGGGGAGCCGCTGGCGGTGTCGGCGACGCTGTACAAGACGTACCTGGCGTGTCCACAGCAGGCCCTAGGGCGGCTCCACGGCGAGTATCCGGCAGATTCCCTCCCGGCTTTCAAGGGCTCACTCGCTCATCGCCTGTTCGCCCGCCATCTGACCAAGGGCCCGATCGATGATGTGCCGGCCGCCTGCCGGGAGGAGATCGGCGCCGGCAACATGAGCGTCAAGCTTCAGACACTCGGGATCGGCAAGCCGTCTGCCCTCGCTCCCGTCATTGCCGAGGTGGGCGATCTGTACTCCAGGTTCAAGCGATTCCCAACCGACGGCTTCCGGTCGGCAGAGGTCATGCTCGAGGCCGAGCTCGATGGTCAGGTCAGGCTCGTAGGTGTGGTCGACGCCATTTTCGATGATGAGGCAGGGACCCGCATCGTCGACTGGAAGACCGGCGGGTTCATCGACGACACCGATGGGCAGCTCGACTTCTACATCTATGCCTGGACCCAGCAGTTCGGCGAGCTGCCGGCGATCGCTGAAGCGGTGTCGGTCAAGACGGGGGAGCGCTCGAGCGTCGAGCCCACCGTCGAGCGAGCAACCGGGACCGCGATCGCCGTCGCCGAGATGGTGAACACGCTGCGACAGGCGCTCAGCGACGAAAGCGAGCTCGAGCGACGCGGTGGACCGTACTGCCGCTGGTGCCCGCTGCTCGACACGTGCGCCGAGGGGAACGCGGCCACTGCAATCACGGCTCTCAGATCGAGAGCGAACTGACAGGTGATCAAGAGGCTCCGCACCGTGCAAGGTCACTGATCGCGCCTGCTTAACTCGCCCGATGCCCCGCACACTTCTCGCGTTCCACGCCCATCCCGATGACGAGTCGAGCAAGGGAGCTGGCACGGTAGCGCGCTACAGCGACGCCGGAGTGCGCACAGTGCTGGTCACAGCCACCGGGGGAGAGGCCGGCGACGTTCTCAACCCGGCTGCCGACAGCGAAGAGGCGCGCCGCGACATCGGGGCAGTCCGGCGACGGGAACTGTTCGAGGCTGCCGCCGTTCTCGGGTTCGCCGATGTCATCATGCTCGGATATCGAGACTCCGGGATGCCCGATACGCCCCCAAACTCCCACGCGGACGCCTTCATCAACGCCGACATCGATGAGGTCCTGGAGCGTCTGGTGGCGATCGTCCGCTCCGAGCAGCCACAGGTGATGCTCGGCTACGACGACCACGAGTGGTACCCGCACCCAGACCATCTCCGGGTCCACGAGCTTTCGGTCCCCGTGTTCGAGGCTGCGGCGGACCCCGAGCGGTACCCGGATGCAGGTGAGCCGTGGGAGATCGCCAAACTGTACGCGCCGACCTTTTCCAGGTCGAGGCTGCAGATCCTGCATGCGGCGATGGGAGAGCGAGGTCTGAGCTCGCCATACGGCGAATGGTTGGAGCGGCTCCCCCCGCTGGATGAGGACGAGGTCATCGACGCCAGGGTCGACGTCGGTGCCTACATCGGGCGAGCTCGCACTGCGCTCACCGCCCACCGCACCCAAATCGCCCCAGACGGTCCCTGGTTCCAGATACCCACCGATCTCATCAGGGAGGTCTACCCGTATGAGGACTTCGAGCTGGTGGCGAGCCGGGTCGAGCACGCTCCTGGCGTTGGGGATCTGTTCGATGGAGTAGGTGAGTAGCTCGCTTCGCTTTTTGAAAACCGCGATTCGCCACCCGCAACATGTGGTAACACGTCGTCGACAGCGTCTGTGTTCTAATACGGTGCGATGAGCACGCCAGCTGCAGATCACCTGTCCGATCTTCTCGACGAGATCGATCCGGAGATCGCCGAACCGGCGATCGATCCGTTGCAGCGGCTCGTCACCGGGTTGTCGAACTCACCGAACCTGGTCGTCACCCTGGTCGGTCCTACAGGGACTGGGAAATCTGCTCTGTTCAACGTCCTTGCCGGTGCCGAGATCGCTACGGTCGGGGCGCTGCGCCCGACCACCACGGATGCCGAGGTATGGCCGATCGGGTCTCGAGGACTCGTGTTGATCGACACCCCTCCTTACGAGCTCGATCCCGACGCGGTGCGTCATGCCCTCGATCGAACCGACCTGGCGGTGGTCGTGGTGACCCCGGACCGCTACGCCGACGCCGTTGTGCGCGATCTCACCAAAGAGCTGGAGCGGCGCGGGGTCCCCACGGTTGTTGCGCTGAACCGCGTGCCAGAGGATCCCGCCGTTGCTGCCGCGATCACCGTGGACGCGATCGGCACCCTCGAAGGCGAGCTCACCATCGTTCCCGAATCCGCGACGGGTACTGTGGATGGATCCATGCTCCGAGATCGAATTGCCAACCTGGGGCGATCGGACATCGTCTCCAGGCGAGACCTCGGAGCCGCCGTCTTCGTCGAGGACCAAGTGGAGAGGATCGCCCGGTTGGTCGAGGATCGCGATCGCACCCTGGAACAAGTTATCGAGGCCGCGGAACGCTCCTTCGCCGATGCCCGCATCGACAGGGCTCGCCTTGCCGCCGCGGCAAGACTCGCCTGGCCGTTGGCGCTCAACACGCTGCTTGACACGGTTGCGACGACGACGGCGCGAGCGATGGAGGCCGTGGTCAGAGTCAAGGACTTAGATCCACGGTTTGAGAAAATCGCCAAGCAGGCCGCCGATGCCGCCGGTCCGCTGGACGCGGCCCCGTTGGAGGAGTGGCAGCGCGTAATTACCGAGGAGGCGGTGGCCAGGGTCCAGAAGCCGGCACTGCATCCTTTTCGGCGGAGGGCCGTCGAGAAGGGCGTGTGGCGGTTGGCAGCAGATCTCGGCATGCTTCCCGATCGACGGATTCGAGCGGCGCTCGGCGATGAAGTCGCCGAGCTGCGTGTCGCCGGCAACCATGCGTTGACCCTGGCTCTGCGTGACGTGGCAGAGGATCGCATCGAACGGTTCATGACCGCGCTGGGGAATCCGTCTCCGGTGTCCGCCGACGAGCTCCGTTCGGCTGGTTCGAGGCTGCGTTCCGAGACCGACACACGGGTCAATGCCCGCTCGAGTCCAGGAAGGAACGCCACCGATGGCTGACGTCGGCGAGCTCGTTGATCTGCTGGACCTGGCGGTGGCCGCCGCCGCCGGCGTATCGACGCCTGCTGATCGACAAGCGGCGGCGACGATTGCCGCCGCTCAGCGCAGGCGGCGGGACTATCTCGGCGCTGCCATCGTGGTCGCTATTGCAGGGGGAACCGGGTCAGGCAAGTCGAGCCTGCTCAACGCCCTGGCCGGGGAGGAAGTCGCTTCGACCAGCCCGATCCGACCACACACGAACGAGCCGATGGCGTGGGCTCCATCCGGCGACGACACGATGCGGGCCCTCCTCGAGTCGATGGGCATCTCATCGATAGTCGACAATTCATCGTTGTCGTCGGTCGCGCTCCTCGACCTGCCCGATCTCGACAGCATCGCCGATGACCATCGAGCAACGGTCGAGGAGCTGCTGCCCCACATCGACGCGGTCATCTGGGTGTTCGACCCGGTGAAATACAGCGACCCGACTCTGCATGATGACTTTCTTGCTCCACTCGTCGGCTATGAGGGCCAGTTCCTGTTCGCCCTGAACAAGGCCGACCTGCTGGAGAAGACAGACGTGCAGGATGTCAATGCCGTCGACCTGATCACTGAGGATTTGATCAAGACCCTCACCAGCGATGGCTTCACCGATCCCGACCCGTTCGTTGTTGCCGCCGACCCGGCCTCCGGTCCTCCGACGGGCATCGACGAGCTACGCGACGCGCTCGACGACCGGCTGGCGTCGAAACACGCCGCCGCGGCCAAAATCATCGAGGACATCGGCGCCGCAGCGAGGCTCCTGGGACGGGAGGCCGGGCTGTCGAGCGGAGCCGGCAGCGGGCATGCGGAGCAGATCGCCAAGAGCGCCAACGACACCGCCTCGCTGTCCGGAACCCTGGACGAGCTGAACCTCGGCGAACCGACAACCGACCGCATACTCGCCGACCCCACAGATCGGACGGCTGTAGCGGCCGCCCTCCTCGAACGTGCCGAGCTCGCCGCCGTCATCGCCGCCATCGCCGTGGGCTGTGCGGAGCTGTCCGCTCAACTCGTGGCAAGTGCGACATGATCTCCCCGGTGTCCGACTGGCCACAGTGGGCCCAAAACCTGCTCCTATCTGCGGCCGTCGTCGTCACAGCCGTGATCACCTGGCTCATACTCCGCTGGGTGATCGATCGCTGGGTCCGCTCCAAATCGGCCACGCTGGCGAGTGGTGATGAGCTGAAAAACCGGGCGAAGGCGCAGCGGCTCCAGACGATCGCCGGGACCCTCGAGACCCTCCTGGGCCTGCTGCTCGCCGGGGGTGCCATCGTGTACGTCATGCTGGCATGGGGGATCCCGATTGCTCCCCTGGTTGCCGGCGCCTCCGTCGTCGGTATCGCCATCGGCTTCGGCGCCCAGGACATCGTGAGGGACGTGATCGCCGGGTTCATGGTGCTCGTGGAGGACCAGTACGCCATCGGTGATGTGGTGGCGATCGGTGGCGTCACCGGCACCGTTCAAGACATCGGTTTGCGCACGACCGTGCTGCGCGGTCTCGATGCGAGCATGCACCACGTTCCCAACGGGGAGGTCAGGGTTGCGACCAACCTCACCCCCGATTACAGCAAGGTGGTCATCGACATCGGCATCGCCTACGACTCCGATGTCGACGCAGCCATAGCCGCCATCGCCGACGAAGCGGCGCGCTTCAGGGCAGATCCGGACTGGACCGACGCCCATGTGCAGGACCCCGAGATGCTTGGCGTCAACGCGCTTGGCCACTCATCGGTGGTGATTCGCACCCTGTTCAGCACCGATCCCGAGCAGCGCTGGGCGGTCAAGCGAGAGTTTCTGCGCCGGCTGAAAAACCGCTTGGACGAAGAGGGTATCCGGGTTCCCTAGCCCCCCGGCCTGGTTGTCCATCCGGGATCAGGGTTGATCGTCACCGGACCGCAGCGCTATCAGCGCGTCGGGAGCCTCGGCCACGGTCACCCGGTGGGCAATCCCGAGGTGCTCACCATCGGTCTGCACCGGTGACGGCGGCTCCGCGGAAATGGTCAGCTTGGTAAACCCTTCGTAGACCTTCGCCCCTAGCCGCTCTGGCATCGGCCTGCGAAACATCGAACGAGCGAAGATCTCGGCAGCGCGGTGGACCTCGAGGTCCTCGGCAACGATGGCGGCGAGTCCGTCAACCGGCGCCGTGGTGAGATGCAGCGGAACTGCACCGAAGAATGTGTAGGGATGATGGACTTGGACCAGCGCCAGTACCCCATTGGCGGATTCGCCGTCGACCTCGACCTTGAGGTTCGCAGGACGGTTTCTCCACTCGAGCAGCAGCTTCGATAGCGCCGACTGAGCGTAATGTGCGCCGCCGAGCCAGATCTTCGAGTGGGGCCTCTCCTCGGCCAGCGCCACGACATCGGCGTCATAACCCACACCGAATGCGAAGGTAGCGAACTCTGTGATAGGCCCGGTACCCAACTCGGCTTCGACCACTGCCATGCGGGTTGGGAGGGCGGGAAGGGACGCCATTGCTCGCGCCGCGCGTTTCGGGTCGCTCGGCATGTCGAAAATCCTGGCAAGAACATTGGTGGTCCCTGCCGGGATGATCCCAAGCGCGGCTGCCGTGTACGCAACACCGTTGGCCACATGGTGGGCGACCCCGTCGCCGCCCATCGCCGCGACCACGTGGTAGCCCAAACCCGCTGCCTCCTTCGCCCTGCGACGCGTTGCGGCGGCCCCGTGAGGCCATTCGGCGTCCACCCGGAAGTCTTCCTCGAGGATGCGAACGACATCACGAAACAAGGCGCCGGTGAAACCGGACGCCGAAGGGTTCGCCAGGAGAAGAAGCCGGCGCATCGGGGAAGAGTAGTTGCCAGTTACCAGCTGCCAGTTGGGTCAGCCGCGATTCCGAACTGGCAACTGGGAGCGAGCGCAGCGAGCGTACTGGGAACTCCCCGGCCGGCGCCCCCGAGACTGGAGCGCTGTCGGTAGGTACCCTCACCAATCATGTACCGCGATCGGATTGATGCCGGCGAGAAGCTCGCCGCTGCCCTCACCGGGATGATCGACCCCGACGACCGGCCCCTGGTCCTCGGCATCCCACGCGGTGGTGTTCCGGTAGCTGCCGTCGTCGCCGAACGCCTGAATGGCGACCTCGACGTGCTGGTCGCTCACAAGTTGGGTGCTCCCGGGAACCCCGAGTTCGCCATCGGAGCCGTAGCCGAGGATGGCTCGACGTTTGTCGACGATCGGATGGTTCACCGCATTTCCGAGGACTATGTGCGCGAGGAGACAGCCAGGCAGCTCGCCGACGTTCGTCGTAGGGCACAGACCCTGCGAGACGGCCGTCAGGCCGTGCCGATCGAGGGTCGGGTCTGCATCGTGGTCGATGACGGAGTCGCCACCGGTTCGACCCTGGAAGCTTCGCTGCGCCTGGTCAACCGGCTGGGAGCGGCGAAGGTGATCGCCGCGGTGCCGGTTGGTCCACCAGACACGATCAAACGTCTCTCGGCCGCAGCCGACGAGGTGGTCTGCCCGCTGCAACCGAGGCATTTCTTCGCTGTCGGTGGCTGGTACGAGACGTTTGACCAAGTCCCGGATGAAGACGTAGCGGCCCTGCTAGACCCGTAGACGGTGTGAAACGTAATACGTAATACGGAACTGCTACTGGTTAGCGGCCGCCAGCGACAGCAGCTCTTGGACCGATTCGCGGAGCTCTTCGGGCCGGAACGGCTTGGTCATGAACGAATCGGCGCCTTTGGCTGCGGCCCGGTCCGCCATCTCCGGCTGGGCGTGTGCGGTAAGCACGAGGACCCGCACCCGCCTGGTTGCCTCGTCGGCGCGCAGCCTGGCGAGGACCTCCCATCCATCCATGCCCGGAAGCCCGATGTCAAGCACGATTGCCTGTGGGATCTCGGATGTCGCAGCCTCGAGACCCAGGAGGCCGTCCTCGACGGAGCGGATCTCTACCCCAAGAGGGCGGAGGCAGACTTCGATCAGTCTGCGAACACTCGCCGAGTCCTCAATCACGAGTATGGAGGACTTCATCCGGCCCATATCGGCTCACTCCGATCGGCGCTTGAGGGATGCTGGCGGATGTAGCCTGTGACAAACCGGCACACGGAGGCCTTGTGTTGCAACCGTATCGTTCCATCCCCTATTCGGATTTCACCCAACCCGGACCGAAGGCTAGCTATGAGAAGGCGCTCGCCCTGGTAACCGGGCGCATCGGTGTCCACGCGCCCCTGCTGATCGGGGGCGACCGAATCGATACCAAGCGCACCGTCGACAGCGTCGATCCCTCGCAACCCGACCGGATCATCGGAACCGCTTCGCTGGCCTCGCCCGAGCAGGCTGTCGCAGCCTTGGACGCGGCCTGGACGGCCTTCCCGGCGTGGTCGGCTCGTGGCGCAGAAGAACGCGCCGAGCTCGTCCATCGAGTCGGTGATCTCATCGAGTCCCGGATCCACGAGTTCTCTGCCTGGCAGACCTTCGAGGCGGGTAAGAACTGGGCGGAGGCCGAGGCCGATGTGGCAGAAGCCATCGACTTCTGCCGCTACTACGCACATCAGGCCCTGGCCATGGCCGAGCCGCTTCCCGTTCATGAGTTTCCAGGGGAAACCAACGAGTCCTGGCTCCAGCCGCTTGGCGCGGGTGTGGTGATTCCCCCGTGGAACTTCCCACTGGCGATCCTCGTCGGTATGGCGATCGGCCCCGTAGCGGCTGGGAACACCGTTGTGCTAAAACCGGCGTCGAACACGCCGATCGTCGGCTGGGGGTTCATGGAGGTACTCGCCGAGGCCGGCGTGCCTCCCGGTGTCGTCAACTTTCTGCCGGGGGCAGGATCTGAGGTCGGTGACACCCTGGTCGACCATCGGTCGACGCGCTTCATCAACTTCACCGGATCGAAAGAGGTAGGCCTGAGGATCGCCGAGCGGTCGGCGACCGTCGGCGACGGTCAGCGGTGGATGAAGCGGGCCTATATGGAGATGGGTGGCAAGGATGCCCTGATCGTCGACGAGACCGCCGATCTCGACACCGCAGCCGACGACGTGGTCCGCTCCGCCTTTGGGTTCCAGGGCCAGAAATGCTCCGCTTGTTCGCGGCTGATCGTCGTCGATGCAGTCCATGATGAGCTCGTCGACAAGGTCGTCGAACGGGCGGCGGCGCTCTCCATCGGCCCGCCAGAAGAGAATCATCCGGTCGGGCCGGTGATCTCAGCCGCCCAGCACTCGGCCATCCGTGAGGAGATCGACCTGGGAAAGGCCGAGGGAACTCTTGTGATGGGTGGCAGCGCCGTCGATCGGGATGGCGGTTACTACATCGAGCCGACCGTGTTCGTAGACGTCGACCGCGACGCGAGACTCGCCCAACACGAGATTTTCGGTCCCGTGTTGTCGGTGGTTCGTGCTTCCGATTTCGATGATGCGCTTGACGTGGCCAACGGGACCGAATATGGGCTCACCGGTGGATTGCACTCCTCCGACGAGAGCCACATCAGCAGGGCCAAGGACGAGTTCTACGTTGGCAACCTCTACATCAATCGAAAGATCACCGGTGCATTGGTCGGGATCCAACCGTTCGGTGGTTTCAACATGTCGGGGTCCAACGCCAAGGCCGGTGGCCCCGACTATCTCCGTCTGTTCATGGAAATGAAGACGGTGGCGACCAGGAATTAGTGACCACAGCGTTACGGAGTGGCGCTCACCTCATAAACGTGACGCTCTATCACGTTGCCCTGCTGGTCCTGGACGATGATCGTCGTCCCATTTGCCACCCATGAGTCGGTGTCGACGCACCACGCCAGACCGGAATCGTCGTCGCCGGCGCAGCCGAGGGCGACGCTGGCGACGTCGCCGGGGGTGAGCAGCACCCGAGGGGGGAAGGTGTAGCCCGGGGGGCTCCCGGCGTCGCGCATTGTCCATCCGCCGATGGCGATCTCGGTGTATGAGGCGTTGACGATCTCGACCGAGGCCGGCTCGGTGGTTGGAGGGTCCGGTATGTTCACGGTATCGATGCGCAGTACCGGCCGATCGGGAGTGATCCCGCCTTCCGGGTGGCCGCATGCAAACGTCCCCCACATCCCCCGCCCGGAGGCGTAGGCACTGGCGTTGACGCGCAGGAAATCCCCGGCGAACTCGTGGCCGTGAAGGGCGGCTGCGGCGCCGAGCTCCACCAGTTCCAGATTGACGAAGATCCGGTCGTCATCGTCGATCATCAGATAGCGGAGGGGGGTACCGTCCTCGTCGGTCCCTGTTCCCCACACCGCGACGCTGCGCCCCGCGGTTAGCTGAGCCAGGGCGAGGCCGGCGGCCTCGGCGTAACACTCTTCCCCTTGCGGGGCGCGAACCCCGGCAAGGGCCACATCCATCGATTCTTCGTTGATCGTCATCTGCACCGTGTCACCATCGACGACTCCCGAGACGATTCCGTGTTCCGTGTCGTCGGGGATTGTGACTCCCGTCGAGGACGTCGACTGCTCGTCCCCGGTTGTGGAGGTTTCCAAAGCCGTACTGCACGCGGTGACGAACGCGGCGACGACTGCAATTGCGGCGAGCCCCCTCATGGTTGTCACGGTACATGGGGCAGGGACTAGTCAAGGGCACCTCGCATCCTCCTTTGGGAGAGTTCCGCGTCGTCAGACGCGGTGTGCGGGTCACCCCGTGATCGCGAGGCAATTGGCACCTCCCCCTGAGGGGTAGGCAAAGAACGCGATCTGGGTCGTCTGATTTGCGTCTCGCGTCTTGCGGCTCGACACTGTCTGCCAATGAGCCCCTTCGACTTGTCAGGCACGGTGGCGCTGATCACCGGAGGCAACGGGGGCATCGGGCTCGGCATGGCGGAAGGGCTGGCCGCGGCGGGCGCCGACGTGTGTATCTGGGGGCGGAATGCCGAAAAGAACGAGGCCGCCCTTGCGGGCCTGACAGCACACGGGACGCAGGTGGAGGCGATGGTGGTCGATGTTGCCGACGAAGGCGCGGTGGACGATGCCTTCGCCGCCACGGTCGATCGATTGGGCAGGGTCGACGCCTGCTTCGCCAACGCCGGGATCATCGGCGCGGGGTCGCGTTTCGCGGACGTCACCGAGGACGAGTGGCGGGCCGTCACCGGCATCAACCTCGATGGGGTCTTTCTCACTCTCCGTGCCGCCGTTCGCCATCTGATGCACCGCGGCGAGGGTGGTTCGCTGGTGGCGACCAGCAGCCTTTCTTCTGTGCTTGGGATGCCGCGCGGCTCGGCGTATTCGTCGTCGAAGGCGGCAGTGTCGGCGCTCGTCCGATCGATTGCGGTTGAGTACGGGCGGTATGGCATCAGGGCGAACGCCATTGTCCCGGGCTGGATCGAGACTGACATGACCGCAGCAATCATGACCGACGAGCGTTTCCAGCGCAGCCAGCTCGGCCGGACCTCGCTGAAGCGATGGGGCCGCCCGGATGACTTCGCCGGGATCGCCGTGTACCTGGCGTCGGACGCCTCCCGGTTCCACACCGGTGACACCATCGTCATCGACGGCGGCTACCTCGTCGACTGAGTGCCCGCTGGTCGATGCGGATGCGGTGTAGCGTGATGTGATGGATTTCGGTGTTGTCCTGCAAAACAACCCGCCGGCCTCTCGTGTCGTTGAGTTGACCAAGCAGGCGGAGGATCTCGGGTTCAGCCACGCCTGGACGTGGGACTCGCACTTCCTGTGGCAGGAGCCGTTTGTGATCTACTCGCGGATGCTGGCGGAGACCGACAACATTGTGGTCGGCCCCATGGTCACTAACCCGGGCACTCGTGACTGGACGGTGATTGCCTCGCTGTTCGCCACCCTCAATGAGATGTACGGCCCGCGGACTATTTGTGGCATGGGTCGTGGCGACTCTGCTCTTCGCTATCTCGGCCGCCAGCCCCGCACGATGGCAACGATGGTCGAGTCGATGAAGGTGATCAAGGGCCTCGTTGCCGGGGAGACCGTCGAATACAACGAAAGAGCGTTGCAGATGCCATGGGTAGGCGATGGTTGGAACCTGCCGATCTGGGTGGCCGGTTACGGGCCGAAGGCACTCGCCGCCGCCGGTCGGCATGGCGACGGCTTCATCCTCCAGCTCGCCGACCCGCAGATCCTGGAGTGGACGATGACCGCCGTCCGCGATGCCGCAGTCGAAGCCGGTCGGGATCCGGACGAGATCAAGATCTGCGTGGCAGCCCCTGCCTATGTCGGAGATGACCTCGAGCATCAACGCGACCAGCTGCGGTGGTTCGGCGGCATGGTGGGCAACCACGTCGTCGACATGGTCGCCCGGTATGGAGAGGATGCTTCGAAGGTGCCGGAAGTCCTGTCCGACTACATCAAGGAGCGCGAGTCCTATGACTACGACGGGCACGGCAGGGCGAGCAACGTCTCTGTTGATTTCGTGCCGGACACCATCGTCGATCGCTTCTGTGTCCTGGGTCCCGTCGATGCACACCTCGAAAAGCTGACGCTGCTCAGCGACATGGGCGTCGACCAGTTCGCCATCTATCTGATGCACGACGACATGGAGGGAACTCTCCAAGCCTATGGAGAGCACATTATCCCGGGTCTGAAGTAGCGAAGTAGCGACTTAGTAGAGCAGTAGCCGAGTAGCGCAGTAGCGAAGGCAGCTACTGATCTACTGATCTACTGATCTACTCCCCAATGAGGTTCCGCTGCAGCTTGCGCATCCCACCCAGCCAGCGTTCATAGTCCGTGGCCTTGCTGACGAAGTAGTCGGCCACCTCGGGGTGGGGCAGGATGAGGAATCGCTCGTCGCGCAGCCCATCGATGACCGTATCGGCGACTTGCTCGGTTGAGATGCTGCCGTCAATGGCGAACTCGTGGAACCCCTCCGAGATGGTGGTGAGATCGTCGAGCATGGCGGTGTCGACGAACTGCGGGGCCAGGCAAGACACGCCGATACCGTCGTCTCCGTAGGTGATCGACAGCCATTCGGCGAGGGCGACCACGGCGTGCTTGGTGACGCTGTAGGGGGCGGCGCCGAGGTTGGTGAGCAGCCCGGCGGCGCTGGCGGTGTGCAGGAGATACCCCGAGCCTCGCTCGAGCATCGAAGGAAGCACGGCTCGGGTCCCGTAGACGTGGGACATTACGTTGACCGCCCATGCCCGCTGCCAATCGTCGTCAGGGGCGTCGACGCTGCCGCCGGTGGGTATGCCCGCGTTCAGGCACAGCAGATCGACCGGTCCATAAGCTGCCTCGGCGGCGTCGATCATGCCGATGTTGTCGGCCTCTGAGGAGACGTCGACCGCAATGGCGATCCCGCCAACCTCGTCGGCAACGGCCTGCGCCGAGCGGAGGTCGATGTCGGCGACGACGATGCCGGCGGCGTCTTCCCGCCCGAACCGCCGGCAAAGGGCGGCTCCGATACCGCTTCCTCCCCCGGTCACCACGGTGACGGCGTTCGCTAACTCCACGCGCCGAGCGTACTGCGAGTCGTCGGCGAGGATGGCCGGCGATCTACCCTGGATGCGATACCGGGAGACCCCATGATCACCATCCCAGCGAGCGAGCTCGTCGACCATGTAGGCGAGGAGACCGGTGTTTCGGACTGGCTCGAGATCGACCAGGACCGTATCAACGCCTTTGCCGAGGTGACCCTCGACGATCAGTTCATCCACACCGATCCGGAAGCGGCGGCGCAGACCCCGCTCGGCTCGACCGTCGCCCATGGCTTTCTGACCCTGTCGCTGGTGTCGAGGCTGGCGGCCGACGGCATGATCATGCCTGAGGGAACCGTGATGATGTTGAACTATGGGGTCGACCGGGTGCGCTTCCTGGAACCGGTCAAGGTTGACAGCAGGATCCGGGGAAAGACGCGCCTCAGCGACGTCAGGGAGAAGGGCCCGGGTCGCTGGCTGGCCACCAATGAGGTCACCGTCGAGATCGAAGGCGTCGACAAGCCGGCGATGGTCGCTGAGGTGCTGACGCTGTTTATCACGAGTGCCGAGTAGCAAGTACCAAGTACGAAGTACCAAGTACCAAGTACGAAGTACGAGGCCAGCGGCCTCAGCAGGTTGCTTCTGGCGCTTCCGGCGACGGTCGCCGCTACGACTCAGGGATCGCCACGATTCGGTGCAGCTCGCCTTCTTGGGTCGCGACCAGCACCTCGCCTTCGGCGTCGACTCCGAACGTCGTGATGTGCCCGAGTCGGCCGAGGTCGGCCTCCCAGTCGTACTCGGCGATGATCTCGCTTCCGTCGAATATCAACGAGCGGACCCATCCGACGCAGTAGTCCCCATAGAAGTATTGGCCCTCCAGTGCCGGGAGCTGGCGGCCCCGGTACACGGGACCGCCGACGACGGCGCACGCCCGCTGGTGGGGGATGATGAACGTCGGCGCCACCAGACCCTCCGCTTCGCAATCTTCCGCCTCGTAGCAGGCATCCCCCTCGCGGATCGCCCATCCGAAGTTGGAACCCGCCGCATCCATAGGTACTACGTTGATTTCCTCATACTCGTATTGGCCCACATCGGCGATATAGACGAAGCCGGCATCGAAGGTGAACCGCCACGGGTTCCTGAGCCCGTATGCCCACAGCTCGCGCGCCGAGCCTTCGGCGTCGACGAACGGGTTGTCCGGAGGCACGGCGTAAGGAACGCCGGCGTCGACGTCGAGACGCACGATCGCCCCGAGCAGGCTGGCGGTGTTCTGGCCGTGGCCGTCGGGATCCCCGATCCCGCCGCCGTCGCCGAGGCTGATCCACAGATAGCCGTCGGGGCCAAAAGCCATCCCGCCACCCTGGTGATATATGTGCGGCTGTTCGACGGTGAGGATCGGTGTGGCCGAGTCGATGATGACCTCATCCCCGTCCAGTGCGTAGGCAGCGACCTGGACATCGAACGACTCGCCGGTATAGAGCACGAACATGCGGTCGCCTTCGGTATCGAATGTGAACCCGAGCAGGCCCTGTTCCGAGGTCGTGCTGAACACGATGTCCCGGAGATCGAAGAAAGGAACGATCGCGTCACCATCGATGAGCACGATCCGACCGAGCCGCTCGGCGACGTACACCCGGTCGTCACCAGCACGGTTGGCCAGGGCGACCGGTTCCTGGAGGGCGTCGGTGATGCGCTCGAGCCGGAGGTGCGGCACCTGGGTTGGCACGGTGGCCGTGGGCGCTTGCGCCTCGATCGGCGTGGTTGTCCCCAGGCCGGCCTGCTCCAGATTCGACGGCGACGCGCTACATCCCGCAGCGACGAGCGCAGCACCGACCAAAATCGCAGCCAGCCTCATCACCCGGACGCTAGAGGGGCATTTGTCATATATGGGAGACTGGGACGATGCCGTACGTGGAAGCGAACCAGCCGAAGTTTCACGACCTGGAAAGCGGGGACAGCCCGGTAGCGCGGTTCGTCCACGGGGTTCCCTTCGATGCGACGATGTGGAGCGAACAGCTCGACGGCCCGGCCGCCGCCGCGCTCTGATGAGACGAATCAGCGGTCTGGTGGCGGCGGCGGCATTGATAGCGGCTGCCTGTAGCCCGGAGGCGACGCCGACAACGCCTCCCTCGACGTCTGCACCAACCACGACAACGTCGGAAGGGCAGACCCCGGTCGGCTCGACCGAACCGCAGACATCGTCGACAACGACAGCCACGGAGACCACGATTTCGATCGCAGACACCGTGCTCGCCCTGGAGACGGTGGCGTCCGGGTTCGCTCGACCGGTGCTTGCCATCGCGTCGGGTGGCCGGCTCTTCGTCGTCGACCAACCGGGGCAGATCTGGGTGATCGATGAGGCGGACCCAGAAGTCTTCCTCGACATCCGTGACCGGGTGTTGTTCGGCGGGGAGCGGGGGCTGCTTGGTCTGGCTTTCCACCCCGAACATGATGACCTGCTCTATGTGAACTACACCGGCGACTCCGGGTCCACCATCGTGGCCGAATACCGGTTCGCCGTCGACGGGGCCGATCCGACGTCGGAGCGCACCGTGCTGCGAGTCGACCAGCCTGCCGGCAACCACAACGGCGGGTTGCTCGCCTTCGGCCCTGAAGGGAAGCTTTGGATCGGCATGGGTGACGGAGGCGGCTCCGACGACCGCTTCGGCCAGGCGCAGCGGGGAGACACGCTGCTTGGCGCGATGTTGCGCATCGAAGTCGGGCCTGAGGTGACTCCGTACGGAGTTGCCGGCGACTACGGGTTCGCGGCGGCTGAGGTGTGGGCCATCGGTCTGCGCAACCCATGGCGGTACGCCTTCGATGGCCGCGATCTGTGGATCGCTGATGTCGGTCAGAATGCGGTCGAAGAGATCAATCGGGTCTCGGTGGACGATCGCGGTCTGAATTTCGGGTGGCCGATCCATGAGGGGACTGATTGCTTCCGCCGAAGCCCAGCGTGCGGTGGCGACGAGTTCACCTTGCCCGTCCATGAGTACCGGCACCCCGGTGGGTGTTCCATCACCGGGGGCTACGTGTATCGGGGCGAGGCCATCCCGCAGCTCAGCGGCCACTACTTTTTCTCCGATTTCTGTTCCGGGTTCATTCGCTCGATCGCGCCATCCGGCGAAGTATTCGACTGGACCGAACAGACCGACACCGTCGACGGTGTGACCTCGTTCGGTGTGGATGCCGACGGTGAGCTTCTCGTGGTCTCTTCGAGCGGCGTTGTGTACCGGGTGGTCGAGCGATGATCGCCGTTGTCGGTTCGGTGAATCGAGACTTGGTCATGATCTGCGACGCTTTGCCCGCCCCCGGCGAGACGGTGCTCGCTTCTGGCCATTTCGAGAGCCCAGGAGGGAAGGGAGCCAATCAGGCGGTAGCCGCAGCCCGGCTGGGAGCCCAAGTGGCGCTGGTGGGTCGAGTCGGTGACGACGATGCCGGACGGATGCTGGTCGAGGCGTTCGAGGAGGACGGGGTGGACGTCTCTCTGATTGCGGTGACCGACGCGGCGCCGACGGGGCTGGCGGTGATCACGGTCGACCGAGCAGGGGAGAACAGCATCGTGGGGAGCCCTGGGGCCAATTTGTTGGTCAGCAGCGCCGACATCGCCGGTGCTGGATCGCTGCTCGGGGCCGCGTCGGTCACGCTGCTCCAGTTGGAGATCCCTCTGCCGACCGTTACCGAGGCGGCGCACGCCGCAGGCGGCACCGTGATGCTGAATGCAGCGCCGGCGCGACCGCTCCCCGATGAGCTGCTCGATGCAGTCGATGTGCTGGTGGTAAATCGGTCCGAGCTCGAGACCTTCGTCGGCGGTAGCGATCCGGCCGCGGCGGCGCGGCTCGCGGTGCCGAGCACGGTGGTGACGATGGGCGCCGAGGGAGCTGCCGTGGTCACCGGGGATGTCGTCGTCTTGTTCCCAGCGCCTGAGGTCGACGTCGTGGATACCACCGGAGCCGGCGATGCCTTCTGCGGTGCCCTCGCCGCTGCCTTCGATGCCGGGATGGAGATGAGCGACGCGGTGAGCAGAGCCGTTGTGGCTGGTGCCCTGGCAACGACGGCCTTCGGTGCGCGGTCGGCGATGCCGATGGTGGAAGAACTGGAAGCTGCGCTGGATCGGTGACTGGGCGAAGCCGTAATACGTAATACGAACCGGCCCCGGTTTTTGCCGGGCCGGTTCCGTTGTAGGGGGCACTGTATTCTCCGTTCATGGGTCGTCCGATCATCATCGACGCCGATCCGGGTCAAGACGACGCCGTCGCCATCCTGCTGGCGCTGGCGTCGCCGGAGCTCGACGTCGTCGCCATAACCACCGTGGCCGGGAACGTCCCACAACCACTGGTGACCGCAAACGCGCTAGCCATGTGCGAGCTCGCCGGTCGCACAGATGTGCCTGTCTACAAAGGGGCCGACGGACCCCTGGAGCGCGAGCTGCACACCGCCGAATATGTCCATGGCCCCACCGGGATCGACGGGGCGGATCTGCCAACACCAACAACGAAGGCGAAACGTGGCCACGCCGTCGACTTCATCATCGCGACATGTCTGAGCGCCGATGATCCGATCACGATCTGCCCAGTCGGCCCACTCACCAACCTTGCCGCCGCCATTGCCAGGCAGCCATCCATCGTTTCGACCATCCGAGAGGTTGCGCTGATGGGTGGCGGCTTCTTCGAGGGAGGCAATACGACCCCGGTCGCCGAGTTCAACATCTTCGTCGATCCTGAGGCTGCGAGCATTGTGTTCAACTCGGGTGTCCCACTCACCATGTTTCCGCTCGATGTGACGCACAAGGCCCTCGTACTGCCGGACGACCTGAAGCGGTTTGGCGGTCTTGGGACCCAGGCCGGGACCGCGGTCGCCGGCATGATCGACTACTACGAGCGCCATGACATGGAGAAGTACGGTTTCGCGGGTGCCCCGCTCCATGACCCCTGCGTGATCGCCTACCTGATCGAGCCGCAGCTTTTTGGGGGCAAGCCGTGTCGGGTGGACGTTGAGACCGAATCGGAGCTGACGATGGGGCAGACCGTGGTCGACTGGTGGGGGGTCACCGGTGCCGAGCCCAACGCCATGGTCATCGACAGTGTCGACCGGCAAGGGTTCATCGACCTACTGGTCGAGCGGATCGGGGCGTTGTGAGCCGGCCCGAGCTGTCGATCCCGCACCTGGAGCCACCGTTCGATCGGGCGCTCGCCGATGCGCTCGACTACGTATTCGACATCCACGACGACGTGGTATCGATCAACTTGGCGGGAAGTGTCTTTCGAGGAAAGGCCGATCCGCGCAGCAACCTCGACCTCTATGTGATCATCGGCGGAGAGCTGCGGCACCGGGATCAGCGGTTCTTCGCCGGCGTGCCCGTCGAGATGTTCTTCAACAATGAGGAGCGGTCCCGCGGCTACTTCGCGCAAGATCAACGCGAGGGCCGGGCACGAGCGGTGAGGTTGATGGCGTTCGGTCACGTCATCTACGACCCGGACCGGGTGTTCGCCCGGCTACGAACCGATGCGCTCGACGTGATGGAGCGTGGCCCGGCGGTGCCGGAGGAAACCGTCACTTTCAGGCGCTACGGAGCGGTCGATCAGATGGACAGCGCACTCGACGTCGCCGACCGCGATCCGGCCATGGCGCGGATCCTGGCCACGGAGGCCGTTTCGCAGGCGATCGCGGTGTGGTTCGTCGAACGCGGGGGCTGGATCCCGCGGGGAAAGGACCGGCTGCAAGAGCTGCGGACGGTTGATCCGGAAGCCGCGATCGCGGTGGAGCGGTTCATCGACTCTGGGTCGGTCGCAGAGGCCGAGGAAGCCATTGCCGTGCTCCTCGGGGTCGGTGGATTCTTCGAGTGGGACTCTATCCCCGAGGTCTGAGCCACGCCCACCAGCCGAGGGCTAAAGATCCGGCGAGGATCACAGCCGCCGCCGTCATGACGTCGGCGAACCCCGCTGCCTGGGCGGCTGCCGGCGCATCCGCCGCCGTGCCGCCGCCTGCGTAGCTAACGGTGCGGGCCGCCCACAGCGTGCCGAGCACGGCGATCCCGGTGACGGTTCCGGTGATGCGAGTGATGCTCAGCATTCCGGAGGTGATACCGAGCTTGGCGTGGGGCACCGCGCCCAGGATGGCGCTGTTGTTGGGCGAGTGGAAGATGCCGATGCCGAGGCCGACGATGAGGCCGACAACGAAGATCGCCGTTGCGGTGGTGGCGCCTTCCAGCATGAAGGCGGCAGCGATGTAGCCGACAACCATGATGATCAGGCCGGCCACGGTTACCGGCCTCGACCCGATCCGATCGGATAGGCCGCCGGAGAAAGGTGACACGATTCCCATCGTGATCGGTACCGCGGCCAGGACGAGCCCGATCCCTCGCGGCGACAACTCCATGACATCGGTCAGGTAGAAGGGCGCGATCAGCAGCAAGCCCGCCAGGGCAAAAAACACAGTGAATCCGGTCACCAGATTCACCGACAGATCGCGGCTCCGGAACAGAGAGAGATCGACCATCGGGTGATCGATCCGCCGCTCCACGAGCACGAACGCCACCAGCGAGGTCGCCGCCGTCGCAAACAGAGCGAGGTTGACCGGGTTGGCGAAACCGATTTCCTGTCCGGCAGTCAGGCCGAGCAGCAGTGTGAGAAGCCCAACGAAGAACAGGCCGGCTCCCACGAAGTCGAAGCTCTCGCCTCCTTTCGGCTTGGTATTGGCCACGAACTTGATCGCGGTCAGCGTGCCCACGATCCCTATTGGGATGTTCACCAGGAAAATCCACTGCCACGATGCTGCCTCGAGGATGAACCCGCCGATGATCGGGCCGGCCATGATTCCGATCGAGGCGATGGTGGCGTTGACGCCGAAGGCCCTGCCGCGCTCGGATGGCGGGAACGCCTCGGTGGTGATGGCGAAGCCGAGGGCGAAGATCATGGCAGCACCGACCCCCTGGAAGATCCGGGCGCCGATGAGGATCTCGATCGTCGGCGAGAAGGCGGCGAAAAGCGAGCCCAGGGTGAACACGGCAAATCCCGCAGTGAAGATCGGCTTCTTGCCGATCATGTCGCCGAGCCGGCCGAAGCCGAGCACGAGCGTTGTCTGGGTCAGCAAATAGGAGAGCACCACCCATTGGGCGACGGCGAACGTCGTGTCGAAGTCGTCAACGAGGGTGGGGAGGGCAACGTTGAGCATGGTGCCGTCCACCGTGCCAAGGAAGATGGCCATGGCGATAGCGACGAGCACGTACCATTTCTTGGAGTAGTCGATGCCCTCAGGCGGGGTCTCAACGCGGGGCTCCGCTTCTTCGATGGCCATCGGCGGAGGGTAGGGGAGCGTCGTCATTCCCGGGTCGTGCCTTGGTCAGCTCCGGCGAGCTTGGTACACCGCGCCATCAGATGACGGAGCTCACGGTCTTCGCCCGGCTACTCGCTGATCGTCAACCGGTCAGCGTGATATAGATCAGGAGCTCGCCGCCGCCCTCCTCGACCTGGACGAGCACATCGACCGGCGTCGCCGACAGGAAGCTGGCCACGCGCGCTCCTGCCGACCCTGCGACATTCAGCGGTGCTTCGTCGAGTATCCCTTCGTAGTAGGAAACGGTCTCGTCGAAGGAGGCCGTCGATGTGAAGATCTTGATGCCAGAGGCGTCACGGAAGAACACCGCTCCTGGTGCAACCAGGTCGTCAGGGAGACCCGTATCGGATGCCGCTCCTGCATCGGGCGATTGGGCTCCGGCATCGCCGTTGGTGCCGCCAGCCTCGAGCCCGCAAAACTCGTCGAGGGCGTCGGCTGCGCTCAGCACCTCAGGCGACTCCATCCGGAGAATGCGGGGGTCGTTCACGTCGATTGCGAGCATGTCCCAGCCGCTCTCCTCGAGCGCCACCACCAGGCCCTCGAATGCGGAGGCGAGCGTGTCGTACGCGCCCCTGATGTCACTGGGAACCAGATCGCGCGCCTGGCGGATGGCGTCCAGAGAGTCCTTGATCGACTTTTCGACGCTTGCAGGGTCGAAGACGTCCATCGTCTCCGCCGCCGTGTCCTGAGCCGCAATAAAGTCGCAGAATCCGTTGTCCCCGGCGGCGGCCGCTACGTCGGCCGTCGTGGTCGGTGCCACGCTCGTTGTTGTCACGCTCGTTGTTGTCACGGAGGTTTCAGGCTCCGTCGCCAGTGCGGTAGTGGGCGCATCGTCCGAGGTCGCCCCGCCGCAGGAAGCCGCCACGACGGCCAGCGCGATGCTCAACATACCGATTCGGCTCATCACAAACCTCCCCAGACCGCAATTGACGGCATACCGTAACGCGTTCCTGTCGCACCCCGTCGGTACCATCGCGCCCTATGGCGCGCATCCATGTTGAAGGGTGGGCCCCGGAGTACGGGAGCCCGCTGCAAACCGACGACTCGCTTGCGGACGAGAGCCGTGTCGACGAGGACGTCGAGGTCTCCGGTGCCTGGAGCCCGATCTCTGGTGTCGACGACGGCGTGGCTGCCGTCGCTTTTGTCGACGGCGTGCGGCGCATCGATGCGATGCTCACCCTCGAAGACGAGAACGGCCCGCCGACCGCCGGGATTTGTGGCACGTACGCGGTCGGATCGGTGCTGTGGGACCGCACGATTCCCGCCTCCGAGATCACCCATGCCCTCGTCGACCGGGTGGCGATCTTCAGCGGCGGCAAGGCAGCACCGATGCCTGCAGTCTCCACGCAGCTGAGCTACCGCACCGAATCCATCGCCGGGTCTGATCCGTCGGGGCTCATTCAGTCGCTCCACGGGCAGATGAGAAAGGCGGAGGCGACGCTGTCGGAGGATCTCGCCAAGTCGGGAGTGTTTGTTGTCGCCGACGGCCCGATCAACGATTTATCCGCTACCGAGAAGGTCGGCTTTATCAAGACCCACCGCCGCCCCTACCTCAGCGACGAACGGATCGGCATCGTCGGAGCACTCCGACCGGCCGAACGCACTCCGCTGTTCCTGATCGGAGCCGGAGGCGCTTACCCCCGATACTCTTGGTATTTCCGCCTCGCCGCGGTTGACCACGGCCATGCCTGGTCGGGGATCGCCCGTGCCGAGGTGTCCAGCCATCTCGATCTTGGCACCGCGCAGCGGATAGCAGACCGCGTCACCGCGGTGGTCCCTGAGGTTTCTTCCGAGCCACACATCGACCCGAGGGCGCCACAGAACCTGGTGCCCATTGCCGCCCTCGAGCGGGAGTTGCGGAGACGCATGGGCGACCCCGCCTTCGTCTACCGTGAGTTGCGAGCGGCCACCTTGGGCGGGGTGCTGACATGACGGAGAACAGTGTCGGGCGTGTCCTGGGAACCCAGCACACGACGACGAGCGAGTTTCGCGTCGTGCTCGACGACGACGAGTACCTGCAACTCGATGACCTCGTCGTGGTCCGCACCCAGGTTCCCAAGTACGGAGAGGTGCGCACCTACGGCATCGTCACCGAGGCGGAAGCCGTCTACGAGGGAGCGCAGTTCGAATCCGATACGCACCGCATCGCTGCTGAGGGAATCCTCCCGGGCGCCAAGGTGCGATCGGCGAGGGTGCAGGTCACTCGGGTGGACCCTGAGCTGTGGGTTTCGGCCGATCCTGGCGAGGTCGCCGAACGTGCCCGCGGCGCCGAGCGCGACAAGGCACTGTACGTCGACGAGATGGGCAGGCCGCTGCCAGCCGGCTTCGGCCGCGACGGGGAACCGATCGCCATCGACCTCGACTTCTTCGACGGCCGCAAGGGCGGCCACATGTCGATCTCGGGGATCTCCGGGGTCGCAACCAAAACATCGTTTGCCCTGTTCTTCCTCAGGCTGCTGTCGGCGAGGCCGGACGTGGTCGGCGTTGGCGCCGCCAACCTGCGGATCCTCGTGTTCAACGTCAAGGGCGAGGATCTCTTGTGGCTGGACAAACCCAACAACGCGTTCACCGCAGACGATGCCGCCAAATGGGAGCAGCTCGGCGTCGAACCTGCGCCGTTCCCTTCCGTGTCGTTCTGGGCGCCACCACGGCCGCGAAGCGGGGACGTGCTGGTGCCGGACACCGGTGGGCGGCAGCAGGGCGTCGATGCGTTTGCATGGACGCCGCGCGAGTTCGTCGACGACGGTCTGCTGCGGTTCCTGTTCACGGACGCAGGCGACTTCCGCAACCAGCTCTCGTTCATCGAGGAGAGAGTGCGATCACAGCTCCAGCGTTTCGCAATCGATGTCGACGGTCTGCCGGGAGCCCTGGTGCTCCGCGACCCTGCCGATGTTGACGACCCGCGACAACCCGTGGTCGCCCATCGTGGTGAGCGCGTGATCAGCGATCTGGGGACGATGATCGATGCCATCGCCGAATACGTCGACCCAGAGGAGAGGGAGCCGGATCAGCGATGGACGGGAAGGGTGCAGGGGGGCACGGTCTCCGCGTTCCTCCGCAGGCTCCACGCCGCCGAGCAACGGCTCGGGCACATGATCAGGGCAGGCGACAGCAGGCGCATCGACAGGGCGGCCGCTCAGGTGACCGTGGTCGGGATCCAGTCGCTCCATGATCTCGGCCAGCGATTCGTGGTCGGCGCCATGCTGGCGGAGACCTTCGAGGAGAAGGAGCACACCGGCCAGCGCCTCCCACTGTCGGTCGTCGTGCTCGATGAGCTGAACAAATACGCACCGAGAGATGGGTCGAGCCCGCTCAAGGCGATGCTGGTCGATATAGCCCAGCGGGGGAGGAGCCTCGGCGTGCTTCTGGTCGGAGCGCAGCAGACCGCGTCGAGGGTCGCCCCCGAAGTCATGGAAAACGCTGCCATCAAGGTCGCCGGCCGCCTCGACGCCGCCGAGGCCGAGCGCCCGGAGTACGGCTGGATGCTGCCGTCGACGCGAGCCAGGGCGCGGCTGTTCAAACCGGGGACGATGGTGCTGTCGCAGCCGTCGATCCCGGTGCCGATCGTCCTCCAATTTCCCTTCCCACCATGGGCGACCCGCAAGGAGGAGGTCGACACAACGAAGGTCGACCCGTTCGACGGGCTGTGAGGGTCCTCCACACGTCGGATTGGCACGTCGGAAAGCGGATCGGACGCTACGACCGGTCGGACGAGTACCGGGACGTCATCGACGAGGTGGTCGGGATCGCCGAGGACGAGACTGTCGATCTGGTGCTCCATTCGGGCGATCTGTTCGATCGGCCGTTGCCTCCAATCGACGCGCTCAACATTGCCTTCGATGGCCTGGTTGCGCTCAGCGATGGGGGCGAGCGACCGGTGGTTGTCATTGCAGGGAACCACGATTCACCAGGGTTCTTCGATGCGCTCGCTCCGTTTCTGCGAACGGTCAACGTGCACCTGGTCGGCGCCATCAAACGACCGGACGACGGTGGTGTGCTCGAGCTCGACACGGCTGCGGGACCCGCCGTGGTATCGGCGTTTCCCTTCCTCAGAGAGGGACGCAGCTTCGAGGTGTGGGAACCGCCGGAAGAGCACTACAAGAAATATGCCGACCGGCTGCGCTCCATCTCCGAGGCCTACAGCGCCCATGCCGCTGCGCTTGCCGGCACCGATGCGGTGACCTTCCTCGTTGCCCACTTCCTGGTTGGGGGAGCCAAGGTGCACGGCCACGGCGCACCCCGCGGGGAACGCGAGCTCCACATGGGCGAAGCGTATGCCGCCACTGCAGAGGTCATCCCTCCTGGGCCGCAATACGTCGCCATGGGTCATATCCACGCCCCCCAACCGGTCCCAGGAGCCAAAGTGCCTGCCCAGTACGCCGGGTCCTTGCTCGAGCTGGACTTCGGCGAGGCCGGCGAGGAGAAGCGGGTGGTGGTGGTCGATGTCGAGCCCGGCCTGCCCGCCGCGGTGCGATCGGTGCCGCTTGGGCGCGGACGCCGTCTGCTGCGGCCGCGCGGACCCTGGGACGAGATTCTCGGCATGGACGGGGTCCACGACTCATACCTCGATCTCACCGTCGAGACCGCGGGGCCGGACCCTGGTCTTGCCGAACGTGCCTTCGACGAGTTCGACTACCTGGTCAACGTCCGCCCTGACTACCCGAGGGTGGAGGCGCCGCGGCCCGCGACCGAGTATCGAACCCTGACCGAGCAGTACTCCGACTACTACGCAGCAACCTACGAAACAGAGGCGCCTGAGGACCTGATCGAAGCGTTCACTTCGGTGCTGGAGGAGGTAGTCGGTGCGTCCGGTTGAGCTCAGGCTGAGGAACTTCCGATCCTACTTTGGCGACGAAGCATCCTTTGACTTTCGGGAGCGAAGGCTCATCGGCATCGTCGGCCCGATCGGCAGCGGAAAGTCGAGCATCCTGGATGCGATCGCGTTCGCCCTCTACGGTCGCACCGCCTCCGTCGGCAAGGGCACCAAAGCGCTGATCCATCAGCGCGCCGAGCACGGCACGGTTGCCTTCCGCTTCGACATCGACGGAGACCTGTGGGAGGCGCAGCGGATGTTGCGCAAGAAGGGGGCGGGCGACCATGCCCTCTATCACCTGAAGGACGACAGCGAAGATGCGGAGAAGCTGGAGCAGGTTGTCGGCGAGGCCGAGGTCAACGCCAGGATCGTTGAGCTGCTCGGCCTCGATTTCGACGCCTTCGGTCGTTCGGTGCTGCTCGCTCAGGGTCGGTTCGCCGAGTTCCTCACCGCACGGCCCGCCGAACGTGACAAGGTGCTCAAGGGTGTCTTCGGACTCGACCGTATCGACCGGATGCGAGCGGTGGCGAAGGAGCGCGCCGGGGAGGCCGAGATCGAGGCGGAGAAGGCGGAGGTCGCGGTCCGGCACCTGGTTGAGCTCGAAACCTCCGCCGCGACGCGCAAGGAGGCCCTGGGAAAGGACTTGGAGCGCCTGGGGAAACTCGAAAAGATCGAACCTCTGGCCCGCCAGATGGCTGCAGAGATCGATAACTCCCGCACCGAGTTGGAGGCGGCCGAACTGCGGCTCGCCGCTCTCCAAAAACTGATTGCTTCCTTTCCGGACGAGGAACAGCTTGGCGCCACCATCAGCGTCGCTCACACCTCCGCGGGGCAACGGGACAACTCGGCGTTGACCCTCGAGCGGGCCCGTGACCAGATCAAGGCTGCCGAGGCTCGTTCCGCCAAGGCTGCGGAAATGCGTGGCACCCTCGATGCGGTCACGGCGTTGGTCGCCACCAGCATGGAGCGGAAGACGGCGGTCGGCGAGGCGCGGGAGGCACTCACCAGGGGAGAAGAGCGGGCACAGCAGGCCACCGCCGAGGTAGGCGGCCAGACCGACCGGGTCGCCCTCGCCAAGCGCGCGATGGCCGCCGCCGCCGGTCACGTCGGCGACCGGTCGACCGCCCTCGCCGCTGCGGAGGCTGCCTATCACGACGCCTCCCACGGCGACATGGCCGCAACCCTGCGTCGAGATCTCGTCGACGGGGCCATATGCCCGGTGTGTGAGCAGGCTATCCAATCCATACCAGAGGTCGCCGACGTCACCGATGTCGAGGCCGCGCTGTCCCAGATGCAGTCGGCAAAGGACGAACGCGACCAGGCCGAGGCCGCCAACACCAAGGCATCGGCGGCGCTGGAATCGGCGAGAACGGCCCTCGACGAGGCAACCCGGCGCGTTGCCGAGTCGGGTGAAGCCGTCACCGAGCTGAAGGACGGCCTAGACCAGGCGGCCGCCGCCCTCGACTCAACCAACAACGACCTGGTCGCCCTTGTCGGATCAGACGACGTTGACGCCGCCATCGAGTTGCTCCGGAACGAACAGGGGGCGGCAGCAGCCGGCCTCGACGCTGCGGCCACGAAGCGAGATCGTGCCAGGAGCGATCACGACGCCGCAATCGAGGCGGAACAGACGGCTGGAAAACATCTCGCCGATCTCCGGGTTGCGCTGTCGGGAATCGCCACCCAGCTTGACGATGCCCCTGCGGTTGCCGACGACCCCGAGGCGATCGCAACCGCAGCATTGACCCTCCGGGCCATGCTGGACCAGGCACTGCACGACACGACAAAACGGAGCGATCAGGCATCGAAGGTCGGCATCGACCACGAGCGGGAGCTGGCAGCCCTCGTCGAGAAGGCAGATGTCACCGGGACGTTTGACGAGGCGTTGGCCGCGCTGCGATCGAGGGTGGAGGTGATGAGCGACGAGATCGCTCGTGCCGATGACCAGTTGGAGGGGAAAGCGGATCGGATCGCCCTCAGAGATGGTCACATCGCGACGATGAAAACCAATCGATCTCTCGCCGCCGACCTCACCGATGCCCGGTTTGTGCGGTACCTCCTCGACGATGAGCGTCGCCGGCTGGCCGAGCTCGGCAGCGAGCACTTTCAGCTTCTCACCAGCGGCCGTTACCGCTTCACCGAAGATGGGGCCTTCGATATCGTGGATCTCACCGCGGCCGATGCGGTTCGCAAAGCCGACAGCCTGTCGGGCGGAGAGACCTTTCTTGCTTCGCTTGGGCTGGCACTCGCCATGGCCGAGATCGTGGCTCGGGGTGGTGGCCGCCTCGACGCCTTCTTCCTGGACGAGGGATTCGGCACCCTCGACCCCGAACATCTCGATCTGGCCATGGAGGGCATCGAGTCGCTGGTCAGCGACGACGGGAACCGGCTGGTCGTCGTGGTCAGCCACGTGCCGGAGCTGCGGCACCGAGTGGAGGATCTGATCGAGCTTGACCGGAACCCCACGACCGGCGACGCCAGGGTGCTGAGCGCCTGACGGGAACATCCTTCTACGCTCCGCTCCGTGACCAAACCGCTGGAACAGATCACGGTCATCGAACTCGCCGGTCTCGGCGCCCTGCCGTTTGCCGGGATGATCCTCGCCGGCATGGGTGCCGACGTGCTCCTCGTCGATCGGCCGGGTGGACCACTGGCTCCGGATGCGATGTCGGGTGCCGTGAGCCGGGGCAAGCGGTCGATCGTCGTCGACCTGAAACACCGAGACGCCGCCGGAGTCATGCTCCGGATCGTGGAGTCTGCCGACGTCCTGATGGAAGGGTTTCGACCAGGCGTGGTGGAACGGCTCGGAATCGGTCCCGACCAGTGCTTTGCGGTGAACCCGCAGCTGGTGTACGGGAGGATGACCGGGTGGGGACGCCAGGGACCATATGCGTCGATGGCGGGCCACGACATCAACTACATCGGGATGAGCGGTGCCCTCCACGCCATCGGCGACGCAGATCATCCCGTGCCCCCGCTCAACCTCATTGGGGACTATGGCGGCGGCTCGATGTATCTGGTGGCTGGTGTGCTCGCCGCATTGGTTGACCGCGATCGTTCCGGGGGCCGGGTGGTGGAGGCGGCCATGACCGACGGCGCAGCCTCGCTGATGAGCCCGTTCTACGAGATGCACGCCACCGGTACCTGGGATGACACCAGGGCGAGCAATCTCCTCGATGGTGCGGCGCCGTTCTACACAACTTATGCGACCAGCGATGGTCGGCACATGGCGGTCGGAGCGCTCGAGCCCAAGTTCTATGCCGAGTTCGTCGACGGCCTCGGGCTTGGCGAAGCCGAGCTCCCCGAGCAGCTCGACGCCACCCGCTGGCCGGAGCTGCGAGATCGGTTCGCCGTGGTGTTTGCCGGGCGTACCAGGGCTGAGTGGGAGGGCGTCTTCGACGGCACAGACGCCTGCGTGACACCGGTGCTCGGCCTCGAGGAGGCGCCGATGCACGACACCAACAGTCTCCGCGGCGTGTTCGCCGACCATACCGGCCATCCGCTTCCTGCCCCCGCTCCGCGCTTCGACATCGACCTCCCCGGCGAGCTGGCGGGGCCATCAGCGCCAGGGGGCAACACCGACGAGATCCTGGCAACGGCCGGCTACGACGAACAAGAGGTGGAGCGGCTGCGCGCCGATGGCGTCGTTGCCTGATGGGTCGCGGCAGCTGAGACAGACCGCTACCGGGACCAAATGGGCCGTAGCCCTCGCACTGAAAGTGGATCGATACCAAGAGAGCGCCGGCAGGCAACTTCCCCTCAATCGGTGTAGATCAGCTCGAGCGTTCCCATCGGTCGGCACAGGTACTCGATCCGATCTCCCGGAATCGGCCATACCAGCGGGATCACAGACCCGGCCATGATCACCTGCCCCGCGCGCAGGTGGTGGCCCGCCGCAGCCAGCCAATCGGCGGTGTGCAGGGTGAGGTCGACGAGATTACCGGTCAACGCCTCAGGATCGGCGGTGGCACCGACCTCGGCCCCGTTGCAGAGGACGCGAACATCGATGCCGCTGACATCCCCGCCGGCGCG